>JAESGM010000200.1_pt1 | contig 114031 bp, 118 predicted proteins | sample 9269721 | NCBI WGS metagenome assembly JAESGM01 (sample SAMN15720920, study PRJNA650825) | algae metagenome | isolation source: Komarekiella atlantica HA4396-MV6 and co-occurring heterotrophs from... | place: USA: Theobald House, Kauai, HI | collected 2009-07-29 | reverse complement strand
GGTCACGACCGATGTGACGGTCGAACCCCAGTTCTGAGGATCAGAGGAGAACCCCGATGACTGACGTATTCGTCTATGACGCCGTGCGCACGCCGCGCGGCCGCGGCAAGAAGGACGGCTCGCTGCACGAAGTGCCGGCCGTTCGCCTCGGCGCCAAGGTTCTGGAAGCCGTGCGCGACCGCAACGGCGTCGACACCGCCAATGTCGACGACATCATCTTCGGCTGCGTCGACCCGGTCGGCGAGGCCGGCTCGGTCATCCCGCGCTCGTCCGCCTTCGAGGCCGGCTACGACATGAAGGCGCCCGGCATCCAGCTCTCGCGCTTTTGCGCATCGGGCCTCGACGCCATCAATCTCGGCGCGGCCAAGATCGCCGGCGGTTCGGACGAACTCGTCGTCGCGGGCGGCGTCGAATCCATGTCGCGCGTCGGCATGGGCATGTCGGGCGGCGCCTGGTTCATGGACCCCTCGGTCGGCCTGCCGGGCTATTTCATGCCACAAGGCGTTTCCGCCGACCTGATCGCGACCAAATACGGCTTCTCCCGCGACGACGTCGACGCTTATGCGGTCGAAAGCCAGAAGCGCGCGGCCAATGCCTGGAAGAACGGCTACTTCAAGAATTCGGTCGTGCCGGTGAAGGACCAGAACGGCCTCACCATCCTCGACCATGACGAGCACATGCGGCCGTCGACCGACATGCAGTCGCTGGCTTCGCTCAACCCGTCCTTCGTGATGCCGGGCGAGATGGGCGGCTTCAACGCCGTCGCCATCCAGCGCCACCCGGAAGTGGAAGCCATCAACCACGTCCACCATGCCGGCAATTCGTCGGGCATCGTCGACGGTGCGGCCGCCGTCCTGCTCGGCTCGAAGGAAGGCGGCGCGAAGCTGTCGTCCAAGCCCCGCGCGCGCATCAAGGCCTTCACCAATATCGGCTCCGAACCGGCGCTGATGCTCACCGGCCCGGTCGACGTGACCGAAAAGCTCCTCGAGCGCGCCGGCATGCAACTTTCCGACATCGATCTCTTCGAGCTCAACGAGGCCTTCGCCTCGGTCGTTCTGCGCTACATGCAGGCCTTCGACATCCCGCACGACAAGATCAACGTCAATGGCGGCGCGATCGCCATGGGCCATCCGCTCGGCGCAACCGGCGCGATGATCTTCGGCACCGTGCTCGACGAACTGGAGCGCCGCGATTTGAACACCGCACTCGTCACGCTGTGCATCGGCGCGGGCATGGGCACCGCAACGATCATCGAGCGCGTTTGAGCCGGGCGGAGGAGATTTGACTATGGCTGACTACAAGAACTTCACTGTCGAAACCGATGCCGACGGCATTGCCCTCGTCACCTGGGACATGCCCGACCGTTCGATGAACGTCTTCACCGAAGAGGTGATGGACGAACTCGACAGGATCATCGACCAGGTCGCCGGCGACGCCGCGATCAAGGGCGCGGTCATCACCTCGGGCAAGGACACCTTCTCCGGCGGCGCCGACCTGACCATGCTCAACCGCATGCTCGGCATCTTCGCCAAGGAAAAGGCGACCAATCCCGACGCCGCGATGAAGATGCTCTTCGACGGCGCGGGCCGCATGTCGTGGCTCTGGCGCAAGCTCGAGACCAGCGGCAAGCCGTGGGTCTCGGCCATCAACGGCACCTGCATGGGCGGCGCGTTCGAATTGTCGCTCGCCTGCCATGGCCGCGTGGCGGCCGATAGCGACAGCGTCAAGATGGCGCTGCCCGAGGTCAAGGTCGGCATCTTCCCCGGCGCCGGCGGCACGCAGCGCGTCCCGCGCCTGACCGATCCGCAGTCGGCCCTCCAGATGCTGACGACCGGCCAGAACCTGTCGCCGAAGAAGGCGAAGTCGATGGGCCTGATCCACGAGATCGCCGCCCCCGACAAGCTGATCGAGACCTCCAAGGGCATGATCAAAAATGGTCTCAAGGCCACGCAGCCTTGGGACGAAAAGGGCTTCAAGCTGCCCGGCGGTCCCGTCTATTCGGCCGCCGGCGCGAACCTCTGGCCGCCGGCGATCGCAATCCTGCGCCGCGAGACCTACGGCAACTATCCGGCCGCAAGCGCAATCCTGAAATGCGCCTATGAGGGCCTCTTGGTGCCCTTCGATACGGCGCTCAAGATCGAGCAGCGCTACTTCACCGAGATCCTCCGCTCGACCGAAGCGGCGATGATGATCCGTTCGCTCTTCATCTCGCTGCAGGAACTGAACAAGGGCGCCCGCCGCCCGGCCGGCATCGCGCCGACCAAATTCTCGAAGATCGGCGTCCTCGGCGCCGGCTTCATGGGCGCGGGCATCGCCTATGTGACGGCCAAGGCGGGCATCCCTGTCGTGCTTCTCGACCGCGACATGGCGTCGGCCGAAAAGGGCAAGGCTCATTCGGAAGGCCTCGTCGACGGCGCGATCAAGAAGGGCCGCGGTAGCGAGGAGGACAAGCAGAAGCTCCTCTCGCTCATCACGCCGACCGACGATTACGCCAAGCTCGACGGCTGCGACCTCGTCATCGAGGCCGTGTTCGAGGATTCGGAAGTCAAGAAGGGCGCGACCGAGAAGACCGAGGCCGTCATCGCCGAAAGCGCGATCTTCGCCTCCAACACCTCGACCATCCCGATCTCGGGCCTGGCGAAGAACTCGAAGCGTCCCGGCCAGTTCATCGGCATCCACTTCTTCTCGCCGGTCGACAAGATGATGCTCGTCGAGATCATCATGGGCGAGAAGACCGAGGACAAGGCGCTGGCGACCGCCATCGACTATGTCCGCGCGATCAAGAAGACGCCGATCGTCGTCAACGACACGCGCGGCTTCTACGTCAACCGCTGCGTGCTGCGCTACATGGCCGAAGCGTTCAAGATGCTGATCGAGGGCGTCCCGCCGGCGATGATCGAAAACGCGGCCAAGATGGCCGGCATGCCGGTCGGCCCGCTCGCGCTTACCGACGAGACCGCGATCGATCTCGCGCAGAAGATCATGAAGCAGACCATCCGCGACATGGGCGAGGGTGCCGTCGATCCGAAGCAGTTCGAGCTCATCAACACCATGGTCGACACGCACGGACGCCACGGCCGCAAGAACGGCAAGGGCTTCTACGACTATCCGGCGAAGCCCGCCAAGAAGCACCTGTGGCCGGAGCTGAAGACGCTCTACACGCAGCAGGACGCCGATAGCGTCGATGTCGAGGAGCTGAAGCAGCGTTTCCTCGTCGTCATCGCGCTGGAAGCCGCACGCGTGATGGAAGAGGGCATCGTCACCGACCCGCGCGAAGCGGATGTCGGCTCGATCCTCGCCTTCGGCTTCGCACCCTATACGGGTGGCGCGCTCTCCTACATCGACGGCATGGGCGTGAAGAACTTCGTCGCGCTCGCCGAAAAGCTCGGCGCCAAGTATGGCAAGGAGTTCGACGTGCCGGCGCTCTTGAAGGACATGGCCACCAAGGGCGAGACCTTCTACCAGCGCTTCGACCCCTACGCGGGCGCGAAAAAGGCGGCTTGACCGGTCATCGCGATCATTCGGCCGGGCGGGCGACCGCCCGGCCTTTTCATTGAAGGAAAGTCGACATGTACGTTTGGGGGCGCCTCGCGCGCATGGTCGCCACCGCGAAATCGCGCGGACCGTTCCGTCCGGGCGACGAAAGCCGGCTGAAGTTCCGCTGCCTGCCGTCGGACATCGACCGCAACATGCACCTGAACAACGCGCGCTACATGATGCTGGCCGATGTCGGCCGCGTCGACATCTTCCTGCGCCTCGGCTTCCTCAAGCTCGCGCGCGAGCGCGGCTGGGGCCCGATGATGGGCGGGCTGCAATCGGTCTATGTCCGCGAGATCAAGCTGTGGCAGCGTTTCGAGGTCGTCACGACCGTCGAGACCTGGACCGATCGCCATTTGATCGGCCGCCACCGATTCCTGCACGAAGACGGCCGCACCGCCGCCGTCATCATGACGACGGCAGGCGTCTACGACCGCAACAACCGCCGCTTCGTGCCGATCGACGAACTCATCACTAAGCTCGGCATCGAAGCCACCCCACGCCCTCTTCTGCCCCAGGAAGAAGCCTTCCTCGCCTCCCATCAAGGCTTGCGCGATCTGGCGAAGACCTCACATTGACGCAAGGATTTCAGGAAGCGAAGATAGCGCAAAGCCGGAGCGTGACATGACCAAGCTTGAACTGGCCGTAAAAGACGCCGCGCAGCTTCCGCCCGATGTGCAGGAGCAGCTTGGTGAGGAATTATTGCACGTCGTGCATCGCATTCTCGCGTTGCAGGACCAACTGGCAATCGGCATCGAGCAGCTTGATCGCGGCGAGGGGATACCAGGCGAGGAAGTCATGGCGGACTTGAAACGGCGCTATGGCGCTTGAAATCATCTTTGCCCCAGCGGCTCAAAACGACGTCGACAGCGCCGCGCGATATCTTGAGGCCAGAAATCCCGAAGCCGCAGTCAACATGCTCCGGCAACTCGACCATACGCTGGAACTCATGGGCGGCCACCCCTTCATGGGACCAGTCGTATCTGCCGGCAAATATCACGACATGCGCAAGATCACGATGCCACCCTACGCGGTCTATTATCGCGTCCTGGGAGAAGTGATCGAAATCGTTCGCATGCTCCATCACGCACAGGAAAGCGAACGGCGAAAATTATGACCCGCATCATTGACTACTACCTCATCGGCTCCTCGCCCTATGCCTATCTCGGCCACCAGTCGCTGCATGAGATCGCGGCGCGTCACGGCGCGACGATCCGCTACAAGCCGATCGACATCATGGGCGTCTGGGCGAATTCCGGCTCGGTGCCGCTCGGCCAGCGCACGCCGCTGCGCCAGCGCTACCGCCGCGTCGAACTGCAGCGCTTCCGCGAGATGCGGGGACTGACGCTCAATCTCGAGCCGAAATTCTTCCCCGTTGATTCCGCCCTTGCCGACCGCGTCGCCATCGCGCTCGTGGAAGCGGGCGCCGACCCCGCCGGCTATCTGTGGCGCGTCCACGAAGGCGTCTGGGCGAAGGAGGAGAACATCGCCGACCGCGCGCAGCTCGCCTCCTACCTGACGGCCGAGGGCCACGATGCGGAAGCGATCCTCGCCGCCGCCGATACGCCGCAGGTCGAGGAAAGCCGTAAGGCCAATACGCAGTCGGCCGCGGCCAGCGACGCCGTCGGCGCGCCGGTCTACGTGCTGGACGGCGAGGCCTTTTGGGGCCAGGACCGGCTTGACCTTCTCGACGCCATGCTGGCGACGGGCCGCGCCGCCTTCCGGCCGTGAGGCTGGACAAGCCGGCTGTGCCGCGCTAACACGTTCAAGGTATATTTTCCTCTAGCGGGGTGGCGCCATGCTCTCCCATGACAAGGTCTGGGCCGCGATCGATGCGCTGGCCGCGCGCAATGCGCTGTCCGCCTCGGGGCTGGCCAAGCGCGCCGGCCTCGATTCCACCGCCTTCAACAAGTCCAAGCGCCAGTCCGCCGATGGCCGTCCGCGCTGGCCGTCGACGGAATCGCTCGCCAAGGTCATGGATGCGACGGGCGCCTCGATCGACGATCTGCTCGGCCTGTTCAAGGCCGATGGCGAGGCGCGCCCGACGTCCTCGACGGTGCCGCTGATCGGTTTCGCGCAGGCCGGCGCCGGGGGCTATTTCGACGATGCGGGCTTTCCCGCCGGCCATGGCTGGGATCAGGTGCCGCTTCCGGCCGGCGCGGGCGAGGGGGCCTATGCGCTGACTGTGCAGGGCGATTCCATGCTGCCGCTCTATCGAGACGGCGACGTGCTGATCGTCGATCCGGCCGCGCAGGTCCGCAAGGGCGACCGTGTCGTCGCCAAGACCGCGAGCGGCGAGGTCACGGCCAAGGTGCTGGCGCGCAAGAGCGCCAGGATGGTCGAACTCCAGTCGCTCAACCCCGACCATCCCGACCGCGCGATTCCGGCGGACGAGATCGTCTGGATGGCGCGGATCGTCTGGGCGAGCCAGTAGCATGCGTCCGGCCGCGCTCCTCGTGGGTGTCGGCGGCCTGGTCCTGGTCGGCGCCATCGTGTTCGGCTGGGGCCAGAGCGAACTGGCGTCGGGTCCGTCCGACCGGCAAGTTTCGGAAACCGCGCCCCTCGCACCTGAGCCAACACCGCCCGCGCCAAAGTCCGAGCGCGTCGGCCGCCCCGTCGCGCCGACGATCGCGGCCCCGCCCGTCGACATCACGCAACTGGAGCGCGTCGCGCCGCGCGAACCCCTGAGCCCGCTCGGTGCGCCGGAGGACCCGGCGACCCGCCCACCGCGCGAAACGCTGCTCCATCGTCCTGTCGCCATCGATGCCGGCACGATCGAGGCGGAAGGGCACCGTGTTGCGCTGGAAGGAATCGAGATCGTCGCCGCGGACGAGACCTGCGGCGAGGGCGGCCGGTCCTGGCCCTGCGGCGTCCATGCCAGAACGGCCTTCCGCAACTATCTGCGCGGCCGCGCCATCGCCTGCACCGTGCCCGGCACGCCGGGCGGTGAGACGATCGTCAGCCGCTGCAAGCTCGGCCCCGCCGACCCGGCCGAATGGCTGGTCGCGCAAGGCTGGGCGCACGCGGCGCCCGGCAGCGGCTATGAGGACGAGGAACAGGCGGCGATCGACGCCGGGCGCGGAATTCATGGCGCCGCGCCCGGTTCGAATTGATTAGGCAAGTTCGCCCTTGAGCGCCTTGTCGATCAGTACCCGCGTGTTGTCGATGCCGTAAAGCGCGGCGAAAGAGCCGAAGCGCGGCCCACGCTCCTGCCCGATCAGGACCTGATAGATCATCTGGAAGAAGGCCACCGAAACGCCCGGCCCGCCGGTTGGGCTCTTCTTGGCGTGATCCTGGTAGCGCTCGATCGATCGCGCTACGTCGAGCGCGGCGTTCTGGATCGCTTCGCCGTCGGCATCGGCCGGCAGCGCGCGAAGGCCTTCCGAAAGCGCCGCCAGGGCTTCCCGCTCGGCCTCGTCCGGCGCCCGGAACGCCTTGGTCGGCTTCACGAAATCATCGAAATAGCGGATCGCATAGGCGGTCAGCCGGTCGAGTTCGGGGTGCGTCTTCGGCGTCACGCCCGGCGCATGGCGCGAAATGAAGCCCCACAGCACCGCCTTGTCATGCGCGTTCGACGCGGAGACGAGGTTGAGCAGCAGCGCGAAGGTCACAGGCAGTTCGATCTGCGGCGGGTTGCCGTCATGGATGTGCCAGACCGGATTGCCGAGCCGCTCCTTCCAGTCCTGCCGCGGATAGGCGGCGAGGAACTGGTAATATTCGTCGACCGCGCGCGGGATGACGTCGAAATAGAGCTTCTTGGCCTGCCGCGGTCGCTGGAACATATAGAGCGCCAGGCTCTCGGTCGGCGCATAGGTCAGCCACTCGTCGATGGTCAGGCCGTTGCCCTTCGACTTCGAGATCTTCTGGCCGTTCTCGTCGAGGAAGAGTTCGTAGACGAAATGCTCCGGCGCCTTGCCGTCGAGGATCTCGCAGATCCGGTCGTAGATCACCGCATTGGTCTGATGGTCCTTGCCGAACATCTCGAAATCGACGCCCAGCGCCGCCCAGCGCATGCCGAAATCCGGCTTCCACTGCAGCTTCACCGCACCGCCGGTGACCGGCAGCGTCGTCTCGGTGCCGTCCTCGTCGTCGAAGGTGATGGTGCCGGCTTCCGCGTCCACCTTCTTCATCGGCACGTAGAGCACGCGCCCGGTCGTCGGCGAGATCGGCAGGAAGGGGCTGTAGGTCGCCTGGCGCTCGGCGCCCAGCGTCGGCAGCATCACGTCCATGATCTGCTGGAAGCGCTTGGCGGCGAGCAGCAGCACCTGGTCGAACCGGCCGGCCTTGTAATATTGCGTCGCGCTGGCGAATTCGTAGTCGAAGCCGAACGTGTCGAGGAAGCGGCACAGCATCGTGTTGTTGTGGTCGGCAAAGCTCGCATAGTCGCCGCCGAACGGGTTCGGCACGGCGGTCAAAGGCTTGTGCATATGCGGCTCGAGCAAGGCGCGATCCGGCACGTTCTCGGGAATCTTGCGCATCCCGTCCATGTCGTCGGAAAAGCACAAAAGGCTCGTCCCGACCTTGTCCTCGGTCAGGATGCGGAACGCATGGCGCACCATCGAGGTGCGCGCCACCTCGCCGAACGTGCCGATATGCGGCAGGCCGGAGGGGCCGTAGCCGGTCTCGAACAGGATGGTCTGCGGCCAGTCCTTGCCCTCGTAGCGTTTGACGATCTTGCGCGCTTCCTCGAACGGCCAGGCTTTCGATGCCTTCGCCGCTTCGAGAATTTCCGGGGTCAAATGGAGCGCGTTCGATCCTGTGGTCGCCATCGTGTCGATATCCGGTTTCTGGAAGCCCGCTACGGGGGCGGGCGGGCTTGGTCTATGCGGGCGCGGGGCGAGCGTCAATCTTTGGCGGCATCGCGCGCGCCAATTGCATTGCGGTCCCGCACCGCGCTTCCTAGATTTGAGGCCGACCCCACGAAAGGTGAGCACCATGGCGAAGACGAAACCCGAGGAAGCCTACCGCGTCCGCGAAGCCGCGCCCAAATTGTCGCCGCAGGAGGCGATGGTTTACATTATGGTCATCACCTCGGCCGCCGACCGCGACATGGGCGACGATGAACTTGCGCGCATCGGCGCGATCGTGCGCACGCTGCCGCTCTTCAACGGGTTCGACCAGGCCGGAACGCTGCGCGTCGCGCAGGCCTGCCAGAAGGCGCTCGCCGCCGAGGGTGGCCTGCCGGACGTGCTGGAGGCGATCCGCGAAGCGCTGTCGCCCCGCCTGCGCGAAACGGCCTACGCGCTGGCGGTCGACGTCGCCGCGATCGACCTCGACATCCGCGAGGAGGAAGACCGCATCCTCGACATCGTCAAGGCTCGCTTCTCCATCGACCCCCTCGCCGCCGCCGCCATCGAACGCGCCGCCGCGATCCGGCACAGGGTCGAGGATTAGCTGCGAAATTGAACTATAGTCCAACGATCTAGACTGCAAAATGTTCGCGTTTCGACTGGACAAAGGATTCGCCTAAACCTAACGTTGCAGCAACTTGCAGTTGGGGCGACGTGGGCGGGGCCGTCATGACGATCGTATCGGTGCGCGGGCAAGGCCCTGCCTTGCTCGGGACGTCCTAGGCATGCTCGACCGGGCAGGGAACGGCAGCGCCGTCGGCGAGGCCGCTGCCCAGCAACCTTCGACCATTGCGGCCGACGCCCGGAACGTCGATCAGCACCAGTCTTCGCCCCAATCTTCGCCGCAGCCTTCTCCCTGGCGCAGGCTGGGCCATGCCCTCGGCATCGCGCCCGCCGATCTTGCCGCGGCGTCGGCAAAATGCAGGACCAACGGAACCAGCATCGCCGCCGAATTGATCGCCGCGCAGGCGATCACCGAAGAAGCGTTCTGCCGGGCGCTCGCGCAGATGCTCGACTTGCCCTTTCTCGAAAGGGTCGAGCCGGCGCTGATCGTCATGCGCAGGGCGGTGCGATTCGAGGCGCTCGCCAAAGCGGGCGATCTGCCGCCCGTCTTCTACTATTCGCACGAAGTGCCGCTGCTGTTGATCGCCCCTATCAACGCCTCGCTGGCCGACCTCGTGCGGATGATCGAGGGCAAGTCCGAACTCCGGCACAGGATGCGGATCGTCACGCCGACGCGCCTGCGGCGCGCGATCCAGGCGCGCAGCCAGGCCTCGCTGATGCGCGAGGCCGTCTGCGGCCTTGCCGATGCCGCGCCATCCATGTCGGCCCGTACGGTGCTGGCGGGTCGGCAGGGCTTCGCCCTCGGCCTCGCGACAGCCGGCCTCCTGACATTCGCCGCGCACGATTTCGGCCTTCTGGCAACGATCCTCCACGTCGGCGGCAGCCTCGCCTTTCTAGCCTGCGTGCTGCTGCGTGTCGCGGCGGCGATGTCGGTGAAGCCGTTGAAACTGGCACGGTTCGACCCGGCCGATCCCGGCCGGTTGCCGATCTATTCGGTGCTCGTCGCGCTCCGCAACGAGGCCGAAATCGTGCCGGAGCTTCTGGTCGCGCTTGGCAAGCTCGATTGGCCGCGCTCGAAGCTGGAGATCAAGCTGATCTGCGAAAGCGACGACCCGGCGACGCGGGCGGCGCTGGCCGCGCACGAACTTCACCCATGTGTCGAGGTGCTGGTGGTGCCGGCCGGCAATCCCCGCACCAAGCCCAAGGCGCTGGCCTACGCGTTGCCCCAGTGCAAGGGCGAGTTCGTGGTGCTCTACGATGCCGAGGACCGGCCGCATCCGATGCAGCTTCGCGAGGCATGGGACAGGTTCAGCCGCAGCGATGGCGATCTTGCCTGCCTCCAGGCGCCGCTCGTCATCTCTCGGTCGAGGGCGCTCCTGCCGCGCCTCTTCGCGCTCGAATATGCCGCGCTCTTCCGCGGGCTGCTGCCGCGGCTCGCCGCGTGGAAAGCGTTGATCCCGCTCGGCGGCACGTCGAACCATTTCCGCCGCGATGCACTCGAGGCCGTCGGCGGCTGGGACCCCTACAACGTCACCGAGGATGCCGATCTCGGCCTGCGCCTGACGCGCTGTGGCTACCGGATCGGCATGATCACCCGGCCGACGCACGAGGCGGCGCCTGCCGACTACGAGACCTGGCTGCCGCAGCGGACGCGATGGTTCAAGGGCTGGATGCGCCCTAACGCATTATTTTGCAACACCTTGAATATAAATAAAATTTGTAAGTCATCTCGGTTCATTGTTGTCGTCACAGCAACCAAATAGCAACAAGTGGATGGCGAACTCATTTTGAGCGGCCAGTATCGGTTCGGGAGCCGCTTCAACAGACGATTGGAGGCGTTCACATGGTTAACAATTCTGAAGCGGACGCGCACACGAAAGGTTCCTGCGTGGAGCCATCTGTAAAGCGCGAGGATCTGCAAAAGGGCTGGATCGGTCTAGGGACGGCGCTCGATTGGATTGCGCAGCGTGGCCAGCCGCTTTCTCGGGACTTGTATCCTGCTCGGGAAGACACCGCGAACGAAACATTTGTTGCGGCAATGGCAGACCTTCCTTCTGAAATTGCTGAATCACTCGTTCGAGGACAGTTCGAGGATGGGCCCCTGACGTTGGTTCCGATACCCAGCGGGATCTGGCGTCTAACTGCAACGTCCGATGCAAATGACGCTGACCGGCCTTACCGACTGATCGGAACGGATGAAGATGACCCTTGGGAGGGGGCGATCCTTGGTATGCACGTCGCCGGATATCGCAAGGTCCAAATCCAGTCTGCGTTCATTCTCGATAGATGGCCAGAACACACGCCGGCCATCGAACCGGTGCCAACCCGTGCCACCTCTCGGGCAGACGTGAGGCGACTGGTCGAAAGCATGATCGCCAAGACGCCACAGGAATTGGCGCCGCTTTCCCAAGATGAAATGGAAAACTTGATCCGAACCATTAAGCCAGCTGCTCCGAGAGATATGGTTCGAGAACTCTACCGGGCTCACTACCCAAATCTCAAACGGGGACCCAAAAGGCAGCGCGATCCGGAAAGACAAGCTCAGCTGGAGAAATTCCGCGGGGAATTGATCGCCGCGGAATTGCGAAATTAGGTTCTAGCCTTCGTGCACGGCAGCTTCTCCGCATCCACCCGGAATTGTTCGGGTCCAGATGGAGATAAGGCCATGCAGGAAACTTCAGCACTGTCGATTGCCCAGACCGCCCGCTTGCTCGGGATTGGTCGGTCCACGCTCTACTGCATCATCAAGGAAGGTCGCTTGCCGGTCCGCAAGCTTGGCAAGCGCACCCTGATCCTGCGCCGGGATCTCGAGCACTTCATCGCTTCCCTTCCGACTTCGACCGATCCCGACTGATAGGTCGTTGTCGCGATGATCCTGTCGGCCTCAGGCTTCTCTGAGAAACGACGCGGTAACTAACTTCTCATCCTGCGAATTTCCTATGGACCGATCCAGAAAAAGAGGTGGCGGAGCTGACCGCGGCCCGGGCTCCGCCAACGTCCCGGGCCCGATCCCGTCTCCCGAAGACAACAGCGAAGTTCAGCACCACATCTCCGAAGGTCATTACAATGCCTACGCCGAAGCGAGCCAGGCGCGTGTGATCCGCAACAGACCGCAGCCTGTCGATCTCACTCAGGCCACGCAGTCATCTCAGTCAACTGGGACCGGAAAGGGAAATGAGGTTGCTATCGCAGTGTCAGCATTGACCGCAGCGACCGACCCGGGAACTGAGTTCGAAGCAAAGCCGACGGAGGTCACGAATTCGACGCTGGACGATCCCTCAAAGCGAACGGCGTCCGCCTTCAACCCTCGCTTGATGACGGCTGAAGGAGTTGCAAGTTATCTGGAAGTGAGCGTCTCCACAGTTTGGCGTTTGCCGCGCAAGGATTCCGAGTTCCCCGCTCCCATAAAGGTCGGTGGTTCGACGCGCTGGGACCGGTCGGAATTGGACCGCTATGTTGCGGCCCGAAAAGCGCTCCGGCAGACCGGTCGCTGATCATGTCCAGCAAACACGATCCGAGCAAGGCACGCCGCCACTGGGTCTATTCTCGTAACGAAGTCCGCTCGCTGTACGACGTGAGTGACGGAACCATCTCGAACTGGATACGTGCCGGGCTGAAGCCGATCGACAGCAGGCGTCCTCAACTGCTTGCGGGATACAAGCTGCGCCAGTTCTTGACAAAAATGCGCTGGCCGGATGGTCGCTCGCCACAAGAGGGACGCTTGTTCTGCTCGACCTGCATTGGCTTCAAGGCGCTGATTACCGGCACGATCAAGACCACTTCGGCTGACATGAAATGCATATCAGTGACAGGCATGTGCACGGATTGCCACAACATGCTAGAGGTCGATTTGCCGCCTGACGAAATGCCTGAAGTCTTTGCCGCTTCCATCAATATCCCCGGAGACTCCTCCGACGTAATTGGTGAAGCGGTCTCGGGGGCTATTAGCAGAAACGGGGCCTCGATCCCCACCGAAACCAGCAGTTCTAATTTGCGCTGGCTCTACGACTTCCGGATCTATCTGGAAAGCAACCGCGGATGGGATGCCAGAACAGTAGATGAATACCTACGCGCTGCCGGACGCATGAGCGCATTCCTGGGCCACAAGCCATTCGAGCAGATCGGCATCGCCGATGTGCGCAGGTTCAAGGACGAGCTTCGCAGGAGGCGGGAGCTTGGCGGCAGTCAGGGGCTAAGTTGGTCGACGGTTCTGCACACTCTGGATCGCTGCGGCGGTCTCTTCAGATGGCTGCAGCGTCGGCCGGCCTTCGAGATGGATCCCGACCTTCCCGGCTATTTCAGACTGGCTCGCAAAGAACGGGCAGCCGAGGCGGGCATGGTGAAGGGAACGAGCCTCACCTTCGATAAGGTGCTGTACATTTTTGCGACCATGCCCGCATCGACGCCGATCGAGCTTCGGGACCGAGCTATTGTCGCAATGTTCATCGTGACTGGGATTCGCGTGGCGGCCCTCATCACGCTCCGCGGCAAGCACGTGAACACGAACACAAGATGGGTCAATCAGGACCCGCGCGAGGTAAGCACAAAATTAGGCAAACACATCCGGACCTACTGTCTGGATCTTGGCTCCGGACTGCTTGATGCAATCCAGCAATGGGCGCGATGGCGCGGCGCGAACGGCTTTGACGACGAGGCGCCATTCTTCGTCCCGGATCGATACATTCAACCAAATGGGATCGGACTAGGCTACCGACCCGCCGAAGCCGAAGCGACACAATGCTGGAAATCCGATGCAACGGTGCAACGGATCATCAAGGATGCAGCCCGAGCCGCCGGAATTCCAGAAGACGCCATCTCGTCACATGACTTCCGCAAGGTCCTCCATCCATTCCTCTCAAAACGAGGTAAAATGCAGATCAGCGAGGAAGTGGCCTTGCAGCTCAATCTTGGTCATACGCCGCAAGAGACAATCCGCAGGCACTATGCTTCCATACAGGAAAGTGAGCGCGAAGAGTTGCTTGACGATCTTTGCCGGCGGGCTCTCTCCCTCCGCAGTGAGGTCGAGCTTTATGCTGGATATCACAACGGGAGGATCAACGAAGCAGATCCCGACTACGCGCGAGCAAGAGTCATCTATCAGCGATATGCGGAGGGTTAGGCTTGTCGCTACGAGGGCGCGCTTCGCATTGTCGGGACCGGGGCCGATACCGGATGGTCAGGTTTTGGGCGCCGCGGGCCAAATAGCTGCCGTTCAGCTGAGGCTGATTAAAGGGGCGACTTCCGACCCCTAATCGGTCATTAGCTCAGGCCTAATCCAATCTAGAAGCGGAGACGCGAAGGTTTCTTGCCCCAGCTACCTCAAGGATATCCAGCAAATTCCAAAACGCGTCCGGTTCTGCTGCGCCTAAATCCACTGACACGATAAACGTCGCCGGGCTCGAAGTTCCCGACATGGTTCGTAATTGCACGGGCGAGATCGAGGATTGCTGCCGGGCCATTAAGGAGGGTGTAGAGCTTGCACATCGATCTGCCCTCACATGCCGCCATCGTCAGCAGATGCCTTCGGCAGGATACGAGGCACGACCGCAAGTATGATCAGCACGATAGCGGCGGAAAGGACTGCTGTGGCTTCCAGCCCCAACCCTGCCATGACGCCAATAGCTGCAGTTGCCCAGATACTGGCGGCGGTCGTCAGCCCCTCGACCAAGTGCTGCGACGCCCTGACGATGATCGCGCCCGCACCAAGGAATCCGATTCCCTGGACGATGCCTTGCAAGACGCGTGACATGTCTTCGATGGGCATGCCGCTTTGAACGGGACCGATCACAAACAGGGCTGCCCCTACTGCAACCAGCATGTGCGTTCGGATGCCGGCGCTTCGTCCCTTCAGCTCGCGCTCGTACCCGAGGATTCCTCCAACGAGAGCCGCCAGCAGCAGACGCACGGTGATGCTTGTGAGAGTCGAGAGATCGGGCACGTCCGAGAATTCAGCGACTATGGTTGTCCAGATTTCATCCATGCAATGTCTCCTGTTGCTGGCTCAACCCCGCCGATCGGAGGTTCAAGTTCAAGCCACTCAAAGCGAGTGTGGCGATCTGGTTCCCTGGGCGTGCTGGGGAGCATAGTCGTCGCTGAAGCGCGTGAATGCCCATTCTAGAATGTCCGCTTCTAGAAAGGGCGAGTTTTTGTGGAGGGGCCAGAATGGGGGCGCAAAGCGGAAATCGCTTTCCGCTTGATTTTCTCTTTCGTTCTGGTTTGGCGATACGGCAGCTTTGCGCCCCCATGTCGGTCGTAGATGCCAGCTTTGCCTGCGCCCAGAAGCGGTCATTCACGCTAATGGCGGCAGTTGTCGAGGAGCGTGCCTTCGGTGATCTCCAGATCGAGCCGCGACGGCGCGAGGCCGGACGAAGCGACGGCCGACAGGACCGTTTCGGCAAGCTTTGCATCTTTGAACTGCAGGGGCGGGATATTGACCGAGACCGGACAGCGTTCCGTTCTAGGATGCTGCATCGCGCGTCGCCGTTCGCAGCACCCATTCGCCGATCGCCGGCATCCGGCCTATTGCCCCGGCCCACGTTATGAAACTGGCCGGGGTCACCGCCGTTCCGTCCGAACGGGTCCACCGAAGCAGAGCTTCGAAGCCCGTCACGGTTGCGGTCGCAAGGTCGACCTGCGGTTGGTAGACAAGACTGAACTCCTCAAGCGCCAGCGCGGCGCGCAAGGCGCTTTCCAAGCCCCGGCGCGCCTCCACCGCGTCTTTCATGCATGGATCGAAAAAATCGATGACAGCCGCGGCCGCCCCGTTTGGCCGCATAGAGCGCCAGATCGGCGTTCGAGATGTTTCGGAAACATCCGAGCCCGCGTCGCCCATGGCCACGCCGAGGCTGGCTCAGACATTCACCGAACGCCCTTCGATGATGTACGTCCGCGACAAGAGGTCGACGAGGCGGCGCGCCATGCTTTCCGGCGACATTTTGTCGAACTCCGCTTGCATTCCGACGAATTCGTCGCCGTCGAAGCGCGCAACAAGGCCCTCGTCCTCGCACAGCTTTATAAGGCGGGCGCCGGCCAGTCGCACAGCGGGGCCCCGCCGGATGGCCGAGCGGATCGTTGACGAACTTGAACCTGTCGAGGTCGATGTAGTGGATGGCATATCGATCCGCCCTGACCGCCTAGCCGCAGAGATGTTGCCGAGCAGGCGGATCGATATTTGGAGCTAGTTGACGTTGGACGACCGGCGCTTGGATCGACGTACGTAGGCGAGGATTTCCGCCAGATCAAGCCCCGGCCACCAGAGCGGCGAGTACAAGTCGGGCATAGGGCGGCGCGCCGCGATTTTCTCAGGCTCTGAGCGATCCTACGGCCAATCCCAACCGGCGTGCCAACCCATTGCGGTCGGTTGCGAGGCTCTTCAGCGCGGATTCGACTTCTTGATGAAACGTCCTGTCCATGGAGCTTTAACGCCGCACGCCCGTTCGGGCAGAATGATTGCTTGCGATTAGCCCAATAGCGGCCAGATCCGGGTCAGAAGTTCACCCCCAAACCAGAACACGAATGCGACCCATGCTGCTGCCACGATGGCAGCGACAAACGCAAGAACAAGTGCAAGCCCGTCCCGGAAGATCAAGGCAAACGCGCTCATGGCGATGGCCGCGACGGGCGGCACGTTGCCGAAGGGTATCGGCAGTCCAATCATGATGGACAGGGGCAAGATGACCATTGCCGCAAGGCGGGTGGTGCGTCGTCCGGCGAGCCGTTTGAACCGACCCGGCGAGTGCAGATTTTCAATCGTGACCAGCCAGCCTCGCGCCCGGGTGGCTCCTTTCACCAGCAAGTCGGCCTGGATGGACCGACGTCTCATAGCGGCCGGCAGCCAGGGCCTCGGGCGACCGACGATCATCTGGATCGCCAGGATCGCGACCACCGTGCCGAACACCATGCCGTACGGGCCCGGGATGGGAATGAGCGCGGGAAGCACGAGGATGAGAACCAGCATTGGAAACCCGGTCGCACCGAGCTGGTCGACCACGTCACCGACGGAAACGCGATCGTGATCGGCGAATGCAGCTAGCAGATCGTCAATGACGCCTGACGCGGTGGACAGAACAGTGCCTTCTGCTGCGGCAGCTGCCCGACGATCCGGTCCTCGTTCATGAGACATTGCAAGTCGGGACATGGATGTAGGCTCGCGCTGTTTTTCCGGCATTTTGTACAAGGTCCAAGGCCAGCCGGATTGCCGCCAGTGCGCCGGCACAGGCCGTCGTAAATGCCGCGCGCGTGTTGAGCATCTGAGACCGGTTCAAGGCGACGACCAGACGATTGATGTCCGCTCAGTCCCTCGCGCCGCGTGATCCGCCTGACCCGGTGCCGGCCGGATGCCTACCAGAGCCATGCGGAAGCCATCGCAAAACCGACGATGGATAGATCGAGTATCGTAGAGAGGTTATGCATAGTCGGCTGCTCTTTTTTCCGTTGCCGCCTTGATCGTGGGCGCTGGTCGGCGAACGAATTTCCGCCCGCGGTGAAGCACTGCGCTTACCCACTGGCGCCTTCCTGTGGCTCAAGAAACGGCCGAGCGGCGTCGATGGCAGCCGCGCATTCCGGTGCAGCTTCGGCGAGAAGCGTGGCCGGGTCGGCAAAGCCGATCCAGACGCCGAATGCGTTCGATGTCGCCCACCACAGATCGTCCAAGGCGCGTTTGACGATCTGCGGTCCGTGCTCGGTTGCACAGGCGATGATCGAGGCCACCACCTCCTGCGGTGCGCGGGTATCGGCAAGCGACCTCGCGATGTCCTGCTGAAGCGGTTCGAGAAGAAGAAAGGTGATCACGGCGACCAGCATGTCATGCATTGCTTCAACTCCTTGCGTTCGAACGTGTCGAATTGAATTCCAAGTGCGCCATCCGGCAGCCCTGGCGCTGAACTACTGTCCAGCGCCGGGGCTGAGCCTCAGGGGCGCGGCAGTTCTTCCGGCCCGGCATGCGGCGGCTGCGACCGCGTCTTGACCAGGCTCCAGATGACGCCCGACGCGATGATGGCGAAGGTGATGCCAAGCGAGAGCGCGGCGGGGAACTTTTCGAGACCGAGCAGGTCAGCGACAAAGATTTTCGACCCGATGAAGATCAGCACGATCGCCAGCGCCGGCTTCAGATACTGGAAGCGGTGGATCATCGCAGCGAGCGCGAAGTAGAGCGCGCGCAGGCCGAGAATGGCAAAGATGTTCGACGTGTAGACGATGAACGGGTCCGTCGTGATGGCGAAGATCGCCGGTACCGAATCAACGGCGAAGATCACGTCGGCGATCTCGACCATCACGAGCGCCATGAAGAGCGGCGTCATGAACCAGACGAGCTTGCCGGTCTTCGGATCGGGCTTCTTGACGAAGAAGTCCTGGCCGTGGTGCTCGTCGGTGACGTTGAAGCGACGGCGCAGGAACCCGACCACGGGATTGTTGCCGATCTCGGGCTCCTTGTCGCCGATCCACAGCATTTTGATGCCGGTGATCACGAGGAATGCGGCGAAGATGTAGAGCACCCAGGAGAACTGCGAGACGAGAGTCGCGCCGAGGCCGATCATGATGGCACGCAGGACAATGACGCCGAGGATGCCCCAGAAGAGCACGCGGTGCTGGTATTTGCGGGGTACGGCAAAGAACGAGAAGATCAGCGCGATGACGAAGACGTTGTCGAGCGCCAGCGTCTTTTCGACCACGAAGCCGGTCAGATAATTCATTCCGGATTCCGCGCCGAGCTGCCACCACACCCAGCCGCCGAAGGCGAGGCCGAGGGTAATGTACATCGACGACAGGATCAGGCTTTCGCGCACCTCGATCTCGTGATTGTCGCGGTGAAGCACGCCCAGATCGAAGACCAACAGCGCGATGACGATCGAGATAAAGCCGAGCCACATCCAGACCGGCTTGCCGAGCCAGTCGGCGAACAGAAATGCAAATTCCACGTGAACTCTCCGGCCGGTCGTCCACGGTGAAAAAATGTCCGACATCGCGAGAGGACCGGCATCTCTCGCCAGAGGGGCCCGGACTTGGGCAATGAACATGTCCGCCGCCGATCCCACAGGATCGGCGGCGGTAGACCAGCTAGGTTGCGGCCGAAGTCAAACGGCGGATCAGGACGGTCACAACGCCCAGGATCGCGACGCCGACAACCCACACGATCGCGATCAGCGGTCCGTCAAGCGGCGCAGCGATCTGTGCGAACCAGGCGATCAAGCCATCGGCAGCGTCCATGCCGGCCATCCAGCCGACTGCCGCCTCGACGGCGGCATAGGCGGCAAGCGCGAGTAGCGACCATGCGACGATCAGGGCAACACCGCCGTAACCGACGACGCGGCTGAGCTTTGTCGCCTGGCGCGGTTGAAGGTGCATGGATGCGCCCTCACGCCCGCGGCCGCGCCATCGCCGGGGTGAAGGACCTGCGGCGAATTACGGGGATGACTGTCGCCTGCCCTTCCCGATTGAGCCGCTCGAGATACTCGATCTGCTCGCGAAAGCGCAGCTTGAGCTTCTTCAAGCCGTAGAGCTTCAGGCTGTCAGGCGCGGGACGCGCCTGCTCGCGCTCGATGCGGGCCTGAATTTGCGCACGCCGATTGCGCAGCGAGCTCAGGAACGGGTCCATGTTGATACCTCCTTGTTGACCACGAGGCTGATTTGGATATCCCTTCGCGATTGCGCCAATTGATTGTTGAAATCGCCATGATAGTCGTCAACTATCAGCCATGCCGTTCCGACCAACCCTGCGCCAGCTCGAATATGTCGTCGCCCTTGCCGAATGCGGTCATTTCGGCAAGGCCGCCAAGCGCTGCCATGTCTCGCAACCCACGCTGTCCGTTCAGATCGGGATCGTCGAAGAAAACCTCGGCATCCAGCTCTTCGAGCGGACATCGGCAACGGTCCTGATCACCCCGGTCGGAGAACGCTTTCTGCACGGAGCGCGCGTTACGCTTGCTGCGATGAATGATCTGATGGACGCGGTGGCGCAGGACGGCGCAGCCTTGGGCGGCGTGTTCAGGCTCGGCACGCCGCCTAGCTTCGGGCCGTACTTCCTGCCGACCTTCCTGCCGCCCCTGCACCAGACATATCCCGACCTCAAGATTTACATCGTCGAGGATCGCCCGGCCGCGATCGAAACCGCTGTCGCCGAGGGAACGCTCGATTGCGGCCTCGGCCCGTCGTGCGGCGAGCCCTCCCTGACCTTCGTCCCGATCGGCAGCGAGCGGCTCTATCTCGGCGTCCCTGCCGATCATCGCCTTGCGCAAAGGCGTTCCGTTGCTGTCAACGAACTGGCAGGCGAACGCCTTCTGGCGCTGGGGAGCGGCAACCGTCTTCTGGAGAACGTCCAGCACCTGGCGGAGGCGTCGGGTGCGACGGTCGTCGACGACTATGTCGGCACCAGCCTGGACGCGATCCGCCAGATGGTCTCGATCGGCATGGGCTGTTCCCTGTTCCCGGAACTTTATGCAAGGGCGGAGTTCCGCAACGCGGAAGACGTGCATCTCCTGGAAGTGAGCGACTGGCGCGAGACCCGCGAAGTCGGGGTCTATTTCAGGGCGACGACCGGGAGGGTGGCGCATTTTGAGGAACTGGCCGAAAGGGCCAAGGATGCAGCACGGACTCTCGGCATCGGGTAGCTGAACCACTCCGTTCTGCGTCAAGCCTGCTGCAAGAGCGTTCGCAAAGCCGGGTTCGGAAAGCGCCGTTCCATTGTTACCGCGAAGAAGGTCTCCGTGATCCCCAAGGGCTCGTCGCCCTCGACGAGAAGGCCGGCTGCCAACTCGTCCTTGACGACGATGGGCGGCAGGACGGCAAGGCCGACATCTTCGCGGGCGAGAAGCCGCATCATTGCCATGTCCTCGACCTCCGCGACGATCTGCGGGCGCACGCCCAAGCGATCGGCAAGAGCGTCGAAGCCGGCGCGCACGTTGCTCTCCAGCGTCGGCACGATGACGGGATGATCGTGCAGGAGGTCGGCGAGCCCCGCTTTGCCGCCGAACCGATACGGCGTGCCGATGAGGCCGACCGGCTGTTCCGCGATCCGATGCGCGACGAAGGACGTCAGCACATCGCGCGCGGGCGCGTGGTTGATCAGGACGACGTCGAGGTTGAGCGATTCCAGCGCGCGCAACAGTTCGGCAGCGCCGCCGGAGCGCAAGACGAGCTCGATGTCGGTCCGACCGAGAACGGGCCGCAGAAACTCCATCTGGAAGTTGCGCGACAAGGTGGCCAGAGCCCCGACCCGCAGGGCCTGACGCGCCTTACCCGTCTCCCGAAGCGTGCCGAGCAACTCCTCTCCCGTGGCGAAGATCGCATCGGCATGGTCGAGCGCGATGCGGCCGGCTTCGGTCAGATGAAGCTGTCGCCCGCGCCGCTCGAAGAGCGCATGGCCGAGCTGCTCTTCAAGTTTGCGGATCTGCACCGAGAGCGCCGACTGGGTGAGGTTCAAGCGCTCGGCCGTGCGCGTGAGATTGCCGTTATGGGCGACGGCCCGGAAGTATCGCAGATGGTGATAGTTGAGCGCTGCCATGACGTTCGATAATAGCGAACGGAATTGAGCAAACAATGCATTTTCTTTCGGACTGCGGCTCGGTTAGCAGCAGAGTGTCGCCACCGCTCCCCGAGGAAACCGCCTTGTCGCTCAATTTACTTCCGCTCGCCGCACCGCTACTCCTGCTTCTCGCCGCGCTGTTCGCGACTTCTCGTCCGGGTCGACGGCCGCCACACGTAGCGGCCGTCGCCGAGGGAGCCGCCATGTCGGCCCTCGCCGTCGCCGTCGCGTCGCTCGTGCTCCTGCTACTGCAGGGTTCTGGCAACAGCGCGCTGATCGGCTGGGCCGGGATTGGCCTCTCCGTGCGGCTTGACGCCGTCAGCGTGACGATGCTGCTGCTGGTCTCCTTTGTCGGCTGGATCGTGCTGCGCTATTCGCGCACCTATCTCGACGGCGAGGCCCGGCAGGGAGCGTTCACAGGCTGGCTGTGCGCGGCGCTTGCCGCGGTCCTTCTCCTCGTCCAGGCCGGCAATCTCGTGCAACTGCTCGGCGCGTGGATCGCGACGAGCTTTGCGCTCCACCGTCTGCTGCTCTTCTATCCCGAGCGCATCGGGGCGCAGCGCGCGGCGCGCAAGAAGCGGCTCTTCGCGGTTCTGGGCGCCCTGTCGCTCGCCGGGTCGGTGCTGCTGATGAGCATGGCCTTCGGCACGATCGATATCGCCGCGATCAACGCCATGGCGCGGGCGGGCGACGCTTCCTGGCACGCGCCGGCCGCGGCGGGCTTGCTCGCGCTCGCGGCGCTGTTGAAATCGGCGCAGTTCCCGACCCATGGCTGGCTGACCGAGGTGATGGAGGCGCCGACGCCGGTCTCGGCGCTGCTCCATGCAGGCGTCATCAATGCCGGCGGCTTTCTCCTCATCCGCTTCGCCGACATGATGCTGCTCGCGCCCGGCGTGCTGGCGGTGCTGGCGATGGTCGGCGGCTTCACGGCCCTCTTCGGCGCGCTCGTCATGCTGACCCAGCCTGCGGTCAAGACCTCGCTCGCCTGGTCGACCGTGGCGCAGATGGGCTTCATGATCCTGCAGTGCGGGCTGGCGCTGTTCCCGCTGGCACTGCTCCACATCGTCGCCCATTCGCTCTACAAGGCGCATGCCTTCCTGGCTTCGGGCGGTGCCGTCGAGCAGGTCGCCTCCATCCGCCGGCCCGGACCGGTCGCCATACCCGATGGGGGTGCGGTCGCCCGCGCCTTTCTCATCGCGCTCGCGATCTATTTTGCGATCGGCGCTGCCTTCGGCCTCGGCTTCGGGTTCGAGCACAAGTCGCCCCAAGCTCTCGCGCTCGGCGCCATCCTCATCTTCGGCGTCGCCTATCTGCTGGCCCAAGGGCTGGCGGACGCCGCACCGCGCGCCCTGACGACGAGGACGGCGCTTTATGCGACCGCAGCCGCCCTCGGCTACTTCGCGCTCCAGACGGCGACCGAATGGCTGACGGCGGGCGTGTTGCCGGCGACGCCCGCGCCGGGGCGGCTCGAATTGACCTTGATGGCGCTCGCCATCCTGACCTTCGGCCTGGTGGCGGTCGCGCAGGCGATGTTCCCGCTCTGGGCGGGCCATCCCGCGGCCGCAGGCCTGCGGGTCCATCTCTCCAACGGGCTTTATGTCAACGCCATGCTCGATCGCATGTTGGGCGGCTGGTCCGTCCGCAAGCCCTCGTGACGCTCAAGGATCAGGAAAATCCCCATGCTGATGACTGCACCCACGACCCCGTCTCCCCTCCCTGAAGCGATCCTGGCTGCGGCGCAGGGCTCAGCACGCGCCATCCCGCCGCTCTGGCCGCTGGCGTCGAGCGTCGCTGTCAATCCGTTCCTCGGCCAGACGGGCGAACCGTTGGCTATCGCCGCGGCGCGGTTGCGGCGGGCGGCCGGTATCCGGCTGACCATGCCGCGCCGCCGGTATCTGGAGCGCCACCAAAGCGGCGAACTCACCGACGTCGATCTGGCCGAAGCGCTCCAAGCGGCCCCGGCATCGCTGCGTCCGAAGACAGTCGCCGCGCTAAAGCAGGCATTGCATGTTGAGACATCGGCAGCGCGGGCTTTGCCGACTGTCGCCGAATTGGCAAGCGAGGCCAGCGGTATTGACTGGCAGGCCGTGGTCGATGAGCGCATCAGCCATTGGGCGGCGGGCTATTTCGATCACGGCCAGGCGCTCTGGGCCGCACCCGAGGGTCGCAGCGCCTATGCCTCCTGGCGCACCGTCGCCATGCACGACCTGACCCCGGAGATCGTCGGGCTCGCCCGCTTCGCCGGCACTGTAACCGACACGCCCGAAAGCGCCGAGGCCGCACTCATCGACGCCGTCGAGACGCTTGGGCTTTCCGAGGCAGCGCTGGAAAACTGCTTCCACCGGCTGCTGACCGGCCTTGGCGGATGGGGCCAGCTCGCGCGCTATCGCCTCTGGCAGGCCGAGCTCACCGGCGAGACCGACGCCACGCTGACGGGCCTCCTCACCATTCGTCTCGTCTGGGAAGCAGCACTTCTGCGGCAATACGAGCACGAGATCGGACCGCAGTGGCAGGAAACCGTGATCGCGCATAGCGAACCGGTCGCCGCAAGCGCGGAGGATCATGTCGATGCGATCCTCCAGGAGGCCGCTGAGCGCGCCGCCCAGAGGCAGCTGCGGGCCCTCTTCGCCGAACCGCGGCCCGCCGTGCCGGCTTCGTCGCGTCCCGCTATGCAGATGGCCTTCTGCATCGACGTGCGCTCGGAGGTTTTTCGCCGGGCGCTAGAATCGCTCGATCCCGGCATCAGCACCCTGGGCTTCGCCGGTTTCTTCGGCATGGGGATCGCGCATCGTCGCTTCGGCTCGGATGTGGTGGAAGCCCGCCTGCCCGTTCTGCTCCGGCCCGGTCTCTTCACCTGCTCGGGAGAGCAGACGCCTGAGACCGAGCGCGCGGATCGCACGGCACGGATCGCGGCCCGTGCCAAGCGTGCCTGGGGTCGCTTCAAGCTCGCCGCCGTCTCCTCCTTCGCCTTCGTCGAGGCGACGGGGCCAGTCTATGTCGGCAAGCTTCTTCGCGACGCGCTGGGGCTCACCCGCAATGCCGCACCGAACGACCCGGCGCCACGGCCGGCCGACACGATCGGCCTCGACCAGCGGATCGAGATGGCCGAAACCGTCCTCAGGGCCATGTCGCTCACCGATCGTTTCGCGAGGTTGGTGCTGATCGCCGGCCACGGCGCCAGTGTCGTCAACAACCCGCATGCCAGTGCACTCCATTGCGGGGCCTGCGGCGGCTATTCGGGCGAGGTCAATGCCCGGCTGCTCGCCTCGCTGCTCAACGCGCCCGACGTGCGCACCAGCCTTCTCGCACGCGGCATCGTGGTTCCCGAAGACACCTTGTTCCTGGCGGCCCTCCACGACACGACGACCGACGACGTTACCATCTATGACGCCGATCGTTCCTCGGTGGAGCACGCCGCGGACCTGACGGCGGCCAGGGGTTGGCTCCAGACCGCAGGCGGGCTCGCGCGGGCCGAACGGGCAAGGCGCCTGCCCCGCGCCGAGTCACAGGCCGATATTGCCCGCCGCGCCCGCGACTGGGCCGAGTTGCGACCCGAATGGGCGCTCGCCGGCTGCCAGGCTTTCGTCGCCGCGCCTCGGTGGCGCACGACGGGTTGCGACCTGGGGGGCCGGGCGTTCCTGCATGATTATGACTGGCGGCGCGACGAAGGCTTCGGCGTGCTGGAACTAATCCTGACCGCACCGGTCGTCGTCGCGAGCTGGATCAGCCTGCAATATTACGGCTCAACCGTCGCGCCGGAAGTCTTCGGCGCCGGCAACAAGCTCCTGCACAACGTCACAGGGGGAATCGGCGTCGTCGAAGGCAATGGCGGCCTCCTGCGCGCCGGCCTGCCCTGGCAGTCCGTCCATGACGGTAATGAGCTGGCGCATGAACCGCTGCGGCTCTCCGTCGTCATCGAGGCCCCGCAGAAGGCGATCACCGGCATCCTCGAGCGCCACGCGGACGTCCGGGCACTGCTCGACAATCGCTGGCTCCATCTCTTCGCCCTCGGCGAGGACGGCCGCATGGCCTGGCGTTACGCCGGCAACCTCTCCTGGGACGTAGCGGAGGTGGAAACCTTGCGACTTCAGGCGCACGCATGAAGACCTTCGTTCCGCAAGCTGTCGCCCTTGCAGACGCCGGCCACCGGTATTCACCCTATGCCGGCCGGCATGCCGTGCTCGCCACGATGCACGGAAAGGAGGAAGCAATCGCGCCCGTCCTGCGCGACCGGCTCGGACTGATCGTCTCGTCCGCGCCGGATATCGGCACCGACGCACTCGGCACCTTCACCGGCGAGATCCCGCGCGCCGGCACCATCCGCGAGGCGGCAATCGCCAAGGCGCGGCTGGGCATGAAGGCAACCGGCTTGCCGATCGGCCTTGCCAGCGAAGGCAGCTACGGCCCGCACCCGCAGATACCGTTCGTTCCCGGTGGGGTCGAGCTCATGGTGCTCGTCGACGACATGCGCGGCATCGTCGTCAGCGAGCATCTGATCGAGGACGCGCCGGTCTTCGGCCACGGTTATGTAGTTGCTGGCGAAGATGTGACGCCCATCCTGGATCGTCTCGGCTTTCCCACGCACGCCTTGATCGTGAAGCCGGCCGAGAGCGGAGGTGGAGCAGGCAACATCCACAAGGGCCTGCGCGACAGAACCGCGCTCGAGCTGGCCGTCATGTCGGCTAAGGCGCAATCGGACGACGGCCGGGCGCTGATCCAGACCGATATGCGCGCCCACATGAACCCGACCCGGATGGCGACGCTCGGCCGCCTTGCCTCTGCTCTCGCCGAACGGCTTTCCGCGCTGTGCCCGGCCTGCCGCACGCCCGGCTACGGACAGGTCGATGTCGAGATCGGCTTGCCTTGCGAATGGTGCGGGACGCCGAGCCTCATGGTCCGCCACCGCGTCTTCGGCTGCGTCGCCTGCCCGCATCGTGAGAACCGGCCGCGCGGCGACGGGCTGACCAAGGCCGATCCGGGACACTGTCCCTTGTGCAACCCATGACCGGACGATGGAGAAAGGCCGATGACGAAAGCTGATGACGCGCCGCAGACCAATGACGAGCGGATCGCCTGGGTTCTGGCGCATCCTCGGATGAGCCCATGGCTGAAGGCGGCCCTCGAAGGCGCCAGGAAATGCCATCCGGTGGAAGTGCAAAACGATCTTGAGATTCTCAATCTGCTCCTGCGTGCGTATGTCGCCGAAGGCCTCGGCGCCAACGTGCGGAATTCGAACATAACGTGAAGTGTGTGGTGATAGGGTCAGTGGCGTCGCATCTGATGCTGGGGCCGGTCGGCTACGACCGTTTACGGCTTCCGTCCCCCAGATTCTGTTGGCCGCAATGGGCCTACGCTGACCAAGCAAACTTTGCCCAACAGGGCAGTGCGGGAAAGGCAGCTAACCGCCAAGCGCTTCCAACAGCGGACCGTCCGGACTCGGCCCCGAAAGCGTCAGTGGGATACCTTTCCGAACCTCAGCCCGCTGAGCTGACGCCAACGACCGGACCGGGGTGGTTTCCTGTCAGTCGGCTTTCAGGTTGAAATGAACTGAAAGCTGACGGCTTCGTATCGGTAAGCGCGGCATCGCGACTTGCATCCGATTTAGCCCATTGTTCTCAATCTACCGGCTCTGAAACTTTCTCGCTTTTTCGCTCGTATCTGCGCGGTCAAAACTAAAGGGAGAAAATTCCATGAACCTTATCAAGATTGCACTCGTCACCGCGATCGCCGCCGTGCCGGCAGTGGCCCACGCCGACCACCTTAACATCGACGTCGAAGGGGCAACGATCGAAGGCAACTCGGTGGTCTTTCCGTCAGTCAAGATCGACAAGGACGGCTACGTTGTGATCCACGCGGTCGAGAACGGCGAACCCGTCATTCCGGCGTCGATCGGACATACGGCCGTGTCCGCTGGAGACAGCGAGAATGTTTCTGTCGAGATTGAAGGCGGAGCGATGGAAGGCACCGATTACGTTGCGATGATCCACTACGAAACCAACGACAACGGCACTTATGATTTCGCCGAAGGCATGACTGACGTCGACACGCCCGGAATGCGTCCGGACAACACGCCCTACGCGCTGCCCTTCAAAGTCGGCGGCATGTAAGTCATCCGGAGCGGGCACCCTGCGGTGTCCGCTCCGTTCCCTGCCAGGGGGTTAGTCGCCGGGCTTGGTTGCCACTGTTTCCGCGATAGAACCGGAGCAACTGGGCATTGACGGCGACGATGATGGTGCTGAGCGACATGAAGACCGCACCGATGGCGGGCGTCATCAGGAACCCGGTGCCGAAGGTGATCCCGGCCGCCATCGGAATGGCGACCGCGTTGTATCCCGTCGCCCAGATCAGATTTTGAACCATCTTCCGATAGGTGGCCCGGGACAAGCCAAGTATCGCGGCGACGTCCCTCGGGTCGCTGCGCACGAGGACGACGTCCGCGGACTCGACGGCCACATCCGTTCCAGCTCCGATTGCGATTCCGAGATCGGCTTCGACCAGCGCGGGCGCGTCGTTCACACCGTCGCCGACCATCGCGACCCGTCGACCGTCGCGCCTAAGCGAGGCGATCTTTGCCGCTTTCTGGTCCGGCAAGACTTCGGCATAGTATTCCTCGATCCCGAGTTCGGCCGAAACCGAATGCGCGACGCCTTCGGCGTCCCCGGTCAGCATGATGGGCCGGATGCCCAGAGATCGAAGTTCCCGTATCGCTTGCGCCGATTCCGGCCGTACGACATCGGCCATGGCGAACAGGGCGCTCGGCGCGCCGTCGACGGCGAGAACGACGACCGTCTTGCCCTTTGCCTCCAGAGCGGTCAAAGCCGGGTGGCTTACTCCGTGTCCGTTGCGTTCCAGATGGCCGGGACTTGCGATGACGATCTCTCTTCCCCCGACATTCGCTGCGATGCCTTCGCCCGTGATGTTCAGCACGTTGTCTGAGCGTGGGATCGAAAGGCCTCGCTCGCGCGCGGTCGTGACGATGCCGTGCGCGATGGGATGTTCCGATCGGCTTTCGACCGAAGCCGCAAGCGCGAGGGCTGCATCTTCGCTGATGGATGTCAGAGGAACGACATCGCTGACGCCGAACCGACCTTCGGTCAACGTGCCGGTCTTGTCGAAGACAACCGCGTCGAGACTGCGGGCTCGTTCGAAGGCTGCCCGATCTCGTATCAGAAGACCGTTGCCGGCACTGAGGGAAGTGCTGACCGCAACCACCAGCGGAACGGCCAACCCTAGCGCATGCGGACAGGCGATCACCATGACGGTCACCATCCGTTCGATCGCGAACTCCCAACTCTGGCCGACCAGGGTCCAGTATCCGAACGAGGCAAAGCCAACCGTCAGGGCGATATAGGTCAGCCAACCAGCGGCGCGGTTGGCGATGTCCTGGCTGCGTGAGCGGCTGGCCTGGGCCTTCCTCACCATGTCGATGACCTGCGCGAGGTAGGTCGCGCCGCCGGTCGCCGTGACCTCGATCGTCACCGCGCCCGCGCCGTTGATCGCCCCTCCGATCGCCACGTCGCCTGCCTGCTTCGGCACGGGACGGGATTCGCCCGTCAGCATCGATTCGTTGAACGAGGACACGCCCTCGACCAGCCGCCCGTCGACCGGCACCTTCCCGCCCGGGCGGACCAGCACCCTGTCGCCTGGCGACAAGCCGCTGATGGGGACCTCCCGTCCGGTGCCATCGGCATCCATTCTGGTGGCGGTGTCAGGCAAGAGCCTGACCAACGCTTCGAGCGCGCGCGACGCGCCCAGGACTGACCGCATCTCGAGCCAGTGGCCGAGCAGCATGATCGTGATCAGCGTCGCCAGTTCCCAGTAGAACGACATGCCCGGGACGCCGAAGGTGACGGCAGCCGAATAGAAATAGGCGACGGAGATAGCCATGGCGACGAGGGTCATCATTCCCGGCCGTCCGCTGCGCAGTTCCCGAGCGAAGCCCGACAAAAACGGCCAACCGCCGTAGAGATAGACTGCCGTCGACAATAGGAACAGGATTGCGCCGTCGCCCGGGAACGCCGACGACGCTCCCAAGCCCATCCAGTGCCGGATCATTGGAGACAGGAATAGGATGGGTGGCGTCAGGAGCAAGGATACCCAAAAGCGGCGGCGGAAACTATCGACCATCATCCCGTGGCCAGCATGATCGTGTCCGGTGGTCGCGGCGGCGACAGCCTGTTCCGGCGGTCGAGCTTTGGCGTGTTGATCGTAGTCATGATGCGCGTGAATGTGATCGGAAACCATGGCTGGTCCTTCCGCGAAATTCGTCCAACTTCGTGAGCGTGCTCCTTACTGCGGCTGGAAGGTCAAGGCGTAAATTTTCCGAATGTCATCGTGCATCGGCGTCTCGGCCAGGCTCCAGCTTCTTGTCCCAAAGTTCGGCAGCTCAGTGCTCGAGCCGTCCAGACAATCCGTCGATGATCGGGCAGTCCGGCCGCGCGTCGCCGTGACAATTGTCGACAAGATGGCCGAGCATCAATCGTAGCCCTGTCAATTCCTCGATCTTCCGGTCAATCTCGGCAAGCTTCTCCTTGGCGATCGCCTTGACGTCGGAACTGGCGCGCTCGCGGTCGGAATAGAGCGAAAGCAGCTCCCTGCACTCCTCAACCGAGAAACCGAGGCCCCTAGCCCTTTGCAGGAAGCGGAGCCGGTGGACGTCCTCCGTCGAATAGTCCCGGTATCCGTTCAAGGCACGATCCGCCGTCAGAAGACCGATCTCCTCATAGTATCTGATCGTCTTCGACGGCAGGCCCGACTGGCGCGAAGCGGCTCCGATGTTCATTGCTTGGGCTCCCTGGCAAGATCGTAGGAACGATAGTCCTTCCAGCAGATGGAAGCTCAAGCACAAAGATGCGGCACAAGCCTTCCGCGCGGCGTTCACGCCGCGCGGAAGGGAGACGAGTTAGTTGGCGTTTTCGGCCAACCAGGTCGTCATGTCTGCGATTTCCGCTTTCTGGGCTTCGATGATCGTTTCGGCCAGCGTCCGCAACTGCTCGTCGTCACCATGCTCGAGCATCACTTCTGCCATGTCGATCGCGCCCTGGTGATGTGCGATCATCCCGCAGGCGAAGGCCACGTTCGGGTTCTCGTTCATCATCCCTTCGTGCATCGCGGGCATGGTCTGCATCATCTTCTGCATGTTCTCGCGGACATGTTCGGGCATGGAGTCCATATCCATGCTCTCCATGCCCATCATCGCGCCCATCCCGCCTTCGGAAGAGCCACCCGACATCTGACCCATTCCTGAGTGGCCGATGGATCCGCCATCGGTTGCCAAACACTGCTCGGGAAGCTTGAAGGTTTCGCCATCCCCCTGTGCGAGGGCGACGTTCGAGAGCGACACAGCGGCGACCGCGGCCGCAAGAATTGAAGCGAAGTGTTTCATCGGAATTCTCCGTAAATCTGAACTGACGTTGCAAGAGGTTCAGATTGCGGATCGGGGTGGCGGCAGTTCAAGTTCGGGGAGAATGCCGATTCCTTCGGGAAGGCGACCGATGTCATGCACGTACCGCGGCTTCGTACGGGACAAGTATACAGGTATCGCCGCTACGCCGGGGTGACACGCGGACATGCTGCAAAGGCGAAGGCCTGTTTCATCCTGCGACGAATGGTGCTGGTCGCAGCCCGAATGTACCGCTGAACCCATGGGCGTCGCTGGCCCCGCCATCCCGACGACCGGTGCCATAGCGAACGCCAAGACGAAAAGGACGCAAATCATCGGCTGGATGCGGGGAATGTATCGGATCGCTCGTCTCAAAGGTTCACCACTCGGCGCGAGGTTCTCGATGACACAAAGCCGCTGTGGCCAGCGCCGCACCCGGCTTGCGTAAACCGACCGTAAAATCGTCCTTTGGATATGGGTAGGGCAGGCCCAGCGACAAGTCCCGCCCGCCATTCGGTGAGGTTCGAAACGGCGCGTTAGGCAATTTCGATTAGTTGACGCCGGATGCTGCCCCGCCGATCCCTCATGCTCCATCTCGACCGATTCATCCCTTGGGCGGCGGTGCTGCTGGCGCTTCTTTCTGTCGCATTTCTGGTCGACTTTCACGCAATTGACCGCTTGCTGCTCATGGAGCTCGGCACGCCGGACGGCGCGCGTCACGGGTCCGGCATCTTATTCTGGCTGGCCTGGATGTTCACGGCTCTCGGCAGCCCGCGTTTCGTTGTCCCCATGTCGGCGATCCTCGTCGCCATCCCCCTTGTTCGCAAGGAACTGTCTCGCGCCTGGTTCGCATTCGTGGCCTTGGCAGGCGGCGCGGCCCTTGCCTACGTCACGAAGGCGGCGTTCGCGATGGCGAAGCCCCATCACCTGCCGGGCTCAAACGAGATGGCCGCCACGAGCTTTCCGAGCGGCCATGCCGTCTTGTCGCTTCTTCTCATTTTGACGATACTCGTCTTGTGGGAGCCCCGCGACTTGAAGCTTCGGCGATTGATGCCTGCGATCGTCCTGACCATCGTGCTCGCAATCGGCGTGAGCAGGGTCTTCCTTGGAACGCACTGGCCGTCGGATATTCTCGCGGGATGGCTGTTCGCCATGCTCTGGGTTTCTGCTGCCTATCGGCTGGCATTTGGCAAAGCAGCGTCGCGCGGATAGGCGCGTCTAGCGATTTTCCCACCGCGTTCGGATTTCGTTTGGCCAGGTGGAGGCGATCCAGTCGATGACAGCTTCGATCTCGCCGTCATTCAGAACATCGTCGAACGCAGGCATGGCAGAGCGATAATCGTCGAGGCCGGCCGCTTCTGCGACGCCGTATTTCGTTATCGCCACGAGGAGATCTCGTTCATGATGCCATGTATGGCCGCTTTCGTCATGAGGCGGCGCGGGCAGCAGCCCATCAGAGTTCCGGACCTGCCAGTTCGGTTGGCCTTCGAGATCACGTCCATGGCAGGACGCGCAATGAACCGCGTAGAGATTTCGCCCCTTCGTCAGGTGTCGACCTTCCAGAAGGCCCGGACCGAGGACGAGCATCGATCCGGTCGCGAAAGCAGCCATCGCCAGGACAACAGCCCTACAGAAGGCCGGGTTCACCGCTTGCCGACACTCATGTAGATGGACGTCCGTCCGTCGCTATCGACTGCAACGACGTCATAGGCTGCTTCCGGATCATCGCCCATACCGAGGGAGCCGGACGGCATCCCCGGTACGGCCAATCCGCGGATGGCGGGGCGTTCCTCGAGAAGCTTCGCGACCGCTTCGAGTGGCACGTGACCTTCCACAAAGTATCCTTCTATTTCGGCCGTGTGGCAGCCCTGGAGCTCTTCGGCAACGCCCGCTTTTTCACGAACGTTCGTCAGATCTTCCATGTCCGTCAATTGAACGTCGTAGCCGGCGTCGCGATACGCCTCCGCCCACGCGGTACAGCAACCGCACCACGGCGTCTTGTAAACCTCCAGGACGGCCGCCATCGCCGGCGACCCGGCAAGCACCGCGCCCGCAGTGACCAACGACAGCAAGAGTTTGCGAATTGCCATGATCGTCTCCGTTTCTCTTTACTTTAATGGGATACGGTTTGCGGCTCGGTCGATCACCCTGCGCCGCGCGGGCGCGCATCGTCTTGATCTGCGGCAGTCACCGCATCCGGTCAAGCCCGTGCTACTTTACATATTTGTAAGGGACGCTCATGGGAGAACGCCCTCCGTAAACGTCGATGCCCACACAGATGAATGGGGCCTCGAGGAGTTCAATGGACACAGAGGTGTGCGATGACCTGGATGGTGGCATGGAGTCGTTTACATGCGCCATGAGCGTCATTTCACGAACATTGCGCGCAAGCAAGTGTTGCCTGAACCGCTTAGGTCCGGCCAATCGATGTAGAGAGCATAAATTTGCGGCGGCTGTCCGTTCTGTCGCTTTGCGAAAAAGTATAGTCGGCGTCAAATCCATTTGAACTCGATTGCCTACCTTCTCTCCAACGCCTGCCCAGCAAGCGTCATCGCGGCACGGAGCCGCCTCTGAAGAAGGTAACATGCAATGAAGACCATCACCGCCGTTGTCCTGATCGCGCTCGGAGGGACGATCGGTTCCGCCATGGCCCAAGAAGCACCGGTCTATGGCCTGGACTACAATCCGCCGCTCGTGCGCTCCCAGCACGATTCGAGGGAGTCGCTTCGCAGCTATCCGGGACGCCAAATGCGCGGCGCTTACATCGGCGGTTCTTCGTCGAAGCAGGCGGGCCCGGACACCCAGACCACGTCCTCGATCAACCAGCCTTCCCATACGGTTGGAGGAAATTACGGTTCGCAGGTCACCGATTGGGAACTGAAGAGCGGGCGTTGATTGGCCAATCACCGACGGGCGCGCCATGCGCGCCCGTCATTGCACGAATACTGACAGGCCGCTACGCGCCGGGCCATGCTTCGGGAAACACCACGCCAACCGAAAGCCCCGGCGCGCGATCGGCAAGCACGACACGCGCGCCGTGCAGATCGGCCACCGCCTTAACCATGCTCAAACCCAACCCGCTCCCATCCGTCGTACGGCTCTTCTCCAGCCTGTAGAAGCGTTCGAAAACGTTCTTGCGTTCGGCTTCGGGGATGCCGGGACCATCGTCCGCCACGAGAAGATACGGTCTGCCGTTCTCCTTCCCGGCAGCAATGAGAATCTCTGTTCCCGTCGGCGTGTGTCGGATTGCGTTGGCAATGAGGTTCGCGCAAAGTTGTCGAAGAAGATCGATATCTCCAACGACGCCAAACGTTCCCGGGTCGGTATCGGGCAAACGTCGCAGCTCTTTCCCAGCTTCCTCGGCGACCGGCCCGTGGACCTCGACCGCCTCGTCGACGATCTGCCTCAGTTCGACCTTCGTGAACCTGTCCCGCCTTGCTCCCGCTTCGATCTGCGAAATGCGCAACAGCGCGTCGAAGGTGGCCGAGATCTGGAGCGCCTCGGCAAGGGCCGCTTCGAGAGGTTCGCGTTGAAGGATCCCAGCGTCCGTTTTTTCCAGAGCCGACTCCAGTGTCAGGACCAGGCGGCCGATGGGGGTCTTGAGGTCGTGCGCGATATCCGTCGTCACCTGTTTCATGGCCGACATGCTGGCCTCCAATTGTTCCAGGGCGACGTTGACCTCGGATGCCAATGTGTCGATATCGTCCGTTCGGCTTGATACCGGCAGCCTCACGCCCAGTTTTCCGCCTCCGACCGACTTCATTCTTTCCGATAATTCCGCGATCCGCCGTCTTGTGCGAAATGCCAGGAAGGCTCCTCCGCCCAACCCGGCTCCCAGCACGATGGCGCTTGCCCAACCGAAGCTCACAAGAGCGATCTGGCGTAGACGATTGGTGTCCTCATAGCTGACACCGACAACCAGTTCGTGGTCGCCCAAGGCGGAGCCGTATAGCCGATAGCTCGTGGTCTTGCCCTTTGAAGCCGAAGCTTCGAACGTCTTGAAGCCGCGGAAAACCTCCGGCAGACTGAAGTTGCCCGCCACAACCTCGCCCCCGGGATCGCGCAACAGATAAAGGGTTTCCTGTCGAACGATGGCAGGTGCGTGGTTCTCGATCATCGTCGCCGCACCTTCGACTCCCCTCGCAGAATAGGCGACGTCGATCTCGCGAAAGCGTTCCATCACATGGGAGTCCAGCCGCTCGTAAAGATAGGCGGCGACCATGCGATAGGCAGACACGTTACCTGCGAGAAGCGAGACGAGGAACAAGCCGACATAGAGGGCTGCCAGCCGAAACGGCGTGCTTCGGACGAGCCTAGCGAGGGGCATGGATGCTGTAGCCGGTGCTGCGCGTGGTGTGGATCAGGGACACATCGAACGGCTTGTCCACCTTGGCCCGCAGTCGGCTGACATGGGTTTCGACGACGGTGCTCTGCGGATCGAAGTTGAAGTTCCATATCCGCTCAAGCAGCATCGTCTTCGTCAGAACTCGGCCTTCGTTGCGCATCAGGAGTTCCAGCAGAGCAAACTCGCGGGGCAGCAATTCGATAGTCTGACCCGCCCGGATGGCGATGCGTTTCACGACGTCAAGTTCAAGATCGGCGACGCAGAGCGTCCTAGTTTCTTGCGAGATCGGGGGCCGACGCCCCAATGCGTTGACGCGTGCGAGCAGTTCGCTGAAAGCGAACGGCTTCACGAGGTAGTCGTCCGCTCCGGCCTCCAAGCCTTCGACACGGTCGTCGACGCCGCCCATCGCTGTCAGAAAGATGATCGGGAGCTTGCCGCCGGCCGCGCGCAGGCCCCGGACCAATGCGAGACCGTCAAGTCCCGGCAGCATTCGATCTACAATCGCGACATCGTAGGGTTCACGCAGGCTCGCGGCCAATGCGTCGCGGCCATCGGCCAGAACATCCGTGACGTGACCGGATGAAGCCAAACCCTTTTCGATATAGTCGCTGGTCCGCTTGTCGTCTTCGACGAGGAGAATCCTCATGGGCGCGTTCCCTTGTTATGCGCATTTTGGAACGGTCGCAGCGGGGGGCTTTTCATGCAGCGGCACCGTCCCCGCGAAGCGTGGGACGGTGCCGTCGACGGAAGCGGAGGCTACTTCACGTCGGTGATCGTCAGCTTTCCACGTACACGGTCAGCCACGAACTCGATCGTCGCGCCTTCCGTCATGTCGTCGAGCATTGCCGGGTCCGCGACATTGAACACCATCGTCATGGCGGGCATGTCGAGGTTCTTCAGCTCTTCATGGATGACGGTGACCTTTTCCTGGTCCGCCTTGATCTCCTTCACGGTCCCCTTGGTGTACTCCTGAGCGACCGCGGGCGCGGCCGAAACGAGAGCGGCCATGACCGCGGCGATGATGAGTTTGGTTTTCATGTACCTACTCCTTCGTTTCTGGTTACTTGGCGGACACTTCGACGGCACCGTGCATGCCGGATTCATAGTGGCCGGGGATCAGGCACGCGAACTCGAACGTGCCGGTATTCGAGAACGTCCAGACGATGTTCCCGCGCTTACCCGCTTCCAGGCGGATCGCATTGGGATCGTCATGCTCCATCTCCGGGAACTTCATCATCAGTTCCCGGTGCTCGGCGTTCTTCGCCTTCTCGTCGAGCACGAATTCGTGGTCGAGCTCGCCCTTGTTCAGGATGTTGAAGCGAATGGTCTGTCCTTCCTTCACCTCGAATGAGTTGGGCTGGAAGAGCATCTCTCCGTCGTCACTCTCGAACATCGTTACGTTGATCGTGCGCGTCGCTTTCGCCGCGTCACCCGGCTCTCCGACTGCCATCTCGTCGTGGCCCCCTGAATGGCCCGGTGAGGCAGCGGCGAAGCCGGCGGATATGACCAAGAAGGCGGCGGATGCGATAAGTGTCTTCATCGGTATTGTCTCCTGGTTGTTGTAGGAAGTGTTGGTCGCACGTCAGCCATGGCCGCCGTGCCCCGGAGCAGCAGCCGGTTTCGTCGGCGTCTGCGTCTTCGCGTCCGTCGCGCTCGGCGCGTCGGGCAGTTCGCCCGTCCACTCGTAGGCGACTGTACCTTCCGGGTGCTCGTAGTCGCCGGGATCGGCGTAATCGTCGGCCGCGATGCCCTCGCGTACCTTCACCACCGAGAACATCCCGCCCATCTCGATCGCACCGAACTGGCCCCATCCCGTCATCATCGGGATGGTGTTGTCCGGTAGCGGCATCGACATCTCGCCCATGTCGGCCATACCTGCTGTACCCATCGGCATGTATTCCGGCTGGAGGCGGCGGATCATCGGCGTGACGCGCGATTTATCGACGCCGATGAAGGTCGGGACGTCGTGGCCCATGGCGTTCATTGTGTGATGCGACTTGTGACAGTGTATGGCCCAGTCGCCTTCGTAGACGGCGTCGAATTCGTAGGCACGCATCGCGCCGACCGGAATGTCGATCGACACTTCCGGCCAGCGCGCTTCGGGCCGCACCCAGCCTCCGTCCGTGCACGTGACCTCGAAATCGTAGCCGTGCATATGGATCGGGTGGTTGGTCATGGTGAGGTTGCCGACGCGCACCCGGACCCGATCGTTCTTGGACACGACGAGTGGGTCAATGTCCGGAAACACCCGGCTGTTCCAGCACCACAGATTGAAGTCGGTCATCTCCATGACGCGGGGCACATACGAGCCTGGCTCGATGTCGAACGCGTTGAGCAGGAAGACGAAGTCGCGGTCGACCCGCATGAATTGCGGGTCCTTCGGATGGATGACGAAGAAGCCCATCATGCCCATCGCCATCTGGACCATTTCGTCCCCGTGCGGGTGGTACATGAACGTACCGCTCTTCACGAGATCGAACTCGTAAACGAAGGTCTTGCCTGCAGGAATGGGAGGCTGCGTCAGTCCCGTCACACCGTCCATGCCGCAGGGAAGTATCATTCCGTGCCAATGGATGGTGGTGTGCTCCGGCAGCTTGTTGGTCACGAAGATGCGGACCCGGTCGCCCTCGACGGCTTCGATCGTCGGCCCAGGCGATTGGCCGTTGTAGCCCCACAGATAGGCGGTCATTCCTTCGCCCATCTCGCGCTCGACGGGCTCGGCGACGAGGTGGAATTCCTTGACGCCGTTATTCATCCGGTGCGGCAGCGTCCACCCATTGAGGGTGACGACCGGCTGGTAGTCCGGCCCCGAGGTGGGAACAAGAGGAGCCTGCGTGGAAGCGCTCTCCATGGTCGGCGCGTCGGGCAGGCCCATGGCCGAGGTCTTTGTCCAGGCGGCAGCTCCGACGATCGTCGCGCCGGCACCGAGCAACTGTCTGCGATTAAGCATCGTCATATCCTTTCTCAGTGTCCTGCGGCGTCGCCTGCGTCAGCGACGGCCGCTGCTTCCCCGCCGCCGCCAGCCGAGCCGCCGGAACGGCCGCCGTAGATGGTCGGCGCGAGGTTGGCTTCGGCGAGCCAGAAATCACGCTTGGCATCGACGGAAAGCAGAACGGAGTCGATCTTGGCCCGGGTGTCGGCCAGCAGTTCGAAGGTGCTGGTGATCATGCCGTTGTAAGTCAGCAGGGCCTCCTCCTCGATCGTCGTGCGAAGGGGAAGGACATTGTTCCTGTAGTGCCGGGCGATATCGTAGGTCGACTTGTACTCGTCGTAGGCCGAGCGGGCTTCGGACCGGACGTTGACCGCCTGCTCGGCCAGCCGGTTGGCTGCCGCCATGTATTCGAGTTCTGCGCGCCGCATCCGGGCACGACCGCTGTCGAAGATCGGAATGGCGAACTCGACCTCGAGATCCAGATTCGGCGACACGGAAACGTCCCGATCCCCGTCCTCTATCTCGCCTTCGCCTTCCAGCCCCGCCACCAACGCGATGTCTGTCGCATACTTGGTGGCTTCGGTCAGGCCGTACTGCTTCGCCAGCGCCTCGAGTTCCAAGGCAGCCGCCTTCAGATCGGCCCGGTGGCCCAAGGCATCGGTTTCGATGGTTTCGACGCGGGCGAGCGACTTCGGCAACGCGGGCAGCTGGTTCGGAACCTCGTATTCGATGTCCGAACCCCACAGGCCCATAAGACGGGTGAGCTCGGCCTTGGCGGTCCGTGCGGCAAGTCTCGCCCGTGCCGTTTCGCCCGCCAGTTCGGCATTAAACACGTGCTCCCGGGCCTGGCCGGATTTGTTGAGCGCGCCGCTCTCGCCAAGCCTGGCCGCCAGTTCAGACGCCGCATCGGCCGCTGCCCGGGCCTGGTTCAGATAAGCGACACGCTCCCAGGCCGAGGCAGCCTCGATCCAGGCGCGCCTCGTCTCGGCGGCCAACGACAGGGTTGCCACGGCCGCGTCAAACTGGGCCTTCCTGAAGCGCGTGTCGGCAATGTCGATGCGTCGGTCCCGAGTCACGAGCGCGAAGATGTTGTTGACGATCATCCCTTCGAGCGCGCGGAAGGCACCGAGTTCGGGCGCGCCGATCCCTAGCACCCCGATCGACGCCGTCGGGTTGACGAACATCGTCTCCTGCCAGGCATCGGTCGCAGACAGTCCAAGTTCGGCATAGGCGGCCTGCAGACCCCTATTGTTCAGAAGGGCGACTTGAACGGCGGTATCAGCGCCGACGGTCTTGCCCTGGACCATGGTCCGGACCTGCGACGTTGTCCTATCAGCCGTCTGTCTGTCTTGTACCCACACGGCGGTCTTCCCGGTCGCCGTTCGGGTAGCAGCCTGCACCGTTCCGAAACCTGCAAGCGAATCGCCGTAAAGTGCCTCCTGGGCGGTTGCCGCACACCCGCCGATGAAGAGCGGCAGGGCAAGGATCGACGCCGTTCGCGCAACGCGGTTCATTGGCCGCCTCCCGGTCCCTGGGCATCGTTTTGCTGCCGCCAAGGACGCGGCTCGACGGGAACCCGATGCGTGTAGGCACCGATCGGGTTGTGATGATGGAGGCGGCTCGCCTCATAGGGCAGTGCGGGCGAACGCGTCGGTGTGACGTCGGCCGGCAATGTCGCCGCGCAGCCGCCCACGAATAGCGGTAGCGCGACCATCGAAACGGTCTTGTTCATGTGAATTACCTGATCTTTGAATTCGACGAGCGCCGACCGCTGGCGGATTCCCGGCGGTCACGGCCTCAAAAGGCTGAATTCAGGTCAGGCGTTTGGAGGACGATGTGGCAGAACCCACTCGCCGGGCGCGACATCGGCGTCGGCGATTACATGCTCAACCTGCACAGCCGCCCGTGCAGGCAGCCCGTAAGCAGGGACGCAAAAGGCGTACCCGACGCAGAACATGTCACAGCACTGCGCTGCCATGTCCGACGACGAGCCATGATGGCCGTTCTCTTGCCCGGAAGGGCTATCTGCGGCGTGACCATGATCGTCGTGATCGCCATGATCGTCTTGGTTCATGGTCATATGGTGGTCAGCAGCAAAATCGCCGCCGCCAACCCCTCCCGCCGCAGCAATCTGCGCATAGGGGCTCAGGAGAAGGACGACAGCTACCAGAAGCTGGATTGCCAGCTTCCCCGTGCGTCCGAAATCTACCTTCGCGAGTGCCATCCTGAATCCTATGAATGACGACGCCATGCCGGTCAAGAACACCATTCTTTACAAATCCGTAAAGCAGCGGGCGATGATCGGACAAGCCAATGTGACCGGAGCAGGATCTTCCCGAAAATCGTGACCGACCGGATTGGCGGCGAAGCGCCAATTCGAGCCGGACTTAATCCAGCCTCGCAGCGATGCGCTCCATCTGGTCGATCTCGGAACGTTGCGCCTCGATAATCTCCGCGCACAGAGCCACCAGTTCCTGATCGGCCAAGGCCGCTTCGCGGCACATCAGGATGGCCCCCGAATGATGGGGGATCATCGACGCGATGAATTGCCGGTCGTCGATCAGCGCCTGAGCGCGCGTCGCCCAGAACGATCCGATGGTCAGGGCCACGAACGCCCCGTACATGACCAGGTTCAGGGCTTTGCGGCGGTACATGCCGCCCATGGTGGCGAGCATGAAGACGCCCATTGGAGCCCACATCGTCACGGCCATGTAGGCCATGTTCAGATTGTTCCGAAAGTCAGCCGGACCGTCGATCATCGTGAACATCACGACGTACATGACGACCAGGCTGAGCGCCATGTTGACCCAGAACATCAGGTAGGGCCGCGCGTGGCCGGAATGGCCCTTGGAATGCGCATGGTTGTCCATGTTTCCCGTTCTCCTTCTTTCAGTGGCCAAGGCCCATGCCCATTGGCTTCAAAAGCATCCAGACCGCCATGGCGACCATCATCAGGTTCTCCGTCAGCGAGACGAAGCCGAGCGGAACGTTACTGTCGCCGCCGACGCAGGCGCACTTCAACTCCCGCTTGTCGACATAGACGGCCTTGAACACGGAAACCGCGCCGATCGTGCCGATGAACAAGGCAACGGGGATCGATAGCCACATTAGCGCACCGGCGATCATCAACACGCCTGCCAGCCCCTCGGCGAACGGATAGATATAGGCATAGCGGACCCAGCGTTGCGCCAGGAGGTCGTAATTAAGGAACATCGTCGCGAAGCCGTCGACGTCCTTGAGCTTCTGCAGCGCGAGAAGACACATGGCGATGGCGATGAACCACTCGCCCGCAGCGATGGTGAATACACTCTCGAACGCCGCCCAGCTCGCCGCCAATGCCATCAGGGCGGCCATCGCGAACAGGGCGATGACGGGCATATAGGTGACCGCGTCCTTGTCCTTCGTCTCCTTGCCGAAATAGGCCCGGAGGTCGTCATATCCGCCGACGCGCACTCCCTCGATGAAGGTCTGCGGCGTCGTCTCCACGCCATGTGTGGCCTTGAACGCATCGATCTCGGCGCGGGAGGTCAGCTGGTGATCCTCGACCTCGTAACCTTCGCGCTTCAGGAGGTCGAGCGTCTTCAAACCCCACGGACAGGTATGTTCCGGAGTGACCATCCGGAAAAGGTCAGCATTTTTGTTTCTTCCGACATCCATTGCCATTCCCTTCCTTGTGAGACGTTGCCCGACGCTGCGACCGGCCGAAATCGAACGTTGCCGATCCGGCAGCCACTTCGCGCCGACTGCGCCCTTCATTCCATGCCGACTGGAGCGCCGGGTTGGGCGCTGCCGTGAACGGCATGTCCTGGCGCAGCGTCGGGCCCCATAGGCTCGCCGATCTGGCTCTGGGCGTAGGCGAGACCTGCGGCCGCAACGAGGGAGGCCGCGATGAAGATGGGGGGCAACTTGTCCATCGCGCCCTTCGTCAAAACGGTTGGGCCGGGTAACCGGCGTCGGCCAATGCGCGTTCGATCGCGGGGGCGCTGGCCGTGGTCTCGATCTTTACGGTCCTAGCCGCCGTGTCGGCCTCAACCCTGGCTGCCGGATCCACCGCTGTGACGGTTGCCGTCACAGTCTTCACGCACCCGCCACAGGCCATCTTCTCGATCTTGAGCTGCATGTCGGTCTCCTTTTTTCTCGACTGGAGAAGGCTTATGCGGCTTCCCGCCGCTGGAAGGTCAACAGACGTCTGGCAAGAAAAGTCGCCATTCGTGCTGAAAAAAGTGTCGGCCGGAATAAACGCTTGACCTTCCAGCGGCGGGAAGCGCCATCGTTGCCAAAAATGAACTCCACTCAAGGAGAAGCAGCCGTGAATGCTCCGTTCCGCAACAACCAATCCTCGTCGACCACTTCGCTTGCTGTGGAAGGCATGAGCTGCGCGTCCTGCGTGGGCAGGGTCGAGCAGGCCTTATCGAAAGTCCCGGGCGTCGAGAATGTTTCCGTCAATCTCGCGACCGAGAAAGCGACAATCCGCGGAACGAACCTCGACCGGAACGCGCTTGCAAAAGCCGTCGAGGCTGCAGGCTATGCTGTGACAGCCGAACAATCAGTGTCCATGGCAATCGACGGCATGAGCTGCGCCTCGTGCGTCGGAGCCGTCGAAAGAGCACTGCGGCAGGTCCCCGGCGTTACGGACGCATCAGTCAATCTCGCGACGGAACGGGCTACGATCGCCGGGTCGGCGGACATGCGTGACCTCAAGGCTGCTGTAGTGGCTGCCGGCTACGAAGCGCGGGCCATCGACGAGGCCGGAACGGCGGGTGAGACCGCCGACGAGCGAAAGGACGAGGAGCGCCGCGAATTGCGGCGCGATCTGACGGTCGCCGCCTTGCTCACGGTGCCCGTTTTCATCCTCGAGATGGGCTCGCATCTCGTTCCAGCGATCCATGAGCTGATCGCCAATACGATCGGTATGCAGGGCAGCTGGTACATCCAGTACGCGCTCACCACCCCTGTCCTGTTCGTACCGGGCATCCGATTCTACCGGAAGGGCTTCCCCGCCCTGCTGCGCGCAACACCCGACATGAATTCGCTCGTCGCCGTGGGAACGATCGCCGCCTATGGCTATTCGCTCGTCGCCACCTTCGCGCCCGCCTTGCTGCCCGAAGGCACCGTCAACGTCTACTACGAAGCGGCCGCGGTGATCGTGACCCTCATCCTTCTCGGCCGCTATCTCGAAGCGCGGGCAAAAGGCCGGACGTCGGAGGCGATCAAGAGGCTCGTCGGATTGCAGGCCAAGACCGCGCGCGTGCGCCGCGGAGAGACGACGGTCGAACTGCCGATCGCGAACGTCGCAGCGGGAGACGTGATCGACGTTCGTCCCGGCGAGCGCATTCCGGTCGATGGCGAACTCGTCGAAGGCGAAAGCTACGTCGACGAATCCATGATCACGGGCGAACCGGTCCCGGTCGCCAAGTCGCCCGGCAGCGGCGTCGTGGGCGGCACTGTCAACCAGAAGGGCGCGTTCGCTTTCCGTGCGACCGCCGTCGGCGGCGGGACCGTGCTGGCGCAGATCATCCGCATGGTCGAGGAGGCGCAGGGCTCGAAACTGCCGATCCAGGCTCTAGTCGACAGGATCACGATGTGGTTCGTCCCCGCAGTGATGGCCGTCGCGGTCCTGACCTTCGCGGTCTGGCTGGTCTTCGGTCCGTCGCCCGCACTGACCTTCGCCCTCGTCAACGCCGTCGCCGTCCTCATCATCGCCTGCCCCTGCGCCATGGGGCTTGCAACGCCGACATCGATCATGGTCGGCACCGGCCGCGGCGCGGAAATGGGCGTGCTTTTCCGCAAGGGCGAGGCGCTGCAGTCTTTGAAAGACGCCCGAGTCGTCGCCTTCGATAAGACCGGGACGTTGACCGAGGGCAAGCCGACGCTCACCGATTTCGTGACGGCCGACGGGTTCGACAGGTCCATGGTTCTGGGGCTGGTCGCCGCGGTGGAGTCGAAGTCGGAACATCCGATCGCGGGCGCGATCGTCGATGCGGCGCAGGCGGAGGGCATCGCACTTCCCGAAATCGAGTCTTTCGAATCGATGACGGGCCTGGGCGTCCGCGGTGTGTCCGACAGCGTGCGGATCGAGGTCGGTGCAGACAGGTTCATGGCAAAAATCGGCATCGACGTTTCCCGCTTCCGCGTCAAGGCGGACCAGCTCGCCGTCGAGGGCAAGACGCCACTCTATGCCGCGGTCGGCGGCAGACCGGCTGCCGTCATCGCGGTCGCTGATCCGATCAAGCCCGCGACGCCCCACGCGATTGCCGCGCTTCACCGCCTCGGCCTCAAGGTGGCGATGATCACCGGCGACAATGCGCGTACGGCGCAGGCGATCGCCGACCGTCTCGGCATCGACGACGTCGTCTCGGAAGTGCTCCCCGACGGCAAGGTCGAGGCGATCCGCCGCCTCAAGCGCGAGCATGGCGCGGTGGCGTTCGTCGGTGACGGGATCAACGACGCTCCGGCGCTCGCCGAAGCCGATGTAGGTCTGGCCATCGGAACGGGAACCGATATTGCGATCGAGGCGGCCGATGTGGTCCTGATGTCCGGAAGCCTTCACTCCATCCCCAACGCCATCGCCCTGTCGAAAGCGACGATCGGCAACATCCGGCAGAACCTGTTCTGGGCTTTCGCCTACAACACAGCGCTGATCCCGGTCGCAGCGGGCATCCTGTACCCCGCGTTCGCAATCCTCCTGTCACCTGTCCTCGCGGCCGGAGCGATGGCCCTTTCGAGCGTCTTCGTTCTCGCGAATTCATTGCGCCTTAGACGGTTCACTGCAGCCGCCGATTGACGCCAGCCGACAATCTAGTCAGCGGAAGCCGCACAGTTCAAGGAGATGACCATGAAGATGGATGGTGGAATGATGTGGGGAATGGGACTTTGGGGCCTTCTCGGCTCGGCAGTCCTCATACTCGTCGTAGCCGCCCTTGTTAAGTATCTGTTTTTCAGATGAGAAGAACCGACTGGTGCCTTGGTAGGCGGGGGTGCCGCAAGACACTTCACCCCGCAGCCGGCGGACGGCCGGTTTCGAGAAAATGGCATGAGACGGTCTACGTCCGTTACGGGGTCGACAACGGAATGTCGGCTTACCCAAGTCTTCTGCGGAAACCGGACAGTCCGCAGTCGGCCCCCAAGCCGCCAGTCAGCAATCCGTGTAGTATTGCTCATAGAGCCCAAACGCGCGTTTTCCCGTGCAATCGTTTTCATGCGAAGCTGGATAAAGGCGGGCGTCGGAACGTGATCACCTACCACGAGCGAGAGACAGCGCTATGCATCGGGTGCCGTGACCAACGTGCGGACGATAAACTCAGCTCATCCGTCGCGGTCAATTGCATATTCAAGCTGGCAAGGTGCTCGCGCTCCGCGAGCGAGGACGCAACGCCAAACCGAGAGGCATTTGCCGGTGTGGGTGGAGGCAAGGCTTACTGCGGCTAAACCCGTCGGCTACCGTTATCGGCTAGGGTATACCGTTCGCGAACCAAGGGGCGCGCACTTGCGTGTTTCTAATTCATGCGCACGCTCTCCTAGGAGGCCGCGCAAGCGATCATCCCAGGCGGAAAGTGCGGCGTGCACTCGTTCGTCAAGTCTCGGCCTCGAGTAATGCCGGATTAACGTGCGTGTTGCCTTGGATCCGCGCTGGTGTCCAATAACCGCGGCAATCGTGTCGAGCGCAATGCCCATCTCGTCCATTTGGCTTACTACTGTCCGACGCAGATCATGGGTGGTGAAGTGTGGCACCGGCAGTGTGCGTTTCTTGAGCGCGTGTCCGAGATCGCTCGAGCCAAGAGCGCGATTAGATAGAGCGGCCCGAAAAAGCGGACCGCGTTCGTGGCGTCTCAGTGCCGCGTCGACGAGCTCGCACGCAATTCCGACTAAGGGTGTAACCCGCATATTCTTATTCTTGGAGCGATGTGATGGGAGCGTCCACAGAAGGCGGTGATCTTCTCGGCTGAGCTCCGTGACATCCATCCCGGCAATCTCGCCTACCCGCGCGCCTAGGCACATCTGGATCTTCAGCACGGCTATGCAATCGACCGGCATGCCATCTGCACCAGCTTCGAGCCAACGCCAAACGGTCCTGATCTCTGTCTGATCGAGGACCCGATTTCGCAGATCGCCACGGCCGTATCGTTCCGCGCCTTCGGTTGGATCATTCAGTACGAAGCCTTTGGCGACACCCCACCTGTACATCGCCCCGATTGCCTGCCTCCGCTTTTCTGCTTCGCGCGGTCGACTGTCGGCAACCGGATCCAACAGTCGGCCGATATCACCTCGAGAAAGGTCGTTCGCAGGATCCTCAAGTTTGTCGAAAAGGGCGCGCTTCAAGCGCCGCTCGATATCTAGCGCTGTCCGGAGCGGGCCGCCCTGCCGGTTAGGGTTGCGGATGGATGTTGAATAGCGCTCGATAAGTGCCGCTACACTTAGGAGATTCTTCTGGACGCGACGCACCTCCCGCTCCTCTTGCAGCAGATCCCGCCCTTGGCGCGCAGCCTTGAGAATCGCAGCCGCTCGCTCGCGTGCTTCTGCTAGCCCCAGTCCGTTCCGCGCAACTGCATCGCAGGGGCCGAGGGAGGTGCTCCTGGCAGATGGCACCCCTTTGATCCGGTACGCAACATTCCACGTCAGGGCGCCGGATGTGGCAACACGCACCCGCAATCCGCTCTGCTGGTCATCAGAGACGTAGTAGGGGCGAACGCTCGCGCGAAGCGCGCCGAGGACGACATTAGTTAGTCGCTTCTTCAAGGCTTCGTCTCCTTTGAAGAATTGATGCCGCGTGACAACACTATAGCAACAGGATTGGCAGACGCGGGCGAACGGACGCGGACTATAACGGACATTCGATGCATCCCTGTACCAATTCTCGATTCACTGAAATCTGCTTAGTATTCCGTCTCTTAACGACCATCATGGTCACTCGTGGACGGCAGAGGATAGCGAATCACAATATTCGATCAAGGGCTGGATGCAGACCTGGCTCGTCCACATGCGCGCCCCGCGCGAGCTGATGCGCGACCTCGGTTTCGGCAATTTCGTCCTGATGCAGATCCTGTTTGCCGGCATGGTCGTGTCCGCGCTGGCGCACGTGTTCTTCGTCGTGACCATCATCGCGCTCGCGACCATCCTCCTGATGAACGGCAATCTGCCAACCCACCACGCCGCGATCCTGGCGCTCGACATCTTCAACGTGGTTGCAGGCTATGCCGCCTTTCTCGTTCTGGGGCGGCGCGCGCTCGCGCCTTCCGAGCGGCCGGGCTTCTGGAAGGTCGCGATTGCGACGCCGCTCTACTGGCTGGCTCTGTCGCATGGGGCGTGGCGGGCGGTGTGGCATCTCATCCGCCGGCCGCACCATTGGGAAAAGACGCCGCATCCGCCGACGCGCAGGCTCGTGCGGCGGGAGACGACGATCGAATTCCAGACTGCCGCATCGTCGGCGGCCAATGGACGGCTCAGCGCGGCAGCGGGTTTGCCGAGCGGTAATCCGCGATGATGCTCGCATCGAGCTTTTCGATCGCGTCCATGTCGCGGCCCTCATAGGGCAAGGCGCGCAGGATGCGCGCCATCACCGCCAGCCGGGCGCGGCGCTTGTCGTTCGCGCGCACGACGATCCAGGGCGCGGCCTGGCTGTGCGTGCGCTCCAGCATCGCGTCGCGCGCGGCGGTATAGTCGTCCCAGCGCGACATGCCGGCGACGTCGATCGGCGAGAATTTCCACGTCTTCAACGGGTCGTGGCGGCGGTCGTGGAAGCGCTTGAGCTGCGTTTCGTGCGATATGTTCAACCAGAACTTGAAGAGGTGGATGCCGTCGTCGACGAGCGTCGCCTCGAAGGTCGGCACCTCGCGGAAGAACTTTTCCGTCTCCGCTGGCGTGCAGAAGCCCATCACCGGCTCGACCACGCCGCGATTGTACCAGGAGCGGTCGAAGGTGACGAACTCGCCATCGGTCGGGAAATGGGCGACGTAGCGCTGGAAATACCACTGGCCGCGCTCGACTTCGGAAGGTTTCGTTAGCGCGACGTTGCGCGCCGTGCGCGGGTTCATGTAGCGGCGGATGACGAAGATCATGCCGCCCTTGCCGGCCGCGTCTCGCCCCTCGAACAGGATCATCACCCGTTCGCCGGCTTCCTGAAGCCAGTATTGCAGCTTGACGAGCTCGACCTGCATCTTCTCGATCGCGGCCTCGTAGTCCTTCTTCGCCATGCGCTCGGAATAGGGGAAGTCGTCGGCGGTCAGGTGATGGTCGTCGATCCAGTCCGGCAGGTCGGGGTCGTCGATGTCGAACACGCGCTCTCGGCCGCGGACATTCAGGCGAACCGGCGCGATCGGATCGCCGGGCAGACGCGTCGCATTCATCGGATATCCTTTCGATTTCCGGGGAGCATGCTATGTGGGGGCAAGGTTCCGGTCCAGCCGAAGTTCAGCGAGGGGCAAAGGTGGCAAGCGACAGTTCCGCATCGTCCCTGTCGGCCCGGCGATACGCGGCGCGATGGCGCATGCGGCTGCGCGACAATGCGCTGCTGCTGGCCGTCGCGCTGGCGGCAATCGCCGTTCTGGCCGGTCTTTCGGAACAGATCGCGGCGGGGCTGATCGCCGGGCTGGCGGTGCTCGCCGCCGCGCTGGCGCCGCGCGCCGGCGCTGCAAAGCAGGTCGTGAAAACATCCGCCAGCATCGCCGCGCCGAGCGATTTGCCGAGCGGGCAGGAACTTGCCGCCGCGATCGCCGATCCGCTGATCGTGTGCGACCGGCACGGCGTCGTGCTTTTCGCCAATGCCGCCGCCTCGCTCGTCTTCGGCCGCGTTCACCCAGGCAAACTCATAGCGCTGCGGTTTCGCAGCCCCGAAATGCAGCACCTGATCGAGGCGGCGATCGAAGGCACGTCGGTGCCGCCCGTCGACTACGGCGAGCGGGTTCCGATCGAGCGCAGCTTCAAGGTCAGCGTGACGCGGATCGGCGCGGATGGGCGTTTCGCGCTCCACTTCCGCGACCAGAGCGAGACACGGCGCATCGACCGGATGCGGGCGGATTTCATCGCCAATGCCAGCCACGAATTGCGCACGCCGCTTGCCTCGATCTCCGGCTTCATCGAGACGCTGCGCGGCCCGGCGCGCAACGATGCCGAGGCGCGCGAGCGCTTCCTGCAGATCATGCACACGCAGACCGGCCGCATGGCGCGGCTGATCGACGACCTCCTGTCGCTGTCGCGGCTGGAGATGAAGCCGCTCGCCGGCGCCGGTACCGCGGTCGATCTCGTGGCGCTGACGCGCCAGGTGACGGATTCGCTCGGCCAGATGATCCGCGACAACGAGATGGCGCTGACGCTCGACCTTCCGGCGGAGCCGGTCCGCGTCCTCGCCAATGCCGACGAGATCGTTCAGGTGGTCGAGAACCTCGTCGAGAATGCCTGCAAATACGGCCAGTCCGGAAAGCTGCTCGACATCGCGCTTTCGACCGACGTCGAGGAAGCCTCGCTTTCGGTGCGCGACCACGGCCCCGGCATTCCGGCCGAACACATTCCGCGCGTGACGGAACGCTTCTACCGCGTCGATGTCGAGACCAGCCGTGCCCAAAAGGGAACGGGCCTTGGTCTTGCCATCGTCAAGCATATCCTGACACGCCACAAGGGGCGGCTGACCATCCGCTCCACGCCCGGCGAAGGCGCGACCTTCACGCTTCACCTGCCGCTTGCCAAGGACCCGACGACCCGATGATGCGCGCCGCCCTTCTCGCTCTTCTTGCTGCGGTAATTTCCGTTCCGGCCTTGGCGCAAAGTCTGCAGATTCCGAGCCTTTGGGACGCGCGCGAGCGCATCGAGCGGCCGCAGATCGCCGAATTGCCGCGGCTGCGCTTCCTGACGACGGTCGACTTCCCGCCATTCAACTCGCTCGACGCCAACAACCAGTTGACCGGCTTTCATGTCGACCTCGCGCGCGACATCTGCCGGCAATTGTCGCTCGATGCCGTCTGCCAGATCCAGGCGCTGCCATGGGACGAACTCGTGCCTGCGCTGGAAAACGGCGACGGCGAAGCGATCATCGCCGGCCTCGCGCCGACGGCGGAACTGCGCGAGCGCCTCGCCTTCTCGCGCCCCTATCTCAAATTCCCCGCGCGCTTCGTCGCCGCGCGAGCGGCAAGCCTGCCCGAACCGCTCCATCGCTCCATCGCCGGCAAGCGCGTCGGCGTCGTCGCCGGTTCGGCGCATGAAGCGCTCCTGCGCGCACAGTTCGCCGATGCCGTGCCGGTGCCGTTCTCGCGCGCCGACTGGATGCTGCGCGACCTGAAGGCCGGCCGCATCGATGCCGCGTTCTCGGACGGAATGCGGATCGCGAACTGGCTCGCGGGGGACGAGCCCGAAAACTGCTGCGCCTTCGTCGGCGGGCCATATCTCGCCCCTGACTATCTCGGCCAGGGTCTGACGATCGCCGTCACCCGCGAAAACTCGGACCTCGCCACCGCCTTTGATTCCGCCCTGCGCGAAATCGACGCCAGCGGCCGCTTCGCCGAGCTTTATCTGCGCTATTTCCCGGTGAGCTTTTTCTAGGGCCGCCGGAGCAATGCCGGATCGTACGCCTCAGGTGATGTAACCAAGCCGGATGGCTTCTGCCACCGCCTGCACGCGGTTCACGGCGCCGAGTTTCGTCTTGGCACTGAGCAGGTGCTTTTCCGACGTGTGTTCGGAAATGCCGAGGATCTGCGAAATTTCCCATTCCGACTTGCCGAGCGCGGCCCAGCGGATGCATTCGCGTTCGCGGGCGGTCAGTTCCGGGCGGCTGCGCTGCGCCTTGGCCATCTCCGACAGTTGCAGCGCCCGCGTCACGGCATGGGTCGTCGCAAGCTGCAACGTGCCGATCTCAAGCGGGTTGATGTCGAGATTGGTGCCGGAGAGCGAGGCGAAGACGACGGTGCCTTCGAGCGTGACGATCGGCAGGACCATGCCTTCCTTGATGTCGAAGTCGCTCGCCTCGTCGAACATGAGCTGCGCGCGCGCCGATATGCCGGGCAGGCTTGCCGGCCCCTTCCAGGTGACGGGCGCCGTGCCGTTGCGCAGCATGTCGGCCAGCGGATCGCATTCGAGATAGTCCTCGCCGGCATAGTGGTCGAGCCATTCGTCCGGCCAGCTATGCATCAGCACGTGGGCCTTCTGCTCCTCGGGGCTCAGGCCGTTGGTCGGAAGCGTTCCGACCAGCACCCGGTCGAGCCCGTAGAGCGAGGTCAGCGACAGGAACTTGTTGCGAACGGCATCGATGGCATGGGCGGCTTGGAGGTCGGATACGAATTGAAGCGTCTCGTCGAAGGAGCGCACGGCCGATGCCCTTTTGAAACCCGTTCAAAACGATAGTATGGGTTCAAACTGATGTCACGCAACAACTTTTCCTTGTGCGCGGTGTCGATGCGACCGCTCATGGGCGGGTTTTTCTTTTTTCCGTCATGTCCAACTCGTAGGCTGGGCGAAACTGATTCTGGAGCAATGCCATGTCGTCGGGTCACATCGTCCGCGCCTATGACGAGGAACTGGCCAGGCTCGGCGCGCGCATCGCCGCCATGGGCGGCCAGGCCGAACGTCTGGTCGAGCAGGCGGTCGCGGCCCTCGTCAATTCCGATCTGACGCTGGCGCGCCACGTCGTAGAGGCGGACAAGGCGCTCGACGAGGCGCATCGCGAGATCGACGAGAAGGCGGTCGCGCTCATTGCGCGCCGCCAGCCGATGGCGGGAGACCTGCGCGAAATCCTCAGCGCCATCCGCATCGCCGCCGATCTGGAGCGCGTGGGCGACATGGGCAAGAACATCGGCAAACGCGTCGGCGCCATCGCCGAGACGCGCCAGCCGCCCCGACTCTTCCGCGGGCTCGAAGCCCTGTCGGATCTCGCGCTGACGCAACTCAAGGATGTACTCGACCTTTACGCGACCCGCTCGGTCGAGCGTGTGCCCTTTATTCGCGACCGCGACGAGCAGATCGATGCGATGTACACCTCGCTCTTCCGCGAACTCCTGACCTACATGATGGAGGACCCGCGCAACATCACCGCCTGCACGCATCTGCTCTTCTGCGCCAAGAACATCGAGCGCATCGGCGATCACGCCACCAACATCGTCGAGACGGTCTATTTCATCGTCACGGGCGAGCAATTGCCGCCGGAGCGTCCCAAGGTCGACGAGAGCCATCGCGTGGTGATGGACGCCGCGCGGTTCGCGGCGCAGTAAGCCTATCCGCGGCGGCGGCGCTCGGCGACCGGCTGGTAGGCGACGCGCGAGTGATAGGCGCAATAGGGGCCGCAATCGCCGACATCGTTGCCGCAGAACGAGAATTCCTCGGCCAGCGGATCGCCGTTCGGCCATTTGCAGGTGCGTTCCGACAGTTCGATCAGCTTGAGATTGCGCGATAGCGGCACGACGACACTCGAGATGCGCGGCGCGGGCGCCGCTTCCGGCTGGGCGTCGAAGCGGGCCTGCAGCGCGGTCGCGCCGATCGTGGTCGTCACCGGGCGGCTCGGGCGCGGCGCCTTGGGGGCCGACGGCGCGGTCTTCTTCGGCCGTGGGGTGGCGGAGGAGGCGCGGCCGCGGCCGGAGAGTTTCAGGCGGTGCACCTTGCCGATCACCGCGTTGCGGCTGACGCCGCCGAGCTGGGTTGCGATCTGGCTGGCGCTGAGGCCTTCCGACCACAGCTTCTTGAGAAGTTCCACCCGCTCGTCGGTCCAGTTCATGGCGACACGCTCCTAAGTGAGGTGCGGAATCCGAATCCGTTCCCGCCCGGCAACTGCCGAGTGGGCACCGCGTTGAGCTTGGTGATTAGATCCGCCGCACGAAATCTAGTTCTTTACTGGCCCGAAACTACAATATGCGCTGACTCGGTGACAAGAGTCGGCCGGACACACCGATTCTGTTTTTTCGGTTTTCCCCAACTTGGGCACTTCGTCTGTCGCCGATCTGTCGTGCGATATCGGGCTTGCAGGCGTCGGTGTTGCAGCCGGGTGACGCTGCGTTCCAAAGAATTGACAGCGCGCCCGCGAACGCTGATAAAGACGGACAGAAGCCGCCCTCGAGGCGGATTTTTTGTTTTTGATCGCGTCCCCGGATGGAGTGAGGCCATGGGCGGTTCGGCCCTTTTCGAAACCTACAACCGTGTGCCGCTGCGCTTCGAGCGCGGCGAGGGCGTCTGGCTCTATACCGACAGCGGCGAGCGATATCTGGATTTCGCGGCCGGCATCGCGGTCAATTCGCTCGGCCACTCGCACCCCCATCTCGTCGAGACGCTGAAGGCGCAGGCCGAGAAGCTGTGGCACGTCTCCAACCTCTACGAGGTCCCGGAGCAGACGCGCCTTGCCGAGCGCCTGACCGACGCGACCTTCGCCGACAAGGCCTTCTTCGCCAACTCCGGCGCCGAGGCGCTCGAATGCGCGATCAAGACCGCGCGCCGCTATCACTATGCCAGGGGCAATCCCGAGCGCTACCGCATCATCACTTTCGAGGGCGCCTTCCACGGCCGCACGCTGGCGACGATTGCGGCCGGCGGCCAGCCGAAATATCTCGAAGGCTTCGGCCCGAAGGTCCAGGGCTTCGACCAGGTGCCGTTCGGCGACCTCGAAGCCGTCGAAAAGGCGATCACCGAAGAGACCGCCGCGATACTGATCGAGCCGGTGCAGGGCGAGGGCGGCATCCGCCCGGTCGAAGCCGACATGCTGGCCCGCCTGCGCGGCCTTTGCGAAAAACACGGCCTGCTCCTGATCTATGACGAGGTCCAGTGCGGCATCGGCCGCACCGGCAAGCTCTTCGCCTATCAGTGGTCGGGCGTCGCACCCGACATCATGGCGATCGCCAAGGGCATCGGCGGCGGCTTCCCGATGGGCGCGTGCCTGGCGAGCGACGAGGCCGCGTCCGGCATTGTGCCGGGCGTCCACGGCACCACCTTCGGCGGCAATCCGCTCGCCATGGCGGTCGGCAACGCCGTGCTCGACGTCGTCCTCGAAGACGGCTTCCTCGACGAGGTCAAGCGCAAGTCCCTGCTCCTGAAGCAGTCGCTCGCCTCGGTGGTCGACGAGTTCCCCGATGTGTTCGAGAGCGTGCGCGGGTCGGGCCTGATGCTCGGCCTCAAGTGCCGCATGCCCAATGGCGAGGTGAACCTCGCCTTCCGACGACACAATTTCCTGGCGGTTCCGGCCGGCGACAACGTCGTCCGGCTCCTGCCGCCGCTCAACGTCACCGACGAGGAAATCCGCATCGCGGTCGAAGCGATCCGCGACGCCGCATCCGACCTCGCGCTTCCCGTGCGCAAGGCCGGATCGGCCGCCTGAGAAACGAGATCATGGCTCCAGCATTCCGGCACTTCACCGACCTTTCCGCCATCGCATCGGGCGACCTGCGCGCCATCCTTGACGACGCGCGCGCCCGCAAGACGCGCCTCAAGGCCGGCGAGCGCGAGCGACCGCTGGAAGGCAAGGTGCTGGCGATGATCTTCGACAAGCCGTCGACCCGCACGCGCGTCTCCTTCGACGTCGGCATGCGCCAACTCGGCGGCGAGACCTTGATGCTGACGGGCACCGAGATGCAGCTTGGCCGCTCGGAGACGATCGCCGACACCGCGCGCGTCCTCTCGCGCTATGTCGACGCCATCATGATGCGCACGACCGAACACGACCGCCTCTTGGAAATGACCGAGCACGCGACCATCCCGGTCATCAACGGCCTGACCGACGACACGCATCCGTGCCAGATCATGGCGGATCTGATGACCTTCGAGGAACATCGCGGTCCCGTCGAGGACAAGCTCTTCGCCTGGACCGGGGACGGCAACAACGTGTTGCATTCGCTGGCGGAGGCCTCGGCGCGCTTCAATTTCCGGCTCAACATCGCCGTCCCGGCGGGCAGCGAGCCGGATGCGAAATTCGTCGACTGGTCGAAGGCCAATGGCGGCCGCATCGAATTCCACGACAGCGCGGACGCCGCGGTTGCGGGCGCCGACTGCATCGTCACCGACACCTGGGTCTCGATGAACCAGGAGCATCGCGCGCGCGGCCACAACGTGTTCCAGCCCTACCAGGTCAACGCCAAGCTGATGGCCGGGGCGAAGCCCGACGCGCTCTTCATGCACTGCCTGCCCGCCCATCGCGGCGAGGAGGTGACGGACGAGGTCATAGACGGGCCGAATTCGGTCGTCTTCGACGAGGCGGAGAACCGGCTGCACGCCCAGAAGGCCGTTCTCGCCTGGTGCTTCGGCGCTTGATTGAACGCCGCTCGGCACCTATCTGCCGGGCAAATTGGATAGACCTGGCTTGGCCAGCGGGTGCAGCGCACGGAGATCGCGTCGGCCCGAGGATAGGAATGTTCCCGTGACTGCACCGCACGCAAAGCTTGGCGATTTCGGTTTCGCCGGTGACGATACCGTCGTTCCGTTTCAGGTCGCCCCGCTCGACGCGCGCGGCCGCGTCGTCCAGCTCGGCCCGATCCTCGACGCGATCCTCGGCCGGCACGATTATCCCGAGCCCGTCGCGCGGCTTCTCGCCGAGGCGATGACGCTGACCGTGCTCCTCGGAACGTCGCTCAAGTTCGAAGGCAAGTTCATCCTGCAGACCCGCTCGGACGGGCCCGTGGACATGCTCGTCGCCGACTTCACCACCCCCAGTTCGCTGCGCGCCTATGCGAGCTTCGACGCCGAGCGCGTGGCGCAGGCGAGAACTGCGGGCAAGGCCTCGCCCGCCGATCTCCTCGGCAAGGGCGTGCTCGCGCTGACCATCGACCAGGGCCAGCACATGCAGCGCTACCAGGGCATCGTCCAACTCGACTCGACCTCGCTCGAGGACGCCGCGCGCACCTATTTCCGCCAGTCGGAGCAGATCCCGACCGAAGTACGCCTGTCGGTCGCGCGCCAGATGGTCAAGGGCCAGAACGGCTTCGATGGTCACTGGCGTTCCGGCGGGCTGATGTCGCAATTCCTGCCCGAGGCGCCCGAGAGGCTGCGCCTGCCCGATCTTCCGGGCGGCGACGGCGACAATGGCGACATTCCCGATCCGACCGACGATGCGTGGGCAGAGGTGCAGGCGCTCGTCTCCACCATCGAGGCGGACGAGCTGATCGACCCGACCGTCGGTCCCGAGCGGCTTCTCTACCGGCTCTTCCACGAGCACGGCGTCCACGTCTTCGAAGGCTCGGGCGTCGTCGACGACTGCTCCTGCTCGCGCGAGAAGATCCGCGGCATTCTCGACGGCTTCACGGAAGAGGAAATCTCCGACAGCATCGAGGACGGCCGGATCAAGGTCTCATGCGAGTTCTGCTCGACCCATTACGAGTTCGATCCGGCCGACTTCGTCACGCGGAATTGACCATGGCTTCGGGGCTGCTGCCATCGCTTCTTGTCCTGTCCTCGCTGGCCGCGTCGGCCGCGAGTGCCGGCGAAGTCGTGATCGACTTTTCCGGCGAAAAAGTCGAGGAAACCACCGTTTCCTATAGCTGCGGATTGGCGGCAATGGATGTGCGCTACGTCAATGCAGGCGTGACTTCCCTTGCGATCTTCGATTGGAACGGCGACCGGATCGTGGCTTCGGCCGGCATGTCAGCCTCCGGCGTCCGCTATGTTTCCGGCCGCTACGTCTGGTGGACGAAGGGCGGCGAGGCGACCCTCTACGACGAGATGGCGGGCGAGGGCGCCGCACCGCTGGCCACCTGCACGCAGCAGCACTAGCCACATTTGCGCCACTTTTGTTAACGTGTGACTTAAAGCTTCATCAAGCCGGCGGTTGCAGGATGGTCCGGAAACCGGCAAGCGGGGGGCAACGCTACCGGATGAACGATGATTATAAGACTGGCAATAATCTGGCTCCTGGTCGCTGGCTTCGCCGCCGGCTTTGCCGAACTCGTGACGTCCGACACGGTTGGGCGCAGCGATCGCGCGGGCTCTCCGTGCGATGAATGGTCGAATCCGGACTGCAACGGCCCCGGCGTGGCCGCCCCGCTCAACTGATTAGCATTGCGGAAACCATAAGCTGCCAAGGTCGGCCGTGATTCACAGCCGATCGGAACGAGCATGCCCGCATTGTCAGCCGGCCACGAGGAAGAGATTGCAGAGGCCGTCTGCGAGATCGCCGTCCTTCTTGCGCAGGCCATCCACCAGATCGACCCCGATGCCGCCCAGCGGATGAATTTCGCTGCCGGCAAGGCGTTCAACCGCCATCTCGGACAGGAACAGAAGCTCGCCGCCGACCTGATGTACCGCTTCGGCCGCGCACTCGTCGACCGGTCGCTCTTCCCGGTCGCGGGCGAGAACGACGACCAGCTCAATTGACTGAACGCCTTTCGCCCGGCAGGTCGAGCGAGAAGGCGGGAATGGCGACGTCGAACTCCCGGCCGGCGTCGTCACGCATCCTGTAGTCGCCGACCATGAAGCCGGAGGTCGTGCCGAGCGGGCAACCGGACGTGTACTGGAAACTGTCACCCGGCTCGAGTTCGGGCTGTTCGCCGACCACGCCCGCGCCGCGCACCTCTTCGAGCTTGCCGGTGGCATCGGTGATGCGCCAGTGCCGCGACATGAGCTTGACGCCCTGCGTGCCGTGATTGGCGATGGTGATCCGGTATGCCCAGAAATAGCGGCCGACCTCCGGCTCCGAGCGCTCCTCCAGATAGAAGGGCTCGACGGTGACCTCGATGCCGCGTGTCGTCGTCCGGTACATCAACTGTTTCCAAAGGCTCTCATTCGGCAATAACGCACGTCGCCGTCAATTCGGTGCGCTTGCGGCGAAAAGTTGAAGCGAAAGTGATGGTCGCGCTGGCGTTTCGTGCCCTAATGAACGGGGCAAAGGGAGCGACGCGATGCTGGACGGCTGGGCAAAGGCAAGGATCGATCCGGCGCTGAATCGAGCGGGCCGACGCCTCGCCAATGTCGGCGTCACCGCGAATGCGGTCACCGTTTTGGCCTTCCTAGTCGGCCTTGCAGCCGTCATCGCCATTGCCTCCGGCCTCTACTGGCTCGGCCTCGTGCTCATCCTCGTCAGCCGCCTCGGCGACGGCCTCGACGGCATGGTCGCGCGCCACACGCAAAAGACCGATTTCGGCGGCTATCTCGACATCGTCCTCGACTTCGCCTTCTACGGCCTCGTCCCGCTCGGCTTTGTGCTCGCCGATCCGGCGTCGAACGCGCTCGCCGGCGCCGTTCTGATCCTCTCCTTCTACGTCAACGGCGCCAGCTTCCTCGCCTATGCCGTGATGGCCGAACGGCGTGGCCTGACGACGGAGGCGCGGGGCGAGAAATCCCTCTTCTTCACCACCGGGCTCGCCGAGGCGACGGAAACGATCGCCTTCTTCGCCGCCTTCTGCCTGTTCCCGGCATGGTTCCCGGCGCTGGCGCTGGTCTTCGCCGTCCTCTGCTTCTACACCGCGCTCTCGCGCATCGTCATCGCAGGCCGAACGTTCCGCTAGACCTTGCTCAACGCCCGATCCAGATCCGCGATCAGGTCGCCCGCATCCTCCAGTCCCACCGAAAGCCGTACCGTTCCCGGCGAGATGCCGAGGTCGACGCGCGCGTCCTCGGTCAAATTCTTGTGCGTCGTTGTCGCCGGATGGGTGATCAGGCTCTTGGCATCGCCCAGATTGTTCGAAATCCGCACGATCTCCAGCGCGTTCTGGAAGGCGAAGGCGCCGGGCTTGCCGCCCTTCGTCTCGAAGCAAACCAGCGTCGAGCCGCCGCTCATCTGCCGCGCGATGATCTCGGCCTGCGGATGGTCCGCGCGGCCCGGATAGATCACCCGCGAGACCTTCGGATGCGCCGCCAGATGGTCGGCGATCCGCGCCGCGCTCTCCGTCTGCTGCTTCACGCGCAGTGGCAGCGTCTCCAGCCCCTTCAGAAGTGTCCACGCGTTGAAGGGCGACAGCGACGGGCCGGTGTGGCGGAAGAAATCGTGCAGGTTCTCGTCGATCCACTTCTTGTCGGAAAGGATGATGCCGCCGAGGCATCGTCCCTGGCCGTCGATATGCTTCGTCGCCGAATAGACGACGACATGCGCGCCGAGTTCGAGCGGCTTTTGCTGCAACGGTGTCGCGAAGACGTTGTCGACGACCACGCGCGCGCCGATGCCGTCGGCGATCTTCGCGACTGCCGCGATGTCGACCACCTCCAGCGTCGGATTGGTCGGGCTTTCGAGGAAGAACAGCTTGGTGTTCGGCCGCACCGCCGCCTCCCACTGCGCCATGTCGCGCCCGTCGACGAGCGTCGACTCGATGCCGTATTTCGGCATCAGCGTCTCGACCACCCAGCGGCAGGAGCCGAACAGCGCGCGTGCGGCCACGACATGGTCGCCCGCCTTCACCGAGCAGAGAAGCGCGGCAGAGATCGCCGCCATGCCCGACGCGGTCGCCCGCGCATCCTCCGCGCCTTCGAGCGCGCACATGCGCTTTTCGAAGACGTCGACGGTCGGGTTGGCATAGCGCGAATAGATGAAGCCCGGCTCGTCGCCCTTGAAGCGCGCCTCGGCCGATTCCGAACTCTCGTAGACGAAGCCCTGCGTCAGATACATCGCCTCCGACGTCTCGCCGAACTGCGAGCGCATCGTCGCGCCATGCACGAGTTGGGTGGCGGGCTTCCAGTTCTTCTCGTTCGACATCGGCATCATCCAGACACAAAAAAACCGGCCGCGAAAAGTCGCGCCGGTCCATACAGCCTTGCGGCCCACGGTCCTTTAGCGACTTGTTTTACGTGGCTGCAAGCCGACCGGCAAATCACCACGGGATAAGGCGGGCTCTATAGGCTTTCTTGCCTTGCGTCAATTCGTGGCGTGGTTAAACCTCCCCGCCAGTCGAGAGGGGTGAAAAGGTGCGTCAGACGGGAATATTGCCGGACCGGCAGATCGGCGAACTGTTCGCCAGCGGCGCGCTCGCAAGCGACCGCGCGCTCGACGCCGACCAGATCCAGCCCGCCAGCCTCGACCTTCGCCTCGGCAAGCGCGCCTACCGCGTCCGCGCCAGCTTCCTGCCGGGACCGGGCAACCGTGTCGCCGACAAGCTCGAACGCTTCAAGCTGCACGAATTCGACCTCGAGGCCGGCGCGGTTCTGGAGACGGGCTGCGTCTACATCGTGCCGATCCTGGAAAGTCTGAAGCTTCCGGCCAGCATCGCCGCCTCGGCCAACCCGAAGAGTTCGACCGGGCGCCTCGACATCTTCACCCGCGTGATGACGGATTTCGGCGCCGAGTTCGACAAGATCCCGGCCGGCTATGACGGCCCGCTCTACCTGGAAATCAGCCCGCGCACCTTCCCGATCGTCGTCCGCACCGGCTCGCGCCTGTCGCAAATCCGCTTCCGCATCGGCAACGCCCTGCTCGACGAAACGGCGCTCCACGCGCTCCACGACGCCGAAACGCTTGTCGCTTCGGCGAACCCGAACATCTCGGGCGGCGGCATCGCGCTCTCCATTGATCTGACCGGCGACGCAAACGGTCTTATCGGCTATCGCGGCAAGCACCATTCCGCCGTCGTCGACGTCGACAAACGCGCCGCGCAGGACGTGCTCGATTTCTGGGAGCCGCTCCACGATCGCGGCCAGAAGGAACTGATCCTCGACCCCGACGAGTTCTACATCCTCGTCAGCCGCGAAGCCGTACACGTCCCGCCGGACCATGCTGCCGAGATGACGCCCTTCGATCCGCTGGTCGGCGAGTTCCGCGTCCATTATGCCGGCTTCTTTGACCCCGGCTTCGGCCATTCGGCGGCCGGCGGCACGGGCAGCCGCGCGGTGCTCGAAGTGCGCAGCCACGAGGTGCCGTTCATCCTCGAACACGGCCAGACGGTCGGCCGCCTCGTCTACGAGCACATGCTGGAGCGCCCGAAGGCGCTCTACGGCGCCGACCTCAAGTCGAACTACCAGGCGCAGGGCCTGAAACTGTCGAAGCATTTCCGTCAGCCCTGAGCGCCCGGATTTCCGCGCGCAGGGCCCGCACCTCCTGCAGGATCATGTCCTGCTCGTCCTTCATCTGCGAGCGCTCCTCGGACGCGGTCGACTCGTGCTCCTCCTGCATCGCCGATACGATGATACCGATGAAGAGGTTGAGCACGGCGAAGGACGTCGTGACGATGAATGGGATGAAATAGAGCCACGACCAAGGATAGACCTCCATCACCGGCCGCACGATGCCCATCGACCAGCTTTCCAGCGTCATGATCTGGAACAGCGTATAGGCGCTCTCGCCGATCGTGCCGAACCATTCGGGGAACGAAGCGGCGAAGAGCTTCGTCGCCATCACCGACGAGACGTAGAAGACCAGCGCCAGCAGGAGCACGATCGAGCCCATGCCGGGGAGCGCCGCGACGAGCCCGCCGACGACGCGCCGCAGCGACGGCACCACGCTGACGATCCGCAGCACGCGCAGGATGCGCAGCGCGCGCAGCACGGAAAGGTTGCCCGTCGCCGGCATCAGCGCGATCGCGACGACGACGAGATCGAAGACGCGCCACGGATCGTTGAAGAACCGGCCGCGATAGACGAGCGCCCGCGCCGCGAGCTCCGCCACGAAGACCGCCAGCACCACCCGGTCGACGACCAGCAGCAACGGGCCGAAGCGCGCCATCACCGCCGGCGAGGTTTCGAGCCCCAGCGTGATCGCGTTGACGATGATCAGGATGGTGATGAAGAGTTCGAAGCGGCGCGATTCGATCAGCGTCTGCAAGCGTGTCACGGGGCGTGTCCTGCATGGAGGAAGGTCGGCGCACCAGTCGCCGACGCTGCGCCCCGCGTCAACCTCGCCGGCCTCACAAATGCGCTTGACGGCGCAGCGGGCCTCGCCGATTAATGGGCCCGCGCGGGTGTAGCTCAATGGTAGAGCAGCAGCTTCCCAAGCTGAATACGAGGGTTCGATTCCCTTCACCCGCTCCAGCCGACTTGAAGCGACCGGCCCGAATGCGTATGTGCGGACCCGCACCAACGGAGACGCGACATGTCGGCAGTGAACCGCTTTCTCGGCGACAGCCCCTTGCGGGTTCTGGTCAAGCTGATCGTGATCTCGTTCCTCGTCGGCATCGTCATGAGCGTGATGGGCTGGTCGCCCTACGACGTCGTCTACGGCGCGCGCGACCTCGTCGTGAACGCCTACTACATGGGCTTCGATGCCTTCGGCCGCTTCATCGACTATTTCCTCGTCGGCGCCATCATCGTCGTCCCCGCCTTCTTCATCATCCGGCTCCTCAGCTACCGGCGCGGCTGATCAGCAGAATTCGGCCGCCGTCTCGAAAAGGATCGCGTGGCGCGCCGCCAGCGCGTCGATATCGTTCGAATAGCCGCCGCCGATGACGCCGCAGACCGCAATGCCGCGCTCGCGGAAATGGCCGATGACGGCGCGGTCGCGCGCGCGGATGCCGTCGTCGGACAGCGCGAGGCGACCGAGCTTGTCGTCGCGATGCGGATCGACGCCCGCATTGTAGAAGACGATCTGCGGCCGGGAATACTCGTTCAGCATCGGCAGGATTGCGGTCAACCGGCCCAGATACGCCTCGTCCTCCAGCCCGTCGTCCAGCGCCACGTCGAGGTCGGACACCGCCTTGCGCACCGGATAGTTCTTTGCCGCGTGCATGGAGAAGGTGAAGACCCGGGTCTCGCCCATCAGGATTTCCGCCGTCCCGTCGCCCTGATGCACGTCGAGATCGACCACCAGCGCGCGCTTGATCGTGCCTTCTGCCAGAAGCGCCTGCGCCGCGACGGCGACGTCGTTGAACGTGCAGAACCCCGCGCCCTGCGCGTGCCGCGCATGGTGGCTCCCGCCGGCCGCGTTGCAGGCGATGCCGTGATCGAGCGCCAGCCGCGCGGCCAGCAGCGTCCCGGCACTGGCAAGCTGCGCACGCCGCGACACCCGCTCGCTCACCGGAAACCCGATTTCCTTTTCGATCGCCGGCGGCACGGCGCAGTCGATCACCTGGCGCACATAGTCGCCGGCATGGGCACGCGCGAGCGTGTCGAAGCCGGGCAGATCCGGCACATGCTCGTTGTCCGGCCCGGCCAGCCTCCGCTCCCGCAGCACCTCGATCAGCCGCGCATATTTGCTCATCGGAAACCGATGGTCGGCAGGAAATCGCGCATCGTAGTCGGGGTGGTGGACGATCGGCAGTTTCATCGGATGACCAGATAGGCTTTGTTCGATATCGGCAAAGGCGGGCGAATCGCCGCATCGATCTTGAGGACAGCCGCCTTGGACGAACGGACGGACATTTCGGAGCGGCGTTTCACTGTTACGAACAAGATGGTCCTGCGGATCGCCGTCCCGATGACGCTCGCCTATCTGACGACGCCGCTGATCGGCATCGCCGACACGGCAATCGTCGGCCAGCTGGGCGATGCCGCGCTTCTGGGCGGCCTCGCCGCCGGCGCCATCGTCTTCGACGTGGTCTTCGCGACCTTCAACTTCCTGCGCTCGGGCACCACCGGCCTCGTCAGTCAGGCCTATGGCAGCCGTGACCGTGCGGAGGAACAGGCGATCTTCTGGCGCGCGCTGATCCTCGCGCTTCTCATCGGCACCGCGCTCATCCTGCTCGGACCGCTCATCGCCGCCATCGGCGCCTGGTTCATCGCCGGCGAGCCGCGCGTCACAGAGGCGCTGCAGACCTATGTGCTCATCCGCCTGTGGTGCGCGCCGCTCGCGCTCGGCAACTACGCGATCCTCGGCTACGTGCTCGGTCGCGGCGAGGGCGGCGTCGGCCTCGCGCTGCAATTCGCCATCAACCTCACCAACATCGCTTTGTCGATCTGGCTCGGCCTCCATCTCGGCTGGGGGCTCGAAGGCGTCGCCTGGGGCACGGTGCTCGGCGAGGCGATCGGCTTTGCCATCGGCATCGCCGTCCTGACGACGCGCTTCGGCAGGCGCGGCCCGATGCGGCCCCGCGCCCTGCGCGATCTTGCCAAGCTGAAGGCGATGCTGACGCTCAACCGCGACATCATGATCCGGTCCTTCGCGCTTCTGGCGGCCTTCGCGCTCCTCGCCCGCCAGGGTGCGCAACTCGGCACGGTGACGCTCGCGGCCAACGCCGTCCTGATGAACTTCTTCCTCGCCTCAAGCTATTTCCTCGACGGGTTCGCCACCGCCGCCGAGCAGCTCGCCGGCCGGGCCGTCGGCGCCCGCTGGCGCCCGGCCTTCGACCGCGCGGTGCGGCTGACCGCGATCTGGGGCTTCGCTCTCTCCGGCTTGCTGGCGCTCGTCGTCCTCACCTTCGGCGATCACCTGATCGCGCTCGTCACCACCGCGCCCGAAGTCCGCGACCTCGCCGCGAGCTATTTGCCATGGGCGGCGCTGACGTCCGTCACCGCCGTTCTCGCCTTCCAGATGGACGGGGTCTTCATCGGCGCCACATGGTCGCGCGACATGCGCAACATGATGCTGCTCTCGCTGGCGCTCTACGTCGCCGCGCTCTTCGCGCTCGCGCCGCTCCTCGGCAATCACGGCCTTTGGGCCGCGCTGCACGTCTTCCTCGCCGCGCGCGGCCTCAGCCTGCTCGCGGTCCTGCCCCGCCGCGCCGCGCAGACCTTCGGTCAGGGCGCCTGAGCGGCCCAGTGGTCGGTGCGGCTGTCGCGAATGTCGCGCAAAGACGCGAGCCCTTGCGCCGCCGCGAACCGGCTTAGGTCGCGCACAATCTCGCCCGGCAGCGTCGGCCCGGCATAGACCATGCCGGTATAGATTTGCACGAGGTCCGCGCCGGCCCGGATCTTCTCCAGCGCCGCCTCGGCCGAATCGACGCCGCCGACGCCGATCAGCGGCAGGTGCGGCCCGACCAGACGGCGCATCCGCGCCAGCATGATCGTCGAGCGGGCAAGGAGCGGACGGCCCGAAACGCCGCCGCTTTCCCGCGCCAGTCGGCTGGTCAGCCCGTCGCGCGAAAGCGTCGTGTTGGAGACGATGATGCCGTCGATCCCGTTGGCCGCGACCGTCTCGGCAATGTCTTCGAGGTCTGCATCGCCAAGGTCCGGCGCGATCTTGAGGAAGATCGCCGTCGCCCTATCGCCCCGCGCCGCCGCGACAGCACCGAGCAGTTCCTCGAGGCTCGCCCGCGCCTGCAAATCGCGCAGGCCCGGCGTGTTGGGCGAGGAGATGTTGACGGTCAGATAGGAGGCGATGTCGCAAAAGCGCTCGACGCCCAGCACATAGTCGCCGATCCGGTCCGCGCTGTCCTTGTTCGCCCCGATATTGACGCCGACGATCCCGCCGCCCTTGCGCGCACGCAGCTTGGCGAACGCCGCCGCGTGGCCTTCATTGTTGAAGCCCAGCCGGTTGACGATCGCCTCGTCCTCGACGAGCCGGAAGATGCGCGGCTTCGGATTGCCCGCCTGCGGCTTCGGCGTCACCGTGCCCACTTCGGCAAAGCCGAAGCCGAGCTTCAACAGCGCGTCCGGCACGTCGGCATTCTTGTCGTAGCCGGCCGCCATTCCGAGCGGGTTGGTGAAGGAAAGCCCGGCGATGTCGACGCGAAGGCGCGCGTCCGCCACCGGCGGCGGACAGAGCGGCACCCCGCTCTTCAGCCCCGCGATCGAAAGCCCGTGCGCGCGCTCCGCGTCGAGGCCGAAGAGAAGCTTGCGGCCGATCGTTCGGTAAAGCTGGTTCATGCCGGCAACTCCGGAAAGACGTGCCGGCCTTGGCCATCAAGCGGCAGTGGCTTGACCCAGAGCGCCAGGCGAGGGTCGAGCGGCCCGTAAAGATGCGGGAAGAGGGCGCCGCCGCGCGAGACCTCGTAGCGCAGGGCGTCTCCCAGCGCATCGCCGTCGAGCGCGACGAGCAGGAGCCCGTCCTGCCCGGCGAAATGCTTCGCCGCCGTCTCGCGCACCTGCGTGCCGGTCGAAAAATGGATGAACCCGTCGGCAAGGTCGACCGGCGCACCGTCGAAACGGCCACGGTCCACCGCCTCTTGCCACATTGGCGCCGGGACGATCTTGTAGATGATGCCTGTCATATCCGCGCTATAGCGGTCGGGGGCACATATGGAAAGCGCCCCGTCCGCCCATGCCAAGGAGGATCGCAAGATGCGCCATCTCGCCGCCGCCGTCGCTCTTTTCGCAGCGCTGTCCGCCCCGGTCCTCGCGCAGGAGACCGAGCGCTACCGGCTCGAGCGCACCGACACCGGCTTCGTGCGCATGGACACGACCACCGGCCAGATGTCGGTCTGCGAGGAACGCTCCGGCCAGCTCGTCTGCCGCACCTCCACCGACGAGCGCGCCGCCTATGAGGAGCGCATCGACGACCTCGAACGCCGCGTCGAGGCGCTGGAGCGGCAGGCCGGCACGTCCACCGATGCGCTTCCGTCCGAGGAGGAGTTCGAGCGCTCGCTCGGCTACATGAAGCGCTTCTTCCAGAATTTCTTCGATGTCGTCGAGGATTGGGAAAAGGGCCTGCGCAAGCCCGACGAGGAGCCGGTTCCCGACCGCACCTGACGCCTCAGCGCACCGCGGCGATTTCCAGGAATGTGAAGCCCATCGCGAAGAAGGTCTGCGAGACGACGAACATCGCGCAGGCGACCAGCAGCGAGACTTGCGCGAAGCGCCCATAGACCTCGCTCAGCACCTTGCCAAAATAGCGCACGGCATGGTCGTTCTTCGGCTTCATGCCGTCGTCGAGATAGATCCAGACTTCGGTGCGGCTGGGCAGTTTGTGCTTGGCGGTCTGTGCCTTGAAGACGAGGATCGCCGCCATGACGAGCGTCATGATCGCGCCTGCGCGGAACGCCCAGGCCGGGTCGAACGAAAAGGACAGCATCACGATGCCGATGGCCAGTGCCCCGAACATGACGGCGCGGCCGACGCAAAAGACGGCGATCTGGCGTATCGTTTCCATCAGGGCGGTTCCGATTTTGGATGTGCCTCAACGTCAAGTCGGCGACCGGGTTCCTCGGGGAAGCGCGATTTACACGACTAAAGTCGAATAAAGCATGACTTCGCGGCATGCGGAGTTCACAAAATCCGGCGCTTGCTCACAATCGCACTAGCGCCCCTTGGCGATCCCGTTAAACTCCGCCCGCGGGCCGGCCAGGGAGGGGTTTTTGGATCAGCGCTATCGTTTCGTCATCGCCGACGATCATCCGCTGTTTCGCGGCGCGCTCAAGCAGGCGCTTTCATCATTCGGGCATGCCAGCATCGAGGAAGTGGGCGATTTCGACGCCGTGAAGGCGAGCGTCGTCGCCAATGACGACATCGATCTCCTGCTTCTCGACCTGACCATGCCCGGCTCCAGCGGCCTGTCCGGCCTCGTCGCGCTGCGCGGCATCTCGTCAAATTTTCCCATCGTCATCGTTTCCGCGCGCGACGACGCGGAAACCGTCCGCCGCGCGATCGAACTCGGCGCCTCGGGCTTCATCTCCAAATCGGCCGGAATGGAACAAATCCGCGGCGCAGTGGAAACCGTGCTCGGCGGCGGCATCGCGCTTCCCGACGGGCTCGAACTCGGCGAGGAGCGGGATGCCGAAATCTCCGACCTGATCCAGCGCCTGCAATCCTTGACGCCGCAGCAATCGCGCGTTCTGACCATGCTCGCCGAAGGCCTCCTCAACAAGCAGATCGCCTATGAGCTCGGCGTGTCGGAAGCCACGATCAAGGCGCATGTCTCGGCCATCCTGCAAAAGCTCGGCGTCGACAGCCGCACCCAGGCCGTCATCCGCCTGTCGCGCATCGGCATGGAGCAGCAGGCGAACGCCTGATCACTCCGCCGCGGAGAGCAGTTTGCGATAACGCGTCAGCATGGTGCGCAGCGCTGCCGGCTTCACCGGCTTTTGCAGCACCGGCACGTCGAGCGCTGTCGCGCGTTCGCGCACGTCGTTCGACCGGTCGGCGGTCACGAGGATCGCGGGCAAGGCGTCGCCCCAGATTTGTCGCGCCCGCGCGATCGCCTGGAACCCGTCTTCCTGGTCGAGATGGAAATCGGCGAGGATGACGTCCGGCGTCGGCATTGATGCCGTCAGCCCGGCCGAGCGCCCTGCCGTCGTCACGCGGCAGCCCCACCCTTCAAGCAGCTTGCGCATGCCGTCGAGGATGCGCGGCTCGTTGTCGATGCACAGCACCGACACGCTGTCGAGCCGGATATTGGAGCCGACCTGCGGGCGCACGTCGCTGGCGAGCGCGGCCTGCGGCGCCTCGGTGATCGGCAGCAGCACCGAGAAGCACGACCCCTTGCCCTTGATCGAATGAATGCGGATTTCGAGCCGCAGCACGCGCGCGATGCGGTCGACGATCGAGAGGCCGAGCCCCAGCCCCTGCGCTTCCCGCGCGCCGTCCTGCAGGCGCGTGAACTCGCGGAACACCGTGTTCAGCTTGTCGCCGTCGATGCCGATGCCGGTGTCGTGGACCTGCAATTCGAGCAAGTCGCCGCGCCGCTTGATGCCGACCAGCACCCGGCCGGAGCGCGTATATTTGATCGCGTTCGAGACGAGGTTCTGGACGAGGCGGCGGAAGAGGTTGCGGTCCGTATGGACCGCCAGCCCGGTCGAGACGATGCGCAGGTCGAGCTTCTTTTCCTGCGCCAGCGGCTGGAAATCCGTCTGGACCTGCCGCAGCAGCCCGTCCAGTCGGAAGGTGGTGTCGACCGGCCGCATCGCGCCGGTGTCGAGCCGGGAGATGTCGAGCACCGCGCCGAGGATCGTCTCGACGGAATCGAGCGAGGATTCAATGTTGGCGACACCATCGCCGACAGGGCTCTGGCCGACGCTTTCGGCGAGCGACGCGCAGTAGAGCCGCGCCGCGTTGAGCGGTTGCAGGATGTCGTGGCCGGCGGCGGCGAGGAAGCGCGTCTTGCCGAGATTGGCCTCCTCGGCCAGCGTCTGCGCCTGCGCCAGTTCCTCGTTGACACGCGTCAGTTCCGCGGTACGCCGCGCGACGCGGTTCTCGAGCGTCTCGTTGACGCGCTTCAGCGCCAGATCCGCCTCCACGCGCGCCGTGATGTCGGCATAGGTCGCGACCAGTCCGCCGTCTGGCATGGGGTTCGACCTGAGTTCGATGATCCGGCCGGTGCTCTTCAGTTCGAGCTGCCAGGGCGAGCGGAAGGCAGCGAGGCGGTCGAGCGTCTGGTGGATCGTGTCGAAGGTGATGTCGCCGCGATCGGCCAGATGCCTCAGGATTTCGTCGAGCGAGACGCCGACGCGGCCCATGGAATCCGGCAGGTAGAAGAGCGAGCGATACTGCCTGTTCCAGCAGATCAGCCGGAAATCGCGGTCGAAGACGGTGATCCCCTGTTCCATCTGGTCGAGCGCGATCTGGAGAAGGTCGCGATTGTGCTGCAGCGCTTCGGACGCGTCGTCGAGAAGCCGCAGCGCCTCGCGCGGCGAGCGGTCGTGGCGCTGGAAGAGAAGGGACAGCACGAGCCGCGACGAGGACGAGCCGACCGCGCTCGTCAGGAGCTGTTCGGAAAAGCGGATCACGGCCATGTTGGCCGGGTCCTTGCCGACCAGCGGCTGGCTCTGCTTCGCCTCGAAATTCTGGAACGAGCGCTCCGTCCGCTCCACGCCGAGATAGCGCGCGATCGTGTCCTTCAGGTCGTCGACGGTGACGGCCGTCCGGAACCGGCGGAAGCTTGGCATCGGACTGGTGTCGCGTGGCACGAACAGCGCCGCCTGGATTCGTTCCAGCGGCTTGGCCGTGCGCGACAGCGAGCCGAGCACGAAGAACAGCGTGTTGACGGAGAGGCTCCACAGGACGCCATGGACGAGCGGTTCGGCACTGGTGCCGAACAGCGAATGCGGGCGCAGCGCCTCGAGCCCGAAGAGGCCGAACTGGACGATCGCCGTGTCCGGCGGCGCTAGCGAGGGCAGGAGCAGCGTATAGGCCCAGATGACGATGCCGACGAGCATGCCGATCACCGCGCCGCGGGCGTTCGCCCCGCGCCACACCAACCCGCCGAAGAAGGCAGGCGCGAATTGCGCGATCGCGGCGAACGAGATTAGTCCGATCGAGGCGAGGCGCGTGTTGTTGGTGATCTCGCGGTAATAGAGGAACGCCGCGATCAGCACCGCGAAGATCGCCGCGCGACGGATGTTGAGGATGACCTTCGACAGATCGTCCCGCTGGACGAGATATTGCTTGGCCATCCCGCGAAGGAAGAGCGGCAGGATCAGGTCGTTGGAGATCATGATCGCCAGCGCGACGCTGGCCACGATCACCATGGCGGTCGCGGCCGAAAGCCCGCCGATGAAGGCGAACATCGCCAGCCAGTCCTGGCCGAAGAGCAGCGGGATCGAGACGACGTAGAGGTCGGCGTTCTGCTCGGGGCCGAGAAGCACGATGCCCGCAAAGGCGATCGGCACCACGAACAGGTTGATGATCACCAGATAGGCCGGAAAAAGCCACGTCGCCGTGCGCAACTCGCTTTCGGAGCGGTTTTCGACGATCGTGACGTAGAACTGGCGCGGCAGCATGATGATGGCGATGGCACTCAGCGTCGTCATGGTGATCCAGACCGGAAGCGAGGTCTGGAAATCATAGGCCGCCATGGCGCTCGCCGAATTGCGCACCTCGCCGATCAGTTCGCTGGGGCCGCCGAAGAAGAAGAATGAGACGGCGATCCCGACCGCGAGGAACGCCGCCAGCTTGACGATCGATTCCACCGCCACCGCGAGGATCAGCCCGTCCTGGTGCTCGGTCGCGTCCGCATGGCGCGTGCCGAACAGGATGGCGAATACGGCGAGCAGGAAGGTGACGATCAGTGAGATGTCGCCGAAGACGAAATCCATCACCGGCGGCGCGCCGTTATAGTGCTCGACCATCAGGCTGACGCTGCCCGAGATAGCCTTCAACTGCAGCGCGATGTAGGGAACCGTGCCCATCGCCGCGATCATCGTGGCGATGGAGGCGACGGCGAAGCTCTTGCCGTAGCGGGCGGCAAGGAAATCGGCGATCGAGGTGATCTTCTCGGACTTCGCCAGCCGCATGATCCGGCGCAGTAGCGGAAAGCCGAACAGGAACACCATGATCGGCCCGATATAGATGGCGAGGAATTCGAAGCCGCGTTCGCTGGCGAGCCCGACCGAGCCGAAGAAGGTCCAGGACGTGCAGTAGATCGCCAGGCTGAGCGAATAGATGTACGGCCGCGCCTTGCCCGAGCCGAAGCGGGCCGAATGCCGGTCGCCGAGACTCGCGATGCCGAACAGCAGCGAGACATAGGCAATGGCGACGATGACGACCACCCACCCCTGCATGCCCGGCTTTTCCTCCTCCTCTGGCCGTTCAGGCAATCACACGGCGCCCCGCCTGTCCATCGAACTTGCGTCTGATCCAAACGACTGTGGGGCCAGCAAAGATTGCAGCTTATGCGGGCGATGGCTTCTGCTATCTTCCGCTATGTTGCGGCAACCGGCCGCAGCCTGCGTACACTCGGCTCCCAGGGGACATGGAGGCTGTCATGATCAAGGAATTTCAGGAATTCATCGCCAAGGGCAACGTGATGGATCTCGCCGTCGGCGTCATCATCGGCGGCGCGTTCGGCCTGATCGTCTCGTCGCTGGTCGACGACATCATCATGCCGATCGTCGGCGCGATCTTCGGCGGCTTCGATTTTTCGAACTACTTCTTCCCGCTGTCGTCGGAGGTGACGGCCAATTCGCTGGCCGCGGCGCGCGAGCAGGGCGCAGTCTTCGCCTACGGCAATTTCATCACCGTCCTGATCAACTTCCTGATCCTCGCCTGGATCATCTTCCTGATGGTCAAGGCGGTGAACAACCTGCGCCGCCGCCTGGAGCGCGAGGAAAAGGTCTCGGACGTGCCGCCCGCGCCGCCGGCCGACGTCGCGCTCCTGACCGAAATCCGCGATCTTCTCGCGCGCCGGCCCGTCTGACCTCTCCAGGCGCCCGGCAATCCGGCAGGGCGCCTCTTCCCAGGAACACTGAATGTCTCTCGTCGATCATCTGCGTGGCGAAGCTCGTCTTGCGCCCGAAAGCGGCATCGTTGCCGTCGTCAATCACGGCCGCACCAAGCCCGGCCTCATTCCGCTCTGGGCGGGCGAGGGCGACAAGCCGACCCCCGATTTCATCCAGAATGCCGCCATCGAGGCGCTTCGGGCGGGAGAGACCTTCTACACCTGGCAGCGCGGCATTCCCGAACTGCGCCAAGCGCTCGTGCGCTACCACAAGCGCCATTTCGGCTACGACTTCAGCCACGAGGAATTCATCGTCACCGGCTCGGGCATGCAGGCGATCCAGCTTGCCATCGACGCCGTTGCGGGCGCGGGCGACGAGGTCGTCTACCTCACGCCGTCCTGGCCGAATTTCCCGGCCGCCCTCGGCGTCGCGGGCGCGGTGCCCGTCTCCGTGCCGCTCGTCCATTCCGGCAATGGCTGGACCTGCGACGTCGACGGCATCGAGGAAGCGATCACCGATCGCACGAAAGCGATCTTCGTCAACACGCCGTCGAACCCGACCGGCTGGACCGCCGACCGCGAGACTTTGGAGGACATTCTGGAGATCGCGCGCGAGCGCAATTTGTGGATCATCGCCGACGAAATCTATTCGCTGTTCTACTATGACGGCCCGCGCGCCCCGTCCTTCATGGACGTGATGCGCCCCGATGACCGCATCCTCTTCGTCAATTCCTTCTCCAAGAACTGGGCGATGACCGGCTGGCGCGTCGGCTGGCTGAAAATCCACCCCGAACTGCAGCAGGTCTTCGAAAACCTGATCCAGTATTCGACCTCCGGCACGCCCGCCTTCCTGCAGAAGGGCGCGGTCGCCGCGCTCGACGAGGGCGACGATTTCCTCAAGTCCGAGATTGCGGCGGCCCGCATCGCACGCGACACGATCGCCCAGCGCCTGCTCGCCACCGGCCGCGTCGACCTGACGGTGCCGCCTGGCGCGTTCTACCTGTTCTTCAGGATCGACGGCATCCGCGACACGCGAAAGGCCGCGTTCGAGATCGTCGACGAGGCCAATGTCGGGTTGGCTCCGGGAACGGCGTTCGGACCGGGTGGCGAAGAGTTCTTCCGCCTATGCTTCCACCGCCGCCTCGACCATGTCGAGGAAGCGGCGGATCGGTTGGCGCGCTGGATCGAGAGCCGCTAGCCGCCGGCTTTCGCCGTAACCAGCGAAACTACGCGTTCGGATCGGCCGTGCTGAGTATCGGTCGCATCCGTCTGGAACGGAATGCCGAGCGCGGTCCACGTCTCCAGCAGCGCTTCCTTCAACCCGGCGATCAGCGCGTCCGAATGGAACGGCGTTGGCGTGATGCGCAGCCGTTCCGTGCCGCGCGGCACGGTCGGATAGTTGATCGGCTGGATGTAGATGCCGTGCTTGTCGAGCAGCCGGTCGCTCGCCTGCTTGCATAGCTCCGGGTCGCCGACCAGCAGCGGCACGATATGGGTCTGCGACGGCATAACCGGAAGGCCCGCAGCCTTCAGCGCGTCCTTCGCCTGCTGCGCCTGGCGCTGGTGCGCGGCGCGCTCGCTCTGGCTTTCTTTCAAGTGCCTGATGGATGCCGTCGCCGCGGCGGCGAGCGCCGGGGGCAGGGCGGTGGTGAAGATGAAGCCCGGCGCATAGGAGCGCACGGCGTCGATGACGGCGCGCTTGCCGGTGATGTAGCCGCCCATGACGCCGAACGCCTTGGCGAGCGTGCCCTCGATGATGTCGATGCGGTGCGCGAGGCCCTCGCGCTCTGAAATGCCGCCGCCGCGCGCGCCGTACATGCCGACCGCATGGACTTCGTCGATATAGGTCATCGCATTGTAGCGCTCGGCGAGGTCGCAGATCTCCGCGATCGGCGCGATGTCGCCATCCATCGAATAGACGCTCTCGAAGGCGATCAGCTTGGCGCGCTCGATGGGCGCCGCCTGGAGCAGGCTTTCGAGATGCGCGAGGTCGTTGTGGCGGAAAATCTTCTTCTCCGCGCCCGACTTCTTCACGCCCTCGATCATCGAGGCGTGGTTGAGTTCGTCCGACAGGATCAGGCAGTCGGGCAGGAGCTTCGCGATGGTCGAGATCGCTGCCTCGTTGGACACGAAGCCCGAGGTGAAGACGAGCCCGGCTTCCTTGCTGTGAAGGTCTGCCAACTCGGCCTCGAGTTCGACCAGAGGATGGTTGGTGCCGGAAATATTACGCGTGCCGCCCGCGCCCGAACCCATGCGGCCGGCGGCGTTTTGCATCGCGCCGATCACGCTTTCATGCTGGCCCATGCCGAGATAGTCGTTCGAGCACCAGACGGTGATCTCGCGCGCCTCGTCGTTCGAGCGCCAGATCGCGCGCGGAAATTCGCCGGCGATGCGCTCGAGGTCCGCGAATACGCGATAACGGCGCTCTGCGTGAAGCTGCGCGATCGCCTCGTCGAAAAATCGGTCGTAGTTCATTCCTGGCCCCGTTGTCGCGCGGAACATAGGCTCGTGCCCCTGCGGCGTCACACCGACAAATTGCCACGCCCTGGAACGCTTCTAATCCAAGGTTTTCAGGCAAATAGCGTCCAAGATCAAGGTCCGGTGTCCTTTTTCGCGAGAACGGTGGCCGGGAGCAGAAGATCGGCCGCCCGCACGAGCCCGGTCACGATCGCCTCGCGATCGGGCGCGGCCAGCGCCGCGAGGCGACCGGCGAACGCGTCGCCGAGCGGTTCGGGCGCGGCTTCGGCCTTGGCGGTGCCCGCCGCCGTCAGCCGCGTGTGGACAATGCGCCGGTCATGCGCCGAGCGATAGCGCTCGATCAGCCCGCGCTCTTCCAGATTGTCGAGGATGGTCACCACGGTCGCCGCGCTGATGTCGGCATGCGTCGAAAGCGCCGTCGTCGTCACCTCGCCGAGTTCGGCGATCCCCTTCATCAGGACGAGCTGCGCCGCCGTCAGCCCGACGGCCTTGGTCAGCGCCTTGGACTGCAGATCATGCGCCCGCACGATGCGGCGGATCGCCTTTTCGATCGTCTTGAGGTCGGTCCGGGGGAACTCTCGCCGGCCTTCCGCGTTCGTCGGGACATCAATCACGACAGCCTCATCTATTTGACATCTAATCATTTGAGTTATAAATGATTAGAGAACGAAGTTCAATCGGACAACGGAGGGTTGGAAAAACAACCGTGTGTGGAATTTGCGGAGAGATCAGGTTCGACGGCGCGCAGCCATCGGCTTTCGCCATTTCGAAGATGATGGACGCCATCGCGCCGCGCGGCCCGGACGGGTCGGGACTGGTGATGCACAACAACGCCGCGCTCGCCCATCGCCGCCTGTCGATCATCGACCTGTCGCAAAAGGCCCGCCAGCCCATGGTGGACGGCGAACTCGGCCTCACCATCGCGTTCAACGGTTGCATCTACAACTATCCCGAACTGCGCGCCGAGCTTGAGGGCAAGGGCTACAAGTTCTTCTCCACCGGCGACACGGAAGTCATCCTCAAGGCCTACCACGCCTGGGGCATCGACTGCGTGAAGCGCTTCCTCGGCATGTTCGCCTTCGTCATCCACGAGCGCGACACAGGCCGCGTCGTCGTCGCGCGCGACCGCTTCGGCATCAAGCCGCTCTACATCGCCGACACGCCGCACGCGCTGCGCTTCGCCTCCTCGCTGCCCGCGCTCCTGAAGGCGGGCGACATCGACACGTCGATCGACCGCATCGCGCTCCACCATTACCTCTCCTTTCACGCCGTCGTGCCGCCCCCGCGCACCATCATCAACGGCGTCAAGAAGATGCCGCCGGCGACGATCCGCGTCATCGAGCCGAACGGCGCCCAGAAGGACACGGTCTACTGGCGCCCGCCCTATCAGCGCGATCCCGATTATTCGCTGTCGTCCGACGAATGGCGCGACCGCGTGCTGGAATCGCTGCGCACGGCCGTCAAGCGCCGCATGGTGGCCGACGTGCCCGTCGGCGTGCTCCTCTCGGGCGGCGTCGATTCCTCGATCATCGTTGGCCTGCTCGCCGAACAGGGCCAGCACGATCTGATGACCTTCTCGGTCGGCTTCGAGGAAGCCAATGGCGAAAAGGGCGACGAATTCGTCTATTCCGATCTCATCGCTAAGCATTTCGACACCAACCACCACAAGATCTTCGTGCCGTCGAGCGAACTCATGGACGCGCTGCCCGGCACCTTCGCGGCAATGTCCGAGCCGATGGTCTCCTACGACAATGTCGGCTTCTACCTCCTCTCGAAGGAGGTCTCGAAGCACATCAAGGTCGTGCAGTCGGGGCAGGGCGCCGACGAGGTCTTCGGCGGCTATCACTGGTATCCGCCGCTGGCGAATTCCAACGACGTCGTATCCGACTACGCCAAGGTCTTCTTCGACCGCAGCCACGCGAAGATGGCCGAGCACATCAATCCGCAATGGCTGCCGGATCACGATCCGAGCCTCGACCTCGTCTCGCGTCATCTGAGGATGCCGAACGCCGACACGCCGGTCGACGCCGCGCTCCGCCTCGATTCGGAGGTGATGCTGGTCGACGACCCGGTCAAGCGCGTCGACAACATGACCATGGCCTGGGGCCTCGAGGCGCGCGTGCCCTTCCTCGACCACGAACTGGTCGAACTTGCCGCGAAGATTCCGCCCGAGGAAAAGCTGAAGCAGAACGGCAAGGGCGTCCTCAAGGAGGCCGCAAGGCTGGTCGTCCCGCATGAGGTGATCGACCGCAAGAAGGGCTACTTCCCGGTCCCGCAGCTCAAATATGTCGACGGCCCCTATCTGGATCTCGTCCGCGACGCGCTGACGTCGCAGGCCGCGAAGGATCGCGACATCTTCCGCGACGACTATCTGCAGCGGCTTTTTGCCAACCCTTCGGATCATATCACCCCCCTTCAGGGTTCAGAACTCTGGCAGGTCGGGCTTCTGGAACTCTGGCTTCAGACCCACGGGATCTGATCCATGGCCCGCAGATCAGCGGCCGCCGAGCGCGGCCGCACCGACAAGGCCCTCGGTCATCGCTTGAGAAGGATGCGAAACGAAACGATGAAGCCCATCGCGCAGCACGACCAGGCGGCGGCCGTTCCCAAACCCAACGCATCTATCGATTGCGGCTGGGGCAAGCTGCATTTCTGCCAGACCTACGACGACAACGAAGCGATCGTAAACGCGCTGCGCGAGGAGGGACCCGCGCGGCGCGACATCGCGTTCTACGTCCGCGATCCGCACGTCCTCCTCGCCATGGCGCCGCAGGAAATCTTCCTCGACCCCTCGCACACCTTCCGGCTCGACCTTTCCACCTACCGCGCCGCACGCAAGCAGCCGAAGGGCTATTTCATCCGCCGCCTCTCATCGGAAGCTGACGCCGACGCCGTCAACACCATCTACGCCTCGCGCGGCATGGTGCCGGTGCGCCCTGATTTCTTCTGGCGCAACCGCGACAGCCGCTCTTTGACCTATTTGGTTGCCGAGGATGAAATCACCGGCGAGATCATCGGCACGGTGACCGGCGTCGACCACAAGCGCCTCTTCAACGATCCCGAGAAGGGCTCCTCGCTCTGGTGCCTCGCGGTCGATCCCCAGGCCCGCCATCCCGGCATCGGCGAGATGCTGGTGCGCCGCCTCGCCGAGCACTTCGCCGCGCGCGGCTCGGCCTTCATGGATTTGTCGGTCCTGCACGACAACGATCTGGCGATCGGTCTTTACGAGAAGCTCGGCTTCCGGCGCGTCCCGGTCTTCGCCGTCAAGCGCAAGAACCCGATCAACGAAAAGCTCTTCGCCTCGCCGCTCGCCGAATATGATGCGCTCAACCCCTATGCGCGGCTGATCGTCGACGAGGCGCGCCGGCGCGGCGTCCATGTCGAGATCACGGATGCCGAAGGCGGCTTCTTCCGCCTGTCCTTCGGCGGCCGCTCGGTCCATTGCCGCGAGAGCCTGTCGGAGATGACGTCGGCCGTGGCGACGTCGATCTGCGACGACAAGTCCGTCACCCGCCGCGTCGTCGAACATGCCGGCATCGTCGTGCCCGAACAGATGGTCGCCGGCGACGACGACGCGGCACTCACCGCCTTCATCGAAAAGCACGGCAGTATCGTCGTGAAGCCCGCGCGCGGCGAACAGGGCAAGGGCGTCGCCGTCGGGCTCGACAATCTCGACGACGCGAAGGCCGCGATTGCGGTCGCCGCCGGCATCTGCGACCGCGTCCTCCTCGAAGCCTGCTTCGACGGCGACGATCTGCGCCTCGTCGTCATCGACTACCGTCTCGTCGCCGCCGCCATGCGCCGCCCGCCGGTCATCGTCGGCGACGGCCAGAAGGACATCCGCTCGCTGATCGAAAAGCAGTCCCGCCGCCGCGCCGCCGCCACCGGCGGTGAAAGCACCATCCCGATCGACGCCGAAACCGAGCGTTGTCTTGCCGAAAAGAACCTGTCGCTCGACGACGTGCCGAAGGAAGGCGAGGAGATCGTGGTGCGCAAGACCGCCAATCTCCACACCGGCGGCTCGATCCATGACGTCACCGCGCAGGTCCATCCGAAGCTCGTCGACGCGGCGATCAAGGCCGCGCGCGCGATCGACATTCCCGTCGTCGGCATCGATTTCATGGTGCATTCGCCCGGCGAGCCGGACTATGTGTTCATCGAGGCCAACGAGCGGCCGGGCCTTGCCAATCACGAGCCGCAGCCGACGGCCGAGCGGTTCGTCGACCTCCTGTTCCCCATGTCCGGGCAAAGGTCGGCGTCGCAGGCGCTCGGCCGAAGCTAATCGAGGTTACATCTTGAAGATCGACGAAGCCTATCTCGCTCGACAGCTCAACAATCTGCTCTCGATCAACAGCCCGACCGGCTACACCGACCAGGTCGTGCGCTATTGCTCCGAGGAGCTCGAACGGCTCGGCCTAACGCCGGAACTGACCCGCCGCGGCGCGATCCGGGCCGTGCGCCAGGGCTCGCGCCGGCGCGGCGCCCGCGCGATCATCACCCATCTCGACACGCTCGGCGCGCAGGTGAAGATGGTCAAGGACAACGGCCGCCTCGAACTCGTGCCCATCGGCAACTGGTCGGCGCGTTTCGCCGAAGGCGCGCGCGTCACCATCTACACCGAGCAGGGCGCGTATCGCGGCACCATCCTGCCGCTTAAAGCCTCCGGCCACACCTTCAACGAAGGCGTCGACACGCTGCCCGTCGGCTGGGACTTCGTCGAGCTTCGCATAGACGCCCTGACCAAGAACCGCGACGAGACGCACGCGCTCGGCATCGATGTCGGCGATTTCGTCGCCGTCGATCCGCAGCCCGAATTCCTCGACAATGGCTACATCAATTCGCGCCATCTCGACGATAAGGCCGGCGTCGCCATCGCGCTCGCAGCGATCAAGGCGCTGGAGGACGAGGGCTCGACGACGCCTGTCGATATCCACTGGCTCTTCACAATCGCCGAGGAAGTCGGCGTCGGCGCCGCGTCCATCGTCACGCCCGAGATCGCGTCGATGGTCACCATCGACAACGGCACCACCGCGCCCGGCCAGAACTCGTCCGAGTTCGGCGTCACCATCGCCATGGCAGACCAGGCAGGCCCGTTCGACTACCATCTGACGCGCAAGCTGGTCGACCTTTGCCGCGAGAACGGGCTGCAGTACCAGAAGGACATCTTCCGCTACTACCGCTCGGATTCGGCCTCCGCCATCGAGGCCGGCCACGACGTGCGCACCGCACTCGTCGCCTTCGGCATCGACGCCTCGCACGGCTACGAGCGCATCCACGTCCACGCGCTCATCTCCATCGCCGAACTCATCGCGCGCTATGTCGCCAGCCCGCTCGAGATCGAGCGCGACGTCAGCGAGGTCTCGAGCCTCGAAGGCTTCACCGAGCAGCCGATGGAAGAGGCCGAGCAGCCGGAATTCGATCCCGACATCCACTCCCACGCCGACGATCAGCGCTGAACGACGATCCGCGTCTGCTTCAGCCCGACGCGCTTCGTCAGCGAGAACAGCCGCGCCGCATGTTCGGGATGCAGGCGCACGCAACCGGCCGAGGCCGGCCGCCCGAGCCGGTTCACCTGATAGGTGCCGTGAACCGCGTAGTTGCCATTGTAGAAGATCGCATAGGGCATAGGCGCATTCTCGTAGCGGCTCGACCGATGGTTCTTCGACAGCCACTTCGCCGACCACTGCCCGGTCGGCGTGATCTTGCCCTTGCGCGCGGTCGAAACCGGCCAGCGATAGAGCACCTGCCCATTGTGGATGACGGTCATCGTCTGGTTCGCAAGGCTCACCTTGGCGACGAGACTGGCCGCATGGGCCGAAGCCGGCGCAATGGCGACCATCGCGGCAAGGATGAGGGGAACGAAACGGATCATGAGAAGCGCTCCTGCAACCAGAGCGCTAGTAAATCACATTGCGAATATAACGCTACGTAACGTGGTCGTGAGGCCGCCCTTTACTTCGCGCCGTGGTTAATCGCGAACGCCAAGACATTCGATCGGCTCGCCGACCTGGCTGGCCCCAAGCTTAAGCCGCGGTCCGCGCGCCGCCCGATTGCGTCAATAGGCTCCACGCCGACGACTCCCTCCCCCCTTGAGGGGAGGGATACAGGGTGGGGGTCAATTCAGCGAAACGGCTTCATTGGCCTGCGTCAATGCCAGCGCCAGCGGCTCTGGTGCCGCTCCGCTTCCGCCTGCTGTCCCAGCACGAAGCCGATGACGCCCGCCAGAATCGAGGCGACGAGGATCGAGGTCCCGGGGTTCTCCTTGACGACCTCGTAGGCCTGCTGCGCGCGCTCGCTCGCCGCTTCCTGCAGCGAAGCCAGTTCCTCGCGCAGGTCCGCGATCTGGCGCTCTAGCCCCGTCGTCTCGCGGTCGTCGTTCTGCATCGGGTCCATGATGATCTGTCCTTGGTTGGGGATTGGACTTGCAAAACGACCGGGGGAACCGAGTGTTCCGGCATCCGGCGAATATCGCGCGCGGGCATGAAAAAGCCGGGCACAGGGCCCGGCTTTTCAGGTCGCTCACCGCCAGTACATCCGTGGTCGGCTCGCTATCGGTCAAGTGTGCGCGCGAGTGGTTAACGAAAGGTTAACGCGCGCCTATTCGACGATATAGACGATCTCGCGGGTTTGCGGCTCGACGAGAACGGTGCGTCCCCCGACCACCACATAGCGGTATTCGAGTTCGAGGTCGGGCGCTTCGATGGCGCGCAGTTCGATCGTGTCGGGCAGGGTGGAGCCCACTTCGATCGTCACGTCGGCCGGCACTTCGATCGGCGCCGCTTCCTGCGTCACCACATATTCGCGGATGACTGTTTCCTGTTCGGGGGTGACGATGACCGTCGTCTGCGCAGCCGCCACGCCGGCGAAGGCGATGAACGAGGCGGCGAAGGGAATGGCAAGCGTCTTCATGGGGGTGCTCCTTTCGACATTGCCGCCCCCGAACGCGCCGCGTCGCCCGCATGTTCCAGCACGTCGATGCCGGAATTCGCCCGGCCCCTTCACATTTGACAGGTCTTTGACGGGCGTTTCACGCTCGCATCACTCCCCGGCGGGCAATCTCTCCTGGCTTGCACCGAGCAGGCCAACAAACGAGGGAGATCGAAAATGACCAACCACCGCACCACCATCAAGCTCATCGCCGCCGCGCTCGCCGGTTTCGCTTTCGGCGGAACGGCCATCAGCCAGGAAGCGCCCTACGTCGCCGGCAAGTATTCGGCCAACACCGAGCGCCTGTGGGACCTCGGCATGGAGCCGGTCGAAGCCCAGCCCGTCGAGCCGACGGTCGACCAGGACGGCACGACGACATTCGCCTATGACCGCGAAACGCTGCGCTTCTCGCGCCCGCGCTTCGTCGAGGAGCCGGTGTTCGGCAACTATTCGGCGAACGTGCGCGCGCACGATCTGCGCTGAACCCGCGGTCGGGGGAAGGCGAAGTCCGGCGAAGACCGGACAGCCGATCCGCGCCACACCTGCGCCACCCGTGGGCATTCCGGGTGGCGCTTTTTTTGCCGCGGCCGCCGCTTTCACGCATCTTTCACGCTCGCCTGACGCCGCCCGCGTAGACAGCCCTGAAACGGTGCCGCTCAAGGAAACCCGGCCGATGTTCGACATGCAGCTACATGACATCCAAGGGGTCATCGCCCGCGTTCCGCCGGCCTTCGGCGAGGCGCATGTTTTCGCGGGCGCGGACGCGCAATCGTGGTATTTTAGGGACGGGGCGTCAGAGGATTTCAAGGCCTTCGCAATGAAAAGCGATGCTGCCTCACATCTCTGCGACATGTTTCTGTTCGGGCCGCTGACGGTTCTGGACGCGCACGATGTTGACCGCACGCCGCGGGCGCAGAAGTCGCGCGCGCTTCTCGCGCTGCTTGCGCTCGCCCCGCGCGGTTCGCGCTCGCGGGTCTGGCTGCGCGACAAGCTGTGGAGCGATCGCGGCGAGGACCAGGCCTCCGCCAGCCTGCGCCAGGCGCTCCTCGACGTGCGCAAGGCGCTCGGGCCCCTGGCCGATACGTTGCTCGTCGCCGACAAGCACACCGTCACGCTCAATCTCGGCCGCATGCGCGTCGATGCGCTCGACATCCTGCAGAAACTGTCGGACCGCTCGGACGCGACGAATTTCGATGCGCGCGAAGCCGAAGGTGAATTCCTCGAAGGCCTCGACATCTGCGATCCCGAGTTCGAGGACTGGTTGACGCTCGAGCGCCAGCTCTGGCGCGGCCGCTTCGAGAACGCCGCCGCCCCGCGCGACCTGACGCCGGCGCGGGAACCGCAGCGCAGCGCCGCCTCCGCTTCGACGTCCACCGGAGCGGGCCCGGACGACGCATCCCGGCCGGCGCGGCCGGGATGGTCGGTCGCGCTGACGCCGCCTTTGATCCAGGGATCGCCCGACGGCGCCGGCCACCTGCCGCAGCGCCTCGGCGAACTCCTCGCCAAGCTGCTGCTCGAAAGCGGCGACATCAGCGTCTCGGATTTCGCGCACCGCGCCGGACAAGCCGACGCGAACGGAACCGGCGCGGACGACGCGACCATGGGCGCGATCCAGCTTGCGGTCGGCGCCCGCTACACGTTCTCGCCGCGCGACATCCACGTCACGATCAATCTTCACCGCGTCTCCGATCAGAGCCTCGTCTGGATCGAAAGCGTGACGCTCGACCGCCGCGCGGTCGAGGCCGGCGACACCTCGCAGATCTATGCCCTGACCAACCAGGCGATCGAGGAAATCCGCCGCTGGTTCGAACTGCGGCCGGACCTGAAGCCGGACGCGACGCGCGAGACCATGTTCGGAGCGGTCAACGCGATGTTCCGCCTGTCGCGCACCGATCTCGACAGCGCCGAGCGCACCTTGCGCGCGCTGATCGCCGGCAATGCGACGCCGCAGGCCTATGCCTGGCTGGCCTTCCTCCTGACCTTCCGCGTCGGCCAGCGCTTTTCGCCCGACACATTGGCGACCATCGAGGAAGCCCAGCAACTCGCGCGCCGCGCCATCGAGCGCGACGGCAACAATGCGGTGACGCTGGCGCTCGTCGGCCACGTCCATTCCTATCTCTTCGGCGAATACGATACGGCCTCACGCCTCTTCGAACGCGCGATCAAGATCAACCCCGCGCAGGTTCTCGGCTGGGATCTCTATTCCATGCTGCATGCCTATGCTGGCCAGCCCGAAAAGGGCATGGCGCTGGCGAAATGGGGCCGCCATCTCGGCGCCTACAGCCCGCACCGCTACTATTTCGACACCTCGCTCTGCATCAACGCGGCGCTGGCGGGAAAGCACGATCTGGCGATCGCGGCCGGCGAGCAGGCGCTCCTCGACCGGCCCGATTTCAACAGCCTGCTGCGCTATCTGGTGTCGAGCTATGCACACACGGACGACCTGAAGACGGCGCACCGGCTGCTCGACCGCCTGTCCGTCGTCGAACCCGATTTCTCGATCGGCGCGCTCATCGACGCGCGCTATCCGATCATCCAGACCAAGGGGGGAGGCGATCTCGTCGCCGGCCTCTTGAAGGCAGGCGTCAAGAAAAGCTGATGGACCGGCCCGCAATGGCGGGCGGCCCGGCCATGTTCGGGAGGCGATGATGACCGACAGTCCAGCATTGCAGCAGCACACCCGGTTCGCCGACTTCCTCGACCGCTACCGGTTCAAGGTCGAGAATGACGAAGTCCTGCCCTGCGCAACCGAAGATCGGCCGCAACAGCCGGCGATGGCCTTCGCTGCGGACGAGCCCGTCCTGGCGACCGCAGGCGCCGACGAGCGCCTGGCGCCTCCGGCGATCCGTCCGCCGCGCGCGGTGGAAACCGCGGTGCTGACCAGCAGCCTCAGCGTCCTTAGCAGCCTCTCCTCGTCGGTCCAGAACAAGGCCTCGCTCAACAAGAACAAGAACAAGAATAAAAACAAGAACAAGAACAAGCAGACCGGCACGATCGCCGGGGGCTCGGACGGGACGCTTCTGCCGGCGGCGGAACTGCGCCGGTTGCACCGCGACCCGGCCGCCGACCCCTTCGCGCCCGCCCGCCGCCTCGCCTGGGAGACGCTCGACATCGTCGGGCCGCCCGGACCCGACATGACGCGGCTCGAAACCGAAGTTCTCCTGTCGATGCAGCGCCGCGACCGCGAGCGGGTCCGCCGCAGGCCCGACATCGACCGCGAGGCGACGCTCGACCTGACGGACTTCACCCGTCCGCTCGGCATCGACGGCCTTGCCGGCTACGAGCAGACCGAGGCGCTGTTCCTGTCGATCCTGTCGATGTGCGAGTATGTCGGCCTCATCTACAAGGCCCGCTATGCCCGCATGCGCCCGAACCAGTTCGAGCCGCGCCTGCGCCCGCTCCTGGCGAACCCGGCGCACGACGCCTATCCGAGCAACCACTCCTTCCAGTGCCACTCGATCGCCTTCGCCTTCAACACGATCCTGCCCGAGCACCCGGCCACCGACGAATTGGCGCGGATTGCGCGCAAGGTGGCCGAAAACCGCGAATGGGCCGGCCTTCACTATCCGAGCGACACCGATGGCGGGCGCGAGCTCGCACGCCGCTTCGCGCCCTATCTGCGCGAAGCGTTCCGGCCGACCTTCGCTGCCGCGCAGCGGGAATGGATATGAGATTTCGGAGGACGTCCCATGAGCCAGTTTGATGTCACCGACGGGCTGACCGGCAATGGCGGTCAAGGCATGCCGCCCGCCTACTACTTCCTCTGGCACCTCGTCGCGCTCGACGTGATCGAGGCGGAGTTCGGCCCGGTCACGACCGGCGCCGACGGGCTGACCGCGACCGCGTCGCCGACCATCACCGGCACCGTCTGGGACACGATCGCAACCGCCTTTCCGCAGGCCTCGGAACCGGCCGTCGTGGCGCTGATCGATGTCGGCGTTAGCAAGCTTCACCCGAACCTGCGCACGCGCATCGACCCGCGCTCGATCGACCTTGCCAGCCATCGCCACGGCGCGACCACCCAGCCCGCCGACTCCGCCAACCCGCACGAGCGCGAGGAAGAGGTGCCGTTCTTTGCCGGCCTCGACATTTCGGGCCTCGGCGCGCTCGGTCTCGGCGCTGACGACACTGCTTTCCTGTCCGCGCTCGTCGGCGAACTCACTGCGTCGAAGGGCGTGGTGCGCCAGCTCGCCGATGGCGACGAGACGTTCGGATCGCACGGCACGGCGGTCGCCGGCCTCGTGGTCGGCGAACCCGCCGCGATCATCGAGTCCGATGCGGAGCCTGCGCCGCCAAGCGTCGCACCCGAACTCCTCGCCTCGTCGAACGGCGAGGCGCTCTCCATCTGCCCCAACCCCGGCGTGCTGCCCTATTTCGGCGTCGACCCGTTCTCGCGCCTGATCTCCATCCGCACCTCGTTCGACACCGATCCCGAACAGTTCATCGCCGCCTTCCTGCACGCCTGGAACTGCGGCGCCGACGTCATCCTCCTGCCGCGCGGCCTGCCGGACCCCGCTCGCAGCCGCGTCCTGCCGAAGCCGGAGCTGGCGCAGGACCACCACCTGCGGGCCAATCGCGGCAAGGCCGACCTTTTCGTGCGCCTGGCGGAAGAAGCCGCCGCCGGCAGCGAGATTGATCCCTACGCCGCCTCCGGCGCGCGCGAATGGACGATCCTCGAAAAGCTGATCGTCGCCATCAGCCGCAAGGTTCCGGTCATCTGCGCCGCCGGCAACGATGGCGAAAGCCAGATCATCTACCCGGCGAGGCTCGCCGCGGCCGACAATGGCGTCGTTGCCGTCGGAGCCGTCACACCCAACGGCCTGCGCTCCGGCTACAGCAACTATGGCGACGGTCTGACGCTGGTGGCGCCCGCCGACGACGGCGAAGTCTTCAACCGCCACCAGTTGCGACGCGACACGACGCACCCGGCGGCCAATGTCGACTATTACGATCCGGGCCGCGGCCAGGTCCTGCCGTTCAGTTCCTATGCGCTGGTCACGACGGATCTTCCCGGCATCTACGGCTATGAGGCGGGCTCGCCGCCCCGTTCGGCGCGCGTCCCGCCCTTCGTCGCGCCGGGAACAGGTGGGGGGTACTACACGACGTTCGGGGGAACGTCGGGTGCCTCGGCCCTTGTCGCAGGCGTCGCAGCGCTTGCGGCAAGGGCCAACAAGGCGAAGAACGGCGCGGCAGCGCGTCTCGACGGCCTCCAGGCCAAGGCGATCCTCGTCGACGCATGCCATCACGCGACCCCGGTCCGCCCCGGCACCGCCCAGCTCGCGCCGGACCCGATGAACGCCGACGACGAGCCCACCAAAGGCCCCGCCTACTACTTCGGCGCCGGCCTCCTCGATGCCCAAAGCGTCGTCGACACGGTGCTGGGAAACTGATCGGCCATGGCCCCGGCCGCGGCAGGGACGAAGGGCTTTGACGGCAGCCCAACGGCGGAACTCAACCGCCGTCGGGTACGAGCAGGATCGCGCCATGCGCGGCGCGCGATTCCAGCCGCCGATGCGCCGATGCCGCGTCCGCAAGTGCGAAGGCCTCGCTTTCGGGCGCGGAAAGGATGCCCGCTTCGAGCGCGGCAAAGAGGTCGCGCGCCATCGTCCGTCGGCGCTCGCGGTCGGCCAGATAGTGGAAGATGATCGGCCGCGTCAGCGTGATCGACCGGGCCGCGAGCCGGCTGACCTCGAACGGCGCGACCGGTCCTGACGTCTGGCCGAAATTGACCAGGTGACCGAGCGGCGCGAGCGCGTCGAGCGATCCGTCGAACGTGTCCCTGCCGACCGCATCATAGGCGACGTCGACGCCGCGGCCACCGGTCAGGGACATGATTCCGGCGACGAAATCGGCTTCACGATAAAGGATCGTGTGGTCGCACCCCGCCGCCAGCGCCAGCGCCGCCTTCGCGTCGCTGCCGACCGTGCCGATCACCGTCGCGCCGATCGCCTTCGCCCACTGGCACAACAGCCGGCCGACGCCGCCCGCGGCCGCATGGACGAGGATCGTCATGCCCGCCTCGATGCGATGCACCTCACGCAGAAGCATGTGCGCCGTCATGCCCTTCAACAGCAGCGACGCCGCCTGGCGGTCGTCGATCGTTTCGGGAAGCGCGATGGCGAGTTCGGCGGGCAGCACGCGCGCGCCGGCATAGGCGCCATAGGCGCCGGTGACGTAGCCGACCCGGTCTCCGACGGAATGCCCGACGACACCCGCCCCGACCTCTTCGACGATGCCGACGGCCTCGATGCCCGGTATTCCCGGCAAGGCAAGCGTCCGGTAGCTGCCGTTGCGGACGTAGACGTCGTGGAAATTGACGCCGATCGCCGTCTGGCGAATGCGGATTTCACAGGCGCCGGGCCGGGGAACCTCGACCGTTTCGGCCCTGAGCACATCCGCGTCGCCATGCGCGCGCAGAAGGATTGCCTGTGTCATGTTCGCACGACCCGCATCGAAATCGAGCGCGGGGCTTCAGATGTTCTGCGGCAGCCAGGTGATGATCGCCGGAAAGACCCAGAGGATCGCCATTCCGAAGAGGAAGATGAACACCACCGGCCCGGAAGCCGCGAAGACCTGTTTGAGCGACAACTCATCGGATGCGCCTTTCAAGGCAAAGAGCGTGTAGCCGAAGGGAGGCGTGACGCTGCCGATCGTCAAATTGATCAGGAACATCGTCCAGAACCAAGTCGGATCGAAATCATACGCCTTGACGATCGGCGCATAGAGCGGGATCGCCAACAGCATGAACGCGATCTGGTCGATGAACATGCACAGGATCAGCGGCAGCAGCATGAGCAGGAGGAAGATCTGCCAGGACGGCAGGTCCAGTCCCGTAACGAGCGTCACCAGCCCGCCCGTCGCGCCGATGAAGGCCAGGAGTTGGCTGAAGAGCTTCGATGACGCGAGGATCACGAGGATCATCGCGCTCAGGCTTGCGGCGGAGACGAGCGAGTCGGTGATGACACGCCAGGAGAGCTGGCGATAGATGGCGGCGGTTATGAGAGCGCCGATCACGCCGGTCGCGGCCGATTCCGTCGGTGTCGCGACCCCGAGCAGGATGAGCCCCAGCACGGCGAGGATGATGATCCCGAAGGGCAGCATCTGGGCGATCGCCGTCAGTGCTTCGAACGGCGTCGCGCGCGGCGTCTCCGGTTCGGCGAGCGGGGCGAGGTCCCGCTGCCGGACGATCGCGACGGCCAGATAGAGCGAGATCAGCACCGCCAGCAGCAGGCCGGGGCCGATGCCCGCAATCAGGAGCCCGGCGATCGACACGTCGAAGACCAGCGAGCCGATGATGATGACGAACAGGCTCGGCGGGATGATCGGCGCGAGGCTCGAGCCCGCCATGATGACCATGGCCGACAGTTTCGGATCGTAGTTCCGGCGCAGCATGTCGGGCAGCACGGAGCGGCCGAGCATCGCCGCCACGGCGACCGCCGATCCGGACAGCGCGCCGAACAGCGTCGACAGCAGCACGACGAGAAAGTAGAGCCGCCCCGGCAACCGCCCGACGAGCTTGTCGACGCTGCGGAACAGCACCTGCACGCTGCCTGAGCGGAACAGGATCTCGCCGAGGAGGATGAAGAGCGGAATGGTGATCAGGCTCTGCGCCGTCGCCGTTTCGAAGACGCTGTTGGCGAAGAGGCCGAAACCCGCGGGCCCAAGCAGATAGAAGATGCCGACGAGGTTCACCACCATGAAGGCGACGAAGACCGGAACGCCGAGCGCCAGCAGCCCGAGCAGCGCTGCAAGAAAGACCGCCAGCGGGATTTCCCATCCGCTCATCGGACGGCTTCCGGTGCCGAGGCATGCGCCTCAATGCCGGTGAAGACCTGGCGCAGGAATTGAAGTCCCGTCAGCGCGAAGCCGGCCACGATGAAGATGGAGATCCACCATTTCGGCACGGTGAAGGTGCCGACCGTCTGGATGCCGTTGGCGAACTGGCGCAGCGTCTCCGCGCCGGTGATCCACGTCGCTGCCAGGCAGGCGGCCGCCGCCGCGATCGCGATCCCGGCGTTGAGCAACCTGTTGGCCCCAGGTGACAGGTACTCGCTCAGGATCGTGATCGCGACGTGGCCTTGCCTGCGCGCGAGCTCTGGGATCGCAAGGAAGATCGCCGCGCACAGGAAGAAGCCCACCGAGTCGGAAACCCACTCGGTGGGACGGTTTGCAAAGTAGCGCAGCACGACGTCGAAGCATGTCGAGACGACGATGATCGCGAGCAGGGCTGCGGCGGCGAAGAGCCCTCCGGTCGACACGGCATCGAGACCCCTGACAAAGGCGCGCGGCACGGACATGGCGGGTTCTCCGTCGTCGAGGATGCGTCGGCTACTCGGCGAGCCCGGCCTTGGCCGCGAGCGTGCGCAGTTCGGCGACCGGCTCGGCCGCCTGTTCGGAAGCCGCCTTCCAGACGCTTTCGGCCCAGTATTTGTCGAGCGCGGCCCCCTCGGCCTCCGAGAAGTCGGCCTTCTGCATGCCGAGCTTCTGAAGCTGCGCCAGTTCGTCCGCGCCCAGCCGGTCGAACACCTCGACCGATTGAAGTTCGATCGCCTTGGCCGCCGCCGATATGGCTTCGCGCTGCGCGTCGTCGAGGCTCGCCCATGTGGCGCCGTTGAAGAAGATCAGCGCGCCGACCTGGCCGAAGGCGGGTTCGGAATAGTACTCGGCGACTTCGTTGAGCTTGAACTCGACGACGCCGGTGGTGGTCCAGATGGCGCCGTCGATCACCCCGCGCTGGAGGCTGGTGTAGACGTCGCCGCCCGGCATGTTGACCGGCGATCCGCCGAGCGCCCGCACCAGCGACTGGTGCGAGGCCGTGCCGCGGATCTTCCGGCCTTCGAGCCCCGGCTCGCCTTCGATCGGTGTTTTCAGGAAGATGCGGAAGCCGTCCGAGCCGATCGGCGGCGCGGCGACGAGTTCGACCTGCAGGTTGGTGCGGTAGTAGTCCGCGATGAAGTCGAAGAAGCCCGCTTCGCGCCGGCTCGCCGGATCGGCCGCGGTGGCGTCGATGCTCATTCCGAGCGTGGTGGTGCCGGCATGGTAGGAGGGATGGGTGAACAGCACGTCGAAGACGCCGGCCTGCATCGGTTGGAACTGCTCGAAGGTGGCGACGGTGTCGGGCCCGCTGACGACGAAGCTGATCTCGCCGTTCGTGGCCTTCTCGACCTCCGCCATGAACGGCTTCAGGATGTTTTCCGTGAATGCGTAGTTGGTCGCCCAGCCCGACAGCACCCGCAATTCGCGCGCCTGGGCATCCGAGGATGCAAAGGTCGCAATCGACAGGCACGCAACAGCCCCGGCCGCCCGAAGCAGCCTCGATACTTCTCGCATGATGTTCTCCTCAGGGTTTGGCCTTGCTTATTATTGACGTTACGTTAAGTTCAATATGGAACTGTGTAAAGTCCAATTTTGAACCATTTCGCATTTCGCCCCGACTGGTTTCACAAAGGAGCATCCCGCCAATGGCGCTACCCAATGACGCAGACGCCCGCGTCGATGCGGCCCAACCGGCGCGCGAGACGACGCTGCGCGAACGCATGCTCCACGAGCATGTGATCACGACCGCATGGCGGCTGAACTCGCTGGCGAATTTCTATTCGGTGCCCTTCTTCCGGGCGCTCGAACAGGCGACCGGCATCAGTCGCGCGCAGTACAACATCCTGCTTTGCCTCGCCCATTTCCCGGGCATCACCGCGCAGGACATCGTGGCGATCAGCAGCCGGCCGAAGAACAGCATCAGCGTCGCCGTCGGCCAGTTGGAGGAGACCGGCCTGATCGTGCGCCGGCAGGGCCGCACGGATTCGCGCCTGTTCGAACTTCATCTGACGGAATTCGGGCGTGAGGCCTATGCAGAGCTCACGCCTCTCCTCGAACGGCGGCAGGACCGGATGCTGGCCGTTCTGACGGCATCGGAGCGCACCCGTCTCGACCAGCTTCTGTTGAAGGTCGGTCTCAACATTCCCGCCTGGGAGGAACCCGATCTTCCCGCAACGCTGAAGCGGTTCCGCAGCAAGGGCGGTCGCCAGTCCGCCGACTGACGCGCCGCGTCGAATTCGGCAAGCAGAAGCCTTTCCCTCCAAACCAGGCGAGGACCGATGAAACTCCTGAGCGCCACCCCGAGCCCCTACGCCCGCAAGGTCCGCATCGCGCTGATCGAGAAGGGATTGCCGTTCGATCTCGTCACGGAAGTCCCGTGGGACGCGTCCACCACCACGCCGCGATACAATCCGTTGGAAAAGCTGCCGGTGCTGATCCTCGACGACGGCGCGAGCATCTACGAATCCAGCTTGATCCTGCAATATCTCGAACTGAAGCATCCCCGGCCGCGCCTCCTGCCGGCCGACATCGACGGCATCGTCGCGGCGCGCCGGATGGAGGTGCTGTGCGACGGAATCTGCGACGCGATCGTGCTGCTTTTCTGGGAGCTTAAGCGGCCCGAACCCTTCCAGAGCCGGCCCTGGCTTGCGCGCCAGCAGCGCAAGGTCGATGGCGGACTGAAGGAAGTCGCCCGCCTCGTGGGCGAGCGCGAATGGGCGGTCGGCGATGGTTTCGGCCTTGCCGACATTGCAGCAGGAACGCTCCTGCGGTTCCTCGACATCCGGTTTGGCGAACTGGGCTGGCGCGAGACATATCCGCATCTCGTCGGCTACAGCGACCGCATGGAGGCGCGACCCTCCTTCCGGCAGACCACGCCGACGCCGCAGCAATTTTCCGATCCTGTCGTCTAGCCGGGCAGGGCGCCTTTGCGTGTCCATCGCCTATCCCATCTGGGCCGGAAGCCAGGTGACGATCTCTGGGAAGCAGAAGATCAGCACGATGACGATGACTTCGAGGGGCAGGAACCACATGACTCCGGCAAAGGCCCGGTCGACCGGAATGTTCGACACGCCGGAGACGACGAAGGCGTTGAGGCCGAAGGGCGGGGTGATGAGGCCGACCTCGACCATCTTGACGACGAGGATTCCGAACCAGAGCGGATTGTAGCCAAGCCCGATGACCACCGGAAAGGCGAGCGGCACGCCGATTAACAGCATCGAGATCGGATCGAGGAACATGCCGAGCGGCACGAACGCGAGGAGCAGGAGCGCGACGACCATCCACGGCGCGACGTCGAAGGACAGCACCCAGGCGGTGAAGTCCGCCGGCACGCCCGCCGATACGAGGAAGTAGGTGAAGACCGCAGAGCCGATCAGCAGCATGAACGTCATCGACGTCAGCGAGACGGATTCCATGACCGACGCTGCCGTGTCGGACCAGGCTTGCCTGAGGCCACCGGCGCGGATGCTGTCCTGAAGCATCATCGCCAGTGCGACCACCGCGCCGATCGCGCCCGCCTCGGTGGCGGTCACGATCCCCGAATAAATGCCGCCCATCACGACGCCGAACAGGAAGCCGACGCGCACGATGCTCGACCAGGCACCTGTTGCGGCTGTCTCGGCCGGCGGCTCCGACGCAGGCTGGGTAGCGGCTGCGCCGAGCGATCGCGGCGCCTGTGTCGGTTCTGCTCCTGCGCCGGCAAGCTTCGGATTGTAGAGGCAGGCGGCGACGACCCCGAGCGCATAGACGAGCGCGGTCAGGATGCCGGGAATGATGCCGGCGATCAGCAGCGGGCCGATCGAGGTGTTGGTGACGATGCCGAAGAGCACGATCGCGATGGACGGTGGAATGAGGACGCCGAGCGTGCCTGACGCGCCGACGACGCCCGCAGCCAACGTCGAGCTGTAGCCGTGGCGCTGCATCTCGCGGATCGCCGTCGGGCCGAGCGCGGCGATTGTCGCGACGCTCGATCCGGAGACGGCGGCGAAAAGCGCGCAGGAAGCGACCGTCGCGATGGCGAGCCCGCCGGGCACCGCCCGCAATCCGCGGCTGGCCAGATTGTAGGCGTCGAGTGCCAGCCGGCCGTTCTTGGCGAAGATGCCCATCGCGACGAAGAACGGGATGACGATCAGGACGTAGCGCGCCGGCGATTCATAGGGCAGCCGCGCAAGGGTGCTGTCCGCAGGGCCGGGGCCGTCGAAGAGGAAGATGCCGGCCGTGCCGGCGGCGAGCAGCGCAAAGGCGACCGGAACGCGTGCGGCCAGAAGGGCGAACAGCGTAGCGAGCGAAACGAGAAGCGCGACTGAGGCATCCATGATCACCCTCCTCCCGGCCGCTTCAGGAGGTCCAGCAGGCCAACCGCTAGCTGAAGCACGAGCGCACACAACCCGATCGCGACCGCGAAACGCGCGGGCCAGACCGGCACTTCCGAAAGCCCGATGCGATATTCGCCCGTCGCCCAGGAATCCGACGCCGCCTCGATGCTGGCGAAGGCCATCCAGGTCAGGATAGCGAGCGCCACGAGGCACCCGATGACCCGCACGATGCGCTCGCCGCGCGGGGGAAGGGCGCGCGTGACGAGATCGATCGAGACGTGCTGGTCGATCTTCTGCGTCCAGGCGAGGCTGAGGAACACGATCGCGACGAGGATGACCTCGGAATACTCGTAGACGCCGGGGATCGAGTGGCCGTCGAGATTGCGCCAGGCGACGTCGGCGACGGTCAGCAGGATCAGCCCCATGATCAGCGCACCCGCAAGAAGCGCGCCTGTCCTGGAAAGCATGTCGATCATGCGTCTCACGTCGCGTCTCCTCGCCGGCGCATCTCCGAACGCTCGATCACCCGCTTCGCGCCGCGCATTTGGCGACGCCGAGCTCGTATTTCGATTCCGCCTCGTACTTCGCCAGCGTCGCGGCGTAGTCGTCGTAGAAGGCGTCGACGATTTCGGGCGCCACACCCTTTTCGACGACGGTCGCGTGCCAGGCATCCTTGATCGTCTCGCCGACTTCGCCCTTCCAGGCCTCGACCTCCGCCTCGGGTGCCAGCGTCACGGTCGCCTTGGCGTCGAGGAGCTTGGTGCAGGCGTCCTCTTCATAGGTCATGAGGGCGGCCGGCTCGCGCTGGAACATGTATTCTTCGGCAACCTCGGTCATGATCTTCTGGAGGTCTTCGGGGATTTCGTTCCACAGCTCGAGGCTGATGCCCACGCCGACCGACGAGTACATCCCGATGCCGGTATAGTAGAGGTTCGGCGCCACCTCGTAGAGCTTGAAATAGGGGATCGCGTCGAAGACGAGGCTTCCGAACCCGTCGAGCGCGCCGCGCTGTATGGCCTCGTATTGCTGGCCGGGATCGATCGAGACGGGCTGTACGCCGAGCGTCTGGAAAGCCCTGGCGACGTATCCCAGCACCCGAAGCCGCTTGCCGTCGAGATCCTTCAGCGCCGTCACCGGCTCGCGCACGCCCGATACGGCGGGCGTGACGGGAACCATGAACATCAGCTTGATGCCCGCCGTCTCCAGCTCCTTGCGCATGCTCTCGTTGTTCTTCGACAGATCGTAGAAGGTCAGCATCATCGCGTAGGGGTCGTCGGTCATGAACGGGATGGAATCGACCGACCAGAGCGGCAGTTCGGCCGGCCAGTAGCCGGGTGACATGTAGCCGCCGCCGACACGACCGTCCCGCGTCGCCGGCAGCGTCTCGAGCGCGCCCATCAGCGAGCCGGCATAGAAGGTCTGGAACTCGATGCGGTCTCCGGCGCGCTTCGCGACCTCGTCCGCCCACCACTGGATCGCCTCGACATGGGCGGGCCCGCGCGGCACCGGGCTGGTGAGCCGGATGGTGATGGCATCCTGCGCAATGGCAGGAGCCGGCGCGCCCGAAAGCGCGGCGAAGGCGAGAGCCGAGGCTGCGAGGAGAAGGCGGGCAGTGTGTCGGGATGTGGTGGATGCGGCCATCGTTCTGTTCCCTTGTTGTGGTAGCCCATTCAAATTGTGTCGGTCGGGCGGCGGCGTGCCGCCCGCAGTCACGGACGCGAATTCCGTGCAATCTCGCCGGGCGGCAGGATCGTGAACTCGCGCGAGGAAAGCATTCCCGCCTCGGGACCGGCCGGCGCATAGACCGCCAGGATTCTCACCGGCTCCCAGCCGACGTTGAACGTCGAGTGATAGGCGCCCTTCGGGATGACCACGAGTTCGCCGGCGGCGATGACGCGCGTCTTCGGCAGCCCTTCCTGATATTCGATCATCATCTCGGCCTTGCCCGCGATCATGAAGATGATCTGTTCCGAGGCCTCGTGCCGGTGACGCGCATGGCCCTGGCCCGGCAGGAAGTAGAGCGACACCGCCGACATCGCCTCGCTCGTCCCGTTCTGCGGGGAGGCGAGCAGCTTCAGCGTCACCCAGTCGCAGACCAGCGTCTCGACCTCCTCCGGATCGATCGCGACCGGTTCCTTTGCGATTTGCCTCAGCTTCTCGACGCTCACCTGGCCCCCTTGTCGCAATGACGAGTCTTTCGGAATTCGACGGCTTGCAAAATGCAAATTTTTCGATATATCGAATACTTATTCTTTTAGCAGAAAAATTACGCCTTTGCAACGCGCATGACGTTTGGGAAGAAGGGATCGCGACGATGGCCGAAAAAGATCCGATGAAAGGGGCCGCCCGGGTCCTCGACCTGATGGAGGCGTTCGGCAGCCGGGGCGTGCCGATGTCGCTGACCGAGATCGCCCAGGAGATCGACGTTCCGATCTCGAGCTGCCACGCTCTCGTAAAGACGCTGCACCAGCGCGGATACGTCTATCGCCTCGACAGCCCCAAGCGCTTCTACCCGACGCGGCGCCTGACGGATCTCGCGCACCGCATCGCCGGCGCCGACCAGCCGCTGCGTCGCATCGTGGCCGCTGTCGAGGAAGTCTGCGCGGCGACCGGCGAAACGGCCATCATCGGCAAGCTGCAGGACGACACCGCGCTTTATCTGGACGTCGTCGACGGCACTCACACCATCCGCTACGCCGCCTCGCCGGGCGACCAGCGGCCGGCTCACACGAGCGCCATCGGCAAGGCCGTCCTGTCGCTCCTCGGCAGGCGCGATCTCGACGCGGCGCTCGACCGCCTGACGCTGACCGCCGTCACCGATGCGACGATCACCGATCGCGCCCGGCTCGAGGCCGACATCGCCGAAGGAAAAAAGCGCGGCTACTTCCTGTCTCGCGGCGAGACCGTCCCCGACGTCATGGGCATCGCCATCGCCATCCGCTTCGCCGGCGAATCCTACGCAATCGGCATAGCCGGCCCCCTCACGCGCCTCGAGGAAATGCGCGACGCCTACGTCGCGCGGCTCGGCGAACTGCGAGCCGACCTCGCACGGATGGACGCGTAGGTCAGGGCAAAGCGAGCGAGCCGACACCCTTCGAGATCAAGCTGGAAATGCCGGAAAGCGGACATCCAGGCTCGTGGGAGTCCTTTTGACTTTATGCGCCCGTTTCCGCCGTTCCCCAAAGGCACATCGGCAACTGTAGGGGCAGTGCGCGCTTGATCATCCCTGGCTGCCCCTCTTGAACCGATTGTGCTATTTGGTAAAGCCAAGAAACTCAGCTCAGGGAGAGCAGCGCGCGCTCCAGCAAAAGGCCGCGTTGATCATTTGCGCGAGAATCGCTCAACCCATTGGAATGCCAAAACTGCCATTTCCCTAACGGCCCGGTGCTGCCCGCTGGAAATGATTTCCCGAGGTCTTCTCCTACGGCTTCTTCGCGCGCCCATCTCGGACGTTAGTTCGTATTATCGGCGATCCCAAAAGCTGACACTGTTCAGCAGATTGCTTTCTTCCCATCGTCGTCCAGCAGCAACCGGCTGGTCACATCGTCCTCGCTTAGCAGGATCGGCGCGGGCCGGTTCTGTCCAAGTGAACAAGCGTGGCCTGATCGGCACCGCAACGGCCCCCACCCCGGTCTTTCTTCAAATCTTCCCGTCCAGTCGAGAGGGGAGCCAGCCGGGATGTTGATCGCGGAGATCATCGGCAAGGTTCCCCCTATCCCACATCCGCGGCAACGCGGCCTGCGCCATTGCCGCGCGGATGTCGTAGCGGCACTTTGCCTTTGACTTCGGTTTGGGTTTCGATACTGTTTCGAAAAGTTTCAAATCTCTCGAGTTGCAGGGCAAAGTGAAAGCGGTTCATTGGACCGGCCGCGGCCGAATCCCGCCAGTTTGCAGTTGGAGAGAGCGTGACGTTGGCGCAATATGGCCGGCGCGTCCACCGTGGGGACGCGTTCGATCAAGTCAGGGACTTCCGGATCTGCCCCAAGTGCACCGAATTGCACGACAGGAGGGAGACGATGATTGAATTGAAGGGCGTGACCAAGATGGTCGGCGCCGAAACCCATATCAGTTCGGTCGATCTGCGGCTCGAACGCGGGACGCTCAACGTCCTGCTTGGTCCGACATTGTCCGGCAAGACGAGCCTCATGCGGCTGATGGCCGGCCTCGACAAGCCAACCTCCGGCACCATCCATTTCGACGGCAAGGACGTCACCGGCGTTGCCGTGCAAAAGCGCGATGTCGCGATGGTCTACCAGCAATTCATCAATTACCCCACGATGACCGTCTATGAGAACATCGCCTCGCCGATGCGCGTTGCCGGCACGGACAAGGCGATCATCGACCGCGAGGTCCGCAAGGCGGCCGATCTCCTGCGCCTGACGCCTTATCTCGACCGCGCGCCGCTCAGCCTGTCGGGTGGCCAGCAGCAGCGCACCGCGCTCGCCCGCGCGATCGTCAAGAATGCCGGCCTCGTCCTGCTCGACGAGCCGCTGGCGAACCTCGACTATAAATTGCGCGAAGAGCTGCGTGCCGAACTGCCCCGGATTTTCGCCGAAAGCGGCACGATCTTCGTCTACGCGACGACGGAGCCATCCGAGGCGCTGCTGCTCGGCGGCAATACGGCGACGCTGTCGAAGGGGCGGATCACGCAGTTCGGGCCGACCATCGACGTCTACCGTGCGCCCATCGATCTTCTGACCGCACAGACCTTCGCCGATCCGCCGCTCAACACGGTCGCGGTGAACAAATTGGGTGTGCGCTTCGTGCTCGGCATGGGAGCCGAAATCCCGGTGCCGGACCATCTGCGCGAACTCGCCGATGGCTGGTACACGCTGGCCTTCCACCCGCATCATCTGAAGCTCGATCCGCCGAGCGCCGGCGCGCAGCCGCTGGCGGGACGGGTCACGATCACGGAAATCACCGGCTCGGAAAGCTTCGTCCATTTGACCGTGCAGGACGAGCGCTGGGTGTCGCTTGCCCATGGCATCCGCGAGTTCGAACCCGACGAGGAGATCAGCGTCTACGTCGATCCAAGGCGGCTTCTGGCATTCGACGAGCACGGGCGGGCGGCGTCCCGGCCTGCGGCAATGGCGGCGTGAGGAGAGGGCCATGGCGCGCATCGATCTCAATCACATCCGCCACGCCTACATGCCGAACCCGAAATCGGACGCCGACTATGCTCTGAAGGAAGTCCACCATGCCTGGCAGGATGGCGGCGCCTATGCGTTGCTTGGGCCGTCGGGCTGCGGCAAGACCACGCTGCTGAACATCATTTCCGGCCTGCTGCGCCCCTCGCAGGGCCAGATACTGTTCAACGGCGTCGATGTCACGGGGCTGTCCACCGAAGAGCGCAACATCGCGCAGGTGTTCCAGTTTCCGGTCGTCTACGACACGATGACCGTCTACGACAATCTTGCCTTTCCGCTGCGCAATCGCGGCGTGCCCGAGCCCGAAATCGACCGGCGCGTCAGCGAGACGATCGAGATGATCGACCTCGTCGGCTGGACGAAGCGCAAGGCGCGCAATTTGACCGCCGACCAGAAGCAGAAGATTTCGCTTGGGCGCGGGCTGGTGCGCAACGACGTCAATGCGATCCTGTTCGACGAGCCGCTGACCGTCATCGATCCGCATCTGAAATGGGAATTGCGCTCGCAGTTGAAGAAGCTGCACAAGCGCTTTGGCTTCACGATGGTCTACGTCACGCATGACCAGACCGAGGCGCTGACTTTTGCCGACAAGGTCGTCGTCATGCATGAGGGCGAGATCGTTCAGATCGGGACGCCGGCCGAGCTTTTCGAGCGCCCGCGCCACACCTTCGTCGGCTATTTCATCGGCTCGCCCGGCATGAATGTCATGCCCGTGACGGTCGAGCGCGACCGGGCGCGGCTGGGCGCACATCACATTCAGATGCCCGGCGGCCTGACGGTTCCGAGCGGAGCACGAACCGAGCTTGGCGTGCGGCCCGAATATATCCGGCTCGGGCGGGAGGGCCTGCCGGTCAGCATTTCCAAGGTCGAGGACATCGGCCGCCACAAGATCGTCCGCGTCCAGCTCGACGGACAGTTGCTCGCCGTCACGCTGCCCGAAGACGGCGACATCCCGCTCGATCCAAAAATCGTCTTCGACCCTGCCGGCATCAATCTTTACGCCGATTCCTGGCGTGTCGAACCCCAGCGTGCTGGAGCCTGACCATGCAGAAGGTGCACAACAACAAGGCCTGGTTCCTCGTTCTGCCGGTGCTGGTGCTGGTCGCGTTTTCCGCCGTCATTCCGCTGATGACGGTCGTCAATTATTCCGTGCAGGACACGTTCGGGAACAACGTCTTCTTCTGGGCCGGCTCGAGCTGGTACGAGCAGGTCATCACCTCGGAGCGTTTCCACGGCGCTCTTGCCCGCAGCCTGATCTTTTCGCTCGTCGTGCTGGCGATCGAGATTCCGCTCGGCATTTTCATCGCGCTCAACATGCCGCGCAAAGGGCTCGGCGTGCCGGTCTGCTTGGTGCTGATGTCGCTGCCGCTTCTCATTCCGTGGAACGTCGTCGGCACGATCTGGCAGGTGTTCGGCCGTGCCGATATCGGCCTCCTCGGCTATACGCTGCGCGCGCTCGGCATCACCTATAATTACGCGACCAACCCGACCCATGCTTGGCTAACCGTCGTCATCATGGATGTCTGGCACTGGACGTCGCTCGTCGTGCTCCTTTGCTATGCCGGCCTCGTCTCCATCCCGGACGCCTATTACCAGGCAGCCAAGATCGACGGCGCGTCACGCTGGTCCGTCTTCCGCTACATCCAACTGCCGAAGATGAACCGCGTGCTTTTGATCGCCGTGCTGCTGCGCTTCATGGACAGTTTCATGATCTACACCGAGCCCTTCGTCGTCACCGGCGGCGGCCCCGGCAACGCAACCAATTTCCTGTCGATCGACCTCGTGAAGATCGCGATCGGCCAGTTCGACCTCGGCCCCGCAGCGGCGATGTCGATTATCTACTTCCTGATCATCCTGGTCCTGTCCTGGGTCTTCTACACGGTGATGACCAACCACGATTCGGAGCGCTCGTGATGGTCGAGAGCGCAACACGAACGATGGCCGGCGCATCGGCGACGGTGGTGCGCGGCGCTCCGGCCGGCCCCGGCAGCATGGCCGCTCTCGGCCAGACGGAGGATGTCGCACGCCGCATGCGCCGGCGCGGCCGCGAGGCCCGCTTTTCCTGGCTGGTGCCGACGATTTACATCGTCGTCTTGATGCTGCCGATCTACTGGCTCATCAATATGAGCTTCAAGACGAACTCGGAAATCCTGTCGACGTTCTCGCTGTGGCCGCAGAACCCGACGCTGCGCAACTACGCCGTCATCTTTTCCGATCCGGCCTGGTACTCGGGCTATATCAACTCGATCATCTACGTCTCGCTCAACACGGTCATCTCGATCAGCGTCGCGCTGCCGGCCGCCTACGCCTTCTCGCGCTATCGCTTCCTCGGCGACAAGCATCTGTTCTTTTGGCTTTTGACGAACCGCATGGCGCCGCCGGCGGTGTTCGCGCTGCCGTTCCTGCAGCTCTATTCGTCCTTCGGCCTGATCGACACGCATATCGCGGTGGCGCTCGCGCATTGCCTGTTCAACGTGCCGCTCGCGGTGTGGATTCTCGAAGGCTTCATGTCGGGCGTGCCGAAGGAAATCGACGAGACCGCCTATATTGACGGCTATTCCTTCCCGCGCTTCTTCGTGAAGATCTTCATGCCGCTGATCGCGTCGGGCATCGGCGTCGCCGCCTTCTTCTGCTTCATGTTTTCCTGGGTGGAACTGCTGCTGGCGCGCACGCTGACGACGACCGACGCAAAGCCGATCGCCGCCACGATGACGCGCACCGTTTCGGCGTCCGGCCTCGACTGGGGCGTGCTGGCTGCGGCCGGCGTACTGACCATCATTCCCGGCGCGCTCGTCATCTATTTCGTCCGCAACTACATCGCCAAGGGGTTTGCCCTCGGCCGGGTTTGAGGAGAAGGCATCATGGACTTCTCATGGATGGCTTGGACACCGCCAACGGCGCTCTTCTTCGTTGGAATCCTGGTGCTGCTCCTGGCGATGGGCGCCTGGGAATACGCCTCGCCGGGGGGGCATCCGCGGGTCGGCATCCTGCGCTTCGAGACGACGCGCGGCGACAGGCTGTTCCTGTCGCTGCTCGGTTCCGCATTCATACATCTTGCATGGTTGGGGCTCGTCGGTCCCGACCTCTGGTGGGCTCTGGCCGTATCAGTCGTCTACGCGATCGGCGTATTCAAACTGGTCTAGGTGGAGGGAATGACCGGCGACGCTGCCGGTAAACGAGTCGGTAAAATTGCAGTCGCACACAAGGGAGGAATATCATGCGAAAGCAACTTTATACATCGACGACCGCGCTTGCGCTGCTCTTTGGAATGGGCATCGCCCATGCCGATATGGAGGCAGCGCGCACTTTCCTTGACGCCGAAATCGGCGACATGTCGACGCTGACCCGCGAGGAGCAGGAAGCGGAAATGCAATGGTTCATCGACGCGGCCGCGCCCCATTCGGGCATGGAAATCCGCGTCGTGTCGGAAACCATCACCACGCATGAGTACGAGTCGCAAGTGCTGGCGCCGGCCTTCACGGCCATCACCGGCATCAAGGTGACGCACGATCTGATCGGCGAAGGCGACGTGGTGGAGCGTCTTCAGTCGCAGATGCAGACGAGCGAAAACCTCTACGACGCCTATGTGAACGACAGCGACCTGATCGGCACGCATTGGCGCTACCAGCAGGTGCGCAACCTGACCGACTGGATGGCGGGCGAAGGCGCCGAGTTTACCAATCCCAATCTCGATCTGGACGATTTCATCGGTATTTCGTTCACGACCGGACCGGACAAGAAGGTCTATCAACTTCCCGTCCAGCAATTCGCGAACCTCTACTGGTTCCGCTACGACCTCTTCACCGATCCGGAGATCATGGCCGAGTTCCAGGAAAAATACGGCTACGAACTGGGCGTTCCGGTCAATTGGGCGGCCTATGAGGATATTGCGGAGTTCTTTACCGGCAAGGATATCGACGGCACGTCAATGTATGGCCACATGGATTATGGCCGCCGCGATCCCTCGCTCGGCTGGCGCTTCACCGATGCCTGGCTTTCGATGGCCGGCAATGGCGACAAGGGCATTCCAAACGGCCTGCCGGTCGACGAGTGGGGTATCCGTGTCAATGACAAGTCGCAGCCGGTTGGCTCGTGCGTCGCGCGCGGCGGCGATACCAACGGCCCGGCCTCGGTCTATGCCATCCAGAAATATCTCGACTGGCTGGAGGCCTACGCACCGCCGGAAGCGCAGGGCATGAACTTCTCCGAATCCGGCCCCGTGCCGGCACAGGGCGCCATTGCCCAGCAGATTTTCTGGTACACCGCCTTCACCGCCGACATGGTGGGGGATGGCGCGGCTGCCGTGCTCAACGAGGACGGCACGCCGAAATGGCGCATGGCACCCTCGCCGCACGGCGTCTACTGGGTCGACGGCATGAAGCTTGGCTACCAGGATGCCGGATCCTATACGCTGATGCAATCGACCCCGGTCGATCGCGCCCAGGCGGCCTGGCTCTACGGCCAGTTCATCGCCTCGAAGACCGTGGACGTGAAGAAGAGCCATGTCGGCCTTACCTTCATCCGCGAATCCACCATTCAGCACGAGAGCTTCACCGAAAGGGCGCCGGAACTCGGCGGCCTCGTCGAGTTCTACCGCTCGCCGGCCCGCGTCCAGTGGTCGCCGACGGGCACCAACGTGCCGGATTATCCGCGTCTGGCGCAATTGTGGTGGCAGGCGATCGGCGATGCGTCGTCCGGCGAAAAGACCGCGCAGGAAGCGATGGACCAGCTCTGCGCTGAACAGGAAGCCGTGATGGAGCGCCTGGAACGTGCAGGCATTCAAGGCGAAATCGGCCCGGTACTCAACCCCGAGGAAAGCCTTGAATACTGGAACGAGCAGGCAAAGGCGAACGGCACGCTCGCCCCGCAGCTCAAGAAGGAAAACGAGGACGAGGACCCGATCACGATCGGCTATGACGAGCTCATCCAGAGCTGGCAGGTAACCGATGCGAGCGGGGCTGCGGCAACGGAGTCCGCAGCCGATGCAGCGGCCGAACCTGCCGCAACCGACGCAGCGGAAGAACCTGCCGCGACCGATGCGGAAGAAAAGCCCGCCGACTAGGGCTTGAGGCTTTGGGCATGACGAACACCGGCCGGGGCAGGAAACTGCCCCGGCATCGACGACGTCAAGCGGCAGGAGAATGCAAATCTCGTCTCTGGCACAAGACCACCGTGGCAGCGACGACTTGCTCGTGAGCTTGGAGATTGCGGGTTCGCGACGAGCACGGGTTTGGGTGGATTTTGGCGAGGCGGTCGGCGTGATCGGCGGGGTTCGCTGCGAGATCCACTTCTTCTGCATGGACCTGCCGCAGTCGGATGCGCCGTTCGTGAAGGCTACCCAGCCGAGACGATGGAAGCGTTTCTGAATGGCCATGTGTCGGCCTTCGCGAGGGCAGCGAGGCGGCGACGGTCGCGGTTGCTGCCTCATTAGCATCCCCGACCGGGCTAGGTCGGGAAACAACAGAGCGTACAGACGTCTTGATAGATGTGGCGATTGCGATCAAAGGTGCGGAACTTTGCAGATTCGCCTTCGACCCAGTCGCGGCTGTCAAATACATGGAGGAGCAGGATCTTCCGAGGGGTCTGTTTGTACTCCAATCCAAGACATATCTGCTCCTAGCCGACGGCATCTTGCGAAGTAGCGGCGACCTGACGTTTTGCGAAAGGAAGTTCCTGCCAAGTTCAGACCTGATGGATTGCGGTTTGTGTCAGAGCTATAGAGGGCAGCCACGGTGTGGCGACGCGTAACCGGCTGGCGTCCTAACGGCAGGAACGCGCCCTCAAGCCGGACGTTCAGGCAAACTTTGCCTGAAGCTGAAAGCGGACCTACCCCCTTGGCAGGTTCACGACTACTTTGCGCATTACGTTGGCTCACCGTAAATTGGCACGAGACGGTCGCGCTTGAGGGGCAGCGACAAGGCAAATTCCAGTCCGGCCTGCCGGTAGTCCATGGCGACGTCGGCCTCGAGTTGGACCTTCAGGACGCGCTCGATCAGCATCGTGCCGAACCCTTTGCGGCGAGGCGGTTCGACATTCGGGCCGTCACGCTCGCTCCAGCGTAAGGACAACCGTTCGGCGTCGCGGCTGCCGCCGGTCTCCCATTCCACGTGAAGGATGCCCGTGGCCGCCGAAAGTGCGCCGTATTTGGCCGAATTCGTCGCCAGTTCATGGATGGCCATGCCGAGCGGTACCGCTTGGTCGGCTACGAGGGAGACGTCGGGGCCCGATAGCCTCACGCGCCGCTTGTCCGTGTCGTAGAGCGCAAGCTCAGCGTGGAGGATCTCTTTTAGCGAAGCTGTCTGCCAGTAGTCATCCGTTAAAAATGAATGGGTCTGGGCGAGCGACTGGATGCGTGCCGAGAAAGTACGATAGAACTCGTCAACGCTCGCCGCTGACCTGGCGGTAGCGCCCAAGACAGCCTGAACGTTCGCTAGCGTGTTCTTCACCCGATGGTGCAGTTCGCGGATCAGCAGCCTTTGCCGTTCATCTGCGCGATCGCGCTCGTCGAGGAACGACTTGACCTCGAGTTGCCGCTTGCGCGCGCGGACAGCGGACCTGACGGCGGCGCTCAAAGCCTGCGGCCCGAACGGCCGTTCAAGGGCAACGGCGTTGTCGACTAGAAAATGCAGGCGCGGATCAATCTGCGCCCCGCGCGGGGTCAGGAGAACGAGCGGGAAATCCGACCAAGCTGGCTGGCCCGACACCCACGCCGCCAACGACGTGCGGTCTTCCGCCAGCAGGGCCTCCTCGGTAGCGACGAGACAGTAGCAACCGTCGATCGCATCGAGTGCATCTGCCAGGGTCGCGCAGATGACGGAACTGTAGCCGTCCTCGGCAAGGATGGCCGCTGCCACAGTGGCGTCGCGGCCGATCGGTGCCAGGATCAGCGAATCGTGGGGTTCATTGTGCACTGGAAGGCGTCTTGTCCATCAAGTGCTCTTCGGAACCGTGATACGTGGGCACGCCGGTCAGGACTCCCGAAAACTTGGTGAGCGCGTCGCCGACGGAAAGACCTTTCGATGACAAAGTGAACTCCCGGATCGTGTCCTCATGCGCACCCGTGCGTTTCTTGACGATCGAAACGGCACGTCGAATGCGCCCATGCGCCTCGAAATACCGCAGGAGCACGACCGTGTCGCTCAGATAGGTCAGGTCGACGGAAGCGCTCATGGGACCCACCAGTCCGTGGTTGGCGAGCAGCAGTAACGTGATGATGCCCTTTTGGTTCAGGTAGGTGCTGATTTCGTGCATCTGCAGCACGAGATACTGTTCCTCGGGCATCGCATTGAGATAGCCCGTCAGGCTGTCGATGACGACGACCTTCGAACCGCGCTCCTCGACTGCCGTCTGGATCCGGCTTGCCAGTTCCCCCGGCGACAGCTCGGCCGGATCGATCTGGTCGATCTGCAGAAGGCCCTGCTCCAGGAAACCATTCAGCGGCATGCCCATGCCGGCGGCCCGTTCAAGGACGATCCTCAAAGTCTCGTCAAAGACGATGAAGTAGCAAGGCTCGCCGTTCTTGAGGGCGGTGTAGACATAGGACAGGGCGATCGACGACTTGCCCGTGCCCGACGGTCCCATCAGCAGGGTCGTCGTGCCGCGCCCCAGACCGCCCTTTAGAAGGTCATCGAGCCTCGTCCCGCTTGTAAGATCGGCTCCGCCTTCCGCTACGCCGTGCTCAGCAGCCACCAGGCGCGGAAATACCGTGACGCCGCCCGGCCGGATGACGAAATCATGATAGCCTCCGCGGATCTGCACGCCGCGCATCTTGATGACGCGAAGGCGCCTCCTTTCGCCGCCATAGATGGGGACAAGTTGTTCCAGGCGCACGACGCCATGACAGACCGAGTGGAGGTTGAGGTCGTCGGTCTCGCCCGTCAGATCATCGAGCATCAAGACGGTGCAGCGGTTCAGCAGAAAGAAACTCTTGAGCGCCAGCACCTGCCGGCGGTAGCGAAGCGAACCCTGCGACAACAGGCGAATTTCCGAGAGCGAATCGAACACGACCCGGTCGGGCATCAGGCGTTCGATCTCGTCGAGTGCCATCTGCACGGTCTCGCCAAGTTCCAGGTCCGAAGAATGCACAAGCGTCTGTCGCTGGCTGGAATCGAGGCTCAGTTCAGGCGGAACAAGCTCGAATATCTCGATACCGTCCAGGTCGAAACCGTGCCGTTCGGCGACCGAGTGAAGCTCGCGTTTGCTTTCCGACAGCGTGATGTAAAGGCACTTTTCGCCCCGGTCGCGACCGTCGAGAAGGAACTGCAGCCCGATCGTTGTCTTGCCGCAGCCGGGGCGGCCCTCGATGAGATGGGATCGGCCGGAAGCAAATCCTCCACGCAGGACATGGTCGAGACCCGGAACCCCTGAACCGATTGGGGCGGCGTCGAATATTAGATCTTTTTGCATTAGCATCCTCGTTCGGGGGGCTCTATGCCACGCCCGTTTGCGATGCGTCCCTATGATTTGACGTAGTGACGTCTTTAGCGCGAGTTGGCGCCAGGCTCAAACCCGATCCACGGCGGGCGCAGCATAAAATTCCGATGCAGATCGGCATCGAACGAAAATCTGGAACATTCTATCTGCCGGTTCGGTTGCAGAACCGAGTGGGCACCAGGGGGCAAACTGGGTGACGACGGCCGGTGGTCAGGCCGGCGACCTCTCCCTCCGATAAGCTTGCGTCGGTCACTTGGCATTCGTCCGGTGCCCTTCTCGCCAAAGTGAGCACCAGCCACTCCCTCTCGCGGCAGCCGATTTGTTGAGCCATTGTCGTCCTTGGGCTATCTATGACCCATGAACGAGCAGCTTCCCACACTTAAGCAAAAAACAAGCCTCTCTCGTGGCGTACAGTCGATCGACACTGGCGGCGTCATTCTCAAGGCACTCGGTAATGCACGCGGCCCGCTTAAGCTGCGCGATCTCGCGGAGTTGACCAACATGGCAGCTGCTCAGTTGCACCCCTACCTCGTATCATTCCGCAAGATGGGGATGGTGGAGCAGACCGAGGCCGGGCACTACCAGCTCGGCGCCTTCGCGCTGCATTTGGGCCTGACGCGGCTGCGCAACCAGAACGCCTATCGCGAGACGGTGAGCCGCGTTGCTAGCCTTGCCGACGATCTGCAACTTATGATCGCGGTGACGGTGTGGGGGCTCCACGGTCCGACCATCGTCTATGTACAGGAATCCTCCGCGCGTATCCATGCGAACGTGCAGGTCGGCAACATCTTCCTGATGACCGCGACGGCGACGGGCCGGGTGTTCGCCGCCTACCTGCCGCCGGCGGTGACGCAGCCGATGATCCGCCTCGAACGCTCGGACCGCACACTGCTCGAGCGCGGTCCGTTCGAATTCGACGAGGCGCAATATTGGGACGAGGTCGCTGCGGTCAGGGCGCGAGGCTTCGAGGTCACGCGCGATCTGCCGATCCCTGGCGTCAGCGCGGTCGCGGCCCCCGTCTTCGACCACACCGGCCAGATGCAGCTCGCCCTGACCGCGATCGGGCCGACCGCCATGATCGACCTCGCCGCCGATGGCCCGGCCGTGACGGGCCTGCTCGACTTCACCAGCCGCCTGTCGAGCGAGCTGGGCTATCGTCTGGACGCAGGCTGATCGTCAGTCGTTGCCGCCGGCCAGGTGCCGCGCGGCGAGGTAGCCGAAGGTGACGGCGGGCCCGAGCGTGATGCCGCCGCCCGGATAGTTGCCGCCCATGATGCTCGCCGCATCGTTGCCGACGGAGTAGAGGCCCGGGATCGGGCGCCCGTCGCCATTCAGGACCTGCGCATTCTCGTTGCAGCGCAGCCCGGCGAAGGTGCCGAGATCGCCGATCACCAGCTTGACCGCGTAGAATGGGCCGTCCTCGATCGGGGCGACGCAGGGGTTGGGCTTGTGCTCGGGGTCGCCGAGCGAGCGGTTGTAGGAGGTCGAGCCCTTGCCGAATTGCGGATCGTCGCCGCGCCTTGCATGATCGTTGAAGGTTTCGACCGTACGCCGGAGCCCACCCGGGTCGACGCCGATCCTGCCGGCCAGTTCCTCCAGCGTCTTGCCCTCGAACAGATAGCCCGACTTGACGTGCCGGCGGAACGGCACCGGCGCCGGCTTGACGTAGCCGAGGCCGTATTTGCGCAGGACCCGGTGGTCGGCGATGAAGAAGGCGCAGGTTTCGGTCTCTTCCTCACGGCAGCGCGCGGCCATCGCCTGGCAGAAATCGTGGTAGGAATTCGCCTCGTTGACGAAGCGGCGTCCCGAGCGCGTCACCGCGATGACGCCGGGCTTGGAGCGGTCGACGAAATGCGGGAACGTGCCGAGCGTGCCGTCGGCGCGGACGGGCCGCGAGATCGGCACCCAGGCGGCCGCATTCGGCAGATCGTCGGCGACCGTGGCGCCGACCGCTTCGCCCAGGCGCAACCCGTCGCCGGTGTTGCCGGGAGGGGCGGGCGAGGCGTGCTCGTAGCCAGACGGCGCGTGCGGGAACATCGCCTTGCGGCGCACCGGGTCCTGCGGGAAACCGCCTGCGGCAAGGACGACGCCCTTGCGCGCGACGATCTCGACCGGCCCCTGCACCGTCTCGACGATCGCGCCGGTAATGCGGCCGGTCTCGTCCTTCTTCAACTCGCGAACCGGCGCGCGCGTCCAGATCGGAACGTTGCGGTCGAAGCACGAGCGGGCCAGCCGCGCGACCAGCGCATTGCCGTTCATCAGCCGCATCGGCCGGCCGTGAAAGGCCATGTCGCGCAGGAATTTCAGGAACAGCTTGCCGACATAGAAGGCCGAGACGGGCGAGCGGGTGACGTTGAAGAAATGCAGCAGTTCCTTGCCCGAACCGATCATCATGCCGAGGAAAGTGATCTCGGCGAGCGGCGGGCGCAGGCGCTTGATCTCGGGTCCAAGTTCGCGTCCGTCGAACGGGCGTGCGACGATCGATCGTCCGCCGTCGACGCCGCCCGGCGCATCGGGGTGGTAATCGGCGAAGGTCGGCCCGAGATCGAACTGAAGCGCGGTGTTCTGTTCGTAGAAATCGACGGCCTTCGGTCCGGCGTCGAGAAACGCCTCGACGCGGCGTTCGTCATAATGCGCACCGGTCTCGTGACGCATGTATTCGCGCGCCTGCTCGATTGAATCGGGCACGCCTGCGCGCTTTGCGGGGGCGTTGCACGGTATCCACATCCAGCCGCCCGAGCGCGCCGTGGTGCCGCCGAACACCGGCTCCTTTTCGACGACGAGGACGTCGAGGCGGCGATGGGCGGCCGACACCGCTGTCGCAAGTCCGCCGGCGCCTGAGCCCACTACGAGCACGTCGCAGGAATGCTGTTTCATCTGCATGGTCTGTCAGTCCTTGTCGGTGCCGTTCACGCGGCCAGATAGCCGCCATCGACCGGCAGGAGAGCGCCGGTGACGTAGGTGGAAAGGTGCGAGGCAAGGAAGAGGACCGGGCCTACCAGTTCCTCCGGCTCGCCGACGCGGCCGAGTGGCGTATGCGCCATGAAGCGGCCGATCGCCTCGGGCGTCTCGCGCGTGACCTTGGTCATCGGCGTCGCGATGACGCCGGGAGCGATGGCGTTGACGCGCACGCCCTGCGGGGCAAGGTCATGCGCAAGCGCGCGGGTGAACTGCAGTACGGCGCCCTTGCTGGCGGCATAGGCGCCGAGGCCGGGTCCCGCCGAGACCGACATGATCGAGCCCAGATTGACGATCCGCCCCTGCGTCGCGCGCAATTGCGGCAGGAACGCACGCACCATGTTGCGGATGCCGTCGACATTGACCTTGAAGATCGCGTCCCAGTCGTCGTCGAAGCCCGCATCGTCGATCGGCGTGCGGCGGATGATGCCGGCATTGTTGACGAGGATCGCGGCCGGGCCGAGATGTGCCTCGACGTCGAGCGAGAAGCGCCGGACCTGGTCGCGGTCGACGACGTCGATCTCGGCCGCGAAGGCGGTGCCGCCGGCTTCGTTGATGCTGGCCGCCGCCGCCTGCGCCGATGCACCGTTGACGTCGCAGATCGCGACGCGGGCGCCGGCCTTGGCGAGACCTTGCGCAATCGCCAGCCCGTTTCCCTGCGCCGCGCCTGTGACGACGGCGACCTCTCCCTCGATGCCTCGCACGCTTCCTCCAAAATTCGTCAATTACAAATTCGTTTGACTATAGCGAATTTTTTGGTTGAGCCAAGCATGAGAATTTGCCAGATTGCGATCGGGCGCCGGGAGGAGGCTGGGTCGATCGTCGGCCCATTCCCGGCTTCGATGTCCGCGCTTGCGCGGTCCAAGGGAGGTCTTGATGAAACGTTGCATCGCCGCAGCCGCGCTGGCTGCATCCGTTGTATTCTCCAGCCATGCGATGGCTGAGAGCTTCGATCTGCAAAGCGTGTTCGGGCTGAACGTCCCGTCGATCGGGCCGAGCCCGGTCAACTGGGCCGAAAAGGTCCGCCTGATGACGGCCGGCGAGATCGACATCAAGGTCCATGGCGCCGGCGATTTCGTGCCACCCTTCGAGGTGTTCGGCGCGGTGTCGAGCGGCGCCATTCCGATGGGCTTCGACTGGATCGGCTATTGGGCCGAGTCCATCCCGGTCGCCAATCTGGTCGGCTCGATGCCGTTCGGCCCGACGCCGGAAATCGCGCTCGGCTGGATGTTCGAGGGCGGCGGCGTGGAGATCATCCAGAAAGCCTATGACGCGCATGGCGTGAAGGTCATTCCGTGCCATCTGGTCGTGCCGGAAGCCGGCGGCTGGTTCTCCAAGGACATCAACACGGTCGAGGATCTGCGCGGCCTCAACATGCGCATCGCCGGCCTCGGCGGGCAGGCGCTCGCCAAGCTCGGCGCCAACACGCAGCTCGTGCCGGCCGGCGAGATCTACGTCTCGCTCGAGACCGGACGCATCGATGCAGCGGAATTCTCCGCACCGCAGCTCGACAAGGGCTTCGGTTTCCAGAACATCGTCAAGAGCTACTACTTCCCCGGCTGGCACCAGCCCTCGAGCTGGGACTCGATCATCATCAACATGGATGTCTGGAACGGCTTCACGCCGGAACAGCAGACGATCATGGTCGAGGCCTGCAAGGCGAACATCACCGAAAACATGGCCGACCAGCTCAACGCCCAGATCGAGGCAGTCGAGGAGATCGAGGCGGCCGGCGTCGAAATCAAGCGCTTCCCCGACGAGGTGCTGGCCGCGATGCGCGACGCCGCCAACGAGGTGATGCAGGAGGAGGCGGCGAAGGACCCGATCTTCAAGGAAGCCTACGAGTCGCTGACCGCCTACATCGACCGCACCGCCCGCTGGGCAGACCTGCAGGCGCTGCCGCGCTGATCACGCGCACGGCCCGGCACGAAGCCGGGCCGCCGCTTGCAAACGCACGAAAAGCGCTCGATGGATAGGCCCGCCGGTTGGCGGCGATGCGAGGAGGCGACATGACCAGGCTGATCAACGCGCTCTTCGACGCGCTCGTCCTTCCGGGAAAGCTGGTGGGCTGGCTGGTCCTGCCGCTGATCGTCTCCGTGTGCCTGACCGTGCTTGCCGCCAAGATCGGCTGGAACGCGTTCTGGCAATGGGGCGAGGCGATCCCGGTTCTCGGGCGCGGCATCACGGTCAACACGCTGACGGACCTGCAATGGTACATCTTCGCCATTCTGTCGGTGTTCGGCGGGGTCTATGCGTTTCGCGACAACCAGCATGTGTGCGTCGACGTGTTCTCCGCCGGTCTGCCGAAGAAGGTGCAGCTCGGCATGCGCCTGTTCGGTGACCTGGTGTTTCTCCTGCCCTTCTGCGCAATCATCTTCTGGTATGGATGGAGCTTCGCGCTGACGTCGTTCAATTCGGGCGAGGGCTCCACCTATGGCGGGCTGATGGATCGATGGCTGATCAAGTCCATCATCCCGGTCGGATTCGCCCTTCTGGGCATCGCCGCCCTTGCGCGTGCGATCCAGACGCTGCGTGACATCATTGCGGCCCCCGCGGCCGGCGAAACGGAAATCCGATGAGCGAATATCTCTGGCCGATGGCCATGCTGGCCGGGCTCGTGCTCGGCATCTTCTCCGGCTATCCGGTCGCCTTCGTCCTGTCGGGCATCGGCATCCTCTTTGCCGTTTTAGCCGGCGTGCCGATGCTGTTCCTGTCGACCGGCGTCTCGCGCATCTATTCGGGCATCCTGACCAACTGGCTCCTGATCGCGATCCCGCTCTTCGTGTTCATGGGGCTGATGCTGGAGCGGTCGGGCGTTGCCGAGCGGCTTCTCAGATCGCTCGCCGCCCTGTTCGGCCGTCTGCCGGGGGGATATGCCTTTGCGGTTGCCATCATCGGCGTGGTGATGGCCGCGTCGACGGGCATTATCGGCGCTTCGGTGGTGCTGATGGGCATGATGGCGCTGCCGGCGATGCAGCAGGCGCGCTACGATCCGAAGATCTCGACAGGCCTCATCGCCGCTTCCGGCACGCTCGGCATCCTCATCCCGCCCTCGATCATGCTGATCGTTCTCGGCGACCAGTTGCGCATTTCGGTCGGCGACCTGTTCATGGGCGCGATCGGACCGGGATTGATGCTCGCAGGGCTCTATTTCGTCTACCTGATCGCCATCGCCTTCTTCCAGCCGCACCGCATGCCGGCGGGCGAGCCCGAACGGGCAGCAAGCCGCGGCGCGGCCGCCATCCAACTCGCGCGCGACCTCTTGGCGCCCGTTCTGCTGATCGCAGCGGTGCTCGGCACCATCATCGCCGGCATCGCGACCCCGACCGAAGCCGCCGCGATCGGCGCGGCCGGCGCGCTCCTGCTGGCGCTGATCTCGCGCCGGCTCGATTTCGCGACATTGCGAACCTCTTTGCGCGACACCACCAAGACCACCGCCATGATCATCTTCGTGATGATCGGGGCGACAATCTTTTCGGTCATCTTCCGCAGGCTCGGCGGCGACGAGATGGTGATCCACGCTTTCGACGCGCTCGGGACGGGCCCGTATTTCGTACTATTCGTCATCATGGCGCTAGTCTTCATCCTGGGCTTCTTCCTCGACTGGGTCGAGATTGCCCTCGTGGTCGTGCCCCTGGTCGCACCGGTTGTGGCCAGCCTCGATTTCGGAATGCCGCAGAGCCAGGTGTTGGCGTGGTTTGCCATCGCGCTTGCGGTCAACATGCAGACCTCGTTCCTGACGCCGCCCTTCGGCTACGCCCTGTTCTACCTGCGCGGCGTCGCACCCGACGTCTCGATCGGCACCATCTATCGCGGCATCATCCCCTTCGTACTGCTGCAATTGGCGGCGCTTGTCCTGCTCATCATCTTTCCGCAGATCAGCCTGTGGCTCCCAGCTTATCTGGCTCGTTAGTCGAGGTAGGATTTAAGGTGTGAGCATTCTGGAGCACACATGAGCAAGAACTTCGCATCCACCGGCGACATGGCCGAAAAGCAGATCTCCTTCACCGAGATCGGCCGCGATCTGTGGGCGTTCACCGCCGAGGGCGACCCGAACACCG
>JAESGM010000199.1_pt1 | contig 114202 bp, 86 predicted proteins | sample 9269721 | NCBI WGS metagenome assembly JAESGM01 (sample SAMN15720920, study PRJNA650825) | algae metagenome | isolation source: Komarekiella atlantica HA4396-MV6 and co-occurring heterotrophs from... | place: USA: Theobald House, Kauai, HI | collected 2009-07-29 | reverse complement strand
ACTGTGCTTTCCCCCGCCCCGGGGGTGGGGGGGGGGGGGGGGGGCGTGGGGGGGGGGGGGGGGGGTTTTGGGGGGGGGGGGGGGGGGGGGGTGGCCCCGCCCCCTGAGATTCACGGTGCGTGGCGCCCCTCACCCGCCGGCTCCGCCGGCGACCTCTCCCCAGCGGGGAGAGGTGAAGACACCGACCCGCCATCGGTCGCTCGGCGGATCGGGTCGCTCCCGAGGTGCGTGGCGCCCCTCACTCGGCCGCGAGTCCGCGAGCGGCCGGGTGAGGGGCGCCACGCACCGAGACCCCCGCCGGCCGGCACGCCCGCCGTCAGCCCGAGCCGACGGTCCGGGACCCGCTCGTCACCCCCGCCGGCGGCTGGTACCACGCCAATCGGTCGCCCGGGCACACGGTGAGGAACGGCCGGCCGGTACTCTGGTACAGCGCGCCGGCGTACGGCGTGTCCCGGCGGCTGCTCACCACCACCCGGGCGGCCCGGGACAGCGACCGGTCGAACGCCGCCGGGGACAGTGCGGCGAACTCCCCGGCCCCGGCCGCGTCCGCCAGCGGGACCAGCGCGGCCCGCACCCCGGCGTCGGTCGGGGCGGCCGTCCGGACCGACCCCGGGTCGCCGGCCACCGCCACCGTCACCCGCGTCCCGGCCGCCGCGGCCCACGTCCGCACCACCGTCACCGCCAGGCTCAGCGCCGCCTCGACCGCGTCCAGGTCCGATCGGGCCGGTCTCGCGGGAACCCACGGCTCGACCACCAGCACCAGGTCCGGGGACGGGGCCGCGTCGTACTCCCGCACCATCAGCGACCCGCGGCGGGCGGTCGACCGCCAGTGGACCGCCCGGATCGGGTCCCCGGGCCGGTACGGCCGCACCCCCCGCACGTCCGCCGCGTCCGCCGTCACCCGCCGCAGCACCCGCCGGGCCCGCCCGTCCCCTTCGGCCGACCGCAGCAGCCACCGCCGCAGTCCGTCGGCGTCCGCCAGCCCGGCCGGCGGCAGCACCACCACCTCCTCGGCCGGCACCCCGCGGTCGCACTTCAGCAGCCCGAACGGGTACGCCGACCCGACCCGCAGCCCCGGGGCGGACCGGCCGCGGACCGGGAATGCGACGCGGGCGGTGAACGCGGCGGTCCCGCCGGCCGGCAGGTGGTGGACGAACCAGTTCACCGGCCCGCCCCCGGCCTCATCTTGCACCGCCGCCGTCGCCGGCCGGGACCCGCCGTTCGCCGCGGTCAGCCCGACGACGACCTCTTCGCCGGCGAACACCGGCGGGACCGGCTCCCGGCGGGCGGACACCCGGCGGGCGTGGAGGCGGGCGAGCACCCCGTTCAGGATCAGCAGGGCGAGCATCAGGTAGGCGAGCAGGAGCACCAGGTTGATGCTCTTGTACCACCCGACGGCGGCCAGCAGCACGGTGACCCACAGCCAGATCACCCCGTCCCCGGTGAGGGCCAGCCGCGCGGCGCCGTCCGGGTCGATGCGCCTCACGCCGGCACCTTCAGCTTGGACAGGATCTCGCGGACCACCGGGCCGGCGTCCGGGTGCCCGCCCTGGGTCCACCCGCGGGTGACGAGCCGGTGGGCCAGGCACGGCTCGGCCAGCGTCTTCACGTCGTCCGGCACCGCGTAGTCCCGGCCGGCGGTGACGGCAAGGGCCTGGGCCGCCCGGTACAGGGCCAGCGCCGCGCGGGTGCTCGCCCCTAGTACGACCTCCGGGTGCGTCCGGGTCGCGCCGACCACCTGCAGCACGTACTCCGCGACCGCCGGGTCCACCCTGACCTCGCGGGTCCGCTTCTGGAGGGCGAGGACGTCGGCCGGACCGAGGACCGGCTCCAGGGTGTCGACCGGCTCCCCGGACCGGTGGTCGAGCAGGATCGCCCGCTCCGCCTCCCGGTCCGGGTACCCGACCTTGACCCGCAGCATGAACCGGTCGAGCTGGCTCTCGGGGAGCGGGTAGGTGCCCTCGAACTCGTGCGGGTTCTGGGTGGCGACGACCAGGAACGGCGGGCCGAGCCGGCGGGTCTCGGCGTCGGTCGTCACCTGCCGCTCGCTCATCGCCTCCAGCAGGGCGGACTGGGTCCGCGGGGTGGCCCGGTTGATCTCGTCGGCGAGCAGCACCTCGGTGAACAGCGGGCCGGGCTGGAACACGAACTCGCCGGTCTTGTCGCGGTAGACGGTGACCCCGATCAGGTCGCCGGGGAGCAGGTCGGGGGTGAACTGGACGCGGGTGAACCGGCAGGACAGGCTGCGGGCCAGGGCCTTGCCGAGGAGCGTCTTGCCGACTCCGGGGACGTCCTCCAGGAGGAGGTGGCCGTCGGCGAGGAGGGCGACGAGGGCCAGCCGGATCACCTCCGGCTTGCCGAGGAACACCTTCCCGACGTTCGCCCGGAGGGCGTCCAGCCGGGCGGCCAGCTCGTCCGGCGGGCGCGGGGGGTTGTCGCTCATTCGGCGGAACGTCCTCTCTGGCGGACGGGGCGTGCGGGGGCGTTATACGTGCCGGCCGACAGCGGGCGAACCCGGAGCGTCAGCGGCGGGGTAAGCTACCCCGCCGCTGACGCTCCGGGTTCGCCCGGATGTGCCTCACCCGTCGAGCTTGGTCGGGGCCGACCCGATCCCGCCGCGGAGGTTCGGGTTCGCCGGCCGGTTCGCCAGCGCCTCGTCGGCCGCCTTCCGGTCGGCCGCCCGCTCCGCCTCGTCGGCCGCGTCCGCCGCGTCCTCCTGCTCCTGCGCGATCCGCTTCAGGCTGAGCGCGATCCGCCGGGCGGCCGCGTCCACGCTCAGGACCTCCACCTCGACCGACTGCCCCTCGCTCACCACGTCCCGCACCCGCCGCACCCGCTGGGTCGAGAGCTCCGAGACGTGGATCAGCCCCTCCACCCCCGGCTCCAGTTCGACGAACGCCCCGAAGTCGGCGACCCGGGTGACCTTCCCGGTCGCCCGCGCCCCGGCCTTCACCCGCTCGGCGAACTCGTCCCACGGGCTGGTGGTCAGCTGCTTCACCGAGAGCCCGATCTTCCGGGCCTCGGTGTCGACCCGGGCGACCAGCACCTGCACCTCCTGACCGACCTTCACGAACTCGCTCAGGTCGTTCACCCGCTGCCACGAGAACTCGCTCACCGGGATCAGCCCGTCCACCCCGCCAAGGTCGACGAACGCCCCGAACGGCTTGATGTTCTTCACGACCCCCTTGCGGACCTCGCCCTCCTTGATCGTCGCCCAGAACTGCTCCGCCTTCTGCGCCCGCTCGCGCTCCAGGAGCGCCCGCCGGCTGACGATCAGGTTCCGCTCCTCCGGCACCAGCTCGACCACCTGCACCTTCAGCTTCTGGTTGACGAACTGGTCCAGGTCCTCGACGCGGTACAGGTCGAGCTGGCTCGCCGGCAGGAACCCCTTGATCCCGGCCACCTCGATCGAGAGGCCGGTCTTGTTCTTGTTGGTGCCGGTCACCTTCACCTCGATGATCGAGTGCATGGCGACCTTCGACCAGTCGGTGACGACCTGGGCGGCCCCCTCGCGGGTGAGGACGAGCAGGCCGTCGGCGGCGTCGTACCGCTCGATCTCGAACTCGACCTCCTCGCCGACGGCCGGGGTGCGGCCCTCGAACTGCTGGAGCGGCAGGACGCCCTGGCCGCGGCCGCCGGGCACCTCGACGAACACGTCCTTCCCGTGGACGCCGACGACCCGGCCCTTCTTCCGGTTGGTGCGCGGGGCCCCGGGGGCCTGTTGCGGGCGGGCCTCGGCGGCGACCGTGGACGCCACCTCGAACCCGCTCATCGCGGCCTTCAGCTCGTCCTCGATCTGCTGGTCGAGCTCGCGGTTGTTCGGCTTGAACGCCCCGAAGTCGCGGCGGTCGAGGTTCTGCGGGGCGCCGCCGGGGTTCATCGGCTTGTCGCCGCGCGGGAACGGCTTGTTCCCCTGCGGGAACGGGCGGTTCGACCCGCCGGGTCGGGGCCCGCCGGGCCGCGGCGGGCCGCCCGGGCCGCGGCCCTGGGGCGGGGGCGGCGCGGGGTTGGGGGCGGGGTTCTCGGGGGCGGGCGGGGTCGGCGGGGTGGGGTCGCTCATCGGGGGTCCTCCGACTGGTCAGGGTATCGCGGCGGCGGGACCGCGACAACGGAACGTGTCCGAGCCCGAGCGCGAGCGAGGGTCCGCGCGGACCCTCGCTCGCGCTCGGGCTCGGGCGGCTCCGCTCGTCACCACCTCGCCACCCCACCACCCCCCACTTACAATCCCCGGCATGTCCCCCGGGAACCGGAAGCGGCTGTCGTTCGCGGTGCAGACGGCGGTCGCCCTGGCCCTGGTGGCCGCGGTCGCCCGGTACTTCGCGAAGATCCTGAGCGACTCGCAGTTCGACCCGTCCCGGCTGACGTACCGGTTCGACCTGCTGGCCGCCGCCGGGGTGCTGTACCTGCTGGCCCACGGCTGCTGGGCGGCGTTCTGGGTCCGGTTGTTGCACGGCCAGGGGCTGCCGGTGTCGTGGTACGCCGGGGTGCGGGCGTACTTCGTCAGCCAGCCGGGGAAGTACGTCCCGGGGAAGGTGGTGGTGGTGCTGCTGCGGATGGCGGTGCTTCGGCACCACGGCGGACAGCACCTGCCGGTGGCGGTGACGGCGGTGTACGAGACGCTGACGAGCATGGCCGCCGGGGCGCTGCTCGGGGTGCTCCTGCTGCCGTACCTCGGGGTGCTGCCGGTCGAGCTGTCCGGGCGCGCGGCGGCGCTGGTGGCGGTCGCCGCCCTGCCGGTCGTGCTCGGGGTGCTGAACAAGCTGGCGGCCCGGGCGGCGGCGAAGCGGCGCGGCCCGGGTGCTCGGCCGCTGCCGGCCCCGTCGGTGCTGCTGCTCGCCCAAGGGCTCTTGCACGGGGCGGCCGGGCACTGCCTGCTGGGGCTGAGCCTCGGGTTGACGGTCGCGGCCCTGGTACCCGACGCCCCGGGCGTCGCCGACACCTACCGGGCGGACCTCGGGGCGTCGGCGCTGTCCTACGTCGCCGGGTTCCTGGCGTTCATGCTGCCGGGCGGGATCGGGGCACGGGAGCTGGTGCTCGGGACCGCTCTGACCCCGCGGTTCGTCCCGACGGTCGGGGCGGAGGCGGCCGCCGGCCTGGCGGTCGTCGTCGCCCTGGTGCTCCGGCTCGTGTGGACCGCCGCCGAGGTGCTGTTGGCCGGCGTCCTCTACCTTTTCCCTCCGCGGGGACCGGTCCCGGGGGGCGATGGGGTGGTGGGCGACGACCGAACCGAACGACCCCCGCCGACCACCCCACCACCCCACCACCACCACCACCTCGCCGCCATGCCCCCCGATGCCCACTCCGACCCCGGCCTCGTCTCGCTCGTGATCCCGGTGTTCAACGAGCGCGACAGCCTGCCGGTGCTGTACGCCGAGATCGCGGACGTGGCCCGCGGGCTGGACGCCCGGGTCGAGGTGGTGTTCGTGGACGACGGGAGCACCGACGGGTCCTGGGACATGGTCCGCGAGTTGGCCGCGGCCGACGACCGGGTCCGCGGGATCCGGTTCCGGCGGAACTTCGGAAAGGCGGCGGCCCTGCAGGCCGGGTTCGGGGCGGCCCGCGGGGCGGTGGTGATGACGCTCGACGCCGACCTGCAGGACGACCCGCACGAGATCCCGGCCTTCCTGGCGGCGATCCGCGGCGGGCTGGACGTGGTCAGCGGGTGGAAGAAGGTGCGGCTCGACCCGTGGCACAAGACGATCCCGAGCCGCGTCTTCAACCGGCTGCTCGGGTGGGTCACGAGGGTCCACCTGCACGACCACAACTGCGGGTTCAAGGCGTACCGGGCGGAGGTGCTGCGGGAGGTGGACCTGTACGGCGAGCTGCACCGGTTCGTGCCGGTGCTGGCGGCGGCCCGGGGGTTCAAGGTGGGCGAGCTGCCGGTCCACCACCGGAAGCGGAAGTTCGGGCGGTCGAAGTACGGGTGGGAGCGGTTCGTGCGCGGGTTCCTGGACCTCGGGACGGTGAACTTCCTGACCCGGTTCGGCCGCCGCCCGCAGCACCTGCTCGGCCGGTACGGGCTGCTCGCCGCCGGGGTCGGGTTCCTCGGGTTCTTCGCCCTCGCGGTGAACCTGGTGGTGCAGCTGTTCGCGCCGAGCACCGGGTTCGGCGAGCTGACCCAGATCTACGTCCTGGTGACCTCGCTCGCGCTGGTGCTGGCGGCCGCGCAGTTCCTGTTCACCGGCCTCTTGGCCGAACTCGTCGTCGCCCGCAAGATGACCGAGCAGGAGCCGTTCAGCGTCGCCGAGCGGACGCCGGCCAAAGGCAGAGCCACGGATGGACACGGATGAAACACGGATCAGAGACCAGACATCATTCTTCGGTCTGATCCGTGTTTCATCCGTGTCCATCCGTGGCTGTTCTGCCGCCGCGGAGTGACCCATGACCGACACCCCCGACACCCGCCGCGCCTTCTACCTGCTGCTGACGGCGGCCGGGGTGGCGGTCGCCGCCGCGAAAGTGCTCGGGGCGGAGAACGTGCTGGAGCCGAGCCGGTACACGCCGCCGAAGTACGCGCCGCCGAACGAAGGGTACAGCTCGAACCCACCGGACCCGCCGCGGAACTGGCCGGCGGAGCGGCCGGACCCGTCCCCGATGTTCTCGTCGAACGACAAGTCTCGGTTCGCCACGATCCGGGCGCTCGTCGACGACAAGACCTACGCGATCGGCCGGCGGGTCTACCCGGACGGCCGCGACCCGAGGCGGTACGAGGACGTCGGGATCGTCGCCGAGCCGCAGTACAAGAGCCTCGACATCGTCCTGCGGCCGCTCGGCGACGGCGCGGCCGGGCCGCAGGAGCGCGAGTTCTACAGCAGTAAGCCGCCGCTGCTGCCGACGCTGCTGGCCGGCGAGTACTGGCTGCTGAAGCGGGCGTTCGGGTGGGACGTCGTCCGCGACCGCTGGCTCGTCATCCCCGCCATCGTGTTCACGGTGAACGTGCTGCCGTTCGCGGTCTACCTGCTGCTCCTCGCCGGGCTGATCGAGCGGGCCGGGCGGACCGACTTCGGCCGGCTGCTGGCGTTCACCGCGGCGGCGGTCGGGACGTATCTCACGACGTTCTCGGTGACGCTGAACAACCACACCCCGGCGGCGTTTTGCGTGCTGTTCGCGAGCTACCCGCTGGTGCGGGCGATCCTGGACAAGACGGACATGACCCCGCGGGGGTACGTGTGCTGCGGGTTCTTCGCCGCCGCGGCCGCCGCGTTCGACCTGCCGGCCGCCGCGTTCCTGGCCGCCGTCGGGCTGCCGCTCCTGGTCGCCCGGCCGCGGAACACGCTGCTGTTCTTCCTGCCCGGGGCGGTGCTGCCGGTTCTGGCGTTCTTCGCCAGCAACTACGCGGCGCTCGGGCAGTTCCTGCCGGCCTACGGCGAGTTCGGCGGGCCGTGGTACGACTTCGTCGGCAGCCACTGGGCGAAGCGCGGGACCGAGCTGGCGAAGGGGATCGACTTCAACCAGGAGCCGACGCACGTTTACGCCTTCCACCTGCTGCTCGGGCACCACGGGTGGTTCAGCCTGACGCCGGTGTGGTTCCTGGCGCTCGGCGCGCTGCTCGGGCAGGGCATCCGCAGCGCCGCCGACGTGCGGAAGCTGGTCGGCGGCAAGGCGGCGGGGACCGGGTGGACGCCGGAGCTGTTCGCGGCGATGACGCTGGCGGTGTCGGTCGTGGTGTTCGCGTTCTACCTCTCCCGGACGCAGAGCTACAACTACGGCGGGTTCACGAGCGGGCCGCGGTGGCTGTTCTGGCTGATCCCGCTGTGGCTGCTGGCGGTGGCGCCGGCCGGGGACCGGCTCGGCCGGTCGCGGGCCGGGCGGGTGGTGTGCGCCGGGCTTCTGGCGCTGTCGGTGTTCTCGGTCTTCTACCCGGCGTGGAACCCGTGGCGGCACCCGTGGATCCTGAACGCGATGGAGTTCACGGGGTACTTGCGGTACTGACGGGGTTGGGCGGCGTCTTGTCGGGTGGGCCGAGGTCCGCTTCGGACCGAGTCCCACCACGAGCCGCACGGTGTGACTCGCCGGCGAAGCGCCGGCTCGGCCCACCCTACGACAGGTGCCCCGTGCCCGACTTCCTCTCCGACCCGCCGGGCACCGCCCTCCTCGCCCTCGGCGTCGCGGCCGTGGTCGCCGGGGCGGTGTGGTTCGGCCGGCGGACGCGGCGGACGCTCGCCGTCTTCCTCGCCCTTGCGGCGGCGGCGGTCGTGCTGGTGTTCCTCGACCGGCTGTTCGACAGCCCGCGGGAGCAGGCGGTGACCGCGGTGCAGGCGATGGTGCGGGCGGCCAACGCCCGGGACGCGAGCGCCTTCGCGGCCCAGGTCGCCGACACGTTCGAGTACTTCGGCGACACCGCCCAGTCGCGGACGGTGACCCGGGAGCAGATCCGCACCGCCGGGTTCTGGCACCTCCTCGGCGAGCACAAGGTCCGGATCGCGGCGTGGGACTTCGCCCGGGAGGACGTGACGCACCCCGCGGACGGGGCGGTCGAGGTCGGGTTCCTGGCGAAGGCCGAGGCGGAGCGGGCGGCGCCGATGCTGTACTTCCGCGCCCGGTTCGCCCGCCAGCCGGACGGCACGTTCCGGCTCGTCGCCCTGTCCTCGTTCGACGCCCTCGGGCGGGAGAACAAGCGGCAGGGCATCCCGTTCTTCCCGTGACGCGGCCGGTGCAACCCGATGGGGCTGAAGCTCACCCTGCGCATCGCGTCCCCAATCCCCTTGGAGGTGGACGGCATCACCCCGGAGCGGGTAGCCGGGCTGTCGCCGCTGGAGGTGGCGAAGCTGCCGGTCCAGCACGGCAACCGCTCCGAGCCGCTCGGCGAGCACTTCGACGTGACCGACCGGATAAGCGTGCCCCGTCGCGCCGACCTACACTTCGCCGGCGACACGCGGACGGTGAAGGGGATCGGGGCCGGGATGAGCCGCGGGTTCGTGTACGTCGAGGGCGACGTGGGGATGCACGCGGGGGCCGGGATGACCGGCGGCGAGTTGGTGATCGCCGGCGGGGCCGGGGACTGGCTCGGGGCGGAGATGTCCGGGGGCGAGATCGAGGTGATCGGCTCGGCGGGGGACCAGGTCGGGGCGGCGTACCGCGGATCGCGGCGCGGCATGACCGGCGGGTCGATCTTCATCCGCGGGGGCGCCGGCGACGAACTCGGGCTGCTGATGCGGCGCGGGCTGATCGTGGTGCAGGGGACCTGCGGGGAGTTCGCCGCCGCGTCGATGATCGCCGGGACGGTGGTGCTGTTGGGGGCGGTCGGCGGGCGGCTCGGGGCGGGGATGAAGCGCGGCACCGTGGTCTGCGTCGCGGAGCCGAAGCTGCCGGTGTCGTTCCGCTCCGCCGGCGAGTACCGCCCGACGTTTCTCCCGCTCTACGCCGCGGAGCTGCGGCGGCTCGGCGCGACGCTGCCGGCGGGGTTCGGGTCGGGGACCGTGCGGTGCCACCGCGGCGACCTGCTCACCGGCGGCCGCGGCGAGGTGCTGGTCCTGTAGGGCCGGCTGTGCCGGCCGTCTTCGCTTACCAACCGCCAAGCCGGCGGCCGGCACAGCCGGCCCTACTTCCCGACCGGCCGCAGGTGCTCCAACCACCCGCGCGGCACCACCACCAGCTTCCCCGGCTCGAACCCGGCCGACCGGAACACGTTCGCCCCCGGCGCCCCGGCCTGCACCAGCCCGGCCGCCACCCCGCCGAGGTACCCGGCCGCCACCCCCGGGCCACGGTACGGCGACTCGACCGACTCCGGACCGAAGAAGTCCGGCTTCGGCCGCAGGGCCAGCCCGGTCCCCGCCCCGGCCAACTCGTCCGGGGTGCAGACCCCGACCGCCACCGCCCCGAGCGAGTCGCCCGGCACCCCGACCCCGGCGTCCGCACTCGAGTACGACCGGAACACCACCCGCCCCTCGCCCGGCTTCGCCGCCGGCGCCTCGACCACCACCCGCGGGTAGATCTCGGCCTCCCGCTTCAGCGCCGGGATCGGCGGCTCCGGCCGGTACCCGAGGGTCGCCACCAGGGCGTACCGCCCCGGCTCCTTCGTGGTGAACTCCAGCAGCTGCTCGAACACCGCGAACGTGTTCGTCGCGTAGATCGGGTACGGCCCGCCGGCCGACCGCGCCTCCTCCGCCGTCTCGTCGCTCGGCACCCGCGTCCCGGTCGGGTCGAGCTGCCGGAAGACGCGCAGCACCACCGGGTACAGCGGCCGCTCGACCGACGGGAAGTTCGGGTCCAGCGGCTCCCGCCACTGCATCGCGAACCGCACCCGCGTCCCGGCCGGCAGGTCGGGGGTCGTCTCCCCGGCCGGCGACCGCACCCCGAGGAAGTTCAGGTCCGGCGACCAGTTCCCGGGCGGGAGCATCCCGCCGGGCGGCGCCCACTCCATCGTCTCGTCCCGGTTCGCGTCCCGGAACGGCCCGCCCCACACGCTCCCGGCGGCGGCGCTCGCCGCCTGCACCCACACGACCGGCGGCTTCGGCTGGGCGGCCGGGTCGCCGAGCCGCCGGGCCTCCCGCGGCGGCAGCGGGGTGGCCAGCCGCTCGAGCGTCCGGCTCAGCTCGCTCAGGGCGTCGAGCGGGTACCCGCTGTCCCAGGCCAGGGTGTTGACCACCACCCGCCCGCCGGCCAGGGCCGCCACCACCTCCTTGCGGAACTCGTTGAACCGCCCGACCCGCTTGGTCAGCTCCGCCTGCTCCGCGATCACCGCGTTCAGCGCCGCCTGCGCCCGCGCCCGCCGGGCCGCCGTCGCCGGGTCGTCCGCCAGGTCGTCGAACGCCGCCCGGTAGTCGGCCACCGCCGCCTCTTTCCGCCGGGACAGCTCGGCCGACCGGGCGCTCAGCTCGTCCAGCCGGGACCGCAGGGCGTCGGTGTACGTGGTCTCCCCGCGGGCCAGCCGCAGGACGCTGAACAACTGGACGATCGACCCGGGGTCGACGCGGACCAGCACCAGCTCGGCGTCCGGGGCGGACGCGGCGACGGCCCGGGCGGCGGCGGTCCCGAGCCCGGCCCGGAGCGGGTCGGCGGGGAACGGCACGAGGTCCGGGTTCAGCTCGGTCGTCAGGTCGAGGACGCGGGCTTTCTTTGGCAGCCTGTCGGCCCCGGTGAAGTCCGACCCGACCACCAGCACCTTCACCCCGGCCCCCCCGTACCCGAGCCGGTGCAGGGCGTCGACGCCCGACCCCTTCAGCACGTCGGCCGCCGACGCCGGCTTCTGGGTCGCGGTCAGCGGGCGGGTCGTCTCGCCGGCCTCCGGCGGCAGCCGGACCGTCATCACCCCCGGCTCGGTGGCGAACCGCTCGGCGTCGGCCGGGCGGTCGAACCGGATCGCGGCGAGGTTCCCGGCGACGCCCCCGAGGGCGGCCCCGTCGGTCAGCGCGGGGAGGCCGTCCGGCCCCTTCGCCACCGCCCCGTCGGGGGTCCGCCGGACGGTCGACCCGTACCCCGACCGGAGCCGGACCCGCAGTTCCTCCGCCCGGTCCTCGACCCGGTCGGCGAACAGCGCCACCACCCGGACCGGGGTTTCCTTCCGCGCGGGGTCGGTCACAATCGCCCGCAGGTCGGGGGTGAGCTTCAGGAGGGGCGGCGGGACGGGGGCCGGGGCGAACGGGGGCGGGGCGTCGCGCGGCGGCATCACCTCGACCCAGCGGACCGGGTTGCGGTCGGCGAGCGGGCGCGGCAACTGGTCCGGGAACGTGTCCGCGAGGAACCACCCGGCGGGCTCGGTGCGGAGGTCCTTGACGAGCCGGTCGAGGGAGCGGAGCGGGATCGTGCCCTTCAGTTGGGTGTACCCGCGGGTGTCGTACCCGAGGGCGTCGCGGTACCCGAGCTTTTCCAGTTGCCCGAGGACCTGGGCGTGGAACACCTGCTGTGCCGAGTTGAGCCCGCCGCGGATCACCACCCGGACCGGCACCCCGGCATCGCGGTCCGGCGGGTACGGGTACCCGGCCGGGGCGAACAGGATGTTTTCGACCCGCGGGTTGTCGAGCACCTCCAGCACCCGGGCCGACGGGATGGTGCCGGTGAACCGCTCGGCGGCCGGGTCGAGGACGTCGAGCTCGCGGTCCGGCTCGTCCTTCCGGGCGTCGTCGAACCCGAGGGCGGCGAGGTTCTTCTCGAGGACGCGGAACTGGCGGATCCGCTCGTCCCGGTCGGCCCGGATGCGGTACCGGATCTGGATGTCGAGCTTGTCCGCCCGCGGCGGCTCCTTCACCGCCGGGTTCGGCTGCTGGCCGGACGAGACCCCGGCGGACAGGAGGAGGGCGACGGCCGCGGGGGCGAGGCGTGGGGTCATGACGACATCCGGTTCGGGTGCGGGCGGCCGTGCCGGGTGAAGTATGCCGCGCCCGGCGACGGACGAGACGGCCGGCGGGACGCTTTCCGGCAGAACCGGGACGGGTTCTGACGAGTTTGCTGGGGAAGAATGGCCCGCAGATGACGCAGACTTCGGCGCAGATGAAGCCGGATCAAACCCTCGTCTTCATCTGGTTTCAATCTGCACCGAAGTCTGCGTCATCTGCGGGCCATTTCTTCGCTTTACTTCACGCGGTCCGGGGTGAGCTTGCCGAGGTTGTCGAACAGCCGGACCAGGGACGCCATCAGCTTCCGGAAGTCGCCCTCGTGCAGGCTCTCGTTCGGGGCGTGGGCGTTGCTCGCCGGGTCCTCGATCCCCATCAAGAGCGCCGGCGCCCCGCCGAACAGCGCCGACAGCGGGCCGACGAACCCGATGCTCCCGCCGCACCCGATCGCCACCGGGTCCCGGTCGAACCCGCCGCGCATCGCCGACAGGGCCGCCTCGAACGCCGGCCCGTTCGGGTCGGTCATCCACCAGTCGACCGGCGGGCCGTGCGGGGTCACCTTCACCTCGCAGCCCCACGGCGGGTCCTTCGTCAGGAACGCGGTCAGGTCCGCCAGCACCTTCTCCGGCTTCTGGTCCGGCACGATCCGGCAGCTCACGATCGCCGACGCCTTCGGCAGCACCTGGTTCGAGGCGCCCTTGAGCGAGCTGGCCTCCTGGGCGATGACCGTCACCGCCGGCCGCCGCCACGTCTGGGCGTAGGCCGAGTACCCGTCCTCCATCGCGAACCGGGCGGTCGGCACCGTCCCGAACATCTGCCGGTGCTTGTCCGCGTCGAACGGCAGCCGGTTGAACGCCGCCCGCTCCTTGTCGGTCAGCGGCCGGACCTGGTCGTACATGCCGGGGATCGGGAGCGGGCCGTTGTCCCAGTAGAGCCGGCCGAGGATGTGGTTGAGGGCGATGGCGGCGTCCGGCAGCCCGCCCCCGCCCATCCCGCTGTGGACCGGGATCTTCGCCGCGTGGACGTCCACCTGCACCTGGAGGACGCCGCGGAGGGAGTAGGTGATGCTCGGGATGCCGACCTCGATGTTCTCGGTGTCGCACACCACGATCACGTCCGACTTCAGCCGGTCCTTGTGGGCCTCGAAGAACTTGAGCAGGTACTTCGACCCGATCTCCTCCTCGCCCTCGACCAGCATCTTGACGTTGACCGGCAGGGTGTTGCCGGTCTTCCGGTATGCGGCGATGGCCCCGAGGAAGGCGGAGATGGCGCCCTTGTCGTCGGCCGCCCCGCGGGCGTACAGCCGGCCGTCCCGGCGGGTCAGCTTCCACGGGTCGGACTGCCACTGGTCGACGAAGTTGACCGGCTGGATGTCGTGGTGAGCGTACAGGAACACGGTCGGCTTGCCGGGGGCGTCGAGCCACTCCCCGTAGGCGTACGGCAGCGACCCGCCGACCTTCAGCACGTCCACGTTGTGCAGCCCGGCCTGCCGCATCTGGTCGCAGGTGAGCTTGGCGGTGCGGTCGATCTCGGCGTGGTGCTCGCCGTCGGTCGAGATGCTCTGGATGGCGACGAGCTCGGCCAGCCCGCGGACCACCTCCTCGTGATTCTTCCCGAGCCAGTCGAGCGCCTGTTGCATGGGGGTCTCCCGGGTTCCGGTGCGGCCGCGGCCCGCCGGGGGGTGGCGGGGTGGGCGGGCGGGCGTATCCGTATTGTAACCGCCCCGCCCGACCCCGTCCCGGAGCCGCCCGATGGCCGACGCCCCGCCGCCCGACGAGTCCCGCGGCCGGGACCGGTTGTTCCGGGCCGGGTGCGTGCTGAACGTGCTGGCGCTGGCGGTGCTGGCGGCGCTGTGCGTGGTGTTCCTGGCGGCGATCGCCCGGCAGTTCGCGCGGGACAACTCCCGCGGGTCGGACCTGTCGCCGGCGGACGAACGTGCGATCCGGAAGGTGCTGGACGCCCAGGCGGCGGCGTGGAACGGCGGCGACCTGGACGGGTTCATGGCCGGGTACTGGAAGGACGACGGGCTGACGTTCACCGCCGGCGACGTGGTCACCCGCGGGTGGCAGGGGACGCGCGACCGGTACGTGAAGAAGTACTTCACCCCGGACAGGAACGGGCGGCTGACGGAGCGCGGCGAGCTGGCGTTCGAGGAGTTGCAGGTGGAGGGGGTGGGTCCGGGGCTGGCGCTGGTCCGCGGGCGGTACGTGCTGAAGCGCGGCGGGGGCGGGACGGACACCGGCCGGTTCACGCTCACCATGCGCAAGTTCGCCGACGGGTGGAAGGTCACGTCGGACCACACGTCCGGGGCGGAGAAGCCGGCCGGGAAGTCGTGACGGCGAGGTGTGCCGTGAGCAAGAGCCGCGTGTTCGCGATCGGCGCGCTGACCGGCCTCGTCGTCGGGGTCGGGGCGACGGCGGCGTGGTTCGCGTGGCCGCCGGTGCTGAGCGACAGAGCCATGCGCGCGCAGGCCGGCTGCAAGAATCTCGCCCTGGCGATCGAGGCGTTCGTGTGGAACCCGTCGAGCGCCGCGGCTCGGTTTCCGACGGACCTGGGCGAGCTGGTCAAACCGCCGTTCGGCGGCCCGTCGTTCCTGCGCCACGGAACGGCCGACCTGACCGACCCGTGGGGCCAGCCGTACCAGATGGCCGTCCGGAAGGGGCCGGGGCCGGACGGGCGCGAGTACGGCTTCGTCACGACGTTCATGCCGGACGGCACGCCGATCAGCCAGTTCGGGATCGGGAGGGCGAGCGTGCCGCCGAGGTAGCGAGAGTCCGTCTCGACGGCAGGGCCTGGTGGATCTCATCGCGAGGGCACGTCGTGAGCAAGAACCGTGTGTTCGTGATCGGCGTGGTGCTCGGGCTGGTCGTCGGGGCCGGCGCGGCGACGGCGTGGTTCACCCTCGGACCGGGACCGGAGGAGCAAGCCCGTCCCGAAGCCCACGCACCGAAACCGCCCGAGATCTTGCCGTCGCCGCTCGAAGACGCCAGGCGCACCGTGGCACTGGTCGGTTGCAAGAACCTCGCCACGGCAGTCCAGGCGTTCGCCACCAACCCCGCGAACCCGGACTGGACTATCCCGAGGGAATTGGGCGACCTCGTGCGACCGCCGTTCGGCGGCCCGTCGTACCTCAGGAACGGCGACGCCGACCTGATCGACCCGTGGGGGCAGCCCTACCGGATGAGCGCCCGGAAACGGGATGACGGTGTGGACTACGCGCTCATCTCAACGACCGCGCCGGACGGGACACCGATCAACCAGTTCGGGATCGGGAAGATGAGCGTGCCGCCCAGATAGTGGTCGATCGGAACGGATCGCTGCGGACCCGACACCCCTAACGGAGGCTCGTCCATGTCTCGCGTCGTGCTCGGAATGCTCGCCGGCGTCGCGGTCGGGGGTTCGGCGGCGGGGTGGCTCGCGCCGCGGTCGAGCGCGGACGACCCGCCCGTCGCGCCGGCCCCGCGCGCTACGCCCGAGCCGGTCGCGGCCGACCCGCAGCAGAAGAAGCTGGAGCGGCTGGAAGCCGCTCTCGTCCGCGAGGTCGAGGCGAAGGAACAGCAGCTCAAGCGGCTCGCCGCGGACGGCGGGACGCCGGACGGCCGGGTCGCCCGGCTCCGGGCGCGGGCCGACGAGCAGGACGCGGCGGTCCACGCCGTCGGCCGGGACATCGCCCGGGCCGAGGCCGAGCGGGCGGCGCTGACCAAGCAGTTGGCGGACGCCGCGAAGCACGACCCCGAGGCCGTCGCCGCGCGGGTGAGGCGCGACCCGCGGGTCGCGGAGGTCGAGTCGGCTCGCGCCAATGCCGCCGACACCCTCGCACGCCTTGAGACGGCCTTTTCGGACCCCGCTAACCGGGAGCGTTCCCCGGCCGTGCTGCGTGCACGGGCCGAGTCGGCACGTTTCGAGAAGCACGCCGCGGAGATGACCAAGGTGGTCACCGCGGACGTGGAGGAGGCCCTGACGAAGAAGGCGACCGGGGCGACGAAGGCGGACATCGCGAAGCTCGACGTGAAGCTGGCGACCGACGCCGACGCGCGCGACCGGATGCGGGCCGAACTCGACGCGCTGCGGAAGGCGCTCGCGGCGGCCGAGGCGGACCGGTTCGAGGCGGACAAGCTGCTCGACGAGCTGAAGCCGCTGCGGGAGGCGCTCGCGAAGGTCCGGCTCGACCGGATCCGGCTGCGGGTCGAGCAGGAGGCGAACGGCGCGGCGAAAAAGGAGTGAATCGCCGGCCCGCCCCCGGGCACTTCACGGGTGACACGCGGGAGGGGCGGCCGTGGCGAACCGGGTCCGGGGCGTTCTCGAGCGGCTGCTGGCCCGGCGGCGCGACCTCGCCCCGGCGGACGGCGCCGCCGACGCCGACCTCCTCCGCCGGTTCGCCGCCGGCCGGGACGAGGCGGCGTTCGAGCTGCTCGTCTGGCGGCACGGGGCGATGGTGCTGGGCGTGTGCCGGCGGGGCATCCGGGACGAGCAACTCGCCGAGGACGCGTTCCAGGCGGTGTTCCTGGTGCTCGCCCGCCAGGCCGGGGCGGTCCGCGGCGGGAACGTCGCCGGGTGGCTGTTCCGCGTCGCCCGCCGGGTCGCCGCCCGGGCGGCCCGGAAATGCCCGCCCGCGGCGGAGCCCCGCGACCGCCCCGCGCCGCCGGCCCCGTGCCCGGTCGAGGCGTGGGAACTCGCCGCCGTCCTCGACGCCGAGGTCGCCCGCCTCCCCGCCCGGCTGCGGCGGGCGGTGGTGCTGTGCTACCTCGGCGGCCGCACGACCGAGGACGCCGCCCGGGAACTCGGCTGCCCGCGCGGGACGGTGCTGTCGCGGCTGGCGGCCGCCCGCAAGCGCCTCGCCGACCGCCTCACCCGCCGCGGGGTGACCCTGCCGGCCGCCCTGGTCGTGCCCGGGGTCGGCGTCGGGAACCGCCTGGCGTCCGCCGCCGCGAGCGCCGCCGTCGCCTTCCGCCTCGGCACCCACCCCGCTTCGACCGCAACCCTCCTGGCCTCCGGAGTGTGTACCGCCATGACCCGAGTCACCGTGCTGTCCGTGCTCGGCGGGGCCGTCCTGGCCGCCGGCTTCGCCACCGGCGTCGGGTTCGTCGCCGCCCGCGGGACGAACCCGGCCGAGACCACCGTCGCGGTCGCGGCGCCCGGTCAGCAGAAGCCGGCGGAGCAGAAGCCGGCCGAGAAGGGAGACGCCCCGGCCGTTCGGCTGCGCAAGTTGGAGGCCGGCCGGGCCGAGTTAGCCAACCGGATCGCCCGGCTCGAAGCCCGGATCGAGCGCGAGGGGCCAGCCCCCGAGAACGCCGTCGACCTTGCGGTGCTGCAGTCCGAGCTGTTCGCCCTGGACAAGAACGTCCTGGCCGCCGAGGCCGAGGTGGATCGGTCGAAGGCGAACCTCGCGGCCCGGCAGAAGGACCAAGACGCCCAGCGGAAAAAACCGCTCGACGAGGGCTGGTTCTCCGAGTGGTATGACAAGGACCCGGAGTTGAAGGGACTTCGGCAGAAGGTCGAACGGGCGGAGTCACTGGTCGACAGGCTCCAGCGGACGCACCCGGCCGACGAGCCGGTCGTGGTCGCCGCGGTTAAGGAGCGCGAAGCGGCCCTGGCGGCGGCCAAGGCTCGGAGGGAGGCGATCAAGAAGGAAGTCGCCGGAAAGGCGGAAGAGGCCCGCGAGAAGTCGTACCGCGCGTACATCGACGAGGCCAACCGCTTCGTCAACGACGCCGCCCAGGCGCTCAAGGACCTCCACGCCCAACGCCGCAAGCTCGCCGCCCGGATCACCGCCCAGAAGCTGGCGGATTCGAAGCACCAGCAGCTCCTCGAGGAGCTGCGGACGCTCCGGCAGATCGAGCTCGAACTGCTGCGCCAGCAGACGCTCGCCGAACTCGGGCTGGAAGGGTTGCCGGTGGCGCCGGCCCGGGCCGAAACCGACCCCCGGGTCGAGGGGGAACTGAGGGACCTGCGGCGCGAGGTGGAGAAGTCGCGCGAGGAGCTGGTGAAGTTGCGCCAGGAGATGGGGAACTTGCGGAAGAAGTGAGCGGGGAGAAGGAAGACGGCCGGGCCGGCGTGGCTCGGGGGACGCTGCCAACCCCCTCACCCCGCCGACCCGGCACGTCGTTCCCACAGCAAGGGGCGACGCTGCCAGACGCCCCTCACACCACCTACGGTGCGCGACACAGCCCGGTTATTGTCCCCTCCCACTCACTTTTTCCGCTTGCGGACCGATCCCGAACCCGCATCATGAGTTCGGCCCGCCACCTTTCTCCCGGAACCTTCCGATGAGCACCCTTTCCCGCCGCGACTTCCTCGCCGCCTCCGCCGCCGCGGCGGTCACAGGGGGCTTACGCCCCCCGCTCAGCCCGGCCGCCGACGCACCGCTCAAATTCAAGCTCGGCCTCGTCACCTACAACGTCCCGAAAGACTGGGACCTGCCGACGCTGCTGAAGGTGTGCAAGGAGGTCGGGGTCGCGGCGGTCGAGTGCCGCACCACCCACAAGCACGGCGTCGAGCCGACCCTATCCGCCGCCCAGCGGGGCGAGGTGAAGAAGCAGTTCGCGGACTCCGGCGTCGTGTTCTGGGGCTGCGGCAGCACCTGCGAGTTCCACGCCGCCGACCCGGCGGTGGTGGGGAAGAACGTCGAGGAGTGCAAGCAGTTCGTCGGGCTGGTGAAGGACCTCGGCGGGAAAGGCGTGAAGGTCCGCCCCAACGGCGTGCCGAAGGACGGCGACCCGGCGAAGACGTTCGAGCAGATCGGCAAGGCGCTGGCGGAGTGCGGGAAGGCGGCGGCGGACGCCGGGGTCGAGATCTGGGTGGAGGTGCACGGGGCGGTCACCCAGGTGCCGAAGAACATGAAGGCCATCATGGAGGCCTGCGGGCACCCGGCGGTCGGGGCGTGCTGGAACTCGAACGGGACGGACGTCGAGAGCAAGTCGGTGAAGGCGTCGTTCGAGCTGCTGAAGCCGTGGATCAAGTCGTGCCACATCAACGACCTGGAGAACGACGAGAAGGGGGTGTACCCGTACCGCGAGCTGTTCGGGCTGCTCCGCGGGATCGGGTACGACCGGTACACGCTGTGCGAGGTCGGGAAGGCGTTCCCGGTGCCGGAAGGGACGGAGTACCTGCGGAAGTACCGGGCGGCGTGGGAGAAGCTGGCGAAGGGGTGAGGCGGATCGAGCGACCGCGTCCGTGGAACCCAGGGCGTTGCCCTGGGCTGAGGTTGTGGCAGGCTTTCAGCCTGCACTCGATCTTGACCCCGAAGGGGTCGCACAACCTCAGCCCAGGGCAACGCCCTGGAGCCCGTTTTCCGTCAGATCCCACGCCTTTTTCGCTTGCGATCACGGCGCGGGAACGGCCAAATAATGTCGTGCCGCGTACCCACCCCTTTCGCCCTGCCACGGAGTTCGCCCATGACCCGCGCCCGCACGCTCGCCCTCCTCGCCGGCCTGTTCGCCCTGACCGCCGGCCTCGCCGCCCAGGAGCCGAAGAAGGACGACCCGCCCGGGAAGGTGAAGGGCACGCTCCCGCCGAAGTGGAAGGACCTCGGGCTGAGTTCGGACCAGGTGCAACAGATCTACAAGATCCGCAACAAGCACGATGAGGAGATCGGCAAGCTGGAAGCCAAGATCGCGGAGTTGAAGGCCGCCAAGGAAAAGGAGAGCAAGGCCGTCCTCACCGCAGACCAGAAGAAGCGTCTCGAAGACATCCTGCTCGGCAAGGACAAGTGACCGCATGGGCCTCGACTGCACCGTCCGGTTCCCCGCCGGTGAGACGCCGGCGTGGGACGCGATCCGGTCCCGGCTCCAACAGGCCGGCGAGTCCGGGCAGCTCCGGATGATCGACGGCCTGCCGGCGTTCCCGGACGAGGACCCGCCCGACGACTGGAAGGAACTCCGCGTCGGGACGGCGGGCGGGATGGTGACCGTCCGCCGCGGCGCCGGCGCCCTCACCTGTGTCGTGTGGGGGACCGCCGACCCCGCCCTCGACCGCGGCTGGCGGGCGGTCACCTGGGCGTGCGCCGCGGCCGGCGCCGGGGTGGTCGGTGACCTCGACCCCGATGCGTTCGCCCGCCTCCACGGCATTCCCCTCTAATCTTCTCACCACCCCGCCACCCCGCCACCTCACCACCCGACTTGGCCTTGCCCGGTCCGTCCGGTCTCGCTACCTTCCGCCGATCCGAGGCCGGGTCGCAGGAAGTGAGGCCGCCGTGACCGTCACCGTCCGGGAGTTGGCCGAGTGGGTCCGCGGGGAGGTCCTCGGGGACCCCGACCTGCCCATCTCGAACGCCCGCCCGCTCGCCGAGGCCGAGCCGGGCGACATCACCTTCGTCGAGCAGGACAAGAACCTCCCCGCCTGGCACAACAGCCGGGCGTCGGCCGCGATCGTCCCGGCGTCCGTCCCGGTCAACGGCCGGCCGCTCATCCGGGTCGCCGACCCGCTCATGGCGTTCGCCGACGTGGTCCGCCGGCTCCGCGGCCGGCCGCCGGCCGCCGACACCGGGGTCAGCCCGGCCGCGTTCGTCCACCCGACGGCCCGGCTCGGGCCGGGGGTGTCGGTCGGGCCGTGCGCGGTGGTGGGGGAGGGGACCGAGGTCGGGGCGAACTCCGCCATCCACCCCGGGGCGGTGGTCGGCCGGTTCTGCAAGCTCGGGGCGAACGTCGTGCTGCACCCGCACGCCGTGCTGTACGACGACTGCGTCCTCGGGGACCGGGTGACGGTCCACGCGAACGCGGTCATCGGGGCCGACGGGTTCGGGTACCGGACGCACCACGGGACGCACACGAAGGTGCCGCAGCTCGGCTGGGTCGAGCTGGAAGACGACGTGGAGGTGGGCGCCTGCACGACGATCGACCGGGGGACGTTCGGGCCGACCCGGGTCGGGGCCGGGACGAAGATCGACAACCTGGTGATGGTCGGGCACAACTGCCGGCTCGGGCGGCACAACCTGTTCTGCGGGCAGGTCGGGCTGGCCGGGTCGGTCACCACCGGGGACCACGTCGTGATGGCCGGGCAGGTCGGGCTGGCCGACCACCTGAAGATCGGGGACCGGGTGACGATCATGGCCAAGAGCGGGGTGCACTGGGACATCCCGTCGGACTCGCAGGTGCTCGGGTCGCCGGCCCGCCCGCACAAGGAGCAGGCCCGCATCTTGATGTCCCTGGAGAAGCTGCCGGAGCTGCGGAGGGAGGTGGCCCGGGTGAAGAAGCACCTCGGGCTGGGGGACGTCGAATGACCGCCCCCGTCGGGCTGCTGGCCTGCGCCGGCCGGCTCCCGTTCGCGTTCGCCGAGAAGGCACGGGCGGTCGGCAACCGGGTGGTGTGCGTCGGGGTCGCCGGGATGGCCGACCCGGGGTTGCGCGACGTCTGCCACGAGTTCCACTGGCTCCGCCGGGCGTCGCTCGGGTTCCTGATCCGCACCTTCCGCCGGGCCGGGGTGGAGCGGTGGGCGATGGCCGGGAAGTTCCACAAGCACACCCTGTACCGCCCGCGGCGGTGGCTGAGCCTGCTGCCGGACTGGCGGATGGTCCGGTTCTACTTCTTCCGCCGGCGGCGGGCGAACAACGACGACGCCCTGTTGCTCGGGCTGATCGCCGAGTTCCGGGCGCACGGGCTGGACTGCGTCTCCCCACTCGACCTGGTCCCGGAGGTGCTCGTGCGGGAGGGCGTGCTGACCCGGCGGAGGCCGACCCCGGCGGAGGAGCGGGACGTGGCGGTCGGGTGGGACCTGGCCCGGGAGATGGGCCGGCTGGACGTCGGCCAGAGCGTGATGGTCCGGGAGCGGGCGGTGCTGGCGGTCGAGGCGATCGAGGGCACCGACCGGGCGATCGAGCGGGCCGGGGAGCTGTGCTCGCGGTCCGGGTTCGTGGTGGTGAAGGTGGCGAAGCCGGGCCAGGACCGGCGGTTCGACGTGCCGACGGTGGGGCCGGCGACGGTCGAGGCGATGCGGCGGGCCGGCGGGCGGGTGCTGGCGGTCGAGGCCGGGCGGACGATCCTGCTGGACGAGGCGGAGACGGTCGCGCTGGCCGACCGGTACGGGATCACCATCGCGGCGCTGAGCCGCCCACCGGTCGAGGGGTGAGTTCTGGACCGTGGCACAGGTCTCCGACCTGTGCCCGTCGCGCCACAGGTCGGAGACCTGTGCCACGGTCCGAAACCGGGGCCGGGTGTCCTTCCCCTCCGGCCCGTGGACGCGATATAACTGAGGTAGTTTCAACCCGTCCCCCGCCGTCGCGGCCGGTTCCGCTCGCCCTATGGGGTCGATCTCCTTCCTGCTCCCGAGCCCGATGCCGGCGGCCCCGCCCGGGCCGGCCCGCGGGCCGTTCTTCGCCCACGGGTACGAGCAGGCGGTCACCGCCGCGGCGGTCGAGGCGGCCGACGGGCTGCTCCGGGTGACCAAGCCGCTCGACGACAGCGGGTACCTGCTCGCCCCGTGGCCGGTCGGCCCGTTCGGCACCCTGGTGGCCGGCACGTCCACCCTGCGGGAGCGGGCCGAGCCGTACCGGCTGATGCTCGAGCTGGCCCGCGGGAAGCTGAACCAGGTGCGGACGCAGGCGGCCGAGTGGCAGGGGATCGGGCTGGTCACCCCGAAGGCGTTCGACGCCCGGGTGGCGGACGCGACCCGGCAGTTCGGGAAGGCGCTGGTGTCGCCCCCGGCCGAGTCGGACGCGCACGCCGCCCGGGTGCTGGAGGAGAGCTTCGCCCTGGCCGACGTGCTGGCCCGGGAGTTCGTCTCCCAGCTGTTCGACACCCGGCACCAGGAGGAGGGCAAGATCGACGCCCGGCTGGCGGCCCGGTCGCTCGGCGGGCCGGGGGCGCTGGCCGGGGAGTACGCCCGGGCGTTCAACGCGGCGGCGGTCGGGCTGCGGTGGGCGGAGGTCGAGCCGGAGGAGTCGCGGTACGACTGGTCGGCGGCCGACCGGGCGGTGGCGGCGGCGAAGGCCGCCGACCTGCCGATCACCATGGGGCCGGTGATCGACCTGGCCCCCGGGATGCTGCCGGCGTGGGCCGCCGGGTGGGAGGGGGACCTCCCGACCTTGGCCGCGTTCACCTGCGACTTCCTGGAGACGGCCGTCCGGCGGTACAAGGCGGACGTCCGCCGGTGGGTGGTGTGCGGCGGGTTCAACCACGCCGACGCGCTCGGGCTGGGCGGGGACGAGCGGGTCCGGCTGGCGTTCCGGCTGTTCGAGGCCGCCCAGCAGCTCGACCCCCACCTGGAGTTGGTGCTGTCCGTGTCCCAGCCGTGGGGCGAGTACCTCGGCACCGCCGGGCAGGCGCTGTCCCCGCTCGCGTTCCCGGACGACCTGATCCGGGCCGGGCTGAAGGTGGCGGGGGTGGAGCTAGAGATCCGCCCCGGCGTGACCCCGCGCGGGAGCCTGCCGCGGGACCTGCTCGACACCGTCCGGCTGCTCCACCTGTTCGGCAGCCTGGGGGTGCCGCTGGAGCTGACGCTGAGCCTGCCGTCGTCGCCCCGGCCGGACCCGGCGGCGGTTCCGGGGCAGGCGGTCTGGGGGCCGGCGTGGCGGGCCGGGCCGTCCCCGGACGGGCAGGCCGAGTGGGGGGCGTCGTTCGCCGCCCTGGGGCTGTCGATCCCGCACGTCCGGGCGGTCACCTGGGACCACTGGGCGGACAGCGAGTTCCACCTCACCCCGGCCGGCGGGCTGGTCGGGACGGACGGACGGCCGAAGCCGCTGCTGTCCCGCCTCCGCTCCCTCCGCGCCTCCCACCTCGACTAGCGGGCCGTGGAAAATCGCCCCGACCCGCCCGCCGGTCCGTAAAACAAACCCCGGAACTCGCGCCCGCACCCGTCGTCTCGCGGAAGCCGTCAGGAAGTAGCGCCGGCCGCGGCCCAACCCCCTCCGCGGCCGGGACCGGTTCACCCGTCCGACCCGACCAACTCTCGACCGACCCGGAGCACGCGCATGAGCGACCGCACCGCACGGCCCCGCACCCGCCTGGGGGTGGAGTGCCTCGAAGACCGGCTCACCCCGTCGTTCGGCAGCACCCCGCCGGCGACCATCACCCCGCCGGCGGCGTTCACCGCCGTCGCACTGGACGCGAACGGGGACGCCTCCGGGGCGGCGTCGATCACCGCCAACGAGAACGACTTCTACCGGTTCACCGCCGCCGCCGGCACCTACACGTTCACCGCCAGCACCCCGAACAGCACCCTCGACACCGTCGCCGTCCTGTACACCGCCGCGGGCCAGCGGGTGGCGTTCAACGACGACATCTCCACCAGCAACCGCGACAGCCGGTTCGGCGTCAGCCTGCAGGCCGGGACGTACTTCCTGGCGGTGTCGAACTACGTCGGGACGGCCGGCGGGAGCTACACCTGGGGGATCGACGGCCCGGCCGCGGCCCCGCCGTCCCAGGGTGGGTTCCAGATCGCCCTGCGGACGAGCGGGCTGACGGCCACCCAGCAGGCGGTCTTCCAGCAGGCGGCGAGCCGGTGGGCGCAGGTGATCACCGGCGACCTGCCGGACGCGACGTACAACGGGGTGTTCGTGGACGACCTGTTGATCGACGCGTCGGTCATCGACATCGACGGGGTCGGCGGGACGCTCGGGCAGGCCGGGCCGGACCGGGTCCGGTCGGGCACCCTGCTGCCGATCCACGGGACGATGCAGTTCGACCGGGCGGACATCGACGCCCTGGAGCGGAACGGCGGGCTGTTCGCGACGGTCCTGCACGAGATGGGTCACGTCCTCGGGATCGGCACCATCTGGCAGCAGCGCGGGCTGGTGACCGGGGCCGGGACGTCGAACCCGCGGTTCGTCGGCCCGCAGGCGACGGCCGCGTACAACCAGCGGTTCGGGGTGAGCGCGGCCGGGGTGCCGCTGGAGACCGCGGGCGGGGCCGGGACGCGGGACAGCCACTTCCGCGAGTCGGTGTTCGGGAACGAGCTGATGACCGGGTTCCTGAACTCCGGGTCGAACCCGCTGAGCGCGATCACGGTCGGGTCGCTGGCGGACCTCGGGTACCAGGTGAACTTCGCCGCCGCCGACCCGTACTGACCCCGGATAGCACCGTCGCACGACCGCCTTCGGTTGTGCGGCGGGTCGGTGCGTCGCTTGGTCCCGTGAACCGACGGACGGGAGGAACCCCGCCGGGCTGGATGCTTTCCGCCCGTTCAACCCCGGCCCGCCCAACCTCATCAGTCGAAGGCCCCGATGACCGCTGTCATGGTCGCCGCCGTCGTCGCCGTGCTGGTCGTGGTCGTGGCGACCTGGCAGTCCCGCGCCGCGTTCGCGGAGCGATTTCCCCCGATCTCCGACGCGGAGTTCCTGGCCCGCTGCCGCCCGGGGACCAGCCCCGAGGTGGCGCTGAAGGTCCGCAGGATCGTCGCCCGGCACTTCGCCGTCGAGTACGAGCGGGTCCATCCGTGCATGTGCTTCGTCGAAGACTTGGGCGCGGACTGACGGGTGAGCGGCGTCGCCCGGCCGCGCGGGGGGTTCCGGTTTCGTTGGGGTCCGGTCGCATGGCGCTGAGTGTCTTCGACCTGTTCAAGATCGGCATCGGGCCGTCCAGCTCGCACACGGTCGGCCCGATGTGGGCGGCCCTGCGCTTCGCCCTCGGGCTGGAGGCCCGAGGCGTCTTAACCCAAGTCCGGCGGGTGCGGGCCGACCTGTACGGGTCGCTCGCCCTGACCGGCCGCGGGCACGCCACCGACACCGCGGTCCTGCTCGGCCTGTCCGGCGAACAACCGGACACGACCGACCCCGCGGCCGTCGCGCCGCTCGTCGAGCACGCCCGGTCCACGGGCACCCTCCGCCTGGCCGGCCGCGCCCGCGTCCCGTTCCGCGAGGCCGACGACCTGGTCTTCCACCCCGACGAGTCCCTCCCGCGGCACCCCAACGGGATGCGGTTCGCCGCCACCGACGCGGCCGGCGCCCCGCTGGCCGACGAGACGTACTATTCGGTGGGCGGCGGGTTCGTCGTCAGCGAGGCGGAGGCCGAGGCCGGTCACGCGGGCGGGAACGAGCCGGCCGGCCCGGTCCCGTACGAGTTCGGCTCGGCGGCCGAGTTGCTCGCGATCGGGCGGCGGACGGGGCTGTCTGTTGCCGACGTCGTGCGGCACAACGAGACGGCGTGGCGGCCGCCGGCGGAGACCGACGCCGGGCTGGACCGGATCTGGGCGGTCATGGAGGGGTGCATCGAGCGCGGCTGCCGGGCCGACGGCGTCCTGCCGGGCGGGCTCGAGGTCCGCCGCCGGGCCGGCGTCCTGTACCGCAACCTGCAGGCGCGCCCGGCGGCCGACGACCCGCTCGCCGCGCTCGACTGGGTGAGCCTGTTCGCCCTGGCGGTGAACGAGGAGAACGCGGCCGGCGGGCGGGTGGTGACCGCCCCGACGAACGGGGCGGCGGGGGTCGTCCCGGCGGTGCTGGCGTACTACCGCCGGTTCCTGGGCGGCACGGCCGAGGGCACCCGCGACTTCCTGCTGACGGCCGCCGCGGTCGGCATGCTGTACAAGCGGAACGCCTCGCTGTCGGCGGCCGAGATGGGCTGCCAGGGGGAGGTGGGGGTGGCGTGCTCGATGGCGGCCGCCGGGCTGGCCGCGGTGATGGGCGGGACGAACGAGCAGGTGGAGAACGCGGCCGAGATCGGGATGGAGCACAACCTCGGGCTGACGTGCGACCCGATCGGCGGGCTGGTGCAGGTGCCGTGCATCGAGCGGAACACGATGGGGGCGGCGAAGGCGATCAACGCGGCCCGGCTGGCCGTCCTGCACGGCGACGGCAGCCACCGGGTCCCGCTGGACCGGGTCATCGAGACGATGCGGCAGACCGGGCTGGACATGCAGGACAAGTACAAGGAGACGTCGAAGGGCGGGCTCGCCGTCAACGTCGTCAACTGCTGAACGTCGGTGAGTTCGGTCGGTAGGGAGGGTCACCCGGCGGCCCGGGCGGGGCTCCCGGCCAGCGCGTCCCGGACGGCGGCCAGCAGCTCGTGCGGGCGGTACGGCTTGCCGAGCAGCCCGAGCGCCCCGTTCAGCTCCGCGATCTCGTCCGCCGAGTACCCGGTCGAGAACAGCACCCGGGCGGCCGGGTCGATCTCCACCAGCCGGCGGTACGCGTCCCGCCCGGACAGCCGGGGCATCGTCACGTCCAGCACCACCAGGTCGACGCCGCCGGTGCGCTCGAACACCTCCACCGCCTCCGCCCCGTCCGCCGCCGTCAGCACCGCGAACCCGGCCGGCTCCAGCACCGCCCGGGCGATCTCCAGGATCATCTCCTCGTCGTCCACCACCAGCACCGTCCGCCGGGCCGGGTCGGCCGGGTCCGGTGCGGTCGGCACGGCCGGGAGCGGGCACGGGGTCCGGGACCCGTCCGCCAACGGCGGCGAGGGCCGGCGGTCCGGCCGCCGGGCCGCGGCGCCGTCGGCCGGGGGCAGGTACAGGTCGAGCCGGGTGCCGGCCCCGGGGGCGGACTCGCACGTCACCCACCCGCGGTGCTGCTTGACGATCCCGTGGGCCATCGGCAGCCCCAGCCCGGTCCCCTTGCCGACCCCCTTGGTGGTGAAGAACGGCTCGAAGATGCGGGCCCGCACCTCGTCCGTCATCCCGCACCCGGTGTCCGCCACCCGGAGCCGGACGAACCGCCCGGCCCGGGCCTCCCCCGGCAGCCCGGCGGCCTCGGCCTCCGTCACCTCGACCGGGTCGGCGGCCAGGGTCAGGGTGCCGCCGTCGGGCATCGCGTCCCGGGCGTTCAGGCACAGGTTCAGGAGCACCTGGGAGAGCAGGGTCGGGTCGGCCCGGACCGGGCCGCAGTCGTCGGCCACCCGGACGTCCACCCGGACCCGCGGGCCGAGGGCGTGGCCGATCAGCCCGACCGCCTCGGCGAACGCGTCCCCCGGGTGGACGGCGGCGGACACCAGCTGGTTCTTCCGGGCGTACCCGAGGAGCTTCCCGGTCAGGTCGGCGGCCCGGGCGGCGGCCCGCTCGACGGCGACCAGGTGCGGGCGGTTCGGGTCCCCCGGGGGCAGGTCGATCAGGGCCAGCTTGCCCAGGATGGCGGTCAGGATGTTGTTGAAGTCGTGGGCCACGCCCCCGGCCATCTGCCCGACCGCCTCCAGCTTGTGGGCCTGGAGCAGGTGCTCCTCCAGCCGCTTCCGGTCGGTCACGTCGACCGACACCCCGAGCCCGTACTCGTACCCCCCGTCCGGGTCCCGGACGGCGGCGAACGACAGCTCCGACCAGACCACCGTCCCGTCCGGCCGGACGTACCGCTTGGTGGTGCTGTACCGGTCCCGGGTGCCGGCCCGGACCTCGTCCATGAGCGGGGTCTGGGCGGCCCAGTCGTCCGGGTGGGTGACGTCCGCCGGGGAGAGGGCCAGCAGGGCCTCGGCGGGCCGCCCGACGAGCGCCGCGAACGCCGGGTTGCAGGCGACGAACCGGCCGCCCGGGTCGGTCAGGGTGACCCCGGCGGACGCCCCCTCGAAGATCCCGCGGAACAGGGCCTCGCTCCGCCGCAGGGCGTCCTGGGCGGCCTTCAGCGGGCCGACGTCGGACGACACGCACACCACCCCGGTCGCCCCGGTCTCCGGCCCGAGCGGGGCCTTGGTGGTGACCAGCGGGCGGCCCCGCGGCCCCGGCGGGTACACCTCCTCGAACTGGACCGCCCTCCCGCCGGCCAGCACCTCCAGGTCCCACGCCCCGGCCGCCTCCGCGTACCGCGGCCCGAGGAAGTCGGCCGGGGTCTTCCCGACCGCCTCCTCCGCCGACACCCCGAGCAGGTCCGCCTGGAACCGGTTCATCACCAGGTACCGGCCGGCCGCGTCCTTCGCGTTGATGATCCCGGGGAACGCGTCGATGATCGCCCGGAGCAGCTGGTTGCCCGCCCGGACCGCCGCCTCCGCCGCCTTCCGGTCGGTCACGTCCCGCTGGATGATCGCCCAGTGGGCCGGCCGCCCGGCCGGGTCCGGGATCGGCACCAGGTTCAGGTCGACCCAGAACTCGGACCCGTCCTTCCGGTAGTTCCGCAGCTCGATCCGGAGCGGCCGCTGCTCGTCCAGGGCGGCCCGGATCGCGTCCAGCGTCTTCTGGTCCGACTCGGGGCCGCGGAGGAAGTGGAGCGACCGCCCGAGCACCTCGTCCCGGGTGTACCCGGTGAGCCGGCAGAACGCGTCGTTCGCGTACACCACCGCCCGGCCGCGGCCGGGCCGCGGGTGCGGCTCCAGGATGACCAGCGCGTCCCGGGCGTGGACGACCGCCGCCTCGAGCAGCCGGAGCGGGTTCGGGGCCGCGGCCGGTCGGCGCAACAGGACCGCGGCCGCGGCCGCCAGCAGGGCGGCGCCGGCCAGGTACGGGGCGGCCGCGGGGAGGGCCGCCTGCAGCCCGACCCCGGCGAGCACGGCAGCGGCCGCGAGCGCCGGGCGGGAGGTCGGTTGGTGGGGGGGGGTGGGCATGGGCGGGCGGGCGAGCAGGAGTTCCGGCCGGGGCGCGGGCCGGGGTCACCGTCCAGCTTAGGCCGGAAACCCTTCCTTCCTAACACCGTCGGTGAAAAACGGACCGGCGGTGTTGCACGCCGGTAGAATCCCTCGCCGGCAGCGGAATCGGCTCAGTCCCGGCCACGATTTTCCACCCCGGGTCGGCCGGGTTTATCCCGACATCCCGTCGGCGGTTCACTCGCATGGGCCACCGGAACCTGACGGAGTGCGTCGCCGACCTCGACCGGGCGGGGCACCTCCGCCGCGTCGCGGCCGAAGTTGATCCGCACCTCGAAGCCGCGGAGGTGCAGCGGCGGGTGTACCGGGCCGGCGGGCCGGCGGTGCTGTTCGAGCGGGTCAAGGGGACGCCGTTCCCGATGGTCTCGAACCTGTTCGGCACCCGCGAGCGGACCCACTTCCTGTTCCGCGACGCCCTCGGCGGCGTGCGCAAGCTGGTCGAGCTGAAGACCGACCCCGGGAACATGGCCCGCCGGCCGTGGCGCTATTGGGACGTGCCGCTGTTGGCGTGGCGGCTCCGCCCGAAGTGGGTCCGCCGGGCACCCGTGCTCGCGCATCAAACCACCCTTTCTCGCCTGCCGCAGTTGAAGTGCTGGCCGCTCGACGGCGGGGCGTTCGTCACCTTGCCGCAGGTGTACACCGAGCACCCGGACCGGCGCGGCTGGGTGAAGTCGAACCTCGGCATGTACCGGGTGCAGTTCTCCGGGAACGAGTACGAGCCGGACCGGGAGTGCGGGCTGCACTACCAGATCCACCGCGGGATCGGGGTGCACCATGCGGCCGCCCGGCGGCGCGGCGAGGTGCTGCCGGTGAACGTGGTGGTCGGCGGGCCGCCGGCCTTAGCCGTCGCCGCCGTGATGCCGCTGCCGGAGGGGCTGCCGGAGCTGGCGTTCGCCGGGGCGCTCGGCGGCAGAAGGTTGCGGATGTGTGTGCCCCCGAGCGGGGGGCGTGAGCCCCCTGTGCAGCCGGATCACACAGGGGGCTCACGCCCCCCGCTCGGGACTCCGGCCGACGCCGACTTCGTCATCTCCGGCCACATCGACCCCACGCGGACCAAGCCGGAGGGGCCGTTCGGAGACCACCTCGGGTACTACAGCCTGACGCACGACTTCCCGGTGATGACGGTGACCCGCGTCACGCACCGTCCCGGGGCGATCTGGCCGTTCACCGTGGTCGGCCGGCCGCCGCAGGAGGACACGTCGTTCGGGGAGCTGATCCACGAGCTGACCGGCCCGGTCATCCCGACGGTGATCCCGGGGCTGCACGCGGTGCACGCGGTGGACGCCGCCGGGGTCCACCCGCTGTTGCTGGCGGTCGGCAGCGAGCGGTACGTGCCGTACGCCGCGACGCGCCGCCCGCAGGAGCTGCTGACGCTGGCGAACGCGATCCTCGGGCAGGGGCAGTTGTCGCTCGCCAAGTACCTGTTCGTCGTCGCCAAGGAGGACGCCCCGGACCTCGACGTCCACGACGTCGGGGCGTTCTTCCGGCACGTGCTGGAGCGGTTCGACCCGGAGGCCGACCTGCACTTCCAGACGCGGACGACGGTCGACACCCTCGACTACTCGGCCGGGATGGGGCTGAACGCCGGGAGCAAGGTGGTGGTGGCGGCGGCCGGGCCGAAGCGGCGCGACCTCGGGACGGCGGCCCCGCCCGACCTGCGGCTGCCGGACGGGTTCGGCGACCCGCGGGTGGTGACGCCGGGGGTGTTGGCGGTCGCCGGGCCGCGGTGCCGGGGGTCGGACGAAGACGCGGTGGTAGCCCGGCTCTGCGACGTGCTCGGTGCCCAGTCCGCGGTACTCGGCACCTTCCCGCTCGTCACCGTCGTGGACGACAGCGAGTTCGCGGCGCGGGACCTCGGCAACTGGCTGTGGGTGACGTTCACCCGGAGCGACCCGGCGAACGACGTGCACGGGGCCGGGGCGCGGGTGGCGCGGAAGCACTGGGCCTGTACCGGGCCGGTGGTGATCGACGCCCGGCTGAAGCCGCACATGCCGCCGCCGCTGGAGGAGGACCCGGCGGTCACGAAGCGCGTGGACGCGCTGTTCGCCCGGGGCGGGCCGCTGTACGGGGTGGAGTAGGGTCAGCCGTTGAAGTGCGCGGCGGCGTCCGGGTCGGGACTGACCGCGTCCATGACCCACCGGTTCAGGTCCCGGAGCATGTCGTCGTGCAGCCCGGCCGCCGGGTAGGCCCGGAACCGCACGTCCGCCCCGGCGGAGGCCGCCGCCCGGGCCGCCCGCCGGGCCGCCGCCACCGGCACCACCGGGTTGTTCGCCCCGTGCCCGACGAACACCCGCACCCCGGCCGCCGGCCGGCGGGTCGGCGGGGGGCCGTTCAGAACGGCGACCCCGGACGCACCGGCGGCCGCGGCGAGCCGGTGGGCGAGGGCCGCCCCGGCCCCGACCCCGATCAGATACACCCGCCCGGGGTGGACGTGGTAGGTCCGCTCGGCGTGGGCGATCAGGGCGAGGACGTACCGGGCGTCGGCGGCCGGGTCGGCCCAGGCGTACCCGCGCCGGCCGGTCGCCGCCGGCGGGAGCGGGACCGACCCGCGCGGGCAGACCGCGACGTAGTTCCGCCGGCTCAGCCGCGGGGCGAGGCGGGCGGCCGCCTCCTCGTCGGCGCCGGCGTCGTGCAGGACGACGACCAGCGGGTAGGCGTACTTCGGCTGGTAGTCGGCCGGGACGAGCAGCCGGGCCGGGCGGGTCGGGTGGGCCGGCAGGCGGGCGGTGGTGAACCCCTCCGTGGGGCGACTCGGGCGTCGCTCGGTGGTGGAGCCCGGCATAAGAGGTCCGTGATCCGGTGTGGCCCGGCGCGGGTGGCGGCCGGTTCGCGACAACTGTACGTTGGGGTCCCGGGACATTCAAGAACACCCGCCGCCGGACTTGAGCCGAAACCACCGGTTTGTGCCGGCCGGCGTGCGGTCGCTCCGGCTGGGTCACTTGCAGTGGACGGGAGAAGCTGGGGGCCGTCAACAGGCGGCGGGGGATCGGGAAGGGGTTCGGCTGCGGGGCGCCGTCACAACCGCGCCCGGGGCACCAACCGGCGCACCCGCGCCGACCCGCACAACCGCTCCGGTCACTTCTCCGCCGGCTCCTGCCGCACCGTCACCTCGGCCCACGTCTGGAACTTCGGGGAGTCGGCCGAGATGCGGAACCGGAACGTCTCCCCGGGGGTGACGAACCGGGCCTGCCGGCACCCCTGCTCGGTGAACGTCGGCCGGCCCGGCTGACCCTGCACGGCGTTCTCCCAGCGGTGGGTGGCGTTCACCCCCACCCAGATCGTCCCGCCCGGCTGGCAGATCGGGAGCAGCTCGACCGCGGCCCCGACCCACTCCTGCCCGGGCCGCCCGTCGGGGTCGAGGACGCCGACGGCTCCGCCGGTGCGGAACACCGCCGACCGGCCGCTCGACGAGACCACGCTCGGCTCGGCGATGTACTTGACCGTGCCCTCGGCCCGCGACCCGAGCGGGTCGCCCTGGCACACCCGGACGTCGAACCGGACCTGCCGGGGGCCGGGCTGGTCGGTCAGCCCGCCCGCCGCCGCGATCATCACGAGCACCACGTTCATCGACCGCCTCCGTGCGACGAAGAACCGCTCACCCGCCCGGGGTTTCAACCCCGGGCTTCACCCGACGAGCTTCTTGCCCCGCAGGTACTCCAGCACCAGCGCGACGCCCTGCTCGACGGACTGCCCCGTCGCGTCGAACGTCAGCTCCGGATTCAGCGGCGGCTCGTACGGGTCGTCCACCCCGGTGAACCCCATCCCCTTGCCGGCCGCCACCGCCTCCCGGGCCTGCTTGTACAGCCCCTTCGGGTCGCGCTGCTCGCACGTCCCGATCGGGGTGTTCACGTACACCTCCACGAACGGGATCGCCCCGCCCTTGTTCCCCTCGTGGATCTTGCGGGCCGCGTCCCGGTCCTTCCGGTACGGGCTGATGAAGCTGGTCAGGGTGATCAGCCCGGCGTCGGCGAACAGCCGGGCCACCTCGCCGATCCGGCGGATGTTCTCCTCCCGGTCGGCGGCGCTGAACCCCAGCCCGAACCGCTTCGCCATGTCCTCCGGGTACCCGCGCGTCTCCATGAGGATCTTCGGCCCGGCGTTCAGCCCGAACCGGATGTTGTCCCCGTCGAGGACGTAGGCCGGGTGCCCGAGCCGGACCAGCTCCTTCTCGACGGCGACCGCCAGGGTGCTCTTCCCGGACCCGGACAGGCCGGTGAACCAGAGGGTCAGCCCGGTCTGCTTCAGGACCGCCCGGCGGTCGTCCCGGGTGACCGCCCCGGCGTGGTAGAAGACCTTGTCGGACATCGGAACACCAAATGCGGAGTGCGGAATTCGGAGTGCGGAATAGGAGATCCTACGGACCCGAGCCGGTCCGGCCGCCCCGTGTTTCGTCTTCCATTCCGCATTCCGAATTCCGCATTGATCAGGGCCCGGCCACCAGGAACTGGACCGGGGCGGTGCGGGTCTTCCGGCCGCCGGCCGCGTCGGACACCTCGACGGTGACGGTGTACACGCCGGGGGTGGCGGGAACTTGGAAGGGGTGGAGAACGTGGAAGTCCTGGACCGGGCCGCGGGTGAACGCCTTCTTCTCGAACTTGACCTCCTGCACCCCGAGCCGCCGGTCGTTCGGGTCCGGCAGCGGCACCACGTTGTTCTTCGCGTCGCGCACCTCGACCGCCGCCCGGACGTGCGTCAGGTGCGTCTCCCCGGCCGGCCCGTCGGCCCGCTGCGGGACCAGGTTCCGCACCTCCAGGTACAGATGCGCCTGGTCGTTCGGCTTGTACGGCTCGCCGGCCGGCCGCGGGCTGTACCGGCCGAACCCGGCCACGTGGCGGCACAGGGCGACGTGCTCGACCCGGAGCGGCGCGCGGGCCTCCAGCCGGGCGGCGACGGCGTGCAGCTGCTCGGCCAGGGCCGGGTCGGCGGCGAGGTCGGCGGTCGCCCCGCGGGTCAGGATCGGGACGAGTTCGAGGACGAGCTCCTGGTTCGGCCCGTCGAGGGACCGGAGGATCTCGATCGCCAGGTCCGGCTTCCCCTCGGCGTACGCCTTGACGGCGCGGAACAGCGGGGGCTCGGTCGGCGGGGGCGGCGGGGCGGACGGGGCGAGGGGGAACGGGCCGGGCTCGCCGGCCGGCTTCACGTCGGCCGGCGCGGCGGGGGGGACGGGTGCCGCCTTCCGGGCGGTGGCGTCCTTCGGCGGCGGGGCGACGGCCCGCTTCGGGACCGCCTCGCCCGGCCGGGACGGGAGTTCGGCGAACTGGTCGCGCTTCGCCGGCGCGGCTACCTTCTCGGCCGGCCGGTCCTTGAGCACCGGCGGGCCGAGGCTGGCCTCGAAGCTGACACACGCCGGCAGAACCAGGGCGGCCGCGGCGGGGAGGCCGAGTAGCCGGCGGGGGGCGGGCATCCGTGACCCTCGGGCGAAGACGGCCCGCGCGGGCGGCGCGGGCCGTGGCTCATACCCCCAGAGCAGGGCGGCGCCAAGTCACTTCCCGGCCGGCGGGCCGAGGAAGTACAGGGCGAATGCGGTCGCCAGGGCCGGGTCGCCGTCGATGCTCTTCCCCGTCGCCCACGACCCGTCCTCCTTCTGCTCCTTGACCAGCTTCTCCACCCCCTCCCGGTACCACGCCCGGGTCTGCCTCCCGGCCGTGAACTCCCGCCTGCCGAGGGACCGGCCGAGTTCCGCCGCGACCATCATGTTGTACCCGGTGCTCTTCGCGGACTCGAACCGGAACTCCGGGACGTACCACGCCATCCCCTTCTCGAACGCCGGGTCCGGCTTCCCCGCCGGCTCCTGTTTCGCGGCGAGGCTCAGCCCGACCAGCGCCGCCCCGGTCATGCTCAGGCTGCTCGCGTCCCCGCCCCCGAGCCGCTCGCTGTAGTACGCCCAGGCGCCCGCGTTGAGCTGGGCGCGGGCGTACAGGTCGCGGACCTCCGCCCACACCTTCTCGTCCACCTTCGCCCCGGCCTGCACGGCGGCGTGCAGCGCGACCACCGCGAAGTGGGTGTTCGACCCGTCCGGGATGTCGTTCTGCGGGTAGCTCCAGCCGTCCAGCCGGCCGCCGCGGCGGATCGCGGTCCGCAGCAGCCAGTCGGCGTTCGCCTGGATCTGCTTGCGGAACGACTTCGGCTCCGCCTTCGCAAACACCTGCGTCTGCAGGCTCACGACGTAGGTCCTCTTCGGCTCCAGCTTGGCCAGGTACAGGAGGGCGCCGGCGACGGCCGGGTCGTCCGGCGGGACGCCCGCCTCCAGCAGGGCGAGGGTGACGAGGGCGGTGCTCCCGCCCTCCATGTCGGCCAGGGTGCCGATGAGCACCTCCCAGGTGCCGTCCGCCTTCTGCTGCTTCTTCAGGTAGCCGATCGCCTTCTCGCGGGCCGGGGCGGCCTTCTTCTCCAACTCCGCGGCCGGGCCGGCGACCAGCACCACGGACAGGACGAGCGCGGCGGTCATGGCGGTTCTCCGGGTACGGGCGAGCCTATTCTGACCGTTCGCCCGGCCGGCGGGAAGATTGGCGGTTTCTGAAAACCCGCCGCCGGGCCGTTGTGGGCCGGCCCCGCCCGCGGCAGAATGAGTGATCCTCTCGCCACCCCACGGAGCCAACCCGATGTCGCTGCCCCTCGCGGCCGCCCGGCCGGCGCTGCTCGCCGCGTCGTTCGCCGCCGTTACGTTCCTCCTCGCCCCTACCCCGGCCGCGGACGTCGCCCCGGCCCCGCGGATTACCCCGGCCGACCTCGACAAGCTCGCCCTCGCCGAGGTCAAGGCCCGGGCCGAGCTGATGAAGAACCTCCGGTACCTGTCGGACGAGATCGGCGGCCGGCTGACCGGGTCGAAGAACCTGGAGCGGGCGAACCAGTGGACGGCCGACCGGATGAAGGCGTACGGGCTGGAGAACGTCCGGCTGGAGCCGTGGGAGATCCCGGTCGGGTGGGAGCGCGGGAAGGCGAGCATGCGGGTGGTCGAGCCGGCGACGAAGACGGAGCTGCTGATCGCGGCCGGCGGGTGGACGCCCGGGACGAAGGGGAAGGTGACCGGGGAGGTCGTCGTCCTCAAGGCGAAGACGAAGGCCGACCTGCAGAACTACAAGGGGAAGCTGAAGAACGCCGTCGTCCTGCTCGGCCCGCCGACGCCCGTCCGGCCGATCACCGACATGACCTACGGCCCGCCGACCGGCCCGCCGGCCAAGAAGGACGAGGGCAAAAAAGAGGAGCCGAAGAAGGACGAGGTGAAGAAGGAGGGCGAGCAGCCGGCCCGGGCGGAGTTCCAGCCCGGCCGGTCGCCGGACGTGACCGAGTTCCTGAAGGCGGAGGGGGCGGCGTGCGTCTGCCTGGACTCCGGGAAGCCGCACGGGCTGCTCGTCACCACCGGCGGGTGGCCGGCCGACCGGGCGGCCGCCGAGGCCCGCATCCCGCGGGTGTACATGGCCCACGAGCACTACGCCATGCTGCACCGGCTGGCCGAGCGGGGCGGCCCGCCGCCGAAGGTCGAGGTGGAGATCGAGAACCGGTTCGTGCCCGGCCCGATCACCGTGTTCAACACCGTCGGGGAGGTGGTCGGGGCGGAGAAGCCGGACGAGTTCGTGGTGGTCGGGGCGCACCTCGACTCGTGGGAGCTGGCCAGCGGCACCACCGACAACGGGACCGGCAGCTGCGTCGTGCTGGAGACGGCCCGGACCGTGGCCGCGCTGGCGAAGGCCGGGCACCGCCCGAAGCGGACGATCCGGTTCGTGCTGTTCAGCGGCGAGGAGCAGGGGCTGCACGGGTCGAAGAAGTACGTGGACCGGCACAAGGCTGACATGGACCGGCACTCGGCCGCGCTGGTCCACGACACCGGGACCGGGAAGGTGACCGGGTTCGGGGTGCTCGGGCGGGAGAGCTGCAAGGCGATCCTGGACGTCGAACTCGCCGGGCTGAAGGCGGTCGAGGGCTGGCAGGGGCTGACGGCGGGCGGGATCCGCGGCGGGACGGACCACTGGTCGTACCACACCGCCGGGGTGCCCGGGTTCGCATGCAACCAGGAGATCGACGAGTACCGGCTGACCCACCACACCCAGAGCGACACGTTCGACAAGGCGAAGGAGCCGAACCTGGTGCAGGGGGCGCAGGTGATGGCGGTCACCGCTCTGCGAATCGCCAACCTGCCGGAGTTGCTGCCGCGGCGGTGACGGGGTTGTCCGAGCCCGAGCGCGAGCGAGGGTCTACCTCGACCCTCGCTCGCGCTCGCGCTCGGACGGAGTTGGCTTCTGCCGGGTTCGTGACTTACGCTTGGCGCGGAACCCGGAACCGCCGCGCCGACCGCGGCGTCCAACCGGTGCCCGCCCTCCGTTCCCAAGCGAGCCGCCCCATGTTGCTGCGGTCCACCGCCCTCGCCGGCCTGGCGGCCGGCATTCTCTCCGTCGTGGGAGCCTCACCCGTCCCGGTGAAGGCCAGGCCGGACGACAAGAAGGCGGACGCGGCCGCCGCGAAGAAGGCACTCGCCGAGGTGCAGGACTTCGTCGGGCTGTGGAAGCTGGAGGGGACGCAGAAGGCCGGGGCGGCGACGAAGGCGTGGAAGGAGGGCGTGAGCTGGGGGTGGAGGTTCAAGGACGGGGACGCCTGGCTCGTCGCCGAGTTCGCGGGCGGGAAAGGGAAGCACTGGGCGTCCGGGGAGTTGCGGTACGACGCGGCCAAGAAGAAGTACCGGCTGGCGCTGGCCGCCGCGGACAAGACGGAGCAGGCGTTCGAGGGCGACCTGATGAAGGGCGGCGGGCTGAAGCTGGAGCGGGCGGACGCGAAGACGAAGGACGTGTACCGGCTGACGCTGAACACGCTGGCCGAGGGCGACCGGTTCCAGGTGAAGCTGGAGAAGCAGGACGGCGGGAAGGGGCTGTTCGACACCCGGTTCGCGATGAACGGGAACAAGGACGGGGCGTCGTTCGCCGGCGGCGGGGCGAAGAAGCCGGAGTGCGTGGTGTCGGGCGGGGCGGCGGCGATCGCGGTGAACTTCGGCGGGAAGACGTACTACGTGTGCTGCTCCGGCTGCCGGGACGAGTTCAACGCCAGCCCGCAGAAGTACGCGAAGTAGCCGGGCCGTCGCGCCCCCGGCGGCCGGGTAGCGTGCCCGACCCGCCAACGTGACACCCAGGCCGGTGGCCTGGGCTGAGGGAGGGCGGGCCTTCGGCCCTCAAGAACCCGAAGCCCCGAAGGGGCGCCCTCCCTCAGCCCAGGGCACCGCCCTGGGTTCGCTGTACGTCAGGTGAGCCGTCGGGGTCTTCCTCTCGCTCCGCCGGCGGGGTAGCATGGCCTTCCCCCGCCGGAGGAACCCGCCGTGCGCCTCGCCGCTGCCGCCCTGCTCCTGACGCTCTCCGCTGCCGCCGCGCAGAAGCCGCCGGTCGCCCCCGCCCCGCGGCCGGTCAACCCCTACGCCGCCGGCGAGAAGGCGCTCGACGCCTACCTCCGCGACCAGGTCGGCCGCGTCGAGGCCGGGTGCCTGACCAAGCTCACGACCAAGGACGCCTGGGAGAAGGACCGGCCCGAGCGCCGCCGGCAGTTCCTGGAGATGATGGGCCTCTGGCCGCTGCCGGAGAAGACCGACCTGAAGCCGACGGTCACCGGCACGGTCGAGGGCGAGGGGTTCACCGTCGAGCGGCTCCACTTCCAGTCGCGGCCCGGGCTGTACGTCACCGCCAACCTGTACCTGCCGAAGGGGGCCGCCGGGAAGCGGCACCCGGCGGTGCTGTACGTCTGCGGGCACGGGAACGTGGTCGAGAACGGCGTCTCGTTCGGCAGCAAGACCCACTACCAGTACCACCCCGCCTGGCTCGCCGCCCACGGGTACGTCTGCCTCATCCTCGACACCTTGCAACTCGGCGAGATCCAGGGGCTGCACCACGGCACCTACCGCGAGAACCTGTGGTGGTGGCAGGCCCGCGGGTACACCCCCGGCGGGGTCGAGCTGTGGAACGGCGTCCGCGCCCTCGACTACCTCCAGTCCCGGCCCGAGGTGGACCCGGACCGGATCGGCCTCACCGGCCGCAGCGGCGGGGGGGCGACGAGCTGGTGGGTGGCCGCCGCCGACGACCGGGTGAAGGCGGTGGTCCCGGTCGCCGGGATCGCCGACCTCCGGGCGCAGCTGTGCGAGGGGGCGGTGCCGCGGTTCGCCCGCGGGGTGCTCCCGGGGCACTGCGACTGCATGTTCCCGGTCAACACCTCCCGCTGGGACTTCGCCGACGTCGCCGCCCTGATCGCCCCGCGGCCGCTGCTCCTCGGCAACTCCGACGCCGACGACATCTTCCCCGTCGCCGGGTACCGCCGGCTCGCCGACAAGGTCCGCCCGGTCTACGACCTGTACGGGGCCGGGGAGAAGTTCCAACTGCTGGAGACGAAGGGGCCGCACAAGGACACGCCGGAGCTCCGCGTCGGGATCAACCGCTGGCTCAACCGGTGGCTCAAGGACGACGCGAAGACCGAGGTCGTGGACGACCTCCCGCCGCGGCTCAAGCCGGAACAACTGAAGGTGCTGGCGGAGCTGCCGGCCGGGCGGATCAACGAGAAGGTCCACGAGACGTTCGTACCGACCGCGAAAGTCGGCCCGCCGGACGCGAAGGAGTGGGCGGCGCAGAAGGCCGCGCTGCTCGCCGGGCTGAAGGAGAAGGTGTTCGGCGGGTGGCCGACCGACCCGCCGCCGGTCGGGGCGGCGGTCGCGGCCGACGTGACCCGCGACGGCGTCCGCCTCCGGGCGATCGACTTCACCTCCGAGGCCGCGGTCCCGCTGCGGCTGTTCGTGCTGACCGCGGAGAAGGCGGAGAAGCCGGCCGAGGTGATCCTGAGCGTGCTCGACGACGCCGGCTGGGACCGGTGGTGCGCCGGCCTCGGGCCGGACTTCGCCGACGCCCTCCGGCGGAAGGCCAAGCGCGACGACGCGGCGTTCGCCCAGAACCTTGCCGTGATGCGCGACGGGAAGGTGGCGTTCGCGGCGGTCGCCCCGCGCGGGATCGGGCCGACGCGGTGGGCGGAGCCGGGGGGCGTCGAGGACAAGATGACCCGGCGGCGGTTCGCGCTGCTCGGGCAGACGGTGGACGGGCAGCGGGTGTGGGACGTGCGGCGGGCGGTGGCGGCCGTCGCGGCGCAGCCGGACCTGAAGCCGGCGAAGCTGACCCTGCACGGCGAGCGCGAGGCGGCCGGGATCGCCCTGTACGCCGGGGTGTTCGAGCCGACCGTGGCGGCCCTCGACCTGTGGCACCTCCCGCCGACGCACCGCGACGGGCCGACGTTCCTGAACGTGCTGCGGGTGCTGGACACCCCACAGGCCGTCGCCCTCGCCGCCCCGCGGAAGGTGACGCTGCACGTCCGCCGGGAGGCCGACCGTGCCGCGTGGGACTGGCCGGTCGGGTTGCAGCGGCGGCTCGGCGGCGACGGGCTGGCGGTGAAGGTGGTCGGGGAGTGACGGGGCCGGGCCGGGCGATATACTGCCCGCCTACCATCCCGCGAGGAGCTACCGGTGTCCGACCAACCGCCGATCCCGGCCGCGCAGCCGGCCGCCCCGCCGCAGCAGCAGATCCAGGTGCCGATCGACGACGCCGGGATGGAGAGCGTGTACGTCAACTTCTACCGGGTGAGCGGGAACCCGGACGAGGTGCTGCTCGACCTCGGCATGTACTCCCAGATCTTCACCCCGGCCGGGCCGGAGGCGGTGAAGCTGAAGCACCGGCTGGTGATGAACTTCGTCACCGCGAAGAAGCTGGCCGAGGTGCTGAAGATGGTCGTCGCCCGGCACGAGCAGGCGTACGGGGTGGTCGAGGTGGACGCGAACCGCCGCCTCCGCATCACCCCGCAGCCGCCGCGCCCGCCGCAGGGGTAGCCGGCACACAGTAGCCGGCACACTCCGTGTGCCGCCCGCCGCGGCACAAGGAGTGTGCCGGCTACTTCGGACCCACGTACCACAGGTGCGTGTAGGTCCGGATCAGGAACCCGCCGCCGGTCGGGACCACCGACGCCCGGGTGGTCGCCCCGTCGAGCGGGTTCCGGGCGACCACGTCCAACTCCGGCTTCGCCGCGAACACCACCGTCTCCCCCTTCTGGCCGACGACGTACAGCCGGCCGGCGGCGTGCACGGCGCTGCTCCAGCACCCGCCCGGCACCGGCTGCGACCACCGCTCCTTGCCGGTCTTCAGTTCCAGGCACGCCACCCCCGGCTCGTTCACCACGTAGACGTGGTCCCCGACGATCACCCCCGTCCCGATCCGCTGCGGGTTCTTCGCCGTCCGCCACAGCCGGTGGGTCTCGGTCACGTCCCCGGCGCCGGCCGGGGTGACGCCGATCGTCGGCCCGCCGTACCCGGCGGAGGCGACGACCGCGTCGGCGCTGACCAACGGGGAGGCGTAGGAGAGGCGGTCGGCCGCGCCGTCCTTCTCCAGCCCGCGGCAGCCCCACACCACCTTCCCGGTCGCCGGGTCGTGGGCCTTCACCGCCCCGGGCCAGGTCATCAGGACGCGCTCCGCCCCGCCGACCGCGGCGACCACCGGGGTGGCCCACGACCCGTAGTACTCGCCCGGCTTCTTCCCCGGCTCGTCGTGCCGCCACACCTCGGTCCCGTCGGCCTTCCGCAGGGCGACGAGGAACGTCGTCTCGTGCGGGCCGTGGTGGTGGATCACGAGGTCCTTGTGGATGACCGGGGACGACGCGCTGCCCCAGATGTGGTCGGCCGGCCCGTACTCCTTCTTCCACAGCTCCTTGCCGGCGAGGTCGTAGCAGTACAGCCCGGCGGACCCGTGCGACACCACGACCCGCTCGCCGTCGGTCGCCGGGGACGCGGCGCAGTACGTGTTGGTGGCGTGGATCGTCTCCTTCCCCTCGAACGTGACCGTCTTCTCCCAGAGCTTCGACCCGTCCTTGCGGTCGAGGCACCAGAGCGAGCGTTTCTTACCCTTCTCCGTCGCCTGGGTGAGGAACACCTTGTCGCCCCAGACGACCGGGGTGGAGTTGCCCGGTTCCGGCAGGGCGACCTTCCACCGCACGTTCTCGGTCGCCGACCACTTCACCGGCGGGTCCTTCTCGGCGGAGTGACCCTGGCCGGTCGGCCCGCGCCAGCCGGGCCAGTCCTCGGCGGCCGTCGGGGGTGCGAGTGCGAGTGTGAGTGCGAGGGAAGAAGAGAGGCGGGGGGGTGACATGGGGAACTCCGGGGAGGGCGGGCGAGGTGAGTATGGCCGGTGCGGGCCGCCACCGCCAGTGGCCGACCCGGCGCCGCCGGCGTAGGTCGTCGGGAAGGGATTCGCCAGCCACCGGAGGCCCGCCCGTGACACTCGCCGCCCTCGCCGCCCTGTGCCTCACCGCCGGTCAGGACGTCGCCCCGCCGCCGCCGCGCGACCTCGCCCCGCTGATGGCCCGGCTCGGGAAACTCCCGGGCGAGCTGGCGAAGGCCAAGAAGGTGGACGCGGACGTGGCTGAGGGGCTGTTCCTGGGGGTCCTCGGCCGGCTGCCGGAAGAGAAGGAGAAGGAGACCGCCCTGAAGTTCCTGGCCGGGGCCGGGGACCGCGAGGCGAAGGCCCGCGACCTGGCCTGGGCGATGGTAAACACCAAGGAGTTTCTGAAGCTGCACGGGCTGGACGCCGACCCGGCCGGGGCGGTGAAGATGCTGAACAAGCTGGTCGAGAGGTGGGGCAAGGACGACGAGAAGAAGTAGCCGCGCGGCCGGGACGACGGGCATCGTGCTGCGCGCCCGGAGCCGTCACAGGGGCGGGATGAACGCGGCGCTGGCCGACGGGTCGGTGCGCTTCGTCCGGGACGGGATCGACCCGTTGACGTACCGCAACCTCGGGTCGCGGGCCGACGGGGCGGCGGTCGGCGACTTCTGACTGGCACCAGGGCTACCGCCACTTCTGTTCCGGGAACCGCGCCTTCAGTTCGGCTGCGGCTACCGGACCAAACCGCTGTGACCTTACCCAGAACCTGCGCACGTTCCGGAGGTGAGCGGAACGCGCCACGGCCAGGACGGCGTCCCGGCCCACTCTCTCGGAAGCGACGGTCAGTTCCTCCAGCCCCGCGAGTCGGGGGCAACCGGCGACCAAACCGACGGCCCGATCCGGTGCGCGGTGCTGTTCCCAATCCAGCCGGCGGAGGCCGCCGAGGTGCGGCGAGTTGAGGAGTACTACGAGCGCGTCGAGGTCGCCGTCCTGGAACCGGCGATCACACAGTATCAGGTGCCGCACCCGGGTCAGGTACGGACTGCCGGCAAACATCCGGGCGGAGTTCAATGACAGGACGGTGAGCGTCACTTGCTCGACCGGGGAGGCCGCCCACGCTGCCGTCGCAACTTTCGTTAAAGTCGCCCCACTCCCGACCGACACCTGCGGGAACCCACGGACGAAGCCCGACCAGCGGATGCCGGGAATGACCGGCATCTCGGCCGCCCACCGCGACCCGTACCGATGCCACAATTCCCTCTCTCGCGGGGTGTCACGTATCAGGGAGCACTGCAGGCGGATGAACTCGGCACGGTCTGCGTCCCCGTGTTCTTCCAGCCAATCGGCGTAGACCATGCGCAGGGTGTCGTCGTCGGGGTCGCCACAGACCGCCGCCATCAAGGCGTCCCGTTCGGCGCGGTTACCGGATGCTTGCCAGGCGGCGTTTGCCGGTCTTCGGGTCGGGAAGAAGCGGAACAACCGGACGCCCGTGGGGTCGGCGACGAGCAAGACTTGACCGTCCTCGCGAAACGCGGCGACCGCCCAAGGCTCGGAGCGGTGGTGAAAGTCAGGGACGCGAAGACTGACCGCCCCGGTCGGCTCATACACCACCAGCTCATCTGCGTCCGGGTTCGGCTCCAACCGTTCCCCGGCAGGGTGGTCGGCGTGCGGGTCGGGGAGGCGGGTGCGCGACTGCCCGCCGGCCTCCCACATCCCGTACATGTCGAACGCCTGCCAGAGGCGAAAGACTCCGGTGGCCGAGTCGAACCGCCGCCTCCACTGCGGTCTGGCGCGGGTGACGCGGATAGCCCACCCGTAATCGAGGGTATAGTACCCGTCTTCGGTCCAGACCGCGACACGTCCACCGACCGGGAGCGAGACCGCCCGCACCCGACCCGTCAGTTCGCCGGTCATGACCCGCATCGGTTTCCACATCGCTGTCGCCCTCGCGGTGTCCGGGTAGGTTAACGCCCCGGCCGGCGGCGTGGAATGTCCGCCTCACGCCATACAATCCGCCCGGGAGGTGCCGCGATGCTGCCGTTCCCGGTCGATGCCGTCCCGCCCCTGACCGGGGTCCGCGTCCTCGACGCCGCCCGCGTCCTCGCCGGCCCGTTCTGCGGCCAACTCCTCGCCGACCTCGGGGCCGAGGTGGTCAAGCTCGAACGCCCCGGGGCCGGCGACGACACCCGCGCCTGGGGGCCGCCGTTCACCCCCGACGGCCTGTCCGCGTACTTCCTATCGTGCAACCGCGGCAAGCGGTCCGTCACCCTCGACCTCGCCGACCCGGACGGGGCCGCCGTCTTCCACCGCCTCCTCGCGGCGTCCGACGTGCTGCTCGAGAACTTCCGCACCGACAGCGCCGAGAAGCTCGGGCTGAACCCGGACGCGCTCCTGTCCCGGCACCCGCGGCTCGTCGCGTGCTCGATCAGCGGGTTCGGCCGGACCGGCCCGTTGAAGGACGCCCCGGGGTACGACTTCGCGGTGCAGGCGATGAGCGGGCTGATGGGGATCACCGGGCCGGAGGACGGGCCGCCGTACAAGGTCGGGGTGGCCTTGGCCGACGTGCTCACCGGGCTGTACGCCGCGACCGCGGTGCTGGCGTGCCTCCGCGCGCGCGACCGGACCGGGCACGGGTACGCGATCGACGTCGGGCTGCTCGACTGCGCGGTCGCCGCCCAGGTGAACGTCGCCCAGGCGTACCTGACCGGCGGGGTCGTGCCGCCGCGGGTCGGGAACGCCCACCTCCAGATCGTCCCGTACGAGTCGTTCCCGACCGCCGACGGGTACCTGGTGCTGAACGTCGGCAACGACGGCCAGTGGCGGGCGTTCTGCCGGGCCGGCGGGGCGGACGAGATGGGGGCCGAGCCGCGGTACGCGACCAACCCGCAGCGGGTGAAGCTGCGGGCCGAGGTGGTGCCGAAGGTGGCGGCGTTGGTGAAGGCGCTGCCGACGGCGGAGTGGGTGCGGCGGCTGTCGGCGGCCGGGGTGCCGCACGCGGTGGTCCGGGACCACGCCGCGGTGTTCGCCCACGAGCAGGTGCTGGCCCGCGGGATGAAGGTGACCGTCCGCGACCCGGCCGGGAACCCGGTGGACCTGGTCGGGAACCCGGTCCGCCTGACCGGGGCGCCGGTCGCCGACCCGGTGGTCGCGCCGCACCTCGGGGCGCACACCGACGAGGTGCTGCGGGAACTCGGGCTCGGGGCGGACGAGGTCGCGGCGCTGCGGGCGAGGGGTGTCGTTTAGCCGCGACGCGGAGTCCCCGGAGCGGAGCGCGGGCGCGCACCTCGCGCTCCGCTCCGGGGACTCCGCGTCGCGGCTAAACGGCTACCTCCCGATCACCCGCACCAGCAGCCCGACGGAGGCGGCGGTCAGCGCGAGCAGCCCGGCCGCCGCGCCGCCGACCACCCACGCCGACCGGCCGGCCCGGCGGCGCTCGGCCGCCCCGTCGAGCTGCTCCCACGGGGACGTGTCGCCGGCCGGGACCGGGTGCCGGGCGGTCTCGCCGGCCGCCCCCTCCGTCACCGGCACGGCCATCGGCACCGGGCACCCGTCGCTCAGCATCCCGCCGGCGAACGAGTACGGCCCGTAGCCCCCGGCCGGCAGCTCGAAGCTGACGGTGTCCGTTCCGGCGACCGCCTCCAGCTCCTCCCGCACCTCGGCCGCGGTCGGCCGGCGGGCCGGGTCGGTGGCCAGCATCCACCGGACCAGGGCGTCCAGCTCGGGGGCCACGTCCGACCGCAGGAGGTCGAGCCGCGGCGGCTCCTCCCGCCGGCGCCGGGCGGCGGCCCCGCCGGGGAACGGGGGCCGGCCGGCGAGCAGGAAGTACAGTACCGCCCCCAGCGCGTACACGTCCGCCCGGTGGTCCGCGGCCGGGTGGTCGGCCTGCTCCGGGGCGGCGTAGTCGGCCGCCCCCGGGGGGCCGCCGGGGGCCGGCCGGGCGAGGCCGAAGTCGGTGAGCTTGACCAGCGGGTCCGGGGCGGTCGGGTCCGGCCGGGCGACCAGGACGTTCGACGGCTTCAGGTCCCGGTGGGCCATCCCGAGGGCGTGGGCGTGCTCCAGCCCGGCCGCCGCCTGCCGGGCCAGCTCGCACGCCTCCGCCGCCGGCAGCGGCCCGCGCTCCCGGACCAGCGCGTCCAGGTCCGGCCCGTCCACGTACTCCAGCACCAGGTAGTACCGCCCGGCCAACTCGTCCGCGTCGTAAGCCGTCACCACGTTCGGGTGGTTGAGCTGGGCCGCCGCCCGCACCCGCCCGCGGTACCAGTCCCGGTCGGCCGCCGTCCGGGTCAGCTCGGCGCTCAGCACCTTCACCGCGACCAGCCGGTTCATCGTCCGGTGCCGGGCCTTGTACACCCGGGCGGACGGGCCGCTCCCGATCTGCTGGAGGATGACGTACGGCCCGAGGTGATACCCGTCGGTCCGCCCGGCCAGCAGCCGCTCCGCCTGGAACTTCGTCAGGTAACCGGCCGTGATGAGCGCCCGGGCGGCCCCGACGGCGGTCTCGGTGCGGCCGGCGGCGGCCTCGACGCGGGCGAGCTGCGGTTCGCCGAACAGCCCGGCCGCGCGCACCGCCGCCAGGAAGGCGTCGCGGTCGGCCGCGGTCAGGGGCGGGGACGGGGTCATGGGCGCGGACCCGGGGCGGGCGGGGGGCGTGACGGCCGGCGGGAGCAGCCCGAGACCGGCCGAGGCGGGGCGGGGCATCGCGGATCCCTTCCGAACTCTAGGAGACGAAACCCCGCCGCGGGCGCTCGCGGACGACTCTTCATAGACAAGACGACGACCGGCCGCTTGCGCTGTAACCGGGGGGTAACAACCCGGCGGCGGGGGGGCGAACCCGGAGCGTGAGCGACGGGGTGGCGGCCCCTTCCCGGCGGCGTGGCCGGGTGGGAGACGCACCCCGTCGCTCACGCTCCGGGTTCGCCCGGCTTTTCCCTCGCGGACTTCCCCCAGACCGTGTAACCTTGTAACCAGTCTGGAGACCCCGCCTGCCCACCCCACCCGGGCCACCCCCGCCCGCCGGTCGCCAACCCTCCGCGAGGACCGACCCATGCCGTGCCCCTCCCGAACGCCGGCCGCGCGCCGGGCTTGCGCGCCCGCCCTCCTGCTCGCCGCCCTCGCGTCCCCGGCCGCCGCCGCCCCGCCCGCCGACGCCGACGAGCGTAAAGCCGTTGCCGGCCAGCCCGCGGCACTCGAGGTGGCCCCGGCCGCGGTCACCCTCACCGGCCTCCGCGACGCCCGCCAACTCGTGGTGTCGGGGAAGTATTCGGACGGCACCGTGCGGGATTTGACCACCGTCGCCGACGTCGCCGTCGAGCCGGCCGCCGCGGTCGAGGTGCAGGAGGGGCTGTTCCTCCGGCCGAAGCAGAACGGGACCGCGACGGTCGTGGTGCGGGCCGGCGGGAAGGAGGTGCGGGTCCCGGTGACCGTCGCCGGGCTGGACGCCCCCGCCCCGGTCAGCTTCCGCCGGGACGTGGTCGCCGCCATGAACGTCGGCGGGTGCAACATGGGCGCCTGCCACGGCACCCCGAGCGGCAAGAACGGGTTCAAGCTGTCGCTCCGCGGGTTCGACCCGGCCGCCGACTTCCTGCAACTGACCCGCGACCAGTTCGGCCGGCGGACCGGCAAGCACACCGCCGACCAGAGCCTGCTGCTGCTGAAGGGCGTCGGCCGGGTGCCGCACGAGGGCGGGCAGCGGTTCGGCGGCACCAGCCTGCCGGCCGAGCTGATGACCGCGTGGCTCGCCGAGGGGCTGCGGGACGACGCCGCGGGCCTGCCGGGGGTGAAGAAGCTGGAGGTGGCGCCCGGGCCGCGCGTCCTGAAGGCGCCGGCGAAGTGGCAGCAACTCGGCGTCACCGTCACCTTCGCCGACGACTCCGCCCGCGACGTCACCCGGCTGTCGAACTTCAGCAGCTCCGACCCGTCGGTCGCCGACGTCACCGCGACCGGGCTGGTCGAGTTCAAGCGGTCCGGCGAGGTGGCGATCCTGGTCCGGTACCTCGAAGAGCTGGTGTCGGTCCGGCTGATGTACCTGGAGCCGCGCGACGGGTTCACCTGGCCGAACCCGCCGGAGGCGAATTACGTCGACACCCACACCTTCGCCAAGCTGAAGCAGCTCACCATCGCCCCGTCCGACCTGTGCACCGACTACGAGTTCGTCCGCCGGGCGTACCTCGATTGCACCGGGCGGATGCCGACGACCGCGGAGGCGAAGGCGTTCCTCGCGGACAACGACCCGAAGAAGCGCGGGAAGCTGGTGGACGCCTTGGTCGAGACGCCGGAGTTCGCCGACTTCTGGGCGCTGAAGTGGGCGGACGTGCTGCGGAACAGCCGGAAGACGCTGCAGGTGAAGGGGAGCTACGGGTTCCAGGCGTGGCTCCGCGGGCACCTGATGAAGAACACCCCGTGGGACAAGGTGGTCCGCGAGCTGGTCACCGCGAACGGGAACACCCACGCGAACCCGCCGGCCAACTACTACCGCATCGCCAAGGACCCGCAGAGCCTCGCCGAGACCACGGCCCAGCTGTTCCTCGGCGTCCGGATGCAGTGCGCGAAGTGCCACAACCACCCGTTCGAGCGGTGGAGCCAGGACGACTACTACGGCATGGCGGCGTGGTTCGCCCGCGTCAAGACGCGGCCCGAGACGGTGCTCGGGACGAAGCCGGCGGGCGCGGCGGCACAGCAACTGGCGGAGGTGGTGTACGCCGCCCGGGACGGGGAGGTGACCCAGCCGCGGACCGGGAAGACGATGAAGCCGCGGTACATCGGGACCGGGGACGCGGACGTGCCGGCCGGCGAGGACCGGCGGGCCAAGCTCGCCGACTGGCTCACCTCCGAGAAGAACGCGTTCTTCGCCAAGTCCGTCGCGAACCGCGTCTGGTTCCACCTGATGGGCAAGGGGATCGTCGACCCGGTGGACGACTTCCGCGACTCGAACCCGGCGTGCAACGACGAGCTGCTCGACGCGCTCGCGGCCGACTTCGCCAAGTCCGGGTTCGACATGAAGGCCCTGGTGAAGACGGTGATGAAGTCGCGGACGTACGGGCTGTCGGCGCAGCCGACGGAGTCCAACAAGGACGACACGAAGTACTTCTCGCACGCGGTCACCAAGCTCTTGACCGCGGAGCAACTGCTGGACGCGATCTGCGACTTCACCGCGGTCCCGGAGAAGTTCGCCGGGCTGCCGCTCGGGACGCGGGCGACGGCCCTGCCGGACGGGGAGGTGAACCACCCGTTCCTGAAGGCGTTCGGCCAGCCGGCCCGGGAGCTGGCGTGCGAGTGCGAGCGGGAGAGCGACGGGAACCTGGCCCAGGCGCTGCAGCTGATCAACGGGCCGACGGTGAACGAGAAGGTGCGCAGCGCGAACAACCGGCTCGGGAAGCTGCTGGCGGCGAACGCCGGCGACGACGCGATCCTGGACGAGCTGTTCCACGCGGCGCTGGCCCGGGCCCCGTTCGACGACGAGAAGAAGATCTCGCTCGGGCACGTCGCCAAGGGGGCGGACAAGCGGAAGGCGTGGGAGGACGTGGTCTGGGCACTGATCAACACCCGCGAGTTCCTGTTCCGGCACTAAGGTTCGCGCCGCGGCGGGGGCCGGCCGTCACAACCGGAACCCGGCCGCGGCCGTCGGGTCGGATTCGGGTACCACGGTCGTTCGCCGCCTCTACAATTCCCGGGTCGCGGGCCGCCCGCGCCGCCCACCCGGGACCGCCCCGTGCCCGACCCCGCCGCCGCCGACCTCCTCGCCTTCCTCGACGCCCTCCCGGTCCCGGTCTTCAGCTACGACCCGGCCGGCCGGCACACCTACGTGAACGCGGCGGTCACCCGCATGGTCGGGTACGCCCCGGACCAGCTGCTCGGCAAGACGATGGCCGAGGTCGGGTACCCGCCGAACATCGCGGTGGAGTACGCCGCGGCGGTCCGGGCGGTGGCCGAGACCGGGGAGCCGCACGCCCAGCGGCTGACCGTCCCGACCCCCGGCGGGGAGGCGGTGGTGGAGATCCGGCCCGGCCGCCGGGCCGGGCCGCGGGGCGCCGGGGAGGTGGTCGGGGCGGGCGTCGACATCACCGCCCGGGTGGCCGCCGAGGCCGCCCTGCGGGAGAGCGAGGCCCGGTACCGGCAGGTGGTGGAGGACCAGACCGAGGTCGTCTGCCGGTTCCGCCCCGACGGCACGTTCACGTTCGTCAGCGACGTCTACTGCCGGGTGTTCGGGAAGCGGGCCGGGGACCTGGTCGGGTCCCGGTGGCAGCCGGTCGTCCACCCGGACGACGTGCCCGGGGTGGAGGCCCGGCTGGCGGCCATGTCGGCGGCGAACCCGGTGGTGGTGATCGAGAACCGGGTGACCGACGGTGCCGGGCGGGTGCGGTGGATGGAGTTCGTCAACCGCGGGTTCTACGCCCCGGACGGCACCCTGGCCGAGGTGCAGGCGGTCGGCCGGGACGTGACCGCCCGGCGGGAGGCCGAAGACGCCCGGCGGGACGCCGAGCGGCGGCTGGAGGCGTTCTTCGACACCGCCCCGGTCGTCGCCTGGATGAAGGACGAGGCCGGGCGGTACGTGTACCTGAGCCCGAGCTACCACCGCCGGTTCCGGGCCGCCGGGTGGCTCGGGCGGACGGACGCCGACCTGTGGCCGGCGGCGGTGGCCCGGGCGTTCCGGGAGAACGACCTGCGGGTGCTGGCCGGCGGCCGGCCGGAGCAGGTGTCCGAGACCGCCCCGGACCCGGGCGGGGACACCCGGACGTGGCTGAATACCAAGTTCCCGTTCGTCGACGCCCGCGGGGCCCGGCACGTCGGCGGGGTCGGGGTCGACGTCACCGACTGGGTCCGGGCGGAGGCGCTGCGGCGGCAGGCGGAGGCGGACCTGCGGGCCGGGGAGGAGCAACGGGAGCAGGAGCGGCGGATGCTCCAGTCCCAAAAGCTCGAGAGCCTCGGGGTGCTGGCCGGCGGGATCGCCCACGACTTCAACAACCTGCTCACCGCCGTCCTCGGGTACGCGTCCCTGGCCCGGCTGGACGTGGCCGGGCGGGACTATTCCGCCCTGGACGAGTACCTGGACAAGATCGAGCGGGCCGGGCACCGGGCGGCCGACCTGTGCCGGCAGATGCTGGCGTACGCCGGCCGCGGCCAGTTCGCCGTCCGCCCGACCCCGCTCAACCCGCTGGTCGAGGAGATGGGCGGGCTGCTCGCCGCCAGCGTGTCGAAGAAGGCGGTGCTGCGGTTCAACCTGGACCCGGCCGGCCCGGTGGTGGACTGCGACGCCACCCAGATCCGGCAGGTGGTGATGAACCTGATCACCAACGCGTCCGACGCGGTCGAGGACCGGAGCGGGGTGGTGACCGTCACCACCGGGGTGGTGGACGCCGACGCCGCCTACCTGCGGGAGGTGTCGGCCGACGACCTGCCCCCGCGGCGGTACGCCTACCTGGAGGTGTCGGACACCGGGTGCGGGATGACCGACGAGGTGAAGGCCCGGCTGTTCGAGCCGTTCTTCACCACCAAGTTCACCGGCCGCGGGCTCGGGCTGTCGGCGGTGCTCGGGATCGTCCGCGGGCACGGCGGGGCGGTGAAGGTGTACACCCAGGTCGGGAAGGGGACGACGTTCAAGGTGCTGCTCCCGACCACCGACGACGCCCCGCCGGCCGACCCCGGCCCGGACGAGGCCGACCGCCCGTTCGGCCGCGGCCGGCTCGTCCTGGTGGTGGACGACGAGGAGGACGTGCGGGTGCTGGCCCGGAAGCTCCTGACCCGGGCCGGGTTCGCGGTCGAGGTGGCGGCGGACGGGCGGGCCGGGGTGGACGCGTTCCGCGCCCGCCCGGACGACTTCGCCCTGGTCCTGCTCGACCTGACCATGCCGCGCCTGGACGGGGCGGCCGCCTTCCGGGAGCTGCGGCAGGTCCGCCGCGGGGTGCGGGTGATCCTGGCCAGCGGGTACGCGGCGGACGAGGCGACGGTCGGGTTCGAGGGGAAGGGGCTGGCCGGGTTCGTCCGCAAGCCGTTCCGGTCGCAGGAGCTGCTGGCCGCCGTCCGCGCCGCCGTCGGCCCGTGAGTCGGTCGTGCTCGAGCTGCGGAACGGGCCCCGACCCGGAGGGCTGCCGCCCTTCATCCAACCTTCACGCCGCCGCGGCGGGGCCGTCCGTAAGCTGACCGGGCGTGTTCGCCCCTCCCGCCCCGGACCCGTCGCATGCCGCGCCGCGCCCCCGTCGCATTCACTCTCGCCGCCCTGATCGCCTCCGCGGGGTGCGGCAAGCGGCCCCCGGTCGATGACGCCAAGGACGGGCCGCGGATCGAGGCCGAGGCGGCCGAGGTCAGCGGCAAGGGGGCGACGTTCGTCGAGCCGATCATGACGTACTGGACGGAGACGTTCCGCACCCGGACCGGGGAGAAGGTGAGGATCAGCTACGACGGGGTCGGGTCGTCCGCCGGGATCGAGGCGGTGACCAAGAAGCTGGCCGCGTTCGGGTGCTCGGACGTCCCGCTCACCCGGGACCAGTTGGCGGCCGCCGAGGCGGGCGGCGGGGGCGTGGTCCACGTGCCGCTGGTCGTGGGGGCGGTGGTGCCGATCTACAACGTGCCCAACGTGGACGGCGACCTCGTGTTCACCGGCGACCTGCTCGCCGACGTCTTCATGGGCAAGGTGGCGCGGTGGAACGACCCCCGGCTCGTCGCCCTGAACCCGGGGCTCGGGGCGGTCGACCTGCCGGTCAAGCCGGTCGTCCGGTCGGACGGGAGCGGCACCTCGTTCATCTTCACCGACTACCTGTCGAAGGCGAGCCCGGCGTTCCGGGCGGAGGTGACCGCCAGCACCAAGCCGAACTGGCCGAAGGGGGCGGTGACCGCCCAGCCGAAGAGCAAGGGGGTGGCCGGGTTCGTGGCCGAGAACGCGGGCACCATCGGGTACGTGGACCTGACCGACGCCCTCGACGGCAAGACGAAGTTCGGGGCGGTGAAGAACCGGGCCGGGAAGGTGATGAAGGCGGACGCCGCCGGGATCACCGCCGCCGCCGCCGCGGCGATGAAGGCGCCGCAGGACGCCGAGCCCTACAAGCTGCACGAGCTGACGTACAACCTGACCGACGCCGACGCCCCCGACGCCTACCCGATCTCCGGGATGAGCTTCGCCATCGTCTACAAGTCGCTCGCCGGGGAGCAGGCCGGCGGCGCGAAGGGGAAGGCGGTGGTCGCGTTCCTGACGTGGGCGACGTCGGCCGAGGGGCAGGAGATGGCGAAGGCCCGGAACTACGCCCCGCTGCCGGCGGAGCTGCAGAAGAAGGCCGCCGAGAAGCTCGCCGCCGTCGAGGTGAAGTGACGCCCGCCATGCCCGCCACCCCGCCCGCCGACGCCCGGCCCGCGGCCCGCTGGCCGGAGGCCGTCTTCGCCGCCCTCACCCGCGGGTCCGGCCTGCTCATCCCGGCCCTCGCCGCCCTGCTCGTCGGGGTGCTGGTGTGGGACGCCTGGCCGGTCCTGTCCCGGGCCGCCGAGTACCGCCTCTGGGGGAGCACCTGGGACCCGGCCCCGACCGGCCGCCCGCCGACGTTCGGGCTGCTCGGGTTCGTGTTCGGCACGGCCGTCACCGCCGCCGTCGCCATGCTGGTCGCCGTCCCGCTCGGGGTCGGCACCGCCGCGTACCTGTCGGAGGTGGCCGGCCCGCGCGTCCGCCGCGCCGCCACCTTCATGGTCGAGCTGCTCGCCGCCATCCCGAGCGTCGTCTACGGGTTCTGGGGGCTGCGGTTCCTGTCCCCGCGGGTCCGCGACTTCTACGAGGCGGTCGGCCTGCCGGACACCGCCGGGCTGGGGCTGTTCCCGGCCGGGCTGGTGCTGGCGGTGATGGTCCTGCCGTACGTCACCGCCCTGAGCTTCGACGTCTGCCAGGCGGTGCCGCGGTCGCAGCGCGAGGGGTCGCTGTCGCTCGGGGCGACCCGGTGGCAGACGGTCTGGCGGGTGGTGCTCCCGTACGCCCGGCCGGGGATCGTCGCGGCGTGCTTCCTGGCGCTCGGCCGGGCGCTCGGGGAGACGATGGCGGTGACCATGCTGGTCGGCAGCCGGCCGGGCGACAGTTGGTCGCCGTTCGGGCTCGGCGACTCGCTGGCGAGCGGGATCGCGCTGGGCGTCCCGGAGACGAACTCGGGCGCCTACCGGTCGGCGCTGATGGCGATGGCGGTCGTCCTGTTCGCCGTCACCGCCGGGTTCAACGTCCTCGCACGGGTGCTGCTCCGCCGGCTGACCCGCGGCCCGCGGCCGGCGGCGGCGGCGGAGCGCGGGCCGGGGGCCGGCGAGTCGCCCGCCCCGCCCCCCGACTCCGAGCCGCTGCCGTCCGACGGCGGGGCGGCGGTGCGGCGGGACCGGGTGATGACGTGGGTGCTGCGCGGGTGCGTGTTCCTCAGCCTCGTCCCGCTGTTCCTGATCCTCGGGTACATCCTGTTCAACGGGGTCGGGGTGGTCGAGGGGACGCTGTTCACCGAGCGGAAGCGGGCGGAGCTGACGGCCGACCAGTACGAGCGGTACCGGCGGTGGCAGGAGACCGGGCGGGCGGAGGACTACCCGCGGGACGGGGTGGGCCAACCGGCCCGGCGCGGCGGGCTGGGGCACGCGATGGTCGGGAGCGCGCTGGTGGTGCTGGCCGCGGCGGCGATGGCGGTGCCGTTCGGGGTGCTGGCGGCGGTCTACCTCGCCGAGGCCCGGAACTCCCGGACCGCGGCCGCCGTCCGGTTCGTGACCGAGGTGCTCGGCGGGGTGCCGTCGATCGTGGTCGGGCTGTTCGCCTACGCCTGCCTGGTGTACCCGTTCTGGCTGGGCGGGGTGCCGTGGGGGTACAGCGGGTGGGCCGGGGCGTTCGCCCTGGCGGTCCTGATGGTCCCGGTCGTGGTCCGCAGCGCCGAGGAGGCGATGCGGCTGGTCCCCGATTCGCTCCGGCAGGCGAGCTACGCGCTGGGGGCGACGCGGGTGCAGACCACCCTGCGGGTGGTCATCCCGTCGGCCCTGCCGGCGGTCGTCACCGGGGTGTTCCTGGCGGTCGGCCGGGCGGCCGGGGAGACGGCCCCGCTCCTGGTCACCGCCGGGCTGTACAACGACTGGCGGTTCGACCTGTCCGGCGAGGTCGGCACCCTGCCGCTGTACATCTACAAGTACTCGACCAGCAACTTCGACGACCTGCGGGACCAGGGGTGGGCGGCGGCGGTGGTGCTCCTGTCGGTGGTGATGCTGCTGAACGTCGGCATCCGGCTGGCGTCCGGCAAGCGGGTGGTCGCGGCGGCCCGGGCCGACTGACCGGGGGGTGTGAGTGTGAGAAAAGACCGGGTAACGATCAGGACCGCGTCACCCCACGCGGCACGCCCGCTCCCTTCCTCGTTTTCCCTCACACTCGCACCCGCACTCACACCCTCCATGTCCCGCCTGCTCCTCACCCTCCTGCTGCTCGTGGTCGCCGCCGCCGGGCTGGCCGGGGGCCTGTTCTGGCACCTGTCCCCGGCGGGGGCCGCGGTCGGGGTGGCGGCGGTGCTCGCCGCGGCCGTGGTCCTGGTCCGGCGGGCGGCCCGGCCGGACGACGGCGGGCGGCGGCTGGCGGACATGGTCTCCCTGGTCGAGCACGACCGGGAGCAGCTGCGGGCGATCCTGTCCGGGATGGTCGAGGGGGTGGTGGCGATCGACGCCGACCTGCGGGTCGTGTTCGCCAACGACCGGGCCGGGGAGTTGCTCGGGTTCGACCCGGCCGGGGCGGTCACCCGGCGGGTGTGCGACGTGGTCGGGTGGCGGGCGTTCCGGGAGTTCATCGAGAAGGGGCTGGCCCGGGCCGAGCCGTACCGGGAGGAGCTGGAGTGGAAGGGGCCGCCGGCCCGCACCCTGGCGGCCTACGTGTCCCGGTTCCCGGGGCACGGGACGCCGGGGGCGGTGGTGGTGGTGCACGACACGTCCGAGGTGCGGCAGGCGGAGCGGCTCCGCCAGGACTTCGTGGCGAACGTGTCTCACGAGCTGAAAACCCCGCTCGCGGTCATCAAGTCGAGCGCCGAGGCGCTGGTGGACGGGGCGGTCGACGACCCCGAGGACCGGGCCGTGTTCCTCGGCCAGGTGGTGCGGGAGGCGGACCGGCTGGAGGCCCTGATCCTGGACATGCTCAGCCTGGCCCGGGTCGAGTCCGGGAACCTCGGGCTGGAGCCGGGCCCGGTCCCGCTCGGGCGGGAGATCACCGACTGCGTCGAGCGGCACCACGCCCGGGCGGAGGCGAAGACGCTGACCGTGGTCGAGCGGCCGCCGGCCGACGTGCCCGGGGAGGTGCACGCCTGGGCCGACCCGGACGCCCTGCGGCAGGTGATGGACAACCTGGTGGACAACGCGATCAAGTACACCCCGAACGGCGGGCGGGTGACGGTCCGGTGGACGGCCGCCGCCGACGCGGTCAGCTTCGAGGTGGAGGACACCGGGGTGGGGATCCCGGCCGACGACCTGGCGCGGGTGTTCGAGCGGTTCTACCGGGTGGACAAGGCCCGGAGCCGGGAGGTCGGGGGGACCGGGCTGGGGCTGGCGATCGTGAAGCACCTGGTGCAGGCGATGCGCGGCCAGGTGCGGGCGGCGAGCGCGGTCGGGAAGGGGACCACGTTCCGGGTCACCCTCCCGCGGGCCGGGCAGGGGTGACCGAGGCGCGGCCCCTGGAGCGCGGCCGTCCCGGCCGCTTTTCGCCAGGGGAAGCAGCGGCCGGGACGGCCGCGCTCCAGACGGTCACTTCTTCCCGGCCACCGGGGTCTTGCTGTCGGCCGCCGCGTCCTGCTTCTTCAGCTCGCGGGCGTGCCGCAGGTACTCGTCCGGCGGGAGCAGCCCGTCCCCGTTCAGGTCCATCGCCTGGAACTCGGCCAGGTCGCGCCCGGCCTTCCGCCACTCGTGCAGCGCGACCTGGGCGTCCTGGTCGGCGTCCAACTGCTCGAACCACTTCGGCAGCCCGGCCGGCAGCTTCCCGGGCCGGACCGCGACCGGCTGCGGTTCCTCCGGCTCCTTCGCGTTCGGGGCGGCGGGCGGCGGGGCCGGCTTGTCCCGCTTGTCCGGCTTCGGCGGCGGGACGCTCTCGGCCGCGAACGACACCTCGCCGGTGAAGTACCGGCGGTACTCGTCTGGGCCGATCCGCCCGTCCTGGTCGGCGTCGGCCCACCGGGCGCGGGCCGCCAGGCCGGCGGGCCACTCGGCCGGCTCCAGAGACCCGTTGCGGTCGCGGTCGAACTCCCGGAACAGCTTGTCCGCGAGCCGCGGGTCGATCCCGTCCTCGCCCTTCGCCACCTTCTCGGCCGTCTTCTGGACGGCCCGCGCCTCCAGGGCGGACGGGTCCTTCTCGGGCGGCGGACCCTTGTCCTTCTTGCCGTCCTGAGCGAGGGCGGGGGCGGGGGGGAACAGCCCGGCGGCCGCGAGGGCCAGCAGATGAACGAGCGCGCGAGGCGTGGGGTGCATAGGCGGGGAGTCGGCTAGGGGAGCGAGTTCGGCGGGAGGGCGACGGATTAAACCCGGGTGAGAGCCGGCGGTACCGCCTGGTTTACGAAAAAGCTCGTGCCCGGCACCGCGGGGGTGTCGAACCGGGCCGGCCGGGTACACCACCGGCATGGAAACCGCCTATGCCTGCGACCTGCCGGCCGTCCGCGCGGCCGCGGCGCGGATCGCCGGGATCGCCCGCCGCACCCCGGTCCTCTCCTCCGACACCCTCGACCGGCTCGCCGGCCGGCGGGTCTACTTCAAGTGCGAGCACCTCCAGAAGACCGGGGCGTTCAAGTACCGCGGGGCGACGAACGCGGTGCGGAAACTGTCCGACGCGGAGGCCGCCCGCGGGGTCGTCACCCACTCCAGCGGGAACCACGCCCAGGCGCTGGCGCTGGCCGCCCGGGAGCGCGGCGTCCCCGCCTACGTGGTCATGCCGCGGACCGCCCCGGCGGTGAAGAAGGCGGCGGTCGAGGGGTACGGCGGGCGGATCACCGAGTGCGAGCCGGTGCTGACCGCCCGGGAGGCGGCGGCGGCGAGGCTGGTGGCCGAGACCGGGGCGGTGCTGATCCCGCCGTTCGAGCACCCGGACGTGATCGCCGGGCAGGGGACGGCCGCGCTGGAGTTGCTGGAGGACGTGCCGGACCTGGACGCCGTGGTCGCCCCGGTCGGCGGCGGCGGGCTCTTGGCCGGGTGCTGCGTCGCGGCCCGGGGGGTTAGCCGGACGGTGCGGGTGTTCGGGGCGGAGCCGCTCGGGGCGGACGACGCGGCCCGGTCGAAGGCGGCCGGCACGTGGCTCCCGCAGACCGGCCCGGACACCATCGCCGACGGGCTGCTCACCAGCCTCGGGCAGTTGACCTGGCCGGTGATCCGCGACCGGGTGGAGGCGGTGTTCACCGTAACGGAAGATCAGATCCGGGCGGCGATGCGGCTGGTGTGGGAGCGGATGAAGCAGGTGATCGAGCCGAGCGCCGCGGTCGGGGTGGCGGTGGTGCTCGGGGACGAGTTCCGGGCGCTGGCCGGGATGCGGAGCGTCGGCGTCGTGCTCTGCGGCGGGAACGTCAGCCTGGACAAGCTGTACTGGTGAGGCCGCCCGGCCGCGTCCGAACTCGTGATTCCGCCCGGCACCCGGCTTCATGCCACGCACATCGCGGTTTGTGTGAAGAGTCCCGGAAGAGTTCGGGTAGATTCCTCATCCCGGCCGCGGCGCGGATCCGGTGTGGTAGAACGGTTCGGACGTCACCCGAACCGCTCCCCCGGAACCCCCATGCGGACCCCCCGCCGTGCGTTCACGCTGATCGAGCTGCTGGTCGTCATCGCCATCATCGCGATCCTGATCGGGTTGCTGCTCCCCGCGGTCCAGAAGGTGCGCGAGGCGGCCGCCCGGACGCAGTGCCAGAACAACCTCAAGCAGTTCGGCGTGGCGATGCACAACTACGCCAACGTGAACGACAACCGGCTCCCGCCGTCCCGCGGGTTCAACCCGGCCGGGGCGCCGGCGGCCGCCACCCCGGCGAACGTGGACGACAAGTTCCGGTGCTGGACCCACCTGTGCCTGCCGTACATCGAGCAGGAGAACGTGGCCCGGCAGTACGACCCGAACAAGCGGTGGAGCGACGGGACGGCGAGCGCGTCCGGGGCGTCGAACCTGGACGTGGCCCGGACGACGTTCAAGCTGTTCGCCTGCCCGTCGGCCCCGGCCCCGCGGCGGGACTCAGTCGCCTTCTCGGTCAACTCCAGCCCGGGCGGCCAGCCCGGGTACCCGGTCACCGTCCCGGCCGGGCAGTACGGGATCGGCGACTACACCCAGGTCCGGCAGGTGCGGAACCGATTCTACGCCGCCAACTCGCTCCCGCTGCCGAGCCCGTCCGACCCGATCGGGATCATGGCCCAGACGGCGCCGACCCCGCTGGTCCACGTCCAGGACGGGCTGTCGAACACGATCCTGTTCATCGAGGTGGCCGGCCGGCCGAACAACTGGCGGAAGACGGCGACCAGCCCGCGGACGGACATCGGGGCGGGGGACATCACCGACCAGATCGGGTGGGCCAGCCCGGACGGCGGGGTGATCAGCATCGACGGGACGAACGGGGCGACCGGGGACGTGAACGGCGGGAGCACCGGGGCCCTGGCGAGCAACTGCGTGATGAACTGCAACAACGAGAGCGAGCCGTTCAGCTTCCACACCGGCGGGGTGAACGTGGTGATGGGCGACGGGTCGGTCCGGTTCCTGCGGGAGGGCGTCTCCCCGGCCGCGTTCGCCGCCCTGTGCACCGCGAAGGCCGGCGACCTGAGCACCGAGTGACGCGCCGCCCGTGAGAGGCGGGTCACCACGACTTCAGGTCGGGCAGTTCGAGCATGTTGCTCATCAGGAGGCCGGTCCAGGCGTCCAGGTCGTGCCCATACCCGCGGTCGGTCGGCTCGTGGAGCAGATCGGCGTAGAGCTTCGGTGGGGCGGCGTCCGGGAACTCGGCCGGGTAACGGCTTTGGAGCAGGGCCTTCAGGTCCGCGACCAGGAGGCTAACGTTACCGGTTCCGACCTCCCCCTTCGGCACCGTCAGGTACCACGCCTTGGGTACCCCCTCGAAGATCAGCAGCCGCACCCCGCCGTCCGGCTCGGGGGTGGCGAACCGCACGTACCGCCCGGTCTCGCTGCCCCTCGGGAACGCGTACACGCCGACCCGGGTCATTTCCGGCCAGCCCTCGGTCAGGGACGGGGGCATGAGGATCAGCGGGGGCCGCGGGCCGGAGTACTCGACCTTCCAGTCGAGGTCGATCACGTCCCGCCCGGTCGAGACCAGCCGGCGGACCTTCCCCGTCACCGTGAACCGGACCCCGTTCGCGTCGTTGAACCCGCCCTCGGCGGCCGGCACCCCTCGGCCCTTGTAGTCCTTGAACTCGATCCGGCTGTCCTCGCGCGGCATCGGCGCGACCGCCACGTCGGCCGGTGGGGAAGGGGCGTCCGCGGCGCACCCGGCGGCGGCGAGCGAGCCGGCGAGCAGGACGGCGGTTCGCATCGGGCTCTCCCGGCGGTGGGCGGGGGGCGGGGTCCGGGTATCCTAGACCCGGCCGCGCCCCGAACCAGGGAACCGCCCGTGCCCGCCGACTTCTGGACCGCCACCGCCGCGATGCTCGCCGCCGGCGCGGCCGTCGCCGCGGTCGCGGTGCCGGCCGGGCTGATCGCGTGGGTCGTGGCGCGGCGGCCGCTCCCGCCGCGGTGGAAGCCGTGGCGGGTGCCGTGGGGCGGGTTCGAGGTGGCGGGCGCGTTCCTCGTACTCACCGCCGTCGTCCCGCCGCTCGTCGAACTCGGGCTCGCCGAGGCCGGGTTCTACCCGCGGGTGTACGGCCCGGACTTCCCGACGCCCCGCCCGACGGGTCCGCCGCCCGGAGCGGAGATGGCGGTCGCGGGGGCGCCGGCGGTCGCGGCCGCACAGGACGCCCGCGAGGTGGCGGCCGTGGTGCGGCGGCTGTGGGCGGGGGTGGTCGCCCTGCCGGTGCAACTCGGGTTACTCGTGCTCGCCCGCCGCGCGCTGTACCCGGCGTGGCGGCCGCCGGACCCGCCGGGCCTCGCGCCGCGGGTGGCGGTGGCGGTCGCCGCGTGGGCGGTCCTGACGCCCGTCGTCCTCGCGGTCAACTCCGCGGTGAACTGGGTCTTCACGCAGTTCGAGGCGGTCCCGGACGAGCACCAGTTGACCCGGCTCGGCGGCCGCGGCCTGCTCGACTCGGCGGCGTTCCTGTTCCAGGCGTGCGTCGCCGCCCCGGTGGTGGAGGAGGTGGTGTTCCGCGGGCTGGTGCTGGCGTGGGCGCTGGGCGGGCGGAAGCCGCTCGCCGCCCCCGACGCCGCGCCGGCGGCGCGGCCGTGGCTGGTGGTGCTGGCGGGGGTGGGCTTTGCCGCCCTCAGCGGCCGGCCCGGGCCGGTGGCGTTCGCGGCGGTGCTGGCCGGCGGGCTGGCGGTCGTGACCGCGGTGTTCCGGTCGAAGCGGCGGACGGCCGGGGCGGTGTGGGCGTCGGCCGCGCTGTTCGCGGCCGTCCACTCGCCGGTCTGGCCGAGTCCGGTCGCGCTGTTCCTGCTCGGCCTCGGCCTCGGGTGGTGCGCGGTGCGGACGCGCGGGGTGCTCGTCCCAGCCGTCGTCCACGGGCTGTTCAACGCGGTGTCGGCGGTGTTCGTGTTGCGCGGGGGGGCCTGACGAGCCGGACGCGTGAGCGACGGGTAAGGCAAGACCCGTCGCTCACGCGTCCGGCTCGTCCGGACCGGTCACGCCGCCCGGGCCGGGGCGGCGCCGGTCGCCTCGTGCAGGTAGGCGTCCACCACCTGCTGCGCCGGGCCGTCCATCACCACCCGCCCGTGCCTCATCCACACCACCCGGTTGCACGTCTCCACCACCGTGTACACGTCGTGCGACACCACCACCATGAGTCGCGACGCGGTGATGAGCTCCTTCATCCGCGCCCGGGCCTTGATCTGGAACGCCGCGTCCCCGACCGCCAGCACCTCGTCGATCAGCAAGACCTCCGGCTCGGCGGCGGTGGCGATCGAGAACGCGAGCCGCATCCGCATCCCGGCCGAGTAGTTCCGGACCGGCAGGTCGAGGAACTGGCCCAGCTCGGTGAACTCGCCGATCGCGTCCCGCTTCCGCCGCACCCCGGCCGGGGTGTCGCCCTGGAGGTACGACCGGTAGGTGATGTTCTCCCACCCGGTCGCGTCGTTCTCGAACCCCAGGGCGATGTCGAACAGGGAGCAGATGCGGCCCTCGACCTCGCACGAGCCGGCGGTCGGGGGGTAGATGCCGGCGAGCAGCTTCAGCAGCGTCGTCTTCCCGGCCCCGTTGTGCCCGATCACCCCGACCCGGTCCCCGTCCGCCGCCGACAGGGTGACGTCCGACAGGGCGTGGACCGCCACCTTCGGGTTGACCGACCCGCGGAACATGCCGCGGAGCAGGTACTCCTTCAGGCTGACCGTCCGCCGCTGCCGGGCGGTGAAGGTGACCGAGGCGTTGCGGACGTCGATCCGGGGCATCGGTGCTCGCTCCGGTTGGGGGGCGGGGTGGGTCGGTCCGAGCCCGAGCGCCAGCGAGGGCGGTGCCCGGCTCACAGGTGGAAGATGACCCGCTTCTGGAGCCAGGCGACGGCCCCGACGGCCAGCCCGAGGACGGCGGCGGTGAACGCGACGCAGGCGAGGTACACGTCCGCCCCCGGAAGCTGGCCGGTCAGGAGCGGGCCGCGGGTCACGTCGAGCAGCCACGACCCCGGGTTCACGTCCACCACCCACCCCATGCCCTTGTCGTCCAGCAGCTTCCGCGGGTACATGATCGGGGTGAGGAAGAACAGCAGCTGCGCCGCCACCTCCATCAGGTGCGGGGTGTCGTGGAAGAACACGGTGGCGAACGCCGCGACGGTGGCCATCGCCCACGCCGCGACCAAGGCCAGCAGCAGCCCCGGGAGGGCCAGCCCGAGCCGCGACAGCACCAGCGGGTCGGCGGCGAACGCGGCCACCATCACGGCCACCACCACGACCGCGATCATCGAGTGGACCGCCTGGCCGAGGACCGTCCGCAGGGTGTAGACGGTGTACGGGATCGGGCTCTGCCGGATGTACGACTCGTTGGCCTGGAAGCACCGGCACCCGGCCAGGGCGCTGTCCCGGAGGAACCCCCAGACGGCCATCCCGGCCAGCACCGACGCCGCGTACCCGACCGGGTCCCCGCCGCCGAGCAGGTTGCTGAACACGACGGTGAACACGACCGTCATCGCGATCGGGTTGAGGAGCGACCAGCCGAGGCCGAGGACGGACCGGCGGTACCGCTGGCGGAGGTCGAGGCGGACGAGCGACAGCAGGAGGTGGCGGCACTTCCACGTCGCGGCGAGGTGGCCGATCATCCATGACCCCGGGGTGCGGCAGGGGGCTCCAAGCCCCGCGGGACCTTACCCCACCCGCCGCCCGCGCCGCCAGCCCAGTTTCCTGCGGGGCAGGCATTCCTGCCTGCCCCGCTAAAACCGAGAAATCGGACTTGCGCGTTCCCGCCGCTTGTGCAAGGATTGCCGGAGCGCGCGCATCCGAGGGCACTCCGGACGGGGGCGGTTATGCGGCTCGACGAGGTGGTGACCGGGGATTGTGTCGAGGTGCTGGCCGGCCTCCCGGCGGGGTGCGCCGACCTCGTGTTCGCCGACCCGCCGTTCAACATCGGGTACGGGTACGACGTGTACGACGACCGGCGGGGGAAGGACGAATACCTCGCGTGGGCGGACCGGTGGCTGGCGGCGGCGGTGCGGGCGCTGTCCCCGACGGGGTCGCTGTTCCTGGCGATCGGGGACGAGTTCGCGGCCGAGCACAAGGTGCGGCTCGACGGGCTGGGGCTGACGCTGCGGAACTGGATCGTGTGGCACTACACGTTCGGGGTGAGCTGCACGAAGAAGTTCAACCGCAGCCACGCCCACATCTTCTACTACGTCCGGGACCCGAAGCGGTGGACGTTCAACCCGGACGGGGTGCGGGTGCCGTCGGCCCGGCAGACGACCTACGCGGACCGCCGGGCGAACCCGGTCGGCAAGCTGCCGGACGACACCTGGGTGCTGCGGCCGCAGGAGTCGGACGAGCACTTCCGGCCGGAGGGCGACACGTGGGCGGTGTCGCGGGTGTGCGGGACGTTCCGGGAGCGGACCGGGCACCCGTGCCAGATGCCGGAGGCGGTGCTGGACCGGATCGTCCGCGTGGCGACGAACCCGGGGGACGTGGTGATCGACCCGTTCGCCGGGAGCGGGACGACGCTGGCGGTGGCGAAGAAGCTCGGCCGGCGGTTCCTGGGCGTGGAGCTGTCGGACGAGTACGCGGACGGGGTGCGGAAGCGGCTGCAGCTGATCGAGTTCGCGGACGAGCCGGCGACCGCAGTGGCACCCGTGGGCGAGGCACTCCTGCCTCGCCGGTCTCGGGGCGGCGAGGCAGGAGTGCCTCGCCCACGGCGGAAGTAACCTCCGGTACAGCGCTACTTCCCCAGTAGCTCCCGCCCCAGCCGCTCCGCCTTCAGCAGCGCCTCGGGCAGCTTCGCCGCGTCCTTCCCGGCGGCCTGCGCCATCTCCGGCCGGCCGCCGCCGCTCCCGCCGACCACCGCCGCCACCTGCTTCACCACGTCGCCGGCCTTCAGCCCCCTCTTCACCAGGTCGGCCGTCAGCGCCGCGAGCAGCGGCACCTTCCCGTCGGCCTCCGCCCACCCGAACACGACGAACGCCGACCCGCACTTCTGACGCACCCGGTCGGCCTGCGCCCGCGCACCGTCGGCGGTGGTGCCGTCCGGCAGTTTCCCGACCACCAGCTTCGCCCCGCCGACCTCCGCGGCCGCGTCGATCAGGCCGTCGACCACGCCGCCGAGGGCTGCCGCCTCGCCCTTCTTCGCCTGCTCCTGCAGCTTCTTCACCTGCTCCCGCAGGGCCTCGACGCGTGCCGGCAGCTCGTCCGGCCGGCACTGGAACCCGGCGGCGAGTTCGTCGACGACCGCACTGCGGACCTGGATGTCGTCGTAGGCCGGCTTGCCGGTCACCGCGGTGACGCGCCGGACGCCTTTTGCCACCCCCTCCTGCGACTGCAGCTTGAAGTACCCGATCAGCCCGGTCCGCGGCAGGTGCGTGCCGCCGCAGAACTCGACCGAGTTGTCGAGGTTCGCTTTTTCCGGCGCCTCCGCCCCGATCATCACCACCCGCACCGGGTCCGGGTACTTCTCCCCGAACATCGCCCGCACCCCGGGCAACTCCTTCGCCTTCGCCAGCGGCAGCGTGACCGCCGTCACCACCTGGTCGAGCACCACCTGCCGGTTGACGCGCCGCTCGATCTCGCGCAGCTCCTCGGCCGTCACGGGCTTGTCGTGACTGAAGTCGAACCGGGTCTTGTGCTCGTCGACCAGCGACCCCTTCTGCTCGACGTGCCCCCCGAGCACCTGCTTGAGGACGAGGTTCAAAAGGTGCGTCGCGGTGTGGTTCCGCATGACGTCGATGCGGCGGGTGGTAGTCTGCAGCAACTCGACCGCGTCGCCGACCGCGATCTCGCCGTCGTGCAGGACGCCGACGTGCAGGACCGCGTCCCCGAGCCGCTGGGTGTCGGTCACCTCGAAGTCGGCGCCGGCCGTCGACCGGGCGGTGCCGGTGTCGCCGACCTGCCCGCCCTGCTCGGCGTAGAAATTGGTGCGGTCGAGCAGCAGCGCCGCCTCCTCGCCGGCCGTCAGCTTGCCGGTCGTCACGACTGCGCCGTCCTTCACCCACCCGAGGACCTTCGCGGCGACCGGCTCGGGGCGGTACTTCGGGGCGTCGTCGGTCGGCGGCAGCTCGCCCTTCACCGCCGCCACCGCGAACTTCTTCCCGCCCTGCTTCGCCTTCTCCTGGGCGCCGGTCATCGCCCGCTCGTACCCGGCCATGTCCACCGTCAGCCCCTGCTCCTGGGCCATCTGCTGGGTGATGTCGATGAGGACGCCGTAGGTGTCGTGGAGCTTGAACGCCTCGTCCCCGTTCACCTCCGTCCGCCCCTCTTTCTTCATCCCGTCGGCGATCTTGTTGAACAGCGTGATGCCGCGCTTCAGGGTGCGGAGGAACGCCGCCTCCTCGTCGTGAATCTGGTCGCGGACCTTCTGCGGGTCGCGCCGCAGCTCCGGGAACGCGGCCGACATGTTCTCGACGACGACCGGCACCAGGCTGTGCAGGAACGGCTCGGTCGTGCCGAGCACCTGCACCCCGTACCGCTCGGCCCGCCGCAGGATCCGCTTCAGCACGTAGTCCCGGCCGACGTTCCCGATCGTGGCCCCGTCGGTAAGGGCGAACGTGAGGGTGCGGATGTGGTCGGCGATGACGCGGTAGGCGGTGTCCGGCAGGCTATCGAGCACCCCGCCGTAGGGGTGGTCGTAGCCGGTGACGGTGCGGACCGCGTCGAAGATCGGGGCGAACACGTCCGTGTCGTAGTTGCTGGTCTTCCCCTGCAGCACGGAGCAGATCCGCTCGAACCCCATGCCGGTGTCCACGTGCTGGGCGGGCAGGGGGGTGAGGGACTGGTCCTCGTTCCGGTTGAACTGGATGAACACCAGGTTCCAGATCTCGATCACCTTGTCCGTGCCGGCGTTCACCAACTTCCCGCCGCTCCGGTCCGGGGTGCGGTCGATGTGCACCTCGGTACACGGGCCGCACGGCCCGGTGCTGCCCATCTCCCAGAAGTTGTCCTTCTTGTTCCCGAGGTGGATGTGCGTCTCCGGCACCCCGACCGCCCGCCAGAACCCGGCCGCCTCGTCGTCGCGCGGGATCTTGGCGTCGTTGTCGCCCTCGAACACGGTGACGTGCAGCCGGGTCTTGTCCAGGCCCCACACGCCGGTCAGCAGCTCCCACGCCCAGCCGATCGCCTCCCGCTTGAAGTAGTCGCCGAAGCTCCAGTTCCCGAGCATCTCGAAGAAGGTGTGGTGGTAGGTGTCCCTGCCGACGTCGTCGAGGTCGTTGTGCTTGCCGCCGGCCCGGATGCACTTCTGGGTGTTCGCGACCCGCCGGACCGGCGGCTTCTCGGTGCCGAGGAAGTACGGCTTGAACTGGTTCATCCCGGCGTTGGCGAACAGCAGGGTGGGGTCGTCGAGCGGGACGACCGGCGAGGACGGGACGTTCCGGTGCCCGTGCTTCTCGCAGAAGAAGTCGACGAACTGCCGGCGGGTCTCGGACGAGGACGGCATGAGGGTTCTCTCGTAGGGCCGGCTGCGCCGGCCGCCCGGGTCCGGCCGGCACAGCCGGCCCTACGGGAAGGACACGAACTCGGGGGGAAAGTTCAAGGGGGTCGGGGGATGCCGGCGACCGGGGTAGGTTACCCAGGGCGTTGCCCTGGGCTGGGGTTGTACGACCCCTTCGGGGTCCAGACGCCGGCAGGTTGAAAGCCTGCCACAACCTCAGCCCAGGGCAACGCCCTGGGTGGGGCGCGAGGCGCCCGTCACGGCGGCGTACACTTCCCGCAACGGCACGCCGTGCTCCCGGGCGACGCGGGCGCAGTCGTCGTACTCCGGCGTCACCACCTCGAACCCGTCCGCCCGCCACCCGCGCTTCGCCCGCACCGGCCCCCACGGCGTCTCGACCGTGACCGCCTCGCGCCGCAGCTTCGCCCGCTCCGCGGTGTGCCGCCGCACGCCGAACGTCGCCGTCTCGCGGAACAGGATCGCCTCCAGTTCGCCGGCCGCCGCCGGCTCGCCGATCACCGTCAGCAGCACCCCCGGCCGGCCCTTCTTCATCTGCACCGCGGTGGCGAACACGTCGAGGGCGCCGGCCGCGAACAGCCGCTCGGTCGCGTACCCGACCACCTCCGGGGCCACGTCGTCGAGGTTCGTCTCTAGCACCACGACGGTGTCGGTCTCCCCGGACCGGGGGGTGTCAGCCCCCTGAGCCGCCGTGCCGACCAGCAGGCGGAGGATGTTCGGGCGGTCGAGGAAGTCTTTCGTCCCGGCCCCGCTCCCGACCCGCTCGACCGTCATCGCCGGGGACGCGGTATACCCGGTCACGACGGTCGTGAGGATCGCCGCCCCGGTCGGGGTGGTCAGCTCGAACTCGACCGCCGACGGGGCGAGCGGGACGCCCTTGAGCAACTCGAGCGTGCCGGGGGTCGGGACCGGCATCACCCCGTGGGCGGCCTTCACCGTCCCGGTCCCGGTGGGGACCGGCGAACTCGTGAACCGCTCGACCCCGAGCAGGTCCAGGCCGACGGCGGCCCCGATGATGTCGGCGATGCTGTCGAGCGCCCCGACCTCGTGGAAGTGGACCCGCTCCAGCGGCATGCCGTGGGCCGCCGCCTCGGCCTCGGCGACCTTGCGGAAGACGGCGGCCGCGAGGTCGCGCTGCCGCGGGGTGACGGCCGCCTTGTCGAGGAGGGCGAGGACGTCCGGAAGGAACCGGTACTCCTCCTCGTCCGCGGCCACGACCGTCGCCTTGGTGGCGGCGAACCCGCATCGCTTCACCCGCTCGACCTCCAGGGTGATCGGCAGGCCGAGCGGGGCGAGGGCGGCGCGGAGGGCGTCGGCCGGGACGCCGGCGTCGATCGCGGCCCCGAGGACCATGTCCCCGCTGACCCCGCTGAAGCAGTCGAAGTGCGCAACCTTCACCGCCGTCCTCCTGTGTCCCGGGCCGGGACATGATACGGGGGCGCGGCATGCGGGTTGCAAGGTCTGCGCCGGCCGTAACGCCCGCTGCCGGCGGGCGTCCGGAGGTTTCCCGACACGACTCTCCCGACAGGAGGACCCACGATGATCCGCCGCTGTTTCGTGTTGGCCGCGGTGGCCGCGATGGTGGCCTGGGGCGTGCCGGCCCTGGCCGACGAGAAGGAGGGGACGCACGAGGGGAAGGTGGTGAAGGCGGAGAAGGGGACGCTGACGATGACGGACAAGGACGGGAAGAAGGAGCACAGCCATACGATCGGGGCGGACGCCAAGGTCACCATGGACGGCAAGGAGGCGAAGCTGGAGGACCTGAAGGCCGGGACCATGGTCAAGGTGACCGCGGAGAAGAAGGGCGACAAGGTGGTGGTGACGAAGGTGGAGGCGAAGAAGGCCGACAAGTGACGGGCCGGGAACGGCCGTGCGCGGGTGTGCGAAGCGCGCCCGCAACGCAACGGGGCCGGGGTCAGAGACCCCGGCCCCGACTCATTTCCGCGCCGCGTGTGCCCGGGACAGGACTTGAACCTGCACGGGATTGCTCCCGCCAGCCCCTCAAGCTGGTGCGTCTGCCAATTCCGCCACCCGGGCCGACCCCGCCATTATCGCCGCCCCCGGCCGGGTTTCAAGGGCCGGCGAGCCGATCCGCCGGGCGGACCCTCGGCATTCCCGTCAGCACCGGTCGCGGCCCCACCCCGGCGCGGTCCGGCCGAGGAACCCGATTGCTGGCCCCGCCCCGGCCGGGTACGATAACACCCACCGCGACGCACTGCCCGCCCCGCCAGGCCGCCCCTCCCCGACGGACGTCCCGATGCGCCCGACCCTCCGCACGCTCGTCGCCCTCCTCGCGGCCGCAACGGTCGCCACCGGACGCGCCGCCGAGCCGGCCCCGCCCGCCGGGTGCGCCGCGGCGGTGGACAACTTCTTCGAGGACGAGGTCTGGGCGAAGGTCGGCGCCCGGTCGTGCCTGACCTGCCACCGGAAGGGCGGCGACGCCGAGGACAGTAAGTTCGTCCTCCGCGACCCCCGCAAGGCCGAGGGCGCCGCCCGGGACGAGGCGATGCGGCACAACCGGGCGGCGTTCGCCAAGGTCGCGGCCGCCACCGAGAAGGACAAGCCCCGGGTGCTGCTGAAGGTCGTCGGCGGGCTCGACCACGGCGGGTCCGAGGTGCTCAAGGCCGACTCCGCCGAGTACCGCGTCCTCGCCGAGTTCGTCCGCCGGGTGACCGGCCCCCAGCCCGCCGCGGCCGCGATCGACCCGAAGGCCCCGCCGTTCTTCGACGGCGTCACGATGGTGGACGACGCCCGCCTTCTGCGCCGCGTCACCTTGTCTCTCGCCGGCCGGCTCCCGACCGCCGCCGAGTCCGCCGCCGTCGCCAAGGACGGCCTCAAGGCGCTGCCCCCGATCCTCGACGCGGTGATGAAGGAGGACGCCTTCTACGCCCGGCTCCGGGAGGGGTTCAACGACGTCTTCCTGACCCTCGGCGTGGACGGGAACCCGGACCAGAACGTCCTCTCCTACGACCACTTCCCGTCCCGGCAGTGGTACGCCAAGTTCGACCTGGCCGCCGCCGGCGACCAGAAGGCCCAGACCCAGGCCCGGTACAAGCTGACCGCCGAGTACCGCCGGGCGCTCCTGGAAGAGCCGATGCGGCTGGTCGAGTATGTCGTCCGGAGCGGCAAGCCGTTCACCGAGGTGGTGACCGCCGACTACGTCATGCTGTCCCCGTACACGGCCCGCGGGTACGGCGTGTTCGAGGAGGTGAAGGGGCGGTTCAAGAACCCGGACGACCCGTTCGAGTTCGTCCCGGTGAAGCTGAAGGCGCTGGTCGGGCGGAACAAGGCGGACAACCAGGACTCGGCGACCGGGGCGTACCCGCACGCCGGGCTGTTGAGCACCTTCCAGTACCTGGTCCGGTACCCGACGACGGAGACGAACCGGAACCGGCTGCGGGCGCGGATGTACTACCAGCACTTCCTCGGGGTGGACGTGCTGGAGTTGGCGGCCCGCGTCTCCGACGCCGCGGCCGCGACCGCCAAGTACCCGGTGCCGACGATGCAGGCGGCCGAGTGCGTCGTCTGCCACCGGACGCTCGACCCGGTCGCCGGGCTGTTCCAGGACTACTGGCGGTTCGCCGAGCGCGGGGTGTACGGGAAGCGGAAGGGCGGGTGGTTCACCGACATGTTCGCGGCCGGGTTCGAGGGCGAGGACCTGCCCGCCGGCGAGCGGTGGCGGGCGCTGCAGTGGCTCGGCGAGCGGACCGCCAAGGACCCGCGGTTCGCCGTCGCCATGACCGAGCACGTGTACTCCATCCTCACCGGCCGGAAGGTGCTGCTGCCGCCGAAGGACCTGGACGACCCGCTCCACCCGGCGCGGGCCCGGGCGTACCGCGACCAGCGGCGGCAGGTGGAGGCGATCGCCGCGCGGTTCGCGAAGAACGGGTTCGACCTGAAGGGCGTGTTCAAGGACTGGGTGCTGTCCGACTTCTACCGGGCGGACGGGCTGGCGGCGGCCGCGAAGGACCCGTGCCGGCGGGCGGAGCTGGACGACCTCGGGCTGACGCGGATGCTGTCGCCGGAGCAGGTGGAGCGGAAGGTGGCGGCGGTGTTCGGGGAGCCGTGGGGCCGGCTGAACGGCCAGCTCGCGATGCTGTACGGCGGGATCGACTCGCAGGAGGTGACCGAGCGGGCGGCCGACCCGAGCGGGGCGATGGGGGCGATCCAGCGGATCCTGTCGAACGACGTGGCGTGCAGGCACGTGGCCCGCGACTTCGCCCGCCCGGCGGCCGAGCGGCGGCTGTTCCCCGGCGTCGAGCCGTCGGTGGTGCCGGGCGCGTCGGAGGCGAGCGACAAGGCGATCCGGGCGGCGATCGTCCACCTGCACGAGCGGGTGCTCGGCCGGCACGACGCGCCGGACTCGGCGGAGGTGAGCCGGACGTTCAAGCTGTTCGCCGCGGTGGTGGCCGACGCGAAGGGGAGGAAAGGCGTCGAGCCGAAAGAAGCGTATGCGTGCCGGCAGGGCGGGGCGGTGGCGGACGACCCGCACTACACGATCCGGGCGTGGCGGGCGGTGGTCACGTACCTGCTGCGGCGGCCCGAGTTCCTGTACGAGTGACCCGGCGCCCCCACCCGGGGCGTTGCCCCGGGCTGGGAGTGTCGCACCCCTTCGGGGTGCATCTCGGTCTTCAGCCCGAAGGGCTGACACAACCTCAGCCCGGGGCGACGCCCCGGGTCTTGTTGGGGCTCACCATGCGACGCGACTTCCTGAAGACCTGTGCGGCCGCCGGGCTGGGCCTCGCCGTCCCGGTCCGGCTGGGTCGCGCCGCGGACCCGAAGGACGAGCCGTACGGCGGCCCGTACTACGTCGTGTTCAACGCCAGCGGCGGGTGGGACACGACGTACCTGATGGACCCGAAGGGGGTCAACGGGATCAACCGCCTGTACGCCGAGGGGGACATCCTGACCAAGGGCGCCCACAAGTACGCCCCGAACAAGAAGCACGCGACCGGCGGGCTGTGCAACGAGGACTTCTACGCCGAGTTCGGCGGCGAGCTGCTCGCCTTCAACGGCCTCGACTACGCGGTCAACAACCACTCCCCGGGCGCCCGGTACATGGCCACCGGGAAGCTCGACAGCCTCGCCTACCCGACGTTCGCCGCCCTCGTCGCCGCCTGCCGCGGGCCGGACTGCCCGCTCGCGTTCCTCACCTTCGGCAACTACTCGGCGACCGGCAACCTGGTCGCCATGTCGCGCGTCCCGTACCTGGCGTCGCTCCGGAACATCGCCAACGCCGACGCGGTCGCCGGGAGCGAGCGGTCCCCGTACCACGACGGGTTCGCCCTCGACCGGATCGAGGAGGCGCTGCGGGAGGGGAATGCGGCCCGGGCCGCCGAGCCCCGGCTGCCGCGGGCCGAGCGCGGCGAGAACATGCTGTACGCGGCCCAGGTGAACTCGAAGGCCCTTCAGCGGGTGACCCAGTACATCCCCGCGCAGGTGCCGAAAGAGCGGCTGGCGCAGCAGGCCGAGGTCGCGCTGGCGTCGTTCAAGGCGGGGGTGTGCGTGTCCGCGAACCTGTCGATCGGCCAGTTCGACAGCCACGCCAACAACGACCCGGACCAGATGCGGCTGATCCCCGAGTTCCTCGCCGGCATCGCCCACCTCGTGCGGCGGGCCGGCGAGCTGAAGATCCGCGAGCAGTTGGTGGTCGTCGTTCAGAGCGAGATGGGGCGGACGCCGAACTACAACGCCGGCAACGGCAAGGACCACTGGTCGGTCGGGTCGGTGCTGTTCCTCGGCCGCGGGGTGAAGGGGAACCGCGTCGTCGGGGCGACGGACGAGAAGCAGTTCGCCGTCCCGCTCGACCCGGCCACGCTGAAGCTCGACAAGGCGAAGGGCGTGCGGGTGCGGCCGGAGCACGTCCACGAGGCGCTGCGCGAGTTCGCCGGCATCGCCGACCACCCGCTGAGCAAGAAGTTCCCGCTGGGGGTCGCGGAGAAGGAGAAGCTCCGCGGCCTCTGGGGGTAGTGCGGGTTCGGGTCACGCCCGTACGTCGGGCTGTGCCCGACGTCGCGCTGGCGTCGGGCACAGCCCACCTACGGGCAGCCGCCCGGCCCGTTCGCGTTCTCCTCACGTCTCGATTCCCCGGAACAAATCCGCCTACGGCGGGTTGAGGTTTCACCCCCGCCCCGGGTAGTTCTCGGGAGCGGCCGATGTTCGCTCTGGCGCGCGAGGCCACGATGACGCGACTCCTCCCCCTCACCCTGCTCGCCGTTGCCCACCCGGTTGCCGCGGCCGAGCCGCCCGCCCGGCCGAACGTCCTCCTCGTCCTGGCCGACGACCTCGGGTTCTCGGACCTCGGGTGCTACGGCGGGGAGATCGCGACCCCGCACCTCGACAAGTTGGCGGCGAACGGGCTGCGGTTCCGCCAGTTCTACAACGGCACCCGCTGCTGTCCGTCCCGGGCGTCCCTGCTCACCGGCCTGTACCCGCACCAGGCCGGGGTCGGCGACATGACCGGCGACGCCGGGCTGCCGGGCTACCGCGGGTTCCCGCAGCCGAACACCCGGACGATCGCCGAGGTGCTGCGGGCGGCCGGGTACCACACGTCGATGGTCGGGAAGTGGCACCTGAGCGGCGGGCCGAAGACGCCGCGGCCGACCGACCGCGGGTTCGACGAGTTCTACGGCATGGTCGGCGGGTTCAACTCGTGCTTCCAGGAGGACCCGTTCTACACCCGCCTGCCGGCCGGCCGCCCGAAGCGCCCCTACGCCAAGGACGCCTTCTACAGCACCGACGTGTTCGGCGACTACGCCCTCGACTTCCTGGCCGAGGCGCGGAAGGCGAAGAAGCCGTTCTTCCAGTACCTCGCGTTCAACGCCCCGCACTTCCCGCTCCACGCCAAGCCGGACGACGTCAAGAAGTACGCCGACGCCTACGCCGGCGGGTGGGACAAGCTGCGCGAGGCCCGGCACCGGCGGCAGATCGACCTCGGGCTGTTCCCGAAGGGGACGCCGCTGTCGCCGCGGTCGCCGTTCACCACCCGGGCCGACTTCCTGCGGAGCGGCGAGAACCCGGCGTGGGACACGTTGCCCGCCGACCGCCGGGCCGACCTCGCCCGCCGCATGGCGGTGTTCGCCGCGATGGTCGAGTGCATGGACCGGAACGTCGGCCGCGTCGTCGACGACCTGAAGAAGAACGGCGAGCTGGACAACACCCTGGTCCTGTTCCTGAGCGACAACGGGGCGTGTGCCGAGTGGGACCCGTTCGGGTTCGACGTGAGCAGCGGCCCAAAGAACGTCCTGCACACCGGCGACGCGCTCGCGGCGATGGGCGGGCCGGGGACGTACCACAGCTACGGCAGCGGGTGGGCGAACGCCGGCAGCACCCCGTTCCGGATGTACAAGCACGACTGCCACGAGGGCGGGATCCGCACCCCGCTCGTCGCCCACTGGCCGGCCGGGTTCGCCGCGCGGGGCGAGTTCCGCGACCAGCCGGGCCACCTGATCGACGTGATGGCGACGTGCGCGGACGTGTGCGGGGCGGCCTACCCGGCGAAGGCCGGCGAGACGGCGATCACCCCGATGGAGGGGACGAGCCTGCGGCCGGCGTTCGCCGGGAAGCCGCTGGCCCGCGAGTCCCTGGCGTGGGAGCACCAGCGGAACCGGGCGGTCCGGGTCGGGGACTGGAAGCTGGTGGCGAAGGCGGACGCGGCGTGGGAGCTGTACGACGTCGCCGCCGACCCGGTCGAGCTGACCGACCTCGCCGCGAAGCACCCGGACAGGGTGAAGGAGTTGGCCGCCAAGTGGGACGCCTGGGCGGCGCGGTGCCACGTCGTCCCGTACCCGACACCCAAGAAGGACAAGAAATGACCCTCTCCCGACTCGGTGCCGTCGTCCTCGCCGCGGCGGTCGCCCCGCCGGCCGCGGCGGCGGCCGACCCGCCGCGGAAGCCGAACCTGGTCGTGATCGTCGGCGACGACATGGGGTACGCCGACCTCGGCGTCCACGGGTGCAAGGACATCCCGACCCCGCACCTGGACGCCCTGGCGAAGTCCGGCGTCCGGTTCACGAACGGGTACGTGTCCGGGCCGTACTGCTCGCCGACCCGGGCCGGGCTGCTGACCGGCCGGTACCAGCAGCGGTTCGGCCACGAGTTCAACCCGGGCAACGGCGCGAACCAGGGGCTGCCGGTGTCCGAGACGACGCTCGCCGACCGGCTCCGGGCGGCCGGGTACAAGACCGGGCTGGTCGGGAAGTGGCACCTCGGGGCGTCGGCCGACCGGGTCCCGCAGAAGCGCGGGTTCGACGAGTTCTTCGGGTTCCTCGGCGGGGCGCACGACTACTTCGCCCCGAACGGGATCCTCCGCGGGGCCGACCCGGCCGGCGACAAGGCGTACCTGACCGACGCGCTCGCCCGGGAGGCGGTCGGGTTCGTCGACCGGCACAAGGCCGGGCCGTTCTTCCTGTACCTGGCGTTCAACGCCGTCCACACCCCGATGCAGGCCGACGACGCCCGGCTGAAGACGTTCGCCGGCATCGCCGACGGGCAGCGGCGGACGTACGCGGCGATGATGGCCGCGATGGACGACGCCGTCGGCCGAGTCGTCAAGAAGCTGGCCGACGAGAAGCTGGCCGAGAACACCCTGGTGGTGTTCATCTCGGACAACGGCGGGCCGACGATGAAGGGGACGACGGTCAACGGGTCGGTGAACGCCCCGCTCCGCGGGTCGAAGCGGACGACGCTGGAGGGCGGCGTCCGGGTGCCGTTCTTCGTCTCCTGGCCGGGCAAGATCGCCCCCGGGACCGACGACCGGCCGGTGATCCAGTTGGACGTGCTGCCGACCGCGCTGGCCGCCGCCGGGGTCGAGCCGAAGCCGGACGGGAAGCTCGACGGGGTGAACCTCCTGCCGTACCTGACCGGCGGGAAGAAGGAGGCGCCGCACGAGGCGCTGTTCTGGCGGTTCGGCCAGCAAACGGCGGCCCGCAAGGGTGACTGGAAGCTGGTGAAGTACGACCTCGCGGCGGAGGGCGGCAGCGGCACGTCGACGGCGAAGCTGTACAACCTGAAGGACGACGTCGGGGAGGCGACCGACCTGCTGGCGAAGCACCCGGACAAGGCGAAGGAGCTGCAGGCCGCGTGGGACGCCTGGAACAAGGGGAACGTGGCCCCGCTGTGGGGCGGCGGCAAGGCCCCCTGACCCCCACCCCGAACCCGAGGGACGCGATGACCGGTCGATGGGCGTGGTGCCTGGCGGCGCTTGCGGCGGCCCCGGCCGTCTCCGCCGCGGACGCGGCGAAGCGGCCGAACGTCGTGGTCATCCTGACCGACGACATGGGGTTCTCCGACCTCGGGTGCTACGGCGGGGAGATCGCCACCCCGAACCTCGACGCCCTGGCCGCGAACGGGCTGCGGTTCCGCCAGTTCTACAACACCGCCCGCTGCTGCCCGACCCGGGCCAGCCTGCTCACCGGCCTGTACCCGCACCAGGCCGGCGTCGGGCACATGATGGAGGACACCGGCAAGCCGGGGTACGCCGGCAACCTGAACGCGTCCTGCCGCACCGTCGCCGAGGTGCTGAGGCCGGCCGGGTACCGCAGCTACGCGGTCGGGAAGTGGCACGTCACCCGGCACGCCGGGGCCGACGGGCCGAAGCACAACTGGCCGCTCGCCCGCGGGTTCGACCGGTTCTACGGCACCATCCACGGGGCCGGCAGCTTCTACGACCCGTCGTCCCTGGTCCGCGACGACGCCATGATCTCCCCGTTCGCCGACCCGGAGTACAAGCCGGCCACGTACTACTACACCGACGCGATCGCCGAGCACGCCGTCCGGTTCGTCGCCGACCACACGAAGCAGCACGCCGACAAGCCGTTCTTCCTGTACGTCGCGTTCACCGCCGCCCACTGGCCGATGCACGCCCTCCCCGAGGACATCGCCAAGTACAAGGGGAGGTACGACGCGGGGTACGACCCGGTCCGCAAGGCCCGGTTCGAGAAGGCCGCGAAGCTCGGGCTGGTCGACCCCGGCCAGCCGATGTCGCCGGGGGCCGAGGACTGGGCGAAGGTGCCGGACAAGCGGTGGGAGGCGGCGGGCATGGAGGTGTACGCGGCGATGGTCGACCGGATGGACCAGGGGGTCGGGCGGATCGTCGCGGAACTCAAGCGGACCGGCCGGCTCGACGACACGCTCATCCTGTACCTGCAGGACAACGGCGGGTGCGCCGAGCCGATGGGCCGCACCGGGAACAAGACCCACCCGAACATCGACCGCCCGGAGAAGCCGACGCTCCCGGCGATGAAGCCGACCGACTTCGCGGCGGCCGGCAGCACCCCGGCTCAGACCCGGGACGGGTTCCCGGTCCGGATGGGGCCGAAGGTCATGCCCGGCCCGGCCGACACCTACGTCGCCTACGGCCGGGGGTGGGCGAACGTCAGCAACACCCCGCTGCGGGAGTACAAGCACTGGGTCCACGAGGGCGGGATCAGCACCCCGCTCGTCGCCCACTGGCCGGCCGGCATCCCCGCCAAGGGCGAGGTCCGATCGCAGCCCGGCCACCTGATCGACGTGATGGCGACGTGCGTGGACCTGTCCGGGGCGAAGTACCCGGCCGACGCCACCCCGCTGGAGGGGAAGAGCCTGGCCCCGGCGTTCGCCGGCAAGCCGATCGACCGCGACGCCCTGTTCTGGGAGCACGAGGGGAACCGGGCGGTCCGGGCCGGGGACTGGAAGCTGGTCGCCAAGCACGGCGGGCCGTGGGAGCTGTACGACCTGTCGAAGGACCGGGTGGAGGCGACCGACCTCGCGGCCAAGATGCCGGACAAGGTGAAGGAGCTGGCGGCGAAGTACGACGCCTACGCGAAGCGGGCGCTGGTCGAGCCGTGGCCCGTCGCCCCCGGCAAGAAGAAGGAGTGACCGTGACCCGCCTCCTCCCCGCGCTCGCCGCGGCCCTCCTCGCCGCCGGCCCGGCGGCGTCCGCCGACAAGCCGAACGTCGTGGTCGTGCTGGTGGACGACTTCGGCTGGGGCGACCCGTCCTGCTACGGCAACCGGATGGCGAAGACCCCGAACCTGGACCGGATGGCGGCCGAGGGGGTGCGGTTCACCCAGGGGTACGTCGCGGCCCCGATCTGCTCCCCGTCCCGGTGCGGGGTGATCACCGGCCAGTTCCCGGCCCGGTGGAAGATCACCAGCTTCCTGCAGACGAAGGCCGGCAACCGGGCGTGCGGGATGGCCGACTTCCTTGACCCTTCCGCCCCGTCCCTGCCGCGGGTCCTGAAGGCCGCCGGGTACGCCACCGCCCACGTCGGGAAGTGGCACCTCGGCGGCGGGCGGGACGTGACCGACGCCCCGAAGTTCGCCGCCTACGGGTACGACCTCGGGCTGGGCACCTACGAGAGCCCGGAGCCGGCCGCCGCGCTCGGGCTGAAGACGGTGCCGTGGGGCGACCAGGCAAAGCTGGAGCCGGGGCAGGTGCCGCGGCACGACCGGTCCCGGTGGATGGTGGACCAGGCCCTCGACTTCCTGAAGGAGAACGCCGGCAAGCCGTGCTTCGTCAACCTCTGGCTGGACGACACCCACACCCCGTTCGTGCCGTCGGAGGAGGGGCTGAAGGCGGCGAAGGGGCCGGACGACACGGACCAGCGGGCCCGGTACAAGGCGGTGCTGGCCGAGGCGGACCGGCAGGTCGGCCGGCTGCTCGACAGGCTGAAGGGGACAAATACGCTGGTCGTGCTGCTCGGGGACAACGGGGCGTCCCCGCCGTTCGAGCGGGAGCGGGTCGGCGGGCTGCGCGGGCAGAAGCTGAGCCTGTACGAGGGCGGGGTGCGGGTGCCGTTCGTCGCGTGGTGGCCGGGCACGGTCAAGCCGGCGGTGAACGAGACCACGGTGGTCGCGGCGGTGGACCTCCTGCCGACGCTCGCCGGGCTGTGCGGCGCGGCGCTGCCGAAGGACTACGCCCCGGACGGCGAGGACCTGGGCGCCGCGCTCAAGGGGCAGGCCCCGAAGCGGTCGAAGCCGCTGTTCTGGGAGTACGGGCGGAACGACACCTCGTTCGCCTACCCGAAGGACGCGAAGCACCGCAGCCCGAACGTGGCCGTCCGCGACGGCGACTGGAAGCTGCTGGTGAACGCCGACGGGACCGGGGCCGAGCTGTACGACCTCGCGGCCGACCGGGCCGAGGAGAAGAACCGCGCGGCGGCCGAGCCGGCGGTGGCGAAGCGGCTGACCGAGGCCGCCGTGCGGTGGCGGAAGTCGCTGCCGTGAGCCGACCGCCCCGTCAGGTGAGGCACTTCGCCAGCGCGGCCCGGAACCGCCGCTCGACCTCTTCCCGCGCGACGTGCCGGCCGCCGACCACGACCCGCCGCCCCCGCGCCCAGACGGCATCCACCGCCCCGACCCGCGCCGCGAAGATCCAGCCGTCGAGGAGCGCGTCGCCGTCCCGGGTGAGCAGGGTGGGGTGGTCGGGCGCGAGCGCGACGACGTCCGCCGGCTCCCCCGCCGCCAGCCCGCCGCCCGACGCCCCCAGCGCCTGCGACCCGGCCCGGTGCGCCGCGTCGAACAGCGCCCGCCCGGTGGACCCGCCGGCGCCCGGCGCGAGCACGTTCCGCCCGCGCACCGTCAGCCGCTGCGAGTACTCGAGCTGACGGAGTTCGCCGGCCGCGTCGATCAGCACGTTCGAGTCCGTCCCGACGGCGAACCGCCCGCCGGCGTCCCGGAACGCCCGGGCGTCGAACACCCCGTCCCCGAGGTTCGCCTCCGTCACCGGGCACAGCCCGACGACCGCGGCGCGGGCCGCGACCGCCTCGCGCTCCGCCGCGGTCGTGTGGGTGGCGTGGACCAGGCACCAGTGCTCCCCGACCGGCTGGTGGTCGAGCAGCCACTCGACCGGCCGCCGGCCGCACCACGCGAGGCAGTCGTCGACCTCGCGCGTCTGCTCGGCGACGTGGACGTGGACCGGCCCGCCGGCGGCCAGCGGCACGACCGCCCGCAGCTCGTCCGGCGTGACCGCCCGCAGGGAGTGCGGGGCGACCCCGACCACCGCCCCGGGCAGCCCGGCGGTCGCCCGGCGGGTCGCGTCCACGAGCCGGGCGAACCCGTCCGGGTCGGTGACGAACCGCCGCTGTCCCGGGGTTCGCGGGGCGCCGCCGAAAGTCGCGTGGGCGTAGAAGGTCGGCAGGAGCGTCAGCCCGATCCCGGTCGCCGCGGCCGCGGCCACGATTCGCACCGCCATCTCCGCCGGGTCGGCGTACGGCCGGCCGGCGGGGTCGTGGTGCAGGTAGTGGAACTCGCCGACCCGGGTGAACCCCGTCTCCAGCATCTCGGCGAACGCGAGCGCGGCGACCGCCTCGACGTCGTCCGGGCCGAGCCGGTCGACGAACCGGTACATCGCCTCGCGCCACGTCCAGAAGTCGTCCCCGCCCGGCCCGGCCCGGTGCTCGGCCCGCCCGGCCATCGCCCGCTGGAAGGCGTGGCTGTGGACGTTCGGCAGCCCGGGCACGGCCGGCCCGTGCCGCTCGTCGTCGGGGTCTGGGGCGACACCCGTCTCGACGCCCACAATCAGGCTGTCGGTGACAGTCAGCCGAACGCCGGCGGCCCACCCGCCGGGGAGCAGTGCGGAGGAGAACCAGAGGCGCGTCATGCGTATAGTTCTACACGGGGGGCGGCGCCATGCGGTGCGACCGGATCTGGACCGACGCCCGGCTGATGACGCTCGCCCCGGGGTCGCCGGGCCTGGGGGTGGTGCAAGACGGCGTCGTCGCGGCGGCCGGCGGGCGGATCGTGTACGCCGGCCCGCGGGCCGACGCCCCGGCCGACCTCGACGCCCCCGACCGCGTCCGGCTCGACGGCCGGTGGGTCGGCCCCGGGCTGATCGACTGCCACACCCACCTGGTGTACGCCGGCGACCGGGCGGGCGAGTTCGAGCGGCGGCTCGCCGGGGCGACGTACGAGGAGATCGCCCGGGCCGGCGGCGGCATCCTGTCAACGGTCCGGGCGACCCGCGCCGCGACCGAGGCCGACCTCGTCGCCGTCACCCTGCCGCGGCTCGACGCCCTCCTCGCCGAGGGCGTCACGACGGTCGAGGTCAAGTCCGGGTACGGACTCGACCGCGACGCGGAACTCCGCCAACTCCGGGCCGCGAACGCCCTCGCACGGCACCGGCCGGTGACCGTCCACTCGACCTATCTCGGCGCCCACGCCGTCCCGCCGGAGTACGCCGCCGACCGCGACGGCTACCTCGACCTCGTGTGCGGGGAGATTATCCCGCGCGTCGCCGCGGAGGGGCTGGCGGGTGCGGTGGACGTGTTTTGCGAACGGATCGCGTTCACGCCGGCGGAGGCCGAGCGGATGTTCGCGGCGGCCGCCACCGCGGGGCTGGCTCGCAAGGTTCACGCGGATCAGTTGTCCGACGGCGGCGGGGCGGCGCTCGCGGCCCGGCACGGGGCGGTGTCGGCGGATCACCTGGAGTACACGAACGAAGCCGGAGCCGCCGCGATGGCCGCCGCCGGCACCGTCGCCGTCCTGCTGCCCGGGGCGTTCTACTTCCTCCGCGAGACGCGGGTGCCGCCGGTCGAGCACTTCCGCCGGCACGGGGTGCCCATGGCGGTCGCCACCGACAGCAACCCCGGGTCGTCTCCGCTCACGTCGCTCCTGCTGGCGATGAACATGGCCGCCACCCTGTTCCGGCTGACGGTGGACGAGTGCCTCGCCGGCGTGACGCGCGAGGCGGCCCGCGCCCTCGGCGTGCTCGACCGGGTCGGCACCCTCGAAGTCGGCAAGAGCTGCGACCTCGCGATCTGGGACGTCGAGCGGCCGGCGGAGCTGGTGTACCGGATCGGGTTCAACCCGTTGCACCGCCGGGTGTGGAGGGGCGAATGAACCCGCCGGACTGGCTCGAACTCGTCCGCGGAACGGCCCCGCTGGTGGTCAGCCTGCCGCACACCGGCACCGACATTCCGGCCGACGTGCTGTCCCGGCTGGCGTCGGCGTGGCTCGCCCGGAAAGACACCGACTGGCACGTCGAGCGGCTGTACGACTTCGCCGCCGGCCTCGGGGCGACGGTGATCCGGACGCGGGTGTCGCGGACGGTGGTCGACGTGAACCGCGACCCGAGCGGGGCGTCGCTGTACCCCGGCCGGGCGACGACCGGGCTGTGCCCGACCACCACGTTCGACGGCGAGCCGCTGTACCGGCCCGGCGGCGAGCCGACCCCGGCCGAGGTCGCCGAGCGGCGGGCCGGGTGGTTCGACCCGTACCACGCCGCCCTGTCGGCCGAGGTGGAGCGGTTGCGGGCGGCGCACCCGCGAGTGGTCGTGTACGACTGCCACTCGATCCGGTCGGCGGTCCCGCGGCTGTTCGACGCCGTCTTGCCGCACTTCAACGTCGGCACCGACGACGGGAAGGCGTGCGACCCGCTCCTGACAGGGTCGGTCGAGGGCGTGGTCGGCGCGACCGGGCTGACGCGGATCACCGACGGGCGGTTCCGCGGCGGGTACATCACCCGGTACCACGGCCGCCCGGCGGCCGGCGTCCACGCGGTGCAGATGGAGCTGGCGGTCCGCGGCTACCTGCCCGAGCCGGTCGGCACGGTGGCCGAGGCGGACTGGCCGCCGGCGTTCGACGCGGACTTCGCCGCCCCGATGCGGGCAGCGCTGACCCGCGTCCTGGAGGCGTGCCTGGCGTTCGTCCGCTCCGCCCCCTGAGCGGCGGCTCTTGTCTTCCCCTCGCCCCCGGTAGGGGGAGAGGGCGGTGAGCGGCCGAAGGCCGCGAGCCGGGTGAGGGGAAGCCACCTGCGGAGGAACCCGGTGTGCTCGACCGCCCGGTGACGCTCACGGCCACCTCTGTCGGTGGCCCCCCTCACCCGCCGGCGAAGCGCCGGCGACCTCTCCCCAGCGGGGAGAGGTGAAGACACACCCGGCCTCCGAGGAGCACCCGTGACGCGCACCGACCCGACCCGCGTGATCCGCGCCCCGCGCGGGACCGCCCTCACCGCGAAGTCCTGGCAGACCGAAGCCGCCCTCCGGATGCTGATGAACAACCTCGACCCGGACGTCGCCGAGCGGCCGGCCGACCTCGTCGTGTACGGCGGGATCGGCCGGGCGGCCCGCGACTGGGACAGCTACGACCGGCTGGTCGCGGCGCTCACCCGGCTCGGCGACGACGAGACGCTGCTGGTCCAGTCCGGGAAGCCGGTCGGGGTGTTCCGCACCCACCCGGACGCCCCCCGGGTGCTGCTCGCGAACTCGAACCTCGTCCCCCGGTGGGCGACGTGGGACCACTTCCACGAACTGGACCGCCGCGGGCTGATGATGTACGGCCAGATGACCGCCGGGTCGTGGATCTACATCGGCACCCAGGGGATCGTCCAGGGCACCTACGAGACGTTCGCGGAGGTCGGCCGGCGGCATTACGGCGGCGACCTCGGCGGGCGGTGGGTGCTGACCGCCGGCCTCGGCGGGATGGGCGGGGCGCAGCCGCTCGCGGCGACGATGGCCGGGGCGTCGTGCCTGGCCGTCGAGTGCCGGCCGGAGCGGATCGCGATGCGGCTCCGCACCCGCTACCTCGACGAACAGGCCGGTGACCTCGACGCCGCCCTCGCCCGCATCGACCGCGCCTGCCGGGACCGGAAGCCGGTGTCGGTCGGGCTGCTCGGGAACGCGGCCGAGGTGCTGCCGGAACTCGCCCGCCGCGGCGTCCGGCCGGACGCGGTCACCGATCAGACGTCGGCCCACGACCCGGTCCACGGGTACCTGCCCGCGGGCTGGACGGTGGCCGAATGGGAGGCGAAGCAGCAGTCCGACCCGCGGGGCGTGGAGCGGGCGGCGCGGGCCTCCATGGCGGATCACGTCCGGGCGATGCTCGCGTGGCACCGGGCCGGGGTGCCGACGTTCGACTACGGGAACAACATCCGCCAGGTCGCGAAGGACGAGGGCGTGGCCGATGCGTTCGCCATCCCGGGGTTCGTGCCGGCCTACATCCGCCCGCTGTTCTGCCGCGGCGTCGGCCCGTTCCGGTGGGTGGCGCTGTCCGGCGACCCGGCCGACATCCGGAAGACCGACGCGAAGGTGCGGGAGCTGATCCCGGACGACCGGCACCTGCACCGGTGGCTCGACATGGCCGGGGAGCGGATCGCGTTCCAGGGGCTGCCGGCGCGGATCTGCTGGGTCGGCCTCGGCGACCGGCACCGGCTCGGGCTGGCGTTCAACGACATGGTCGCCCGCGGCGAACTGGCCGCCCCGGTGGTGATCGGCCGGGACCACCTCGACAGCGGGTCGGTGGCGTCGCCCAACCGGGAGACGGAGGCGATGGCCGACGGGTCGGACGCGGTGTCCGACTGGCCGCTGCTGAACGCCCTGTTGAACTGCGCGTCCGGGGCGACGTGGGTGTCGCTCCACCACGGCGGCGGGGTCGGGATGGGGTACTCGCAGCACGCCGGGGTGGTGGTGGTATGCGACGGGACCGCGGCCGCCGCCCGGCGGGTCGAGCGGGTGCTGTGGAACGACCCGGCGACCGGGGTGATGCGGCACGCCGACGCCGGGTACGAGGCCGCGGTGGCGGCCGCCCGCGCGCACCGGCTCGACCTGCCGTCGCTCCCCGGCGGGCGGTGAGCCGCCGCCCGGGGCCGGTCGCGCCGGCCCCGGGCAAGGGGACCCCGCCGCCCGCGTCAGCCGACGCGGGCCAGGAGGACGTCGTCGAGGAACGCGGTCGAGTCCCCGGCGGTCAGCCCGTCCAGGACCACGGTGTACGTCCCGGCCGTCCCCACGGTGAACGTGGCGCCGAACACCTGGTAGTCGGTCCCGGTCGGGACGAACGTCTGGGCCGACCCGGCCACCTCGGCCAGCTGGGCCCGGACGGTCTGCGGCCCGACCGGCTGGAAGTTCCCCCGCTGGGCCGCCCGGAAGGTCAGCTGGTACGTCCCCGCGGTCAGCGTCACCTGCTGACTGACCGACCCGGTGCCCTGGAGGAACCCGACCTGGGTGCCCTGCGGGGCGTTCGGGTTCCCGGCGGTGAACCCGCTCCCGTTCCCGGCGACGCCGGACGACGGCGAGAACGTCCACCCCGCCCCCGCCGGGTTGTACTGGAACGCCCCGAACGTCCCGCTCCCGACCGCCGGGGTCTCGAACCCGGCGTTCGCCAGCGGGATCGCGGTCGGCGCCGCGACGACCTGCACCAGGTCGACGAACGCGGTCCGGTCGCCCGGCCCGCCCAGGCCCTCCAGCCGCACCTCCCGGGTCCCGGCGGTCGGCAGGGTGAAGCTCGTCGTCGCGAACGTCTCGTAGGCGGCCCCGGCCGGGGTGAACTCGCCGACGACGACCCCGCCGACGGTCACCCGGACGGTCTGGTTCCCCTCGTTGAAGTTCCCCCGCTGGGCGGCCCGGAAGGTGACCTGGTACGTCCCGGCCGCGAGCGACACCGTCTGGGCCACCGACCCCTGGTTCTGCAGGAACCCGACCTGGGTGCCCTCCGGGGCGTTCGGGTTCCCGGCGGTGAACCCGGACCCGTTCCCGGCGACGCCGGACGACGGCGAGAACGTCCACCCCGCCCCCGCGCCCGTGGGGTTGTACTGGAACGCCCCGAACGTCCCGGTCCCGACCGCCGGGGTCTCGAACCCGCCGTTCACCAGCGCCGCCGGGGCCGCGTCGTCGTCCAGGATCGTCCCGACCCCCTGGCCGTCCGAGATCGTGGCGCCGGTGGGGGCCGACAGGTTGACCACGAACGTCTCGGTCGGCTCGGGCGCGGTGTCCCCGTTGACCAGGACGGTGACCGTCTGGGTCGTCACCCCCACCGCGAACGTCAGGGTGCCGCTCGCCGGCTGGAAGTCGACCCCGGAGGTCGCCGTCCCGCCGGCCGTCGCGAACTGGACCGTCGCCGGCAGGGCGGTCGCCCCGGACAGGGTGACGGTGAACACCGCGCTGACCGTCCCGGCGTTCCCCTCGGTCACCGTCACGTCGTTGATGCTGAACGTCGGGGCCGGGTCGTCGGTGATGGTCAGGACGGCCGTCGTCTGCGTCCCCAGCGTCGCCCCGCCGGTCGGGGCCGACAGGGTCAGGTTGACCGTCTCGTTCCCCTCGAACACGCTGTCGCCTAGGATCGGGACCGTCGCCGTGGCGGACGTCGCCCCGGCCGCGAAGTTGACCACCGTGCTGACCGCCGTGTAGTCGGCCCCGGCCGTCGCCGTCCCGTTGCTCGTCGCCACCGTCACGCTCACCGCCCCGGTGCTCCCGCCGGTCCGGGTCAGGGTGATCGTGGCCGACCCGCCGCTCTCGCCGACCGAGTAGGTGGCCGCGCTGAACTGGATCACCCCCGGGCTGCCGGCGACGGTGACGTTGAAGGTGGAGACGAACCGGTCGTCGACCGCCTCCCCGGCGGTGAAGTCGTAGTCCTGGTCCATCGGGTTGCTGCGGACGTCCCGGACGTCCGGGCCGACCGTCAGGGTGTACGCCCCGCTGACCGCCGGCGGGCCGAACGCGATGTCGAACTGGGTGTTCCCCGACCCGGCGACCGCCGTCACCCCGGTGACGCCGACCGCCGCCCCGCCCGGGCCGGTGACGGTCACGTCCCCGGCGGTGAACTCCGCCGGGTCGATGGCCGTGTCGAACGTCACCCGGACGGTCCCGCCGGCCGCCCCGGTGGTCACCAGGGTCGTGATCCGCGGGGCCCGGATCCGGAAGTCGGACACCCACCGGTCCTGGTCCGCCTCCCCGGGGGTGAAGTCCCCGTCCTGGTCGAGTTGGTCGCCGAACGCGTCGCGGACGTCCGGCCCGATCACCACCGTGTAGATGCCGGCGGCGTTCTGCGGGGTGAACGTGTAGTTGAACCGGGTGTTGCCGGTCCCGGCCACCGGGGTGACGGACAGGACGGTGACCGCCGCCCCGCCCGGGCCGGTGATCACGATGTCGTCGGCGGTGAACGTGGCCGGGTTGATCGCGGTGTTGAAGTTCACCTGGCCGGTGCTCACCGGGCCGAACTGCGGGAAGACCGGGGTGACGGCCGGGGTGGTCGGGGTGAGCGGGACGATCCGGGCGCCCGTCCCGAACCCGGCCTGGTACCCGTCCTGCCCGGACTCCCCGGTCACCCCGTCGAAGTCCTGGTCGAGGGCGTTCCCGAAGGTGTCGAGGACGTTCGGCCCGATCGCCACCCGGTACAGCCCGCCGGCCGGCAGCGGGGCGGTCCGGACCTCGAACCGGCTGTTCCCGGACCCGGCGACCGGGGTCACCGACAGCACCGTGACCGGCGCCCCGCCCGGGCCGGTGATCGTCACGTCGTCGGCGGTGAACGTGGCCGGGTCGACCGGCAGCCCGAACCGCACCAGCACGGTGTCGGCGGCCGGGCGGGCGATGTCGGCGACGTACGACCCGGCGTAGATCCCGGCCGGGTCGGCGAACGCCAGGTCGGTGACCATGTAGTGCCCGGACGGCCGCTGGTCGAACTCGAACCGGACCGACGCCACGTCGTTCAGGTCGACCCCGGCGAACGCGGCCAGCGGGATGCGGACGGTGTTCAGCAGGGCCCGGGTGTTGAAGTTCGGGGTCGGGCCGGGCGGGTAGAACAGCTCCGGCGCCCACGACCCGGCCAGGGTGGTGGCCGAGTTCCCGGCCCGGTCGGTCAGCCGGACGGTGAAGTCGGACGGCTGGCCGACCGGGTTGCGGATGTCGGGGAAGGTGACGCTGATCCGGAACTGGAGGGCGAAGAAGTCGCTCACGTCGTCGGCCGCGTCCGGCAGCTGGTTCTCCCAGAACGCCCCCGGGGTGTTGTACCCGAGGAGGATCTGGGTCAGGCCCGGGGCGGCCGACCGGGCGCTCGGGACGTTGTGCGGCTGCTGGGAGGTGGCGACCCCGATCAGCGGGGTGGTGACCTGCCCGCCGGCGGTGACGTTGATCCGGTACGGCCCCTGGTTCTGGGCGCCGGTGCCGGTGCCGTCCGTCAGCCCGCTCGTCAGGACCGCCCCGCCGAGGGTGTTGGTGGTCAGGTTGGCGAAGGTGGTGGTGCGGTTCACGTCCCGCCGGGTCGCCGCGGTGTCCGGGGCGTGGTACGAGACGTACGTCTGGCTCGTCCCGGCCGAGAGCGGGACGAAGTCCCCGCGGAGGATCGGCTGGAACGTCTCCACCCCGCCCAGGTAGGTGCGGAAGAACGCGGCCATGTAGGTCAGGCCGTTCAGCTGCTGCGGGGTCTGCCCGATGCGGATCGTCCCCTGCCCGCTGCCGGTGTAGTCGTCGCCGGCGCTGGCCCCCTGGAACTGGGTCGGGGTCCAGACCGTGTTGTACAGGTTGTGGCTCGCCCCGTTGACGAAGATGGTGTGCTTCGGGGCGGTGTCCCCGGGCACGTTGTACCGGGCGTCGTCGTAGAAGTGGACGCCCTGCAGGTCGCTCACGTCCCCGTCGTTGTACGGCAGCAGCACCGCCAGCGGGACGTTGTTGATGACCGGCCGGCTGAAGTCGACCGGGGCCAGTGCGAACACCGCCCGGATCCCGAACGGGCTGCCCTGGGCCTGGTTGATCAGGTAGTGCCGGACCACCCCCTCGCCGCCCCGGGAGTGCCCCATCGTCCCGACGTTCTGCAGGTCCAGCCGGCCGACGTACCGGTCCCCGAACGGGGTCAGCTCGCCGGTGAGCGTGTCCCCGGTCTGGGCGGTCACGGTGCCGGTGGTGGTCAGGTCCTGGAGGATCCGCAGGTGCCGCTGGACCAGTTCGCCGCGGGCGATCATCCCCAGGTCGGTGACGTTGTTGTCCCGGGCGTTGATCCCGTTCGCGCTGACCGACACGACCACGTACCCGTGGCTGGCCAGGTTCTCGGCCAGGTAGTCGTACCCGGCGAAGCTCGGGGCGCTCACCCGGCCGGCGGCCGGCGGCCACTCCAGCGCCCCGCCCGGGGTGCCGGGGGCGTAGGTGGTCTGGTGCCGGCCGTGGAGCAGGACGACGACCGGGAGCGGGCCGGAGAACTGGCTGAGGTCGGTCGGGGCGTGGATCGACGCGGTCAGCTCGATCCCGGGGTTGAAGTTCCCGGCGGCGGCCGTCGGGCGGAACGCGGTGTCGCCGAACGTGTACACCTGGCGGGTGACGGCGAACGCCCCGCGGGCGGACGGGTCGGGGTTGACCGCCGCCGGCTCGAACCCCCCGCCGGCCCCGCCCAGCACGAACGGGGCGGCGAACGCCGCGAGGTCGGCGAACGGGGCGCCCGGCGCGACCGGGTCGGCGGGCGGGAACGCGGAGGCCAGCCCGACCCAGTCGTCGAGGTACGAGTTGGTGGCGGCCAGGGGGTCCGACAGGACCTCGGTCGCCGGCACGGTCCGGTCCTCGAGGGCCTCGAGGCCGAGGCGGAGGCCCCGGCGGGCGTGCGGGCGGGCGGGGCGGTCAGGGTGCCCGAACATGCGCGACTCCGTCCATGAGGGGGTGTGGCCGCCGGGCCGGGCGCGTCCGGGCGCTCGGCGGCGGGCCACGGGATCGAGATGGGGCCGGCGGGACGGTCCCGCGCGGGCACGGCTACGGGCGACCAAGCCAATACCTTCCGCGACGCCGGGCGGGAATGCAAGTGAATCTTTGAGATCGCGCCGATCGCTCCGCGTCCGCCCGCGGGCCGCCGGCGGCTCGCAAAAAATCCCGTGTCCCGGGGGCGCCCGGCCGGCACTATAGGGGAAGAACTCGCGGGGGTGCCGGGGATGTTCGACCCGCGGATCGTCACCGCCCTCCGCCGCGCCGCCCGGCCGGCCAGCGAGGTCACCGACGCGGCCCTGCTCGCCCGGTTCGCCGCCGGCCGCGACCCGGCCGCGTTCGCCGAACTGCTCGCCCGCCACGGGCCGGCCGTGTGGGCGGTGTGCCGCCGGCAGGTCGGGACCGCGGCCGACGCCGAGGACGTGTTCCAGGCGGTGTTCCTGGTGCTGGCCCGGGACGCCGCCCGGGTGCGGAAGGCCGCGTCCGTCGGGAGCTGGCTGCACGGGGTGGCGTGCCGGGTCGGCCGGCGGGCGCGGCAGCGGCGGGACCGGGCGCCGGACCCGGCCCGGCTCCACGCCCCGGCCGCCCCCGACCCGGCCGACGCCCTGAGCTGGGCCGAGGTCCGGGCCGCCCTCGACGAGGAGCTGGCCCGCCTCCCCGACCCGCTCCGGGCGCCGATCCTGCTCTGCTACTTCGACGGGCTCACCCAGGACGAGGCGGCCGCCCGGCTCGGGTGGAACCCGCGGACCGTGAAGGCCCGGGTCGCCCGCGGCCGCGCCCTGCTCCGTTCCCGGCTGTCGCACCGCGGCGTCGAGTTGCCGGCGGCCCTCGCCGTCCCGCTCCTGTCGGCCGGGGCGGGCGCCGTCCCGCAGCGGCTGCCGGCCGCCCTCGCGGCGGCCGCCGCCGACTTCGCCCGGGGTCGCCCGCCTGGCCCCGACATCCCGCCGGCGGCCGTCGCGCTGGCGCACGCGGAGGGTCCCGCCGTGTCCGTCCTCCGGCTCGCCGTCCTGCTCGCGTCCGCCGCCGGGCTGTCCGTCGCCGGGGCGCTCGCCCGCCCGGCCGCCCCTCCCGACCCGCCGGCCGCCCGCCCCGCCGACCCGGCCCCCGGCGCCGTCCGGATCGGCACCACCCAGTTCCGGCAGACCGGGTGGCACGCCCGGGCGTACTTCGCCGACGGCGGGAAGACGGTGGTCACCGCCGGCGAGGGGGTATCCGTCCGGTTCTGGGACCTCGACACCGGCACCGTCCGCGACGAGATCAAGCTCGAAGGCGCCTACGACGACGCGGCGTTCGCCCCGGGCGGCAACCTGCTGGCGGTCGTCGGCAGCCACTGGCCGAAGGGGAAGGACGCGGACTGGGAGAGCGCCGTCTGGCTGGTCGACGTGGCGTCACGGAAGCTGGTGCGGACCGTCGGGCTGCCGGCAAACCGCGGCGGCAACGACCAGCAGGTGGTGATCTCTGCCGACGGCAAGCGGGTGGTGGTCGAGTACGAGGGCGACGTCCGGGTGATCGAGGCGAAGTCCGGGGAGGTGCTGACCCGGCACAAGGGGCGGATCAACGCCGGCGTCCTGGCCGCGACGGCGGATGCGAAGCTGGTCGTGATCGGGCGGTACGACCTGTACCTGTGGGCGTGGGAGACGGGGGAGGAGCCGAAGAAGTTCGCCGACCTTGGCGGGTTCGGGACGGACACGGTGCTGTTCGGGCCGGACGCCAAGACGTTGTACGTCTCCTCCCGCGGCAGGGCCCTGACCTTCGACGTCGCCACCGGCCGGCAGACCGGCATCCTCGACCTCGGGGCCGCGCCGCGTCAGTGGTCGTTCAGCCCGGACGGCAAGACCCTCGCCGTCTCTCACTACCGCACCACCAAGGCCGGCGGGTCGCCGAACGCAGTCGCCCTGTGGGACGTGGCGACCGGGAAGCAGACCGGCCGGCTCCCGGTCGGCCGGACGGAGGCGACACTGCCGAACTGGTCCGCGGACGGCACCCGGCTGGCGACCACTACCGACCACCGGGTCTGGGCCTGGGACGTGAAGACCGGGAAGCAACTCGGCCCGGCGGCCCCCGGGCACGAGGGGGGCATCGGTGGCTTCGCGTTCGCCCCGGACGGCCGGCTGTTCACCGCCAGCGACGATCACACGATCCGGACGTGGGACCCTGCGACGGGGAAGCCGGGGCTGGAGCTGGTGCACGACTCCTGGGTGCGGGGCATGGCCCTGTCCCCGGACGGGAGCCTGGTCGCCGGGTCGGCCCTCGATAACGACCTCCGGCTGTGGGACGCGAAGACCGGGGCGGAGCGGTACCGGCTGCTCGGCAACGGGCGGCAGGGCGGGACCCGGAAGGTGCGGTTCACCCCGGACGGGAAGCGGCTCGTCGCGTGGGGCGACGACCTGTACCTGCGGGTGTGGGAGGTCCGCAACGGCAAGCTCCTGGCCGAGCACCGCACCGTGCCCGACGGGAAGACGGAGGCCGACCTCGACGACCCCGGCCGCAGGGACTTCCTGTTCTTGATGGCCGACGTCAGCCCGGACGGTTCGACCTTCGCCCTTTGCCAGCATGAAGCCGTCCAGATCTTCGACGTCGTGACCGGCAAGGAGCGGGCGAAGTTCGAGGCCGACCCGAACGGCGTCACCGCGCTCGGGCTGTCGGCGGACGGCAAGCGGCTCGCGGTCGCCGGCCGGAACAAGTCGGTCGAGACCCGGTTGCCGGAGGGGAGGTTCGGCCACAAGACCGACCCGGACTACCGGCTGGCGGTGTGGGACGTGGCCGCCAAGGCCGTCGTCTGGGAGAAGAACGTGCCCGGCTCGGCATGGGGTGGGGAGGTGCGGTTCTCGGACGACGGGTCGCGGCTGGCGGGGTCCGGCTCGGTGGACGAGAAGAAGTACGTCGCGTGGGTGTGGGACGCGGCCGGCGGGAAGGACCTCGGGCGGATCGACCTGCCGGGGGCGGCCCACCACCTCGGGTTCGACCGGGCCGGGAAGCGGCTCGCCGTCTCGCACCCGGACACGACGGCGACGGTGTACGACCTGGACGCCGTGCTCAAGCCGGCCCCTAAGTAGGGGGCGGCTCGAAGCCGGCTCCAGTCTTCACCTCCCCCCTGGTGGGGGAGGTCGCCGGCGCCTCGCCGGCGGGTGGGGGGGTGGCGTAGGCGGTCGTCCGGGTCGCTCCCCCGCGCGTGTGGCTTCCCCCCATCCGCCGCTGCGCGGCGACCTCCCCCACCAGGGGGGAGGTGAAGGACCCGACCAGCCCCGCCGAAGTAGGAGGACGCCGTGCTCGCACTCGCGCTCGCGCTGTTCGCCGCCCCGCCGGTCCCGCGGCCGCCCGGCCTCGCCCCGGACCTGGCCCCGCCCGTCCACGTCACCGCGAACGGCAAGCCGGTCGACGTCGAGCGGAGCGGGCACGCCGCCCCGGCGGTCGGTGACCTCGACGGGGACGGCAAGCCGGACCTGCTCGTCGGCCAGTTCAGCGGCGGCAAGCTCCGGGCCTACCGGAACGCCGGCACCGCCGCCGCCCCGCAGCTCGGCGACTTCGAGTGGTTCAAGGCGAGCGGCGCCCTCGGCACCGTCCCGGAGGGGTGAGACATCGGCTTCTGTCCACAGTTGGTGGACCTCGACGGCGACGGGAAGGCGGACGTCCTCTCCGGCTCGTGGCCCGGCCGGATCACCCTGTTCAAGCGGACCGCGGACGGGTTCGCGGGCGGCGAGACCCTGACCCACCCGAACGGCACGCCGGTCGACCCGGCGAACGGGACGCACGTGTTCGCGTTCGACTGGGACGGCGACGGCAAGCCCGACCTGGTCATCGGCACGTCCGGCGGGGAGGTGCTGCTGGCCCCGAACGTTGGCGAGCGCGGGAAGCCGGTGTTCGGCGAGGCGAAGCCGCTGTCGGCCGGCGGCAAGCCGATCAAGATCCCGTCCGGGTGCGCCGCCCCGGCGGTCGCGGACTGGGACGGGGACGGGAAGCCGGACCTGGTCGTCGGGGCCGGGGACGGGAGCGTGGTCTGGTTCCGCAACGAGGGGAAGCCGAAGGCGCCGGCGCTCGCGGCCGCGGCCGTGATGGTGCCGCCGAGTCCGTCGCCGCGGGCGAACGACAAGACGCGCCGGCCGGGCGAGTGGGGCATCCGGGCCCGGCCGTGCGTGGTCGACTGGGACGGGGACGGGCGGCCGGACCTGCTGGTCGGCGACGTGTGCGGCGGGTTCGAGGGGAAGCCGGCGGCGACCGCGGAGGACCGGGCCGAGGAGGCGGAGGCGGCCGGGCGGCTGCCGGCGCTGCGGAAGGAGTGGGCGGCGGCGTACCGGGCGTTCGCCGACCTGTCGGACGCTCCGGAGCCGGCCGACCCGGCCGCCCGCGACGCCCACCGGGCGCGGGTCGCGAGGCTGCGGACGACCGTGGCCCGGCTGCGGGACGAGATCGGCCGGCTGGAGGACGTCCGGGACGACCACCGGGCGCGGTACATGTCGCACGGGTACGTCTGGCTGTTCCGCCGGCTCCCGCCGGCGAAGTGAGATCGGGGCGGCGGGATGTCTTCACCTCTCCCCGCTGGGGAGAGGTCGGCCGTCAGGCCGGGTGAGGGGCGCCACGTCCGACGGCCGCCCGCGCCGCCGCCCCGCGCCGTCCGGCTGGCTGGGCGACTCGGTTGGTGGCCGCCCCTCACCCGCCGGCTGCGCCGGCGACCTCTCCCCAGCGGGGAGAGGTGAAGACCCCACCGGCCTCCGTACGCACACCCGAGGGGAGTCACCATGCCCGCCGTTCGGCTCGTCGCGCTGTCCGCACTGCTCGCCGCCCCGGTCGCGGCGGCCGACCCGCCGCCGCGGCCGCCGTCCGTCCGGTCGCTCGCCTACTCCCCGGACGGCAAACTCTTGGTCGCCGGGGTCGGGGGGCGCAACGAGCCGGGGGTGGTGTTGGCGTGGGACGTCCCGGCCGGCACGCCGCGGTGGGAGCGGCGCGGCCCGGCCGGGTTCGGGTCGGTCACCTTCGCCCCGGACGGCAAGGCGGTGGCGGTCACCCACGGACAGACCACCGCCCTGCGGCTCGACCCGGCGACCGGCAAGGACCTCGGCGAGGTCGGCCCGCACCCGGCGACGGTTCGGGCGGTCGCCCACGTCCCGGGCACCGACCTGCTCGCCACCGGCAGCGACGGCACCGTCCGGCTGTGGGACGTGAAGACCGGAAAGGTGGCGAAGGAGCTGAAGGGCGGGCACCCGGCGGAGGTCACCGGGCTGGTCGTGTCGCCGGACGGCCGGTGGCTGATCTCGACCGGCCCGGACGGCGCCCGCGCGTGGGACGTGGCCGCCGGGGCGGAGCTGAAGGACGCGTTCCGCCAAGACGGCAACTGGTACGGGGTCACGTTCGTCGCCCCGGACCGCGTCCTGCACGGCACGAACAACGCGGTGAACTACGTCCGGGAGCTGCCGTCGGGGAAGGAGGTGCTGCGGTTCAGGGGGTTCGGCGGCGGGATCGCGTACGCCCCGGCCGCCGGGCTGCTCGCGTCCCGCTGGACCGACGACCTGGACCCGGAGGTCACCGACCTGACGTTCCGCGCCCCGACCGCCGACGAGGCGGCCCGGGTCGCCCAACTGCTCAAGGAGTTCGACGCCGACGGGTACGCGGCCCGGGTGGCGGCGTCGGAGGCGATGCGGAAGGTGGGGTCGGTGGCCGAGCCGGCGCTGCGGAAGGCGGCGGCGGACGGGCCGTCGGCGGAGGTGCGGATGCGCGCCCGGGAGGCGCGGCGGGCGATCCTGGAGGAGCCGCTGCGGAGCCTGAAGGGGCACACCGCCCCGGTCGGCCCGCTGGCGTTCTCCCCGGACGGGGCGGTGCTCGCCACCGGGGCGGACGACGGCACCGTCCGGCTGTGGGACCCGAAGACCGGGAAGGAGCTGGCCCGGCTGGAGGTGCCGGCCGCCCCGCGGCCCTGAGCGGCCGGCGGGGCGGCCGGGCGTCAGAGGCAGAACACCGACCCGCACAGCCGCCGCGGCCCGCCCGCCTCGTCCACCGCCCGCACCACCTCCGGGTGCAGGTGGTTGTAGTCGTGCCCGGCGACCGCCGCCGCCCCGACCCGCCGGGCCCAGTCCAGGTCGGCCTTCGTCTGCTCGTAGTTGTGGACGGCGTCCAGGAACACCAGCGACGGCGGGCCCTGGTCGTAGACCCGGAAGAACGCGCCCTTGTCCGCCACCACCTGCTCGACGTGGCCGGTCCGGACCAGGTAGCCGAGCACCTGGGAGGCGACCGCCAGGTGCTCGTCCGGGGCCAGCCCCCACGGGTTCCAGCTGTAGTTGTCGACCGTGACGATCTTCCGCCCCGGGGCCTTCCACAACGCCAGCCGGGTGGTGGTCACCCCGAGCAGGGTGCCGACCTCGACGATCGGCCCGGGCAGGTGGTCGGTCTCCGCCACCAGCCGGCGGAGCAGGTCCAGCTCGAACGGGTGGACCGTCCCGACCTCCGGGCGGATCGGCTTCCGGGCACCGATCTCGGCCCGCAGCCGGTCGGCCTCGGCCCGGGCCGCGCCGTGCTCCTCCCGGAGCCGGTCGTGGGCGGCGCGGAGGCGCGCGGCCTCGGCCCGCAGCCCGTCCCGCTCCGCGGCGTAGTCCCGGACCACGGGCAGCCGCCGCGCCGCCCGCTTGAACAGGGCCTTCACGTCCGTGATCAGGTTCATGCGGCCTCCTTACCGAAGAAGTCTCCCGGCGGTCGGGCGGCCGCCCCGCAGGTGTAGTACCGCCCGCGCAACAGCTCGTAGTGCTCGGCCGGGGTCCACAGCCGGGCCCGCCCGGCCATCGCCGTGCCGAGCACCCCGGGGGACGCCAGCACCCCGCGCAGCCTCGCGTACAAGTCCGACGCCGACCCGGCCCGGAAGGTCAGCTCCGGGCAGTCCAACAACTCTCGGGCGCCGCCCAGGTCCGAGCACAGGACCGGCACCCCGGACCCGACCATCTCGATCGCCACCTGCGGCAGGTTGTCCTCCCACAGCACCGGCACCACCCCGAGGTCGACCCCGGCCAGCAGCCCCGGCAGGGTGGCGTGGGTGTACCCGTCGACCAGGGTGACGGCGGCGAACCGGTGGGCGACCCGCCGCAGCCGGGCGACCGCCTCCGGGTCGGTCAGCTTGGCCGCGACCGTCAGGCTCAGCTCCCCGGCCAGCCCGGCCGGCATCCGCTCCAGGGCGTCGAGGAGGAAGTAGAACCCCTTGTCCCGCCGCATGTACCCGAGGTAGGCGAGCGACAGCGGGCGGCCGCCGGCCCACGGCTCCCGGGCGGCCGCCGGGGCCCCGCCGAACCTCGTCCCGATGTAGGCGGTCGACACCTTGTCCGGGCGGACGCCCATCCGGACCGCCACCTCGGCCACCCGCCGGGACACGGCCAGGACGTGGTCGGCGTCCCGGTTCAGCGCCCCGACGAACGCCGCCCGGCGGCCGGCGAAGCGGTCGGCCTCCTCCCGGTCGAGGAGGCGGAGGGTGGTCCCGGCCGCCGGCGGCCGGCGGAGCACGCCCCGCGCCCGGCGGTACAGCGGCCGGAGGTAGCGGTACAGGACGGCTAGGCCGAGGCGGTGGAGGCGCGGGCTGCGGCCCGCCCCGAGCCGCCGGAGCAGGGTCTGGGCGGCGTAGAACCGCCGCACCCCGACCGGGTCCGGGTCGGCCGGCAGGCAGGTGGCGCACTTCCGCCCGCCGGCGTAGTCCCGGCAGTTCTCCCGCTCCTGGAACCACAGGTTCACCTGCGGGCAGAACGGGAAGTAGTTGTGCAGCCCGACCACCACCCGGGCGCCCGGGGCGTGGCCCTTGGCTACCCTGAGGAGCGACGCCGGGATCCCCTCCAGGTTGTTGAAGTGGACCGCCGCGAACGGCCCCTCCCGGCGGAGGAAGTCGGCGAACAGGGCCTCCATCGCGGGGTCGGCCGCCGCGTCCGCGCCGAACGCCGCGCCGCCCGGGCTGAGGACCGGCGAGTTCACCACCTCGAACTTCCGCACCCCCCGGTCCGCCGCCCCGACCCGCCGGACGTACGGCCGCCGCCGCACCAGCCCGTAGCTCGTCCCGGAGCTGAGGAACGCCGGGGCGTCGCCGGCCGCCAGGGCCGCCGCGATCAGGTTCTTCTGGTAGACCGAGACCCCGCCGCCGCCGCCCTCGGGGTCCTCGTAGTCCGCCCAGTTGTAGTACAGCACCTTCATCACCGCCGACCTCCGTGTCCCTACCCCGGTCCGTCACGCCGCCCGCCGCCCCGCCGTCGGGTCACCCGCCCCCAGACGGAGGTATCGGCGCCAGAAGCTGTCGCTCGTCAGTTTCGGGGCGGCCGCCCGCCACGCCCGGGCGACCCGTCGGTACTGGAGCCACAGCCGGCCGGCCTCGCCCAGCCCCCGGGCGAGCAGCGCCAGGAACCGCGGCCGCGACCGCCGCAGGACCCGGTCCCGACCGGGGTCCGGGCCGTCGACCGCCGCCACGTCCGCCCGGGCCAGGGTGGCCCAGTCGGTGGCGCGGGCGGTCACGTCCACCGGCGCCCCGGGCCGCGGGCTCCGGCGGAGCAGTTGCCGCGCGACGCACCACAGCAGCAGGAAGGGTCGCGATCGCGGCGGGGCGGGGGCAGGGAGCAAGGGTTCGCGGTCCCGGGGGCGGGTCTCGGCCGGCGGAACCGCGTGCCGGGCGACGACCCGGCGGTGGACCGCGCGCGGGTCGCCAGCCACCAGCCCCGGCCCGCGGCGGAAGTCGGCCGCCGCGTCGCACAGCAGGGCCGCCTCCCGGTAGTCCAGCCGCAACAGCCGGTACCCGAGCCGCTGGAGGAAGTGGGCGGCCGCCCGCCACGCCGGCAGCGAGCGGTGCACGGCCGACAGGATCAACAGGTTCCGGAAGTCGTAGTACGGCTGCCACCCGCCGGCCTTCCGGTCGAACGGCTCGTGCCACACCCCCGTGCCGGGGAGGGTGATGGTCCGGACCCCGGCCCGCCGCAGCCGGTACCCCCACTCGGCGTCGTCCCCGCGGATGAACAGCGGGAGCGGCAGGCCGACGCGGCCGGTCAGCCGCAGGGGGAAGGCGAGGAACCACCACGGGTTGTAGTGGGCGTCCGGCGGGTCGGCGAACGCCCCCAGCGACTCGGCGGTGTCCGCCCGCCGCCTGCCGGCCGGGCACCCGGCCCACAGCCGCCGCAGGTCGACCCGGGACCCGGCCGCGGCCACCTCCAGCGGCCGGGTCGCGTCCAGCATCGGGGCGCCGACGGCCGCGCCCCCGCGGGCCAGGGACAGGAACGCGACCGCCCGGAACACCGTCTCCGGCTCGACCTCGACGTCGTCGTCCATCAGCAGGACGTGCGTCGCCCGGCCGCCGTCGCGGGCCTCCAGGATCGCCCGGGTGAACCCGCCCGCCCCGCCGAAGTTGCCCTGCTCGACCACCCGCAGCTTCGCCCCCGCCCGGGCCGCCGCCCGCCAGTACCCCGGGTGTCGCCGCACCGGCCGCGTCCCCTGATCGACGACTACCACCTGTTCGACTGCGGCCGCCACCTCCGGGTCGCCGAGCACCGCCCCGACGGTCCGCAGTACCTCCGCTTCCCGGTCGAAGGTGCAGCACCCGACCGCCAGCCGCACCGGGTCCGGGTCGGCGCCGACGGCCACCCACTCCGCCCGGCGGAGGAGTACCGGCCCGGCCCCGGCGACCACCTCGAAGTGCAGCCACCCCGCCGGGCCGTCCCCCGGGTCCGGGACGTCGAGCGCCACCTCGGCCCGGGCGCCGCGGAATGCTCCCGCCGCGACCACCGCCTGCCCGGCCCCCGCCCGCCGCACCACCCGCACCGTCCCGGTCCCGGCCAGCGCCAGCCGCAACCGGAGCCGGCCGACCCGCGCGTCCCGCCGCCACGGCCGCTCGAACAGCGTGTTGAAGTACGTGTCGGTGGACAGCCGGCCGCCGGCCCCGACGCGGGCCGAGAACCGGCCCGCCGGCTCGGCGCCGTCCGCCCGGTGGTAGAGCGGGTCCAACCCCGGCCGGGGCGCGAACACGACCCGCTGGATGACCACGTCCGCCATCCCCGCCCCCCTCACGCGGCCGCCGCCGGGCGGGCGAAGAACGGGACGACCCGGTCCCGGAACGTCTTCAGGGCGGCCCCGATCGCCTGGTGCATGTCGAGGTACTTGTAGCTCCCGAGCCGCCCGCCGAAGACCACGTTCGGCTCCCGCTCGGCCAGCCGCTTGTAGGCCGACAGCACCGCCAGGTCGGCGGCCGTGCTCACCGGGTAGTACGGCTCGTCCCGCCGGGTCGCGGCCCGGCTGTACTCCCGGTAGACGAGCGTCTTCCCCGGGGCGTAGGTGCGCTCCGGGTGGAGGTGCTTGAACTCGTGCACCCGGGTGTACGGGACCTCCTCGTCGGCGTAGTTGACGACCGCCGTCCCCTGGTAGTCGTCCACCGGCACGGCCTCCCGCTCGAAGTCCAGCGTCCGCCACGCCAGCTCCCCGGCCCGGTACCCGAAGTACCGGTCGATCGGCCCGGTGTAGACGACGAGCTGGTTCGGTGAGAGCTGCCGGCGGACGTCGAAGAAGTCGACCCCGGTGCGGACCGCGACGAGCGGGCTGGCGAGCATCTTCCGGAACACCGCCGCGTACCCGTCGGCCGGCAGCCCCTCGTACTTGTCGGAGAAGTACCGGGCGTCGAACGTGTACCGGACCGGGAGGCGGGTGATGACGTCGGCCGGCAGGTGCCGCGGGTCGGTCTGCCACTGCTTGGCCGTGTACCCGCGGACGAACGCCTCGTACAGCGGCCGGCCGATCAGGGAGACGGCCTTCTCCTCCAGGTTGGCCGGGTCGGCCAGCCCGTCCTCGCCCGCCTGGGCGGCGAGCAGGGCCCGGGCCTCGGCCGGGGACAGGTGCTTGCCGAAGAACTGGCAGACGGTGCCGAGGTTGATCGGCATCGGGTACACCTGCCCGCGGCGGACGGTGAACACCCGGTGGCGGTAGTCGGTGAACCGGGTGAACCGGTTGACGTACGCCCACACCGCGTCGTCGTTGGTGTGGAACAGGTGGGACCCGTAGGTGTGGTACTCGATCCCGGTCTCCGGGTCGGTCTCGGACCAGGAGTTCCCGCCGACGTGCGGGCGGCGCTCCAGGACGCACACCCGCCGCCCGAGTTCGGCGGCCGCCCGCTCGGCGATGGTTGCCCCGAAGAACCCGGCCCCGACGACGACCAGGTCGAACTGCCGCAGGTCCATGAGGGGCCCTTGCTCGGGAGCCGGAATCCGGGGACCGGCTACTCATCGGCGCAGCCGTCGGACGGGGTAACGGATTTACGAGTGGCGCGGGGTTATCCCGACACGCCCGCAGGCCGCGGGGCGGCGGGGCGCCTGGCCCTGTGGCACAGGTCACCGACCTGTGACGCCCCCACAGGTCGGAGACCTGTGCCACGAACCGGCTCACCCGGTTGTCGGGGAATCGCGTCAACCGCCCGGTTCCGTCGCCCGGGGTCCGGCGGTTGCGGTGCCGTCCGCCGGGGCGGCCGCCGGCCCGCCCCCGGACCGCTGTCGCGCCGGCGCGTTACAGGAGGGGAGTGATGAAGGGCGACCGGGGCACCGTGGTGGGCGTGTTCGCGGACCAGAGTCAGGCCCGGCAGGCGGTGGTGGAGCTGCGGCGGGCCGGGTTCGACGAGGACCAGATCGGGGTGGTCGGGCGGTCCGGGGACGGGCAGGGCACGTCCGGGCTGCCGAACGACCCGACCGGGACGCGGTGGGAGGAGGGGACCGGGGTCGGGGCGGCGGCCGGCGGGGCGACCGGGCTGGGGCTCGGGCTGGCGGTGGCCGCCGGGCTGATCCCGGCGATCGGCCCGGTCATCGCCGGCGGGGCGCTGACCGCCCTGATCGCCAGCGCCGGGGCCGGGGCGACGATCGGGACGGTGGTCGGCGGGCTGGTCGGGCTCGGCGTCCCGGAGGACGAGGCGGCGTACTACGAGGGGGAGTTCAAGTCCGGGCGGACGGTGGTGACGGTCCGGGCGGGGGACCGGCGGGCGGACGCGGCGGCGATCCTGACCCGGTACGGGGGGTACGACCGGAGCACCGCCCCGGGGGGCAACCGGGTGTGAGGCCGGCCCTCCTCCGGGTGCCGAGTCCCGAAGGCTCGGCACCCGAGGCCCGGTGCTACTTCTTCTTCTTGAGGACGAACATCAGCTGCTTGTCCTCGGTCTTGAAGTCGTCCGGGGCCTTCCCGCCGGGCAGGGCGTAGATCAGCTTGACCGTGTCCCCGTCCGCCTCGATCAGCCCGGTCACCTCGACGTCCATCTTCGGCTTGATGCTCTTCATCGTGATCTTGCACGGCTTCCCGCTCGGGTCCAGCTTATACGTCTGGACGTACACCTCCTTGTCCCCCTTGTCGTAGGAGGTGATCCGGTCGGCGGTGATCTTCACCACCGTGTCGGTCACGTCCTCCCCCGGCGGCTTCCCGCCGTACTTCTCGCCCTTCACGATCGTGTACGTCCCGACCAGCTTCTCCGCCGCCTTCGCCGGGTCCTTGTCGTCCGACCGGGCCGCCGGGCCGCACGCCAGGACCGCCGCGACGCCCGCCGCCACGCCCGCCGCCCACAACTTCCGCATCGCCGCTCCTCCTCTCGGGGTGTCCGACCGGACGGGCGCCCGCCCGCCCGACCCCCATCCGTAGCCAACCGCCGGCCGCCGCTTCCCGCGGCGGGGCGGACTTTCACCACCTCCCGACGCGCCGCCGGGACAACCCCGGCCGGCGCGGGGTTCGTCCGGCGGCGGGCGCGCCGGTTGCGGGTGGGGCGGCGTGAGGAAACCGATGACCGACGACACGACGGGCCTTGCTGTCCCGGACGAGACGGCGGTCCGCGCGCTGTTCCCGCCCGCCGCGGAGGGGTGGTACGATCCGCCGGGGACGTTCCCGTCCGGGGCGTGAACGGGGGTTGAGCCATGTTCCGCGACCGGGCCGACGCGGGCCGGCAGTTGGCGGCGGAGCTGTCCCGGTACGCCGGCCGGGTCGACGTGGTGGTGCTCGCCCTCCCGCGGGGCGGGGTGCCGGTCGGGTGGGAGGTGGCCCGGGCGCTCGGGGCCCCGCTCGACGTGTTCCTGGTCCGCAAGCTCGGGGCCCCGTTCCAGCGCGAGCTAGCGATGGGGGCGATCGCGTCGGGCGGGGTCCGGGTCCTGAACGACGCGGTGGTCCGCCGGCTCGGCATCACCGCCGCCCAGATCGACGCGGCCGCCGCCGAGGAGCAGGCCGAGCTGGACCGGCGGGAGCGGGAGTACCGGGGCGGCCGCCCGCCCCCGCCGGTGCGCGGGAAGACGGTGGTCCTGGTGGACGACGGGCTGGCGACCGGGTCGACGATGCGGGCGGCGGTCGAGGCGGTCCGGCGGCTCGGCCCGGCCCGGGTGGTGGCCGCCGCCCCGGTCGGGGCGGCCGACGTCCGCGGCCGGCTCGCGGGGGTCGCGGACGAGGCGGTGTGCGCCCGCGAGCCGGACCCGTTCTTCGCCGTCGGGACGTGGTACGAGGACTTCACCCAGACGACCGACGAGGACGTCCGGGCGCTGCTCACCTGGCCGACCGCCCCGCCCCCGCCCGGGGCGACGGCGTGACCGGCCGGGCCGGTCACGCCGTCCGGGCCGGGTCCGGGGCGGACCGGCGGCGGTCGGCCCACCCGCCGTACCAGTCCATCAGCGGAGTGACCGACACCCCGTGCACGACCACCGACAGGGCGACGGTCCAGACCACCAGGTCGGCCAGGGTCCGGGCCAGGTCCTCCGGCAGCCCGTGTCCGGTGGCGTGCGCCAGGTAGTACAGGGACCCGACCCCGCGCACCCCGAACCACCCGGCCAGCCACTTCCGGACGCCCGCCCCGCCCACCCCGGCCAGCCCGGCGAACACCGACGCCGGGCGGACGACCAGGAACAGGGCGGCCGCCAGCCCGGCCGCCTCCCACGTCGGGCGGGTCGCCGCCAGGAGCGCCCCCAGGACCAGCACGGCGGCCACCTCCGCCACCTTCTCGACCTGCTCGGTGAACCCGAGCACCGCCTCGGCCATGACCGCCGGGGCCTTCTCCGGGTGGGTGGCGTCGTCCTCCGACCCGCCCGACACGACCGCCCTCTTGACCGCCTCCGGCGGGCGATCCCCGACCCGCAGCCGCTCCTCCCGGCGGAGGGCGAGGCCGGCCGCGAACACCGCCAGGAACCCGTAGGCGTGGAGGAGGACGGCCGACCCGTAGGCCAGGGCGATCAGCCCGAGGGCGAGGAAGTTGTCCAGCCCGACCGCCTCCCGGTGGGTGGCCCGCAGGTACAAGACCACCCGGGCCACCAGGGTGCCGAGCCCGAACCCGACCGCCAGCCCGGCGGCCCCCGCCCAGGCCACGTCCGCCGCCGCCCACCGCCACCCCCCGGCCCCGAGGTCGTGCAGCCCGAGCAGCCCGAGCCCGAGCAGGACGAACGGGAACGCGTTCCCGTCGTTCAGCCCGGCCTCGGCGGTCAGGGAGAACCGCAGCGCGTCCCGGTCCCCGGCCTCCGTCACCTGGACGTCGGACGCCAGCACCGGGTCGGTCGGGGCGAGGATGGCCCCGAGCAGGACCGCCGCCCCGGCCGGCAGGCCGAGGGCGAACACCCCGACCGCGGCCACCAGCCCGACGGTCACAGCCATCGACGCGGTAGCCAGCAGGACCGGGAACCGCCACAGCCGGTCGGTCAGCGGGACCCGGAGCCTCAGCCCGGCGGTGAACAGGGAGACGAGGACGGCGACCTCGGCCAGCCGCTCCAGGAGCAGGGCGTCGGCCACCGGGTCTACCGAGAGCAGCCCCGCCCCGGCCGGGCTGAGGGCGTACCCGACGGCCAGGTACAGCATGGCGGCGGACAGCGGGAGCCGCTTCAGCACCGACCCGGCCAGGGCCATGACGACCAGCACCCCGCCGCCGACCACGCACCAGATGGCGAACGTCATGGGGCTGCCCCCGGTCAGAACGGGGCCTTCCCGCCGGTCGCCCCGTACACTTCGCCGGTCACGTAGCTGGCGTCCGCCGAGGCCAGGAACACGTACACCGGGGCCAGCTCGGCCGGCTGGCCCGGCCGCCCGAGCGGCACGTCCATCCCGAACGACGACACCTTCTCCCCCGGCATGGTGGTCACGATCAGCGGCGTCCAGAACGGCCCGGGGGCGACCGCGTTCACCCGGACCCCCTTCTCGGCCAGCTGCTTGGCGACCGACTTGGTGAAGTTCACGGCGCACGCCTTCGTCTGGGCGTAGTCCACCAGGGACGGGGACGGCTCGTACGCCTGGATCGACGCGGTGTTGATGACCGCGGCCCCGGCCGGCAGGTGGGGCAGGGCGGCCTTGGTGACCCAGAACAGCGCGTACACGTTCGTCTTGAACACCCGGTCGAACTGCTCGGTGGTGAGGTCCGCCAGCCCGCCCGGCTGGGCCATCTGGTAGGCCGCGTTGTTCACCAGGATGTCGAGCCCGCCGAGGCCCTTGACGGCGTCGGCCACCAGCTTCTTACAGAACCCCTCGTCCCGGATGTCGCCCGGCAGCGGCACCGCCTTGCGGCCCTCCGCCTCGACCAGCTTGACCACCTCCCGCGCGTCCGGCTCCTCGGCCGGCAGGTACCCGAACGCCACGTCCGCCCCCTCCCGGGCGAACGCGATGGCGGCCGCCCGGCCGATGCCCGAGTCCCCGCCGGTGATGAGCGCCTTCCGCCCGGCGAGCTTGCCCGACCCCTTGTAACTCGCCTCCCCGTGGTCCGGCTTCGGGTCCATCTTCGACGCCAGCCCCGGCCACTCCTGCGGCTGCTTCTTGAACGGCGGCTTCGGGTGCCGCCCGCGCGGGTCCTTCGGGGCGGCCTCGGCCTTCGGCTGGGCGGCCGCGGGGCCGGCGGCCAGCAGGACGGGGGTCGCGACCAGCCCGGCCCCGGCCCGGAGGGCGTGGCGGCGGGACGGGTTCGGGGCGGGTTCGTTCGGGTCCACGGGGCGTCTCCGTCGGCGAGGGAAGGGCGGCCGGGGACACGACTGCAACGCCCGTTCCGGCACCCGGCCGCCCCGCCCGGTTGCCGGCCCTCCCCTCGCGCCCGGTCCGGCCGGGATCGAACTCCTCACCCGCCCCCGTCGATCCGTGCCATCACGGGGCTACGTAGCCGACGCCAGGTTCCGAGTTGACGAAGTCGTCCCCGCCACCCGCAGGTTGGACTAGTCAACTCCAGAGTCATTCACCATCATGTCGATCATGATAGTGAAGTTCAATCGCTGAGTCCCCGTCGGCCGCAGAGGAGTGGTTCACCCATGAGCGACCGGTCCCGACTCGCCGTGCTCACCGTCCTCCTGGTTCCGGCGGCCGCCTGCCAGGCGGCCGACCCGCCTGCGGACGCGGCCCGCGTCGAGTTCTTCGAGAAGAAGGTCCGCCCGGTCCTCGCCTCGCACTGCTCCGGGTGCCACTCGGCCGACACCAAGCCGGCCGGCGGGCTGCGGGTCGACGACCGGAACGGGCTCCTCGCCGGCGGGAACACCGGCCCGGCCGTCGTCCCCGGGGACCCGGGCAAGAGCCTGCTGCTGAAGCGGGTGACCGAGGGCGGCAAGCGGCGGATGCCGCTCGAGGGGGAGCACCTTTCCGACCAGCAGGTCGCCGACCTCACGGCCTGGATCAAGGACGGGGCGGCGTGGCCGGCGGTGCGGGTGCCGGCGTCGCTCGGCAAAACGAAGCCCAAGTACGAGCAGCTCAAGCGCGAGCACTGGGCGTTCCAGCCGGTCGCCGACCCGAAGGTGCCGGCGGTGACGGACGCGGCGTGGCCGGCGGACGACGTCGACCGGTTCCTGCTGGCGAGGCTCGACGCGAAGGGGCTGAGGCCGGTCGGCGACGCCGACCGGGTCGCCCTCGTCCGCCGGGTCACGTTCGACCTGACCGGCCTGCCGCCCACGCCGGCCGAGGTGGACGCGTTCCTCGCGGACGCCGCTCCCGACGCCTACGCCAAGGTGGTCGACCGCCTGCTCGCGTCGCCGGCGTTCGGGGAGCGGTGGGGCCGGCACTGGCTGGACGTCGCCCGGTACGCCGAGAGCACCGGGCCGAGCCGGAACGTGCCGTACCCGCACGCCTGGAAGTACCGGGACTACGTGATCGACGCGGTCAACGCCGACGTCCCGTTCGACCGGTTCGTCCGCGAGCAGGTGGCCGGCGACCTCCTCCCGGCGGCCGACGACCGGGAGCGGGACCGGCAGAAGGTGGCGACCGGGTTCCTGGCCCTCGGCCCGAAGGACGTGAACCAGCGGTTCAAGGTCCGGTTCCTGATGGACAACGTGGACGAGCAGATCGACACCGTGACCCGCTCCGTGCTCGGGCTGACCGTCTCCTGCGCCCGGTGCCACGACCACAAGTTCGACCCGGTCCCGACGACCGACTACTACGCCCTAGCGGGCATCTTCACCAGCACCGACAACGCGGCCGGGCTGCGGAACCAGATGGGCGGGGCCGGGCTGGCGTACTACGTCCCGGACCTGCTGGTCCGGCTGAGCGGGGACGCCCCGCCGCCCGACCCGAAACAGGTCGAGCGGCTGACGGCCCTGGTGGCCGAGGCGAAAAAGGCGTGGGACGCGATCCGCGGCACCCCGGAGGGGCTGAAGCCGGGGCCGAACGGGCAGCCGACCCAGCGGCCGTTCCGCCTCCGGTACGAGAAGGCCCAGGCCGACCTCAACGCCCTGACCGACCCGGCCCAGCGCGGGCTCGCGGCCCACGGGGTGCGGGACGCGGCGGCGGTCGCGGACACCGAGGTGCGGGTCCGCGGGGAGGCCGAGAAGCTCGGGCCGAAGGTCCCCCGCGGGTTCCCGACCGCGTTCGCGGTCCCCGGGGCGCCGGCGGTCAACCCGGCGCAGAGCGGGCGGCTCGAACTCGCCGCGTGGCTCACCAGCCCGAACAACCCGCTCACCCCGCGGGTCGCCGTGAACCGCGCCTGGCAGCACCTGTTCGGCCGCGGCCTCGTCTTCACGGTCGACAACTTCGGGGTGACCGGGGACGCCCCGTCGCACCCCGAGTTGCTCGACCACCTCGCGGCCCGGTTCGTCCGCGACGGATGGAGCCTGAAAAAGCTGGTCCGTACCCTCGTGCTCACCCGGGCCTACCGGCTCTCGGCCGACGCCACCGCCGACCACCGCCGACTCGACCCCGCGAACACCCTCGTCTGGCGGCACAGCCCGCGGCGGCTCGAGACGGAGGAGTTCCGGGACGCGGTCCTGGCCTCGGCCGGCACCCTCGACCCGCGGCGGCCGGACGGGCCGGCGGCGACGGGCCTGCGGATGGTCGAGATGCGGGACAACGGGCCGGAGGCCCGGGCGGTCCACGAGGCGGCCGACGGGTCGGTCCGCCGGAGCGTGTACCTGCCGCTCCTCCGCGGGGTCACCCCGAAGGCCCTGGCCGCGTTCGACCCGGTCGACCAGACGCTGGTCACCGGCACCCGGGAGGCGACCACCGTCCCGGCCCAGGCGCTGTTCGTCCTGAACTCGCCGTTCGTCCGCCGGCACGCGCTGGCCCTCGCCGAGCGGCTGCTGGCGGACCGGAAGGCGGCCCACTCCGACCGGGTCAGCCGGGCGTACCGGTTGGTCCTCGGCCGCTCCCCGACGGCGGCGGAGACGGACCGGGCGCTGGCCTTCGTCGCGGAGTACGAGTCGGAGGCACGGGAACACTTCCCGGACAACCTGGCCCCGGCGCCGCGGGCGGTCCGCAAGCCGGCCGCGAAGAAGGCTGACGACCCGAACCAGGACCCGGACACGGTCGACCAGACCGGCGAGGCGGTGACCGAGGACGTGGTCGGCCCGGCCGACGCCCGGACCGCGGCGTGGGCGGCGCTGGCCCAGGCCCTGTACGGGTCGGCCGAGTTCCGGTTCGTGAAGTGAGTCCCCGAGCCTAGCCCCCGAGCCCAGGCCACCGGCCTGGGTTCTACGACCCACAGGAATCACCATGTACCCGCTGTCGCGCCGCGAGGCCCTGAAGTCCGCCAGCGCCGGGTTCGGCATGGTCGCCCTCTCCGCCCTGCTCGCCGAGCAGGCGAAGGCCGAGGCCAAGCCGGCCCCGAAGCCGCTCGCCCCGAAGGACCCGCACTTCGCCCCCAGGGCGAAGCGGCTGATCTTCGTCCACATGAACGGGGCGATGTCGCACCACGACACGTTCGACTACAAGCCGAGGCTGCAGGCCGACGACGGCAAGCCCGGGCCGGGCGGGGGCGTCCTGGCCGCGTCGAAGTTCAAGTTCAAGCAGTACGGCGACACCGGGTCGTGGTTCTCGGAGCTGCTCCCGAACCTGGCCCGGCACGCGGACGACCTGTGCTGGCTCCGCGGGCTGCACACCGACACCCCGGCCCACCCGCAGGCGGTGGTCCAGCTGCACACCGGCAGCGCGAACGCCGCCCTCACCCGGCCGAGCCTCGGGGCGTGGCTCCTGTACGGCCTCGGGAGCCAGAACCAGGACCTCCCGGGGTACGTCACCGTCAACCCGCCGCCGAACTTCGGCGGGGCGGTGAACTACGGCAGCGCGTTCCTGCCGGCCCACTTCCAGGGGACTCGGGTCGACGACCGCGGGAACCTGCCGAACCTCGCGGCCGCGGCCCCGGCCCCGCTCCAGCGGCGGCAGCTCGACCTGATCCGGGCGATGAACCGGGACCTCGCCGCCGCCCCGTCCGCCCCGGATCAGCTCGACGGGGTGATCGAGAGCTACGAACTCGGGTTCCGGATGCAGGGCACGGTGCCGGCGTTGCTCGACGTCTCGAAGGAGCCGCAGAAGGTGCGGGACGAGTACGGGGTGGCGGACGGCCCGGCCGGGGCGTTCGCCCGGCAGTGCCTGATGGCCCGCCGGCTGACCGAGGCCGGGGTCCGGTTCGTCGAGGTCTGCCAGCCCGGGTGGGACCACCACACGAACCTGCACAAGGGGCTGATCGACCGGTGCGGGTCGGTCGACAAGCCGGTGGCCGCCCTGCTGACCGACCTGGGGCGGCGCGGGCTGCTGGCCGACACGCTCGTCCTGTTCGGGAGCGAGTTCGGCCGGCAGCCGGCGGCGCAGGGGGCGGACGGGCGGGACCACAACATCACCGGGTACCCGATGTTCCTGGCCGGGGCCGGGGTGAAGAAGGGGTTCAGCCACGGGTCGACGGACGAGTACGGGCAAAAAGCAGTCGAGGGGCGGATGCACACCAACGACCTGCACGCCACCCTGCTCGCCCTGCTCGGGCTGGACCACGAGAAGCTCACGTACCGGTACGCCGGCCGGGACTTCCGGCTGACCGACGTGGCCGGGACCGTCGCCCAGGAGATCTTCGCCTGACCCCGGCCGGCGGCCCCGACGCCCGGGGGGCCGCCGGCCGGGACCACACGCCCGCCGTCCCGGCGGGGCCGGCAGCCCGCGCGCCTTCACCACCCCGAATGGAGGTCGACCGTGAATCCGAACCGCCGACTCCTCACCCCCGCCGCGGCCGCCGTCGCCGCGGCCGTGCTCGGGGCGCTCGGGTGTTCCGGCCCGGACCGGACCGCGTACCCGGTCGAGTTCCAGGTGCTCGTCGGCGGGAAGCCGGCGGCCGGGGCGACGGTCGTGCTTCACCCGGTCGACCCGGCCCCCCACCCGGACCGGCCGACCGGGAAGGCGGACGAGACCGGGACGGTCCGACTCAGCACGTTCGCCGCGAACGACGGGGCCCCGGCCGGGGAGTACGTGGTGACCGTCACCTGGCACGAGGTGACGAGCACGGCCGAGCAGGCGGTGGTGATCAAGGGCGGGGACAAGCTGAAGGGCCGGCACGCCAAGGCCGACGACCCGGCCGCCCCGCGCGTCACGGTGAAGAAGGGCCCGAACCAGTTGCCCCCGATCCAGCTCTGACCCCGACCCGAACCCAGGAGGTGCCTGTCGTGACCGACCGTACCACGCCCCGCCGGGCGTTCACCCTGATCGAGCTGCTGGTGGTGGTCGCCATCATCGCGGTGCTGATCGGCCTGCTGCTGCCGGCCGTCCAGAAGGTCCGCGAGGCGGCCTCGCGGATCAAGTGCCAGAACAACCTGAAGCAGGTCGGGCTGGCGTTCCACAACTACGAGAACACGCACGGGACGCTGCACTCGTCGATGAACCGGCGGGTGTACACGGCCGACCTGACCCCGACCCAACTCGGGTGGGCGGCGTTCCTGCTGCCGTACTTCGAGCAGGGGAACATCCAGCTCAACCTGAGCTACCAGCGGGGGTGGAACAACGACCCGGTGAACACCCCGCTCGGGGCGATCCCGATCAAGCTCCTGGTCTGCCCGTCGGTCCCGGCGGGGGTGCGGGTCGGGGTGTACAACAACGGGGCCGGGAACAACCTGGCGTACTCCGACTACACGTCCGTCGCCCGGGTCGACCCGGCGCTGGGGGCGGCCGGGCTGGCCGAGGCCCGGGACGTGCCGCAGGTGTACGGCGTCCTGTCGAACATCAACCGCCCGGCGGAGGGCAGCCCGGGGCCGTACCCGAACGGGCTGTACGAGCGGCGGATCACCGAGATCACGGACGGGACGTCGAACACCCTGCTGATCGTGGAGGTGGCCGGGCGGCCGCAGAAGTACCTGGGGCGGGAGAGGCGGCCGGTCGGGACCCCGGAGACGGACCCGACGACGGGGGGGGCGTGGCTGCGGCCGAGCGCGAGCGACGTGGCGAGCTACCTGGGGTCGCAGTACGACGGGTCGGCCGGCCCCGGCCCGTGCGCGGTGAACTGCTCGAACAACCAGCTGCCGTTCGCCCTGCACCCGGGCGGGCTGAACGTCCTGTTCTGCGACGGGTCGGTGCGGTTCGTGTCGGAGAGCGTGCCGGTCCGGACGTTCGCCGCCCTGGTCACGTTCGCCGGCGGCGAGGTCCTGCCGTCGGACTACTGAGCCGGCGGCGGCTGACAATTCGTTCGCCCGCGCTGGAAGGGGGCTGCTTCGGATGCCCCCCGCTCGGCCAAGGGGGCTGCCCGACCGGCCGCTGGGCGTCGGGGGTTCCGAAAGGTGTGGCTGGCTTGCACGCCGAAGTAACGGCAGAACAGGTAGTGGGTGAAGGATTGCCAGGTGAACGCCGAACTGCAGGATGCGAAAAGCCCCGCAAGGTGGTTCCTTGCGGGGCTTTGCATCAGCGAGGACGACGGGACTCGAACCCGCAACCACCGGATCGACAGTCCGGTACTCTAACCAATTGAGCTACGTCCCCAACACTGCGAATTTTACCGCCCACCGGTCCGACGACAAGGGTGATTCCCCCGACATCGACCCCCGACGCCGCACGCACCTCCTGCCGATCACCGGCATCTCCCGCAACCTCGGCACACCCGCCCCCCGACCCCTATCCCCGGCGGGTTTCCGCACTTGTGCCCGGGCCCCGGTGGTTTACAGTGAAGCGTGCCCGGCCACCGTCGCCGACCCACCCGAGGACACCGTCATGGCGGCCAGCCCGATCACCCTCGAGGAAGCCGCCGAACGGCTCGGCATCTCGCCCGAGGAGTTCAAGCGCCGGCTCAAGACCGACGCCACGTTCAAGGTCCTCGTCCCCATCCGGGACGGGTCCACCCTCCGGTTCAAGCCCGACAAGGTGGACGAACTCGCCCGCGAGCTCGGGGCCGGCAGCAGCCTCCAGAACCCGGCCGTCGCCCGCACCCTCGACCCCAAGCCGGCCGACGAGCCGCTCCTGTTCGACGCGGCCGAGGACGACGTCTTCTCCCTTTCCGCCGACGAGCCCGGCGACCCGAAGAAGCCCCCGCGGGCCGGCGACAGCAGCGTCCGGCTCGAGGCCCGCGACCCCAAGAAGCCCGCCGACCGCGGGGACAGCGTCCCGACCGAGGAGATGCCGGCCGAGTTCGGCGGCGGGGCGGTCATTAAGCCCGGAAGCTCGGCCAAGCTGTCCGCCCCGAAGTCGGCCGGCAAGCTCAGCTTCGACTCCGGCAAGAAGCTCGGCCCGGCGGGCGGGGACAGCAGCGAGTTCGAGCTCAGCCTGGACGCCGACAGCGACGACTTCGAGCTCAAGCTGAACACCGACCCGACCAGCGACGAGGTCGAGCTCGGGGAGCTGCCGAAGGACAAGGACCGGACCGGCAGCGGGCGGCGCGGCGGGGAGAGCGGCATCCTGTCCCGCGCCCCGAACGACAGCGGGCGGTCCCTCGAGAAGGGGAAGGCCCCCCCGCCGGCCGCAGGGCCGGAGAAGGATTCGGACGTCGACTTCGAGCTCACCCTGGACTCGTCCGCCGGGGTGTCCGGGACCCGGCTCGGCGGCCCCAAGAGCAAGAAGGTCACCCCCGACTCGGACAGCGAGTTCGAGCTCACCCTGGACGACCCGACCGGGTCGAGCCTGGAGGAGGACGCCCTCGACGACGCGGCCGCCAAGGGCGACATCTTCGAGACGGACTTCGAGATCCCGCCGATGGAGGACTCCGGGTCCGGGTCCGTCGCCCTGTCGTCCGACCCCGACCTGGACGTGGTGGTGGACGAGGCCCCGGCGGACAGCGACGAGGTCGTGCTGGAGGAGGAGGCCCCGGTCGCCCGGAAGGGAAAGGCGGGGAAGGCCAAGAGGCCGGCCCCGGTCGAGGAGGACGACGCGGACGTCGACCTGGCCGACGTGGAGGAGGACGAGGGCGGGTCGGCGGCCAGCGTGCTGAAGGGGGCGAAGGGCCGCCGCGGGGAGGAGGACGAGGACGAGGAGCCGGTGGCGGCCGGGGCGTACCGCCCGGTCCCGTGGGGCGTGGTCCCGGCCCTGTTCCTCCTCCCCACCCTCATCTTCGCCCTCGTCGGCGGGCTGATGGCGTTCGAGCTGCTCCAGACGATGTGGGGGTACCAGCAGCCGCAGAAGCCGACCGCCACCCTCGTCCGCGAGATCTCCAAGGTGTTCGGGATGGAGCCGACCGGGCAGTGACCCGCGCGAGTGCGAGTTAGCGTCGGTTCGGTGGCGGTGTGGCG
>JAESGM010000198.1_pt1 | contig 116182 bp, 102 predicted proteins | sample 9269721 | NCBI WGS metagenome assembly JAESGM01 (sample SAMN15720920, study PRJNA650825) | algae metagenome | isolation source: Komarekiella atlantica HA4396-MV6 and co-occurring heterotrophs from... | place: USA: Theobald House, Kauai, HI | collected 2009-07-29 | reverse complement strand
TGCTGCGCAATGCGCGGGAGCGCGGCGCACGCGTCGCGTTCCGGCACAAGGACCTCGGCATCTGGCAGTCCTGGAACTGGGCCGAAGTGGCCGAGCAGGTCCGCGCCTATGCCAAAGGCTTCGAGCAACTCGGCCTGAAGCGCGGCGAGAAGGTCGCGATTATCGGCTACAATCGGCCGCGCCTGTACTGGTCGATGGCCGCCGCGCAGTGGCTCGGCGCGATCCCTGTCCCGGTCTATGCCGACAGCGTCGCCGACGAGATGGCCTATGTGCTCGACCATGCCGGCGCGGTCTTCGCCTGCGTGCAGGACCAGGAACAGGTCGACAAGGTCTTGTCGGTCGTCGAGCGCCTGCCGAATCTGCGCCACATGCTCTATGATGAGCCGCGCGGCCTGCGCGACTACGACCACGCCAAGCTGCACGATATCGGCGACGTGATCGAGGCCGGGCGCGCCGCACTCAAGGATGCCGCCGTTTCAGCCGCGCATGACCGCGAGATGGAGCAGGGCGCGAGCGACGACCTCGCCATCATCCTCTACACCTCCGGCACCACCGGGCGGCCCAAGGGCGTGATGCTGACGCATTACAACGTCATCACCGCCGCCGAGATCGGCTGCGGCTTCGACGGGCTGAACGAGAACGACGAGATCATCGCCTATCTGCCGATCGCCTGGGTCGGCGACCACGTCTTCTCCTATGCCCAGGCGATCATCGCCGGCTTCTGCGTCAACTGCCCGGAAGGGCCGGAGACCGTCGTCGACGATCGCCGCGAGATCGGCACCACCTACGCCTTCGCGCCGCCACGCGTTTTCGAGACCATGCTGACCTTGACCATGGTGCGCATGGAGGATGCCGGGCCGCTGATGCGCAAGCTCTTCCACTACTTCCTCGGCGTGGCGAAGCAGCACGGCGAGAAGATCCTGAACGGCGAGAGCGTGCCGCTCTCCGCCCGCATGCTCTACAAGCTCGGCGACATCATCATCTACGCGCCCCTGCGCAACCGCTTCGGCCTGACCAACATCAAGGTCGGCTATACCGCCGGCGAGGCGATCGGCCCCGAGCTCTTCCGCTTCTACCGCTCGATCGGCGTCAACCTGAAGCAGCTCTACGGACAGACCGAGGCCGGCGTCTACATCACCATGCAGCCCGATGGCGAGATCAAGGCCGACACCGTCGGCAAGCCGGCGCCGCAGGTCGAGATCCGGATCGCCGACAATGGCGAGGTGCTTTACCGCTCGCCCTCGATCTTCCGCGGCTACTACAAGGACGAGGAAAAGACTGCCGAGACGATGACCGAGGACGGCTATGTCCGCTCGGGCGACGCCGGCTTCTTCGACGAGAGCGGCCACCTCAAGATCATCGACCGCGCCAAGGATGTCGGCAAGCTCAACTCCGGCGAGCTGTTCCCGCCGAAATACATCGAGAACAAGCTGAAGTTCTATCCGAACATCAAGGAGGTCGTCGCCTTCGGCCAGGGCCGCGACTACGCCACCGTCGCGCTCAACATCGACCTCACCGCCGTCGGCAACTGGGCCGAGCGCAACAATGTCGTCTACGCCTCCTATCAGGAGCTCGCCGGCCATCCGCAGGTCTACGAGATGATGGCCAAGCATGTCGACGAGGTGAACCGTTCGCTCGCGGCCGAGCCGATGATGGGCGGCGCCCAGATCAAGCGCTTCCTGATCCTGCACAAGGAGCTCGACGCCGATGACGGCGAGCTCACCCGCACCCAGAAGGTCCGGCGCGGCTTCATCGCCGAGCGCTACGCCCCGCTGGTCGAGGCTTTGTACAATGGCTCGACCCAAGCGGACATATCCACCGAAGTGACCTTCGAGGACGGCCGCAAGGGCGTGATCTCGGCCACGGTCAAGGTCGCCGATGCGAAGATTTACCCGGTCACTGCCCCGGCGGCGAAGGAGGCGGCATGAACGCGCATTCCATGGCCGTCACCGGCGCGCCTGTCACGCATAAGGGCGAGGTGCTGCTTTCGGTCGAGAACGTCTCGCTGCGTTTCGGCGGCGTGAAGGCGATCACCGACGTCTCCTTCGACATCCGCAAGGGCGAGATCCGCGCCATCATCGGCCCGAACGGCGCCGGCAAGACTTCGATGCTCAACTGCATCAACGGCTTCTACCACCCGCAGGAAGGCCGCATCACCTATAAGGGCGTGCGCCGCGCCAAGGTCAGGCCGCACCAGGCCGCCGCCGCCGGCATCGCCCGCACCTTCCAGAACGTCGCTTTGTTCAAGGGCATGTCGACGCTCGACAACATCATGACCGGGCGCACCCTCAAGATGCGCAAGGGCTTCTTCTGGCAGGCGCTGCGGCACGGCCCGGCGATGGACGAGGAGATCGAGCATCGCAAGGTGGTCGAGGACATCATCGACTTCCTGCAGATCCAGCACATCCGCAAATTGCCGGTCGGCAAATTGCCCTATGGCCTGCAGAAGCGCGTCGAGCTCGGCCGGGCACTGGCGATGGAGCCCGAGCTGCTGCTGCTCGACGAGCCGATGGCCGGCATGAACCTCGAGGAGAAGGAGGACATGTGCCGCTTCATCCTCGACGTGAACAACCAGTTCGGCACCACCATCGCTTTGATCGAGCACGATATGGGCGTGGTCATGGACCTCTCCGATCGGGTCGTCGTGCTCGAATACGGCCGCAAGATCGCCGACGGCACGCCGGCCGAGGTCAAGGCTGACCAGCGCGTCATCGACGCCTATCTCGGAGTGGCGCACTGATGGCCGCCGCAAGCAAGGACAAGAGCGCAAAGGACATGAGCGCATGAGCGACGTCGCCGCGCAGCCCGCGCCCAATCTCCTCGCCAATGGCTGGATCAAGGCCGGTCTGATCGTAATCGGCCTCGTCGCCGCCGCGCTCATCGGCGCCCGCATCGACCCGACCGGCACGATCCACGCCATCTTCGTCGACCCGTTCAACCAGATGGTCCAGGCGCCGGACCTGCTCGCCCAGACGATCTGGGAGGGGCTCGTCTCCGGCGTGCTCTACGCACTGATCGCGCTCGGCTTCGTGCTGATCTTCAAGGCCTCGGGCGTGTTCAACTTCGCCCAAGGCATCATGGTGGTGTTCGCGGCGCTGACGCTGGTCGGCCTCTATGAGAAGGGCGTGCCGGCCTTCCTCGCCGTTATCCTGACGCTCGGCGTGATGTTTGCGCTCGCCGTCACAATCGAGCGCGTGGTGCTGCGCCCGCTGGTCAACCAGCCCGACATCATCCTGTTCATGGCGACCTTCGGCATCACCTATTTCCTGATCGGCTTCGGCGAAGCCGTCTTCGGCGGCAGCCCCAAGCAGATGATCGCCGATCAGCTCTATCTGCCCAAGGGCGCGATCGACCTGAAGATTCTCGGCGGCCTGGTCTCGCTGCAGAAGATCGACATCGCCGCCGCGATCATCGCCTCGCTGATGATCGCCGTGCTGGCGCTGTTCTTCCAGTACACCCGCATCGGCCGCGCCCTGCGGGCGGTCGCCGACAGCCATAAGGCGGCGCTTTCGGTCGGCATCTCGCTCAACCAGATCTGGGTGATCGTCTGGTTCACCGCCGGCATCGTCGCGCTGATCACCGGCATCATGTGGGGCGCGCGCTCCGACGTCTCCTTCGCGCTCGAGATCGTGGCGCTGAAGGCGCTGCCGGTGCTGATCCTCGGCGGCTTCACCTCGATCCCCGGCGCCATCGTCGGCGGGCTGATCATCGGCATCGGCGAGAAGCTCGGTGAGTTCTACTGGGGCCCGCTGATCGGCGGCGGCATCGAGAGCTGGCTCGCCTATTTCATCGCCCTGGGCTTTCTGCTGTTCCGGCCGCAGGGCCTGTTCGGCGACAAGATCATCGAACGCATCTGAGAGGCTGACCCCGTGTTCTACCGCGAAGCCGGCCAATACAAATCCACCTACGCCGCCGACATGGCCGTGTTCCCGCTCCGGCAGGACCGGATCGGCATCGCCGTCATCCTGGCGATCGCCTTCATCGGTATTCCGCTGATCGGCAACGACTTCTTCATCGCCTCGGTGATGATCCCGTTCCTGGTGTTCTCGCTGGCGGCGATCGGGCTCAACATCCTCACCGGCTATACCGGGCTGATCTCGCTCGGCACCGCCGCCTTCATGGGTGTAGGCGCCTATTCCTGCTACAAGCTGACGACCTTCTTCCCGGGCGTGAACATTATCGTCCTGATCCTTTTGTCCGGGCTGTTCTCGGCGGCGATCGGCGTGCTCTTCGGCCTGCCCTCGCTCAGGATCAAGGGCTTCTATCTCGCCGTCGCAACGCTTGCCGCGCAGTTCTTCCTGCAATGGGCCTTCGTGCGCGTGCCCTGGCTGTTCAACTACAACGCCTCGGGCGCGATCGAGGTGCCGCAGCGCACATTGTTCGGCTTACCCGTCACCGGCGCCGCCGCGACACCGGAGACGCGCTATTTCGTCTGCCTCGGCCTCGTCGTGGTATTGACCTGGTTCGCCTCGAACATCGTGCACGGCAAGCTCGGCCGCTCCTGGATGGCGGTGCGCGACATGGACATCGCCGCCGAGCTGATGGGCATCAAGCTGCTCAACGCCAAGCTCACCGCCTTCGCCGTCTCCTCCTATTTCGCAGGGGTCGCCGGGGCGATGATGATCTTCCTCTGGTATGGCGGCGGCGAGGCCAACGACGTCTTCACCATCCGCCTCTCCTTCACCATCCTGTTCATGGTGATCATCGGCGGCCTGGGCTCGCTGATCGGCTCCTTCTTCGGCGCGGCCTTCCTGTCGGCCCTGCCGACGGCGCTGAAGTTCGGCCTGCCGGCGCTGGGCGTGCCGATCGGCGGCGCCGCCGCCGAGCACGTCACCTTCATGCTGGTCGGCGCGCTGATCATCATCTTCCTGATCGTCGAGCCGCACGGCCTCGCCCGGCTCTGGCAGATCGGCAAGCAGAAATTGCGGACGTGGCCCTTCCCCTACTGACGGGGAGAGAGACCCAAGGACAACGACCCGCCGCGATCTTCAAGCGGCGGGCAAGCGAAGACGGGACGGCTCGGCCGGACCCGGCAACCACGGAGGAAGGCCTATGAAAACGAGCAGCATCATCAGGAGCGTCGCACTCGGCGCGCTCCTTGCCGCCGGCGCGATCGCCGCACCTGCCAACGCGCAGGACTCGATCTATTTCGCCAACAACGCCTATCGCACCGGCCCGTTCTCGGGCTCGGGCATCCCGATCGGCGACGGCATGCGCGACTACATCGCGATGATCAACGAGCGCGACGGCGGCGTGAACGGCGTCAAGGTCATCTACGAGGAGTGCGAGACCGGCTACGACACCAAGAAGTCGATCGAGTGCTACGAGCAGGCCAAGTCGAAGAACACCATCGTCTACTCGCCCTGGTCGACCGGTGCGACGCTGGCCGCCATCCCGCGCGCCCATGTCGACAAGATCCCGATCCTGTCGATGGCCTACGGCCTCTCGGCCTCGGCCGACGGCACCAACTTCCCCTGGGTCTTCATCCCGCCCTTCACCTACTGGGACGGCGCGTCCCTGATGGTTAAGCACATGGCGGCCGAGCTCGGCGGCATGGACAAGCTCAAGGGCAAGAAGCTCGGGCTGATCCATCTCGACGCGCCCTTCGGCAAGGAGCCGATCCCGGTCCTCGAGAGCCTCGCCAAGAAGTACGGCTTCGAGCTCAAGCTCTATCCCGTCGCCGCCGCCGACATGCAGAACCAGGGCTCGCTCTGGCTCTCGATCCGCCGCGATCGGCCGGACTATCTCTACAACCAGGGCTGGGGCGCGATGAACCCGACCGCGGTCAAGGAAGCGATCAAGAACAACTTCCCGATCGGCAAGCTGGTCGGCGTCTGGTGGGCGGGCGGCGACGACGACGCGCGCGCCGGCGGGCCGGAGGCCAAGGGCTACAAGTCGCTCAACCTGAACGCCGCCGGCCAGAACTTCCCGGCGATCCAGGACATCCTCAAGCATGTCGTGGAGAAGGGTAAGAGCACCACGCCGAAGGATAAGGTCGGCGAGAACCTCTACAACCGCGGCGTCTACAACTCGATGCTGGTGGTCGAGGCGATCCGCAACGCCCAGAAGCTGACCGGCAAGAAGGTGATCACCGCCGAGGACATGCGCCGCGGCCTGGAGAGCCTCAACATCACCGAGGCGCGCCTGAAGGAGATCGGCATGGAGGGCTTTGCCACGCCCACCACGATCTCCTGCACCGACCATTCCGGCCACAGCAAGGCTTATGTGGCCGAATGGGACGGCACCAAATGGACCAAGCCGGGCGCGTGGATCGAGCCGATGAAGGAGGAGGTCCGACCGCTGATCGAGGCCAACGCCAAGGACTATATCGAAAAGGCCGGCAACTGGCCGAAGCGGACCGAGTCCTGCGAGAAGTCGTCCTGATCTGAACCTCCGGGCGGCGGCCTGTGCCGCCGCCCGGTCGTCTATCCGAAAGCGGAGCGCGCCATGTCCACCGCCACCCTCGAAAAGCCCACGGCAGCGGCCGCGACGGACACTATCCTGTCGCTGAACAATATCGAGGTGATCTACGATCACGTCATCCTGGTGCTGAAGGGCGTCTCGCTACAGGTGCCGCGCAAGGGCATCGTCGCGATCCTCGGCGCCAACGGCGCCGGCAAGACCACGACGCTGAAGGCGATCTCGAACCTGCTCAAGGCCGAGCGCGGCGAAGTCACCAAGGGCTCGATCGTCTTCGACGGCGAGCGCGTCGACAGGATGTCGCCGAGCGAGCTCGTCAGGCGCGGCTGCATCCAGGTGATGGAGGGCCGCCACTGCTTCGGCCATCTCTCGATCGAGGAGAACCTGCTGACCGGGGCCTTCACCCGCCGCGACGGCAACGCCGCGATCAAGCGCGACCTCGAGAAGATCTACGAGCTCTTCCCGCGGCTGAAGCAGCGCCGCAACTCGCAGGCCGGCTACACCTCGGGCGGCGAGCAGCAGATGTGCGCGGTCGGCCGCGCCATGATGAGCAAGCCGAAGATGATCCTGCTCGACGAGCCGTCAATGGGATTGGCACCGCAGATCGTCGAGGAGATCTTCGAGATCGTCCGCCGCCTGAACGCCGAGGAGGGCGTCTCCTTCCTCGTCGCCGAGCAGAACACCAACATGGCGCTGCGCTACGCCACCTATGGCTACATCATGGAAACCGGCCGCGTCGTCATGGACGGCGAGGCGAAGATGCTGCGCGAGAACGAGGACGTGAAGGAGTTCTATCTGGGCGTCGCCGAGGGCAACAAGAAATCCTTTCGCGAGGTCAAGAGCTACAAGCGCCGCAAGCGCTGGCTGTCATAGTCCGGCCCGCTCGGCAGGGCATTTCTTCCGCCCATGCTCTACCTCATCGTCGCCCTCGTGATCCTCGCGCTGATCCTCGGTCCGCAATTCTGGGTCCGCCACGTCATGGACAGGCACGCTGCCGACAGGCCCGATCTGCCCGGCACCGGAGGCGAGCTCGCACGCCATCTGCTCGACCGCTACGGGCTGGATAAGGTGGCCGTCGAGACGACCGCCGACGGCGGCGACCACTATGATCCTGATGCCCGTACCGTCCGGCTGTCGCCCAGGAACCATGACGGCCGCTCGATCACCGCGGTCTCGGTTGCCGCCCATGAGGTCGCTCACGCGATCCAGCATGCGCAGGGCAGCCAGCTCTTTGCGCTGCGCACCCGCCTCGCCCGCCTGCTCGGCACGGTCGACAAGATCGCGATGGTGGTGCTGGTCGCCGTACCGATCGTGCTGGTCTTCACGCGGGTGCCGGCGATCGGCCTGTTCCAGGTCGGCGCTGTCATCGCTTTGCTCGGCCTCGGCGTCGTCGTGCATCTGCTGACGCTGCCGGTCGAGTTCGACGCCAGCTTCGGCAAGGCGCTGCCGATCCTCGACCACGACCAGTACCTGCATCGCGACGACATGCCGGCAGCACGCGGCGTGCTGCGGGCGGCGGCGATGACCTATGTCGCGGCCTCGCTGATGGGGCTGCTCAACTTCCTGCGCATCCTGCGCGTCATCCGCTAGGCGTTTCCAAGGGCAAGAGCGATGAGCGATCACTACGACGATCTCGAGACCCGGCCGCCCGAGCAGCGCGAGGCCGCTCTGTTCGCAAAACTGCCGGCCGTGCTCGCCGCCGCGCTGGCGACGCCAGGCTATGCCGCGCATCTGAAGCGCGTCGACCCGGCTGCCGTCACCGATCGCAACGCGCTCGCGAAATTGCCGGTGCTGCGCAAGGCCGACCTGCCGGCGCTGCACAAGGAGGTCCCGCCCTTTGGCGGTCTGGTCGGTTCGCCGCTCGGCTCCTTCGGCCGGCTCTTCACCTCGCCCGGTCCGATCTTCGAGCCGGAGGGCACCGGCAGCGATCCCTGGGGCACGGCCCGCGGCCTCTACGCCGCAGGCTTCCGCAAGGGGGACGTCGTGCTCAACACCTTCGGCTACCACCTGACGCCCGGCGGCTTCATCATGGATTCGGCCGCGCGCGCCATCGGCTGCGCCGTGATCCCGGCCGGCCCGGGCAATACCGAACAGCAGATGGAGGTGATCGGCGCCTACCAGCCGAACGCCTATCTCGGCACGCCGGACTTCCTCAAACTCCTGATCGAAGCGGCCGACAGCCGCGGCGTCGACACCTCCTGCCTGAAGCGGGCGATCGTCTCGGGCGCGGCCTTCCCACCCTCGCTGCAGGACTGGGTGCGCGGGCGCGGCATCGACGCCTACCAGCTCTACGCCACCGCCGACATCGGGCTGATCGCCTATGAGACAGGCGCACGCGACGGCATGGTGCTGAACGAGAACCTGATCGTCGAGATCGTCCGCCCCGGCACCGGCGATCCTGTCGCTGAGGGCGAGGTCGGAGAGATCGTCGTCACCAATCTCGACCCGCACCATCCGCAAATCCGCCTCGCCGTCGGCGACCTCACCGCGATCCTGCCGGGAGCGAGCGCGAGCGGGCGCACCAACCAGCGGATCAAGGGCTGGCTCGGCCGCGCCGACCAGACGGCCAAGGTCAAGGGCATGTTCGTGCGGCCCGAGCAGGTCGCCGAGATCGCCCGCCGCCATGCCGAGATCGCCAAGCTCCGCCTCGTCATCGGTCGCGCCAACGAGCTCGACACGATGACGCTGAAGGCCGAGATCTATGCCGAGCCGAAGGGCTTCGTCGACGCGGTCTCCTCGACCCTGCAGCAGGTGACCAAGCTCAAGGGCTCCGTCGAGGTGCTGCCGCTCGGCGCGCTGCCGAATGACGGCAAGGTCATCGCCGACGAGCGGCCGGTGGGGTAACGCTCACCACGCCACCGGCGCTTCTCCCTTCGCCTTCAGCCAGTCATTCGCCTGGCTGAACGGCTTCGAGCCGAAGAAGCCCCGCCGTGCCGACAACGGCGAGGGATGGGCACTGGCGATGACGAGGTGCCTGCTTTCATCAATCAGGCCTCTCTTGGCCTGCGCCGGCAAGCCCCAGAGCATGAAGACGACGTGCGGCCGTTGCTGCGAGACGGCTGCAAGGATCGCATCCGTCACCGCGCGCCAGCCAAGCTTGAGATGCGAGCCAGCCTGCGTCGCGCCCTCGCGCACCGTCAGCGCCGTATTCAGCAGCAGCACGCCCTGCCTCGCCCAATCGGAAAGGTCGCCGCCGACGGGCGCAGCGAGGCGGGTATCCTCGGCCCGCTCCTTGTAGATGTTGACCAGCGAACGCGGCAGCGGCGGCGGCCCGACATAGGAGAAGGCGAGCCCATTGGCATGGCCAGGGGTCGGATAAGGATCCTGACCGAGGATGACGACGCGCACCTGGTCGAGCGGCGTCAGCGCCAAGGCCGCGAGGAAGCGTTCCGGCACCGGCGCCACGACATGGCCGGCGGCGCGCTCGGCATCGACGGCGGCGCAGGCACGCGCCACCGTGCCGTCGCCGAAGACCGACAGATCGCGCCAGGAAGCGGAAGCCGGCGCGACCAGAAAGGCGTCGAGCGCCGCGCGAAAGCCGCTCACTTCAGGATGGCCCGCCCCTCGACCTTGGCCTCGACCGTACCGAGGCGGCGGATATAGACCATGACCTCGTTCGCCATCAGCTTGCCGTCGGTCAGGCCGATCAGCGTCTTGCCGCGGCCGAGCGCCGTGTAGCCGTCGCCGCCCGTCAGCATGAAGTTGTTGGTCGCGACGGTGTATTTTCCGGCCGGATCGATCTCCTTGCCGTCGACCTTCACCGAGGTGACGCGCGAGCCTTGCGGCTGCTTGAGGTCGGCCTCGAAGCTGAGGCCCGACACGACCGGGAAGCGGCCGGAGCCCTGCGGCGCATCGCGCAAACCGTTCTCGATTGCGTCCTTCACATCCTTGCCGGTGATCTCGACCATGGAGGTCGCATTGCCGAAGGGGAGCTCGCTCAGCACGTCGCGGCGCGTCAGCTTGTGCCCGGCGGCATACTGCTTGTTGGCGCGGATGCCGCCGGCATTGGTGATGGCGATCTGCGCGCCGGTCGCGGCCCGGATCGCATCGGCGATCAGATTGCCGATCGCAGTCTCCTGGGTACGGATCACGCCGGTTCGGGAATCGAGCGGAGCGGCCAGCGTCCCGATCTCAATATCAAGCTCCTTCGACAGCTCGGTCTCGTAGCCCTTGACGATGGCTGCGACCTCGGGATCGGGCGTCGCGGCGCGGCTGTCATTGACGCGGAAGGTCGGCGTCCACTCGACCTTGCGATTGGCGCCCTCACCCGTCGCTTTGGCGGCGATGTCGATCGCCGTGACGTAATTGCCCTCTTCGTTCGACTCGACCATCACCACCTTGCCGTCATAGGCGATGGCGAGGTCGTGGTCGTGGCCGGTGAGCAGGATGTCGACCACGCGCGAGCGCGCGATCTCGTAATCCATCGCCCGGTCGGCATGGACCACCGCGACGAGGATGTCGGCTCCCTCGCCTTTCAGCTTGCGCGCCTCGCGCCGCAGCGCCTCCATGGTCGAGGAGAACTTGAGATCACCGGGATTGGAGAGCTGCGGTGTCGGATCGAAGGTCGTGCCGATCACGCCGACCTTGATGCCGCCGAGCTCGAAGATCTGGGAATCCTTGTGGCCCGGCAGCGGGTTGCCGGCGGCGTCGCGCAGATTCGCCGCGAAGGTCGGGTAGCTCTGGGCGGCGGCGAGCTTGAGATAGTTCTCCTTGCCGAAGTCGAATTCGTGATTGCCAGGCACGAAGACGTCGATGCCCATCTTGTTCTGCATCGCGACGATATGGGCGCCCTGGTCGAAGCCCGACATCAGCGAGGGCGAGTAGCAGTCGCCAGCATGGCAGAACAGCACTGGCACGCCGCGCGCCCGCTCGGCCTTGGCGATGCCGGCAGCCCGAGCAAAGCCGCCTTTACCCTTGTCGTCGCTCATCTTGTAGATGTCGTTGACGAGCAGCAGCGTGAAGCTGGCAGGCGGCGTTTGCGCCTTCGCGACCGGTGCGGTGGCGGCAAGGGCTGCTGGAGCGCCGAGAACGCGAAGCGCGTGGCGGCGGGTCATCTTGGTCATCGGCGCGAACCCCTGCGGTTTTGATTTGGTCGAAGACTAGCAAGAGCGTAGCCGGCTTGCGAGAGGCCTGCTCACGCAGTGTCGCACCCCTGCCGCCGACGCTGGACGAAACCCGTAACTCGTCTAAATCACAACCGAACGAAAGCGCGGATTGTGATGAGCCTTAAGCCCAGTTTGCCGCCCGACCATGCAACGATCAAAAGCGGCCGCATCGGCGTGCTCTTGATGAATCTCGGCACGCCCGAGGGCACCAGCTACAAGCCGATGCGGGCCTATCTCAAGGAATTCCTCTCCGACCGCCGCGTCATCGAGGAACCCCGCTGGAAATGGTGGCCGATCCTCAACCTGATCATCCTGTCGACGCGCCCTAGCCGCAAAGGCAAGGATTACGCCTCGATCTGGAATAATGAGCGCAATGAAGGGCCGCTCAAGACGATCACGCGTTCGCAGACCGAGAAGCTAGCCGAACGGCTGGCGGGCGATGCCGACGGCCGCATCACCGTCGATTGGGCGATGCGCTATGGCCTGCCGGATGTGAAGAGCCGCCTGAAGGCGCTGCTCGACCAGGGCTGTGACCGCATCCTCCTGGTGCCACTCTACCCACAATATGCTGCGCCGACCTCGGCGACCGCCTGCGACCAGGCGTTTCGCGCCTTGATGGAGATGCGCTGGCAGCCGACCGTGCGGGTCGCGCATCCCTACTACGCCGACCCCACCTATATCGACGCGCTCGCTACCTCGATCCGGACCTCGCTCGGCAAGCTCTCCTTCGAGCCGGAGGTGATCCTCTGCTCGCTGCACGGCATGCCCAAGGAATACCTGCTCAAGGGCGATCCCTATTACTGCCAGTGCGCCGTCACCGCCCGGCTGCTGCGCGACAAGCTCGGCCTCTCAGAAGAGCGTTTCCGCCTGACCTTCCAGTCGCGCTTCGGGCCCGACGAGTGGCTGCAACCCTATACCGACGAGACAGTGAAGGCGCTGGCGCAGGGCGGCACCAAGTCGCTCGCCATCGTCGCGCCCGGTTTCTCGGCCGACTGCCTGGAGACGCTGGAAGAGCTCGATGGCGAGAACCGCGAGATCTTCCTGCACAATGGCGGCAAGGACTTCGCCTACCTGCCCTGCCTGAACGATTCCGAAGAGGGCATGCAGGTGATCGAGGCGGTGGTCCGCCGGGAGCTGATGGGCTGGGTGTGAGGTAGGACCCTACCCCACCACGAACCGCGTCACGCTCTCCACCACCTGCTTGGCCTGCAGGACGCGCCGGTGGCCGAGCCCGCTCGTCTCCTGCAGCGTCACGAACGGCCCGGCCGAAGCCAACGCCTCGGCGTGGTGGAAATCGAGCTCGCGATCCTGCCGATCATGGATCACCAGCGTCGGCAGGCCGAGCGCCTCCAGCTGCTGGCGGCCCTCGAAAGCCTCGACCGGATTGCCGGCGACGCTGTGGATGCGACGCTCCAGCGCCGCCTGGCCGCGGCGGCCCAGCCCGATCGTCGCGCCGAAATTGCGGGTGATCGTCGTGACAGAAGACGGGGCCGCGACCAGCGCAAGCCGGCCCGCTTTGACCCGCGGCTGGCCCGGCACGCTACGGGCGAGCCCTGCCAATGCGATCGCGCCACCGAAGGAATGCGCCACGATCGCATGCACCGGCGCGAAGACGCGCGCAACGGCGGCAAGCGCCGAAACGCCGAGCGGAATGTTGAGCTCGGCCCCGGTCGAGGTACCGTGGGCCGGCATGTCGAAGGCGACGACGCGGAAGCCTTGGGCAAGGAGAGGCTGGACGAAAGCGGTCATGAACGCCGCCTCGCTGTTCCAACCATGCAGCAGGATCACGGTGGGCGCCGGACCGTCACCATCTTGCAAGCGAGGCTCAGGTTCGAACAGATAGGTGCTGACCGTTCCGCACGGGTAGGATACCGCCTGCCTGATGGCCGGCGCGAGCCGGGCGCGGGCGGCGATGATCGCCTTGCCGGTCCGGCTCTGTGGGCCTGGCGGGCGTGGCGGGGTACAGAAGAGCTTGAAGGCAGCGCGCCCGGCTGCGCGCGGGGCTAAGAAGCTGCCGATGCGGACGAGAGGACGAATGACGCGAAGCGCTGCGCTGGGCATGATCGGAAACCTTGTTCGTTCAGCCTTGAACTATTATGTTCAGCGATGAACAAAAAGCAAGAGCCAATTTCCGCAACCGGAGCTGAGAGCGGGAGCACCGCGCGGCTGCCCTGGGAGCTGCCGCGCTTCAAGAATTGGCTCGCGGTCGCGCGCATGCACCAGCTCTGGAAGAAGGTCTTCTCGGAGGCGCTGGCGCCGCTCGGCATCCAGCTCGCCCATTATGATGTCCTCGCCAACATCTTCCGCACGCCCGGGCTGACCCAGCAGGCGCTGGCCGAGAAGCTGCTGGTCGGCCGCAGCGCGATGAGCATGCTGCTGCCCGAACTCGAGCGGCGCGGCCTGATCGAGCGCCGCAGCGACGAGGCCGACAAGCGGGTGCGCCGGCTCTGGCTGACGCCGGACGGCGAGGTCCTGACCCGCAAGGCACTGGCGATCCACGCCGCCCGGATCGAGGCGATGATGGGCGTCCTCAGCGACGAGGAATGCAACAGCGTCGGCGAGCTGATGTGGCGGGTCGTCGGCTACCTCGAAGGCAAGCCGCCGCGCGAGCCGTCACCAGACGCGCGCAAAGCCGCGCTTGAACCGAATTCCCGGACCGGGCTGGAGAGCTGAGATGAATCCTACTGGCTTCGACATCGTCGTCGTCGCACTGGTCGCGCTGGTGATCCTGACGATCGCTTTGGGGGTGCGCACCATCCCGCAGGGCTTCAACTACACGGTCGAGCGCTTTGGCCGCTATTCGCGCACCCTGGGCGCAGGCCTCGGGCTGATCATCCCCTATATCGAGCGGATCGGCCACAAGGTGAACGTGATGGAGCAGGTGCTCGACATTCCCTCGCAGGAAGCGATCACCAAGGACAATGCCGGTGTGCGCATCGATGCCGCCGCCTTCTACCAGGTGCTCGACGCCGCCAAGGCCTGCTACGAGGTCGCCTCGCTCGATCAGGCGCTGATCGTCCTGACCATGACCAATATCCGCACCGTGGTCGGCTCGATGGACCTCGACCAGTTGCTCTCGCATCGCGACGAGATCAATGAGCGGCTGCTGCGGGTGATGGATGCCGCCGCCTCGCCCTGGGGCGTCAAGGTCACCCGCATCGAGATCCGGGACATCCTGCCACCGGCCGACATTGCCGGCGCGATGAACCGCCAGATGAAGGCCGAGCGCGAGAAGCGCGCCGCCGTGCTCGAGGCCGAGGGGCTGCGCCAGGCCGAGATCCTCAAGGCGGAAGGTCAGAAGCAATCGCAGATCCTCGCCGCCGAGGGCCGCAAGGAGGCGGCGCTGCGCGACGCCGAGGCGCGCGAGCGCCTGGCCCAGGCCGAAGCCAATGCGACCGCCATGGTCAGCGAGGCGATCAGCCGAGGCGACATCCAGGCCGCCAACTTCCTGATCGCCGAGCGCTACACCGAGGCGCTGAAAGCGATGGCGAGCGCCCATAACAGCAAGGTGGTGATCGTCCCGATCGAGGCTGCCGCGCTCGCAGGCACCGTCGGCGGCATCGCTCAGCTCACCAAGGCCGTGTTCGGCGAGGATGCGGCGGCGAACCGGCGCTCCGGCTCCGTGCCGGCGGCGGGCCGCACGGAGGGCTGAGCATGCTCGATTGGTTCGCCTCCTTTGGCGGCTGGGCCTGGATCGTGCTCGGGCTCGTCCTGGTCGGCGGCGAGATGCTGGCGCCCGGCGTCTTCCTGCTCTGGCTTGGCCTCGCCGCGCTGGTGACCGGCGCCGTCGTCGGCTTGACCGGCCTCGCCTGGCAGGGCGCCCTGCTGGTCTTCGCCGCGCTCGCGGTCGCCTCCGTCCTGCTGGGCCGTGTCGTCACGCGTCATCGCAGCGATGAGCCTGACACAGCCTCGGGACTGAACGATCGCGGTCGCCAGTTGATCGGCAGGGTCTTCAAGCTGGAAGCGACCATGACCGGCGGCGAGGGCCGCATCCGCGTCGGCGATTCCTCCTGGCGCATCACCGGCCCGGAGCTGCTCGCCGGCACCGAGATCCGCGTCGTGCGCGTCGACGGCGCGACGCTCGTGGTCGAGAAGGCCTGATTGCACCTCCCGCGCATTTTCTGCGAACCCGACGAGAGCGCTTAACCGGTCGTTCACGGCGGCCATCGTCACTCGTGGACCGTACCAGCCGGTTCCGTCATGATGGGGCAGGCGCTGCCGGAGCTCGGATCGCGGCGCCAGAGGTATCCGTCATGAGCATTCCGCACGGCCCGATCGATCTCGCCCTCGCCGCCCTGTTGTCGCTGCTGCTAACGATGCTCGCGCTTGGCAGCGCCATCGCCTGAGGCGCCGCGATTAAGCCTGGATTCATGCTGAATCGAGGGTTCACCATGCTGCTGAACCCCCGATTCACCGGCAATCCGCCCAAATCGGTCTCCGAAGCGTTCAGATGCGCAAGGAGAAGGTCATGGCAGGCCGGCACGGACCAATCGATTTCATCATCGCAGCGGCAATGTCGCTGCTGATGCTGCTGGCGGTACGCCCCGCCCAGGCGCGCGAGGTCGTCGACTTCCCCGACTACCGCTACCAGCCCGGCACCATCCTGATCCGCACTACCGAGCGCAAGCTCTACTACATCGCCGCGCCCGGCCAGGCGCTGCGCTACACCATCGCCGTCGGCAAGACCGGCAAACAATGGCGCGGCGTCAAATATGTCGAAGAGCTGGTGGTCGAGCCGGCCTGGAGCCCGCCGGCCGAGGTCAAGCGCGACAATCCGCGCCTGCCCGACGTGATCCCAGGCGGCGCTCCGAACAACCCGATGGGCGCGCGTGTCATCGGCCTCGGCCCCGGCGGCCAATATGCCATTCACGGCACCAACAATCCGCGCTCGGTCGGCACCGCAGCCTCCTATGGCTGCTTCCGGATGCACAATAGCGACGTGATCGATCTCTACGCCCGCGTCCGGATGGGGACGCCAGTCGTCGTGATGCCCTGAGCTCCGGTGTTTCCCCGAGGATCACCCCGGATTTCGCGCGTCTCCTCGAGGAATCGCGCGACTTTTCGGAGCGGCACCTCTCGCTTGTCGAGAAAAAGCCGGATATCGTTTTCGAAGGCGTAACGCTGAGTCCAGCGCGCCTTCGAACCGATATGTCTTCAGAGGGGTACCCGATGGATCATCTCGCCGACGTCAAGAAGTTCGCCAAGAAGCCTCTGAATGAGGCCGCCTTCGCCGGCATGAGCAAGGCCTATGCACTGGTCATGAGCAAGCCCGATACGCGCTATGTTGCCTGCTCCGACCCTGCCGAACTCGAGCGCGTCCGCGAGAACTTCCTGAAGAAGAAGCTCGGCCTGAAGAGCGCCGACCTCGACGCCACCGTCAAGGCGACCTGCGACCATATGAAGGCCGACAAGACCAAGTCGCGCCTGACCTTCTACTATCTGCTGGCCGAACATTACGGCAAGCTCGACGCATTCGTGAAAAAATAAGCCTGCAAGCCCGGCCTGGAGGCCGGTTGAGACCTTGGACATGGCGCCCCTTCGGGCGCCATTCGCATTTTCAGGGCTAACCGCGAAAACTGCGCAGAGCACCGCAAGACCGGGACATCAAGGATCCACCCTTGGGGGGTTTCGATGTTCACACTGTCCCGCTCCGCCCTCGCCGGCCACGTCCAGACGCTCTTCACCGTCGCCGAGGCCGCCTTTGCTTCGATGATCGTCTTCGGTGCCGGCCTCGCCTTCGGCGCGACGATCGGCTTCTTTTGAGACGGTCATGCCGAGCGCTGCCACCCCGACCGCCCGTCCGCATTTCAAGATCGGACGCGACCGCGAGGGCCACTGGATCGCGGTCGAGACGCATGGCCGCGGCGGCGGTTATTTCCGCAGCCGGGACGATGCCCTGCACTATGCCCGTGCCGAGGCAGGCCTTGGCACCGTGACGTTCAGCGACCGGCCGCTCGCGCTGCGCCTGTCGTAAACCCGCTCAACGATAGAGATCGACCCGCGTCAGAGGCAGGCCCGACGGGCCCTTGCGCCGCTTCGAGACCAGCGTCTGGTTGATCAGCGCCCCGCCCCGCTCGAAGGCAAGCGAGCAGCCGGCGAGATAGAGCAGCCACATCCGGGTCCGCTCCGGCCCGACTTCCGCTTCCGCCGCGACCTTGTTCGCGTTCAGCCGCTCGAACCACAGCCGCGTCGTGCGCTGATAGTGCTCGCGCCAGCCCTCGACATCGTGGACCTCGAAGCCATAGCGCTCGAGATTGGCGATCGACATGCCGAGATGATCGAGCTCGCCACCCGGGAAAATGTAGCGCACCAGAGCGCGATACTCGGCCGGCATCTTGTTGAAGGCCTTCTCGGTCTTCTTGGCCCGCCGCGAGATCGAATGGTGCAGGTAAAGCCCGCGCGGCTTGAGCAGCCGGTTCACCGCCTGGAAATAGGTCGGGTGGTTGCGGATGCCGACATGCTCGAACATGCCGATCGAGGAGATCTTGTCGAACTCCCCCTCCATCTGGGTGAAGTCCTTGAGATGGAGCGTGACCTTGCCGGTGAGGCCGAGTGCCTCGACCTTCTCCCGCGCCAGCTTGAGCTGCTCTTCCGCCAGCGTCACGCCATGCGCCTCGACGCCGTAATGCTGCGCCGCGTAGCAGACCAGCGCGCCCCAGCCGCAGCCGATATCGAGCAGCTTGTCGCCCGGCTTCAGGCGCAGCTTGCGGCAGATCATCTCGAGCTTGTCGGTCTGTGCCCGTTCGAGGTCGTCATGATCCTCGGTGAAATAGGCGCAGGTGTAGACCATGCGCTCATCGAGGAAGAGCTTATAGAAGGCGTTCGAGACGTCGTAGTGATGCGCGATATTGGCCTTGTTGGTCGCCGGCTTGCCGTCGCGGGCGATCTCGTCACCCTTGATGTGCTCGACCGCCTGCGGCGCCTGGCCCGGCGCGAAGACGAAGCGCCTGACGACGTCGAACACCGCCGCCTTGGAGATGCCGCGCGCCAGCCGGCCGACCTTGCCATCCGGCCGGGCCGCGGCAAGGTCGAAGATCGTGCCGTTCTCGATCGCGATCCGGTCGGAAACGTGCAGATGCAGCAGCGTATCGAGCTTCGGCTTGCGCAGCAGCGCCGCGACCACGCCGGCATCGCGGATCGCGATCATCAGCCCGTCCGCCGGCCAGTCGGCCGGCACGCGCGAGCCGTCCCAGAGCGCAAAGCCGAGCTTCAGTCCGAGCTTGCCATGAGCTTCCGCCAGGAGCCGCCGCAGCGCCTCGATCCTCTTGCCCTCGCTGCTCATGCCCTGCCCGCTCAGCCAGTCCTTGCCGACCTCTTAGAACCTGCCCGCTCTCTTGGACAGAGCCTCAATACCCGGCGGGCATGAGGAACGACACGCTTCAGTTGCATCAGGCAACGCCTGCAATCGATTTTCTATTTCTTAACCATACTCTGCTCTCATTCCAAAGTGGCCGAGGGGCGCCGCGCATCGTGGTTGGGGGATCACATCATGTCGTCAGGGGATCAGCTCGATAGACGGCTAGACTTCATGCAGCTCGATCGCGAGGCGCGCGGGCGCATCGCCGGGCTGGAAAAGACCATTCTGCAGGCGCTACCCGGCGCCCTCGACGCGTTCTATGCCCAGGTCTCCGCCTTCCCCGAGACCAAAGCCTTCTTCGGCAGCACCTCTCATATGGAGGGCGCCAAGAACCGCCAGATTTCGCACTGGAACCAGATCGCCAAGGGCCAGTTCGACCAGGATTATGTCCGTGCCGTCACCACCGTCGGCCAGATCCACGCCAAGATCGGGCTGGAGCCGCGCTGGTATATCGGCGGTTATGCCCTGCTGCTCGAGAACCTGCTCGCCAAGGTGCTGGAGCAACGCTGGCCGAAGGGCCGCTTCGGCGGGACGCTGCCCGGCGCAGTCGAGCGCGGCGCCGAGATCGGCGCCATCGTCAAGGCCGCCCTGCTCGACATGGACTACGCCATCTCGGTCTATCTCGAGGCGTCGGAGGCGGCGCGCCTGAAGATCGAGGCCGAGGCCCGCGCCGTCGAGGAGGCCAAGGCGAAGGAGCGCGACAAGGCGATCGGCTATGTCAGCAACGGCATGGCGGCGCTGGCGCGCGGTGACCTGACCCATCGCATGGCCGACGACATGCCGGCCGAATACGCCAGCATCCGCGACCATTTCAACGATGCCATGGCCAAGCTCGGCGAGATGGTCGTGAGCATCAAGACGAGCTCGACCGCCATTGCGGCCTCCTCGCAGGAAATCAACAGCGGCGCCAACGACCTGTCCTCGCGCACCGAGCAGCAGGCCTCGGCCCTGCAGCAGACCGCGGCGACCACCGAGGAACTCACCGCCTCGGTCAAGAGCTCGGCACAGTCCTCGCGCCAGTCGGTGACACTGGCCGACAACGCCTCGGCCGTGGCCCGCACCGGCGGCGAGATCGTCAAGGACGCGATCGAGGCGATGGCGCGGATCGAGGGCGCCTCCAAGAAGATATCGGAGATCACCAGCGTGATCGACGGTATCGCCTTCCAGACCAATCTCCTGGCCTTGAATGCGGCCGTCGAAGCCGCCCGCGCCGGAGATGCCGGGCGGGGCTTTGCCGTCGTCGCCGCCGAGGTCCGGGCGCTGGCCCAGCGCTCGGCCGAGGCCGCCAAGGACATCACCGGGCTGATCGGCTCTTCCGACACCGAGGTCGTCGAGGGCGTGCGCCTGGTCCGCCAGGCCGGCGAGACGCTGGAGAAGATCGTCGAAGCCACGATGCAGGTCTCGTCAACTGTCAACGAGATCGCGGCCGCCGCCGGCGAGCAGGCCAACGGCATCGACGAGATGGCCCGCACCGTCAGCCATATGGACGAGATGACCCAGAGCAACGCCGCTTTGGCCGAAGAGAGCGCTGCTTCCGCGCGGGCCCTGCTCGATCAGATCGAGCGCCTTAACCGCTTCGTCAGCACCTTCCGGACCACGCAGGGCGACGAAGCGGCCGTGCCGGCGCGGCGGGTTCGGGCGGCCTGATCAGCATGTGAAGCAGCGCGGCGCCTTCGGGCGCCGCGTCTTGCCAGCTCAGAAATCGCTGGCGATCCCCTTCACTTCCCAGTCGTCATAGCGCACCGGTTCGAGCCCGCCGCGGCCATCGACTTCCTTCTGCTGCTTGAGCTCGGCGGCCTTGGCATCGATCGCCGCGCGACGCACCTGCGCTTCCGCCAGCGCACGCTGCGCCGCCGGCGACAACGCCTTCGCCGGCTCGACCGCCGCAGCTCCGTCCGTCTTCGTCTGCGCACTCATGATCGGCCATTCTCTTGCAGGATCGGCATCATCCCCACCACATAGGGACGAAACCGCGTTCCGGCGAGCCTTTCCGCGCCGGAGGACGGAGGCAAGAAGGGGTTTTCGATGAACTATGTCCGTACCGGCATGCTGATGGCGGCGCTTACCGCGCTGTTCGGCGTGGTCGGCTATCTGCTCGCCGGCGCCGGCGGCATGCTGATCGCGCTCGGCATTGCGGTCGCGACCAACCTGTTCAGCTACTGGAACTCGGACAAGCTGGCGCTGTCCGCCTACAACGCGCAGCAGGTCGATGAACGCAGCGCGCCCGATCTCTACCGGATGGTGCGCGACCTCGCGCAGCGCGCGAACATGCCGATGCCGCGCGTCTACATCATCCAGGAGGATCAGCCGAACGCCTTCGCGACCGGCCGCAACCCGCAGAACGCCGCGGTCGCCGCCACGACGGGCATCATCCGCACATTGAGCTATGACGAGCTCGCCGGCGTGATGGCGCACGAGCTCGCCCACATCAAAAACCACGACACGCTGACCATGACGATCAGCGCCACCATGGCCGGCGCGATCTCGACGCTGGCCTCCTTCGGCATGCTCTTCGGCGGCTCGCGCGACAATCGCCCCAATGCCATCGTCCAGATCGCATTGATGATCCTTGCCCCGCTGGCGGCGAGCATCGTCCAGATGGCGATCTCGCGCTCGCGCGAATACGAGGCCGACCGCATCGGCGGCGAGATCTGCGGCAATCCGGTCGCGCTCGCCGACGCGCTCGCCAAGATCGCCGGCGGCGTTTCCCACATCCCGAACGAGACGGCCGAGGCGAAGCCTGCTACGGCGCACATGTTCATCATCAACCCGCTTTCAGGCCGCGGCATGGATTCATTGTTCTCGACCCACCCCGACACCGGCAACCGCATCGCCGCGCTGATGGAGCAGGCCCGCGCCATGGGCGTCGGCACGAATCGTGGCGGCTTCATGAGCGGCGCGAGCCAGAACCCCTTCGCTGGTGGGCGCGAGCCCGGGCCCTGGGGCTGAGATGGCAGCTCCTCACGAAAACCGCAGGCCGGCTGACGATGCCCCCGGTCTCGCTGCGCGCCGCCTGGCGGCGACGCTGATCGACGAGGTGCTGCGCGCCGGCACCGCGCTCGACGAGACCTTCGAGCGGATGGCTGCGACAGCCGGGCTGGAGCCGGCCGATGCCGGGCTGGCGCGCGCGATCGCGACCGTCGCCTTCCGCCGCCTCGGCACGATCCGCCGGGTGATCGACGCCCGGCTCGAACGTGGCAGCCCGCGCAAATCCGGCCCGTTCGAGCCGATCATGGTTGCCGCTGCCGCGCAGTTGCTCTTCCTCGACGTGCCCGACCACGCCGCGGTCGACCTCGCCATCCGGCAGCTGCACGAAGACGCCCGCTCCGCGCGTTACACCTCGCTCGCCAACGCAGTGCTGCGGCGGCTGGCGCGCGAGCGCGAGGCGATCCTCGCCGAACTCGATCCGCTGATCGATACGCCGGACTGGCTGCGCGACAGCTGGGTCAGCACCTATGGCGCCGACATCGCCGCCGCGATCGCCGCGGCCCATGCCGAGGAACCGCCGCTCGACCTGACCGTGAAATTCGACCCGGCCGGCTGGGCCGGCAAGCTCGATGGCATTGTCCTGCCGACCGGCTCGGTGCGCCTGCGCGGACGCGAAGCCGTCACCGGCCTGCCCGGTTTTGCCGAGGGGGAATGGTGGGTTCAGGACGCCGCCGCGGCGCTTCCCGCTCAGCTCTTGAACGTCCGATCCGGCGAGCGCATCGCCGATCTCTGCGCCGCGCCGGGCGGCAAGACCGTGCAGCTCGCGCAGGCGGGTGCGCAGGTCGTTGCGGTCGATCGCTCCGGCCCACGCCTGCGCCGGCTCAAGGCCAATCTCGACAGGCTCGGGCTGCAGGCCGAAGTCGTCACCGCCGACGCCTCGACCTATGAGGCGGAGCCGTTCGACGCTGTCCTGCTCGACGCTCCCTGCAGCGCCACCGGCACGATCCGGCGCCACCCGGATGTCGCGTGGTCGAAACGACCCGAGGATATCGCCAAGCTCACCGCTCTGCAGGCGCGCCTGCTCGACCAAGCGGCCAAGCTGACCCGACCGGGCGGGCGCCTGGTCTATTGCACCTGCTCGCTGGAGCGCGAGGAAGGCGAAGCCCAGATCGAAGCTTTCCTGACGCGTACGCCGGGCTTCGCACGCGATCCGATCAAGCCCGAGGAGATCGGCGGCGAGGCCGAGGCGCTGACGCCGCAAGGCGAATTGCGGACGCTGCCGCATCAGCTTGCTGGCGAGACGCCGCGCCTCTCAGGATGGGCGGGATTTTACGCTTCTCGCCTGATAAGATTATGACTTGATCGGGATTCGCCTCCTCATGGGGGCGCTGGGACGGCGAGGCAGCGGACTTCATTGAACGGCTGGTCGGAGCGAGGAGGCCTGGCGCGAGCAGCCATCGGCAGGGCGGCGCGACGCACGCGCGGCCAGGTCGCCGGTGCCAAGCGTGCGCTCTGGCCCTTCGGCCGCCTGCGCGCCAGCCGCCTGCTCTTTGCCCCGCACGATCTGCGCACCGCCGACCCGACCACGGCCAGCGACATCTATGCCGGCTACTTCGCTCTCGCCGGCCGTACCGTGAACTGCCATGGCGAATCGCCCTTCCTGGTCGCAGCCCCGAGCGAGGCCTGGGCCGAGGCGCTGCACGGCTTCGTCTGGCTGCGCCACTTGCGCGCCGCCGATACGGCGATCGCCCGTGCCAATGCCCGCGCCCTCGTCGACGAGTTCATCGCCCGCCGGCATGACCGCGAGGAGATCGCCCGCCGGCCGGCGGTGATCGCCCGTCGGCTGATGTCCTTCCTGTCACATTCGCCGCTGCTGCTCGAAGGCGCCGACCACGCCTTCTATGAGCGCTTCATCCGCCATGTCGCACAGACGACCGAGCGCCTGCAGCTCGCGCTCGCTGGCGCCGTCGAGGGCGCGGCGCGGCTGCAATGCCTGATCGCGATCTGCTTCGCCGCCATCTGCCTCGACGGCCAGGAGCGGCGGCTGCGCCGCTACGAGGCGGCGCTCTCCGACGAGCTGGAACAGCAGATCCTGCCCGATGGCGGCCATCTCAGCCGCAATCCCCGCATCATCATCGACCTGCTGCTCGACCTATTGCCCCTGCGCGAGACCTTCACCGCGCGCGGGCTGGAACCGCCGCGCGCCATCATCATGGCGATCGACCGGATGATGCCGCATCTCAAGCTGTTCCGGCATGGCGACGGCGCGCTCGCTCTGTTCAACGGCATGAGCGCGACGCCGCCCGACCTGATGGCGACGCTCGCGGCCTATGACGATGTCCGCGCCCGGCCTATCGAGCACGCCGCCTATTCCGGCTATGATCGGCTCAGCGCCGGCACCAGCATCGTCGTGGTCGAGGCCGGTCCCCCGCCGCGCGGCGCCAACTCGATCGAGGCCCATGCCAGCTGCCTCTCCTTCGAATTGTCGACGGGATCGCAGCGCATCGTGGTGAATTGCGGCGCCAGCCGCTTCGGCACGCCCGAACTCAGGCTCGCAGCCCGTGCAACCGCCGCCCACTCCACGGTGACGCTGGACGATCGCTCCAGCGCCGTGTTCGGTCTGGTGCTCGGCGAACGGCGGATCACCGCCGGGCCGGCCGATGTCCGGGTGGCCCGCCAGGACGGCGAGGATGGCCATGAATGGGTCGGCAGCCATGACGGCTACCGGCGCGCCTTCGGCATTGTCCACACCCGCCGCCTGCTACTCTCCCGCAATGGCAATGAACTCGTCGGCGAGGATCAGCTCAGCTCGCCCGCCGCACTGGCGAGCCTGCCCGCTGCCGCGCGTTTCCATCTACATCCCAATGTCAAGCCGAGCCTGATCCGCGACGGCGAAGGCGCGCTGCTGGCTCTGCCCTCGGGCGAGATCTGGGCGTTCGAGGCCTCCGGCCTGCGGGTCGGGCTGGAAGAGAGCATCTTCTTCGCCGCCGCGGACGGGCGCCACAAGACGGTGCAGCTCGTCATCGAATTCGACGCCGTCGCGACGCCGCAGGTCACCTGGCGCTTCGCTCGCCTAGGCACGCCGGCGCAGCGCAAGACCAAGGCTGAAGAGGCCCGGCAGGAACAGGCTGAAGCGGAGCCCGATCTGCCGCTCTGACCTGTCCGCAAAGCAAAGTTGCAGCGTGTTGTGCTTTGCAGCAAAGCCCGGTCGTGATAGGGCGCGCGCAAGTATTCCGCGCCTGGCGCTCATCAACCCGGACCTGATCTTCCCATGCCGAACGAACTCCGCCGCGTCGAACGCGCGCTGCTTTCTGTTTCCGACAAGACCGGGCTGATCGACTTCGCCCGCGCTCTCGCGCGCCTGGGCATCGCCCTGGTCTCGACCGGCGGCACCGCCAAGGCGATCGCCGATGCCGGTCTTGCCGTTACGGACGTCTCGGACCTGACCGGCTTTCCCGAGATGATGGACGGACGCGTCAAGACACTGCACCCGAAGGTGCATGGCGGCCTGCTCGCCATCCGCTCGCATCCGGAGCACCAAGCCTCGATGCTCGGCCACGGCATCCAGCCGATCGACCTGCTCGTCGTCAACCTCTACCCGTTCGAGGCGACCGTCGCCGCCGGCAAGCCCTATGACGACTGCATCGAGAACATCGACATCGGCGGCCCCGCGATGATCCGCGCCGCCGCCAAGAACCACAACGACGTCGCCGTGGTGGTCGAGGCTTCCGACTATGCCGCCGTGCTGGCCGATCTTGAGACGCATAAGGGAGCGACCACGCTGACGCTGCGCCGCAAGCTGGCGCAGAAGGCGTATTCGCGCACCGCCGCCTATGACGCCGCGATCTCGAACTGGTTTGCTGGCGAACTCGGTGACACTTCGCCGGCCTTCCGCGCTCTGGGTGGCAGCCTCGCCGAGACCATGCGCTATGGCGAGAACCCGCATCAATGGGCCGCCTTCTACCGCACGCCGGAACAGCGCCCGGGCGTCGCCACCGCTCGCCAGGTCCAGGGCAAGCAGCTCTCCTACAACAACATCAACGACACCGACGCCGCCTTCGAATGCGTCGCCGAGTTCGATCCGGCCCGCACCGCTGCCTGCGTCATCGTCAAGCACGCCAATCCCTGCGGCGTCGCCGAGGGCGGCTCGCTGCTGGAAGCCTATGAGCGGGCGCTCGCCTGCGACCCCGTCTCGGCCTTCGGTGGCATCGTCGCACTGAATCGCAAGCTCGATGCCGAAGCGGCGAAGAAGATCGTCGAGATCTTCACCGAGGTGATCATCGCCCCCGACGCCGACGAGGAGGCGATCGCGCTCGTCGCCGCCAAGAAGAACCTGCGCCTGCTCTTGACCGGCGGCCTGCCGGATGTCCGCAAGGCCGGCCTTTCGCTGCGCACGGTCGCTGGCGGCTTCTTGGCGCAGGCGCGCGACAACGCCGTGGTCGACGACATGGAGCTCAAGGTCGTGACCAAGCGCCAGCCGAGCGAAACCGAGCTCGCCGATCTGCGCTTCGCCTTCCGCGTCGCCAAGCACGTCAAGTCGAACGCCATCGTCTACGCCAAGGGCCTCGCCACCGTCGGCGTCGGCGCCGGTCAGATGAGCCGCGTCGATTCCTCGCGCATCGCCGCCTGGAAGGCTGGCGAGGCGGCCAAGGCAGCCGGCGCGGCTGAGAGCCTGGCCAAAGGCGCGGTCGTCGCGTCCGACGCCTTCTTCCCCTTCGCCGACGGCCTGCTCGCCGCGGCCGAGGCCGGCGCCACCGCGGTGATTCAACCTGGCGGCTCCATGCGCGACGACGAGGTGATCAAGGCCGCAGACGAAGCTGGCCTCGCCATGGTCTTCACCGGCCATCGCCACTTCCGGCACTAAGACGACGATCGGGGGAGACGCCGGATGCACACCGTCAAGGTCATCGCCGCCGGCTTCGCCCTGCTCGGCGTCCTGCTCCTGATCGCGCCCCGGCTGAACACGGGCGGGCGTCATCCGATCGTCTTCGCGATGAAGCTGTTCATCCCGCTCTGGTTCGTCGTCTCGGTGATCAACCTGATCGTCGGCATCACCCGAGCCGGCTACAGCTTCCTGCAGGAGGCCCCGATCCTGCTCGTCGTCTTCGGCCTGCCGGCGCTGGTGGCGTCCCTGATCTGGTGGCGCTTCGGAAGGACTGTGTCGTGAGCCTTGAATCCGTCCGCGCCTTCTTCGCCGAGCACGCTCCCGACATCGCCATCCTCGAAACCGACGGCAGCAGCGCCACGGTGACCCTGGCGGCTGAGGCTTTCGGGGTCGAGCCGGCGCGGATCGCCAAGACCCTCTCCTTCCGCCTCGGCGATCGCGTCGTTCTGCTGGTGACGCGCGGCGATGCCCGCCTCGACAACAAGAAGACCAAGGCCGCCTTCGGCGCGAAGCCGCGCATGCTCGATCTCGACGAGGTCGTCGCCATTACCGGCCATCCGGTCGGCGGTGTCTGTCCATTCGGCCTGCCGGCTCGGCTGCCGGTCTACTGCGACATCTCGCTGAAGGCTTTTGACGTGGTCGTGCCGGCAGCCGGCTCGACGCAGACGGCCGTGCGCATCAGCCCGGAGCGGATGGCCGAACTCACGGGCGCAGAGTGGGTCGACGTCTGCCAGGAGCCCGCGGCCCAGGAAGCCGCGCAGTAAGCCTCAGCCGCCGACCCGCTCGATCAGCGCCACCGCGGCGGCAGGATTGCGAACCTTGTCGCCGCTGATGACATAGAGGAAGACGTCGCGCGGCGTCTTCTCCGCCGGTGGCGCAACCAATTCCAGATCGTCCGGCGCACCGCCCTTGGCCCAGTCCTTGGCACGCCCGGCCCAGGCGTCGAGCTGCTTGGCTGGATAGCCCTGCTCCTCGGCCTCCTTGGTGCCCATGATCCGGGCATAGACGAAAGGCGCCGTCACGTCGGCGATCTGAGGGAAGTCGGAATCGCCGGATGTGATCGCCGCGACCCCATATTCACGCAGCAGGGCGACGAAGTCGGGCGAGCGGAAGCTCGGATGGCGAACCTCGACGGCGTGCCGCAGCACGATGCCGTCGACCTCCTTCGGCAGCAGCTTGAGGAAGGCCTCGAAATCAGCGGGATCGAAGGCCTTGGTCGCCATGAACTGCCAGTTGATCGGGCCGAGCTTCTCCTTCAGCTCGCTGAGGCCGGAGGTCACGAACTTCTCGACGGAGGGGCCTGACTCGGCCAGCACGCGGCGGTTGGTGCAGAAGCGCGAGCCCTTCAGCGCGAAGACAAAACCGTCGGGCGTCTCCGCCCGCCATTTGGCGAAGCTCTCCGGCTTCTGTGAACCGTAATAGGTGCCGTTGATCTCAATCGAGGTCAGCTTGCTCGACGCATATTCGAGCTCGCGCTTCTGCGAGAGCTTGTCCGGATAGAAGGTGCCGCGCCAGGGCTCGAACACCCAGCCGCCAATGCCGATATGGATGTTTCCGGCTGCTTTGGTGGCCATGGCTTGCGTCCTCAACCGTGTCGCCCGAATTTATCTGAAGACTAATACGCCGCTGCCACTGTCGATAGGCGGCAGCATCGCCACTGCGCTGGAACACGCCACGAACCAGAGCTGAGGACTGGAAAGCCGACATCGTAGCTCGACAACTCGCCTCGATGCGGGACTCAATTTGCGGCGCTCGGCGGGAGCCTCGATTTCGTAATGTCCGTTACAGGCTGGCCAAAGTCCGCCGCCGGACTATGCCGCGTCAGGCTGGTGCGGCGGGCGCGCCGGCCCATTCGGTCCGGGCCGGTATCGCCTCGCCCTTCATGATGATGGTCAGCAGGCCGAGCCGCGCGTGATCGCCGACACGAGTGTCGTACAACACGGTGGTCAGTCCGCCGAGAACGCAGCCGCGGCCGATCTCGATCCGGCCGACCTTCATCACCCGGTCCTCGAAGAGATGGGTCTGGAGGTTGGCGGTCGCGTTGATCGCGGCATGGTCGCCGATGCTGACGCAATCGAACTCGGTGATATCGGTCGAGTCGAGATAGACGCCTTGGCCCATACGGCGTGGATTCTGAGGTTGTGTTCGCCGGCGCGAGCCGGCTCTGTTCATACAAAAAAGGAGCACAGATCGGGGTAGCCATCGCCAGCAATCACCGAACGGTCCAAGGAAGACCGCTGTCGCACTTCACCTATGCGCGAGATGAACAACGGTTCCAGGTGCAAGACGTCTTGATTGACGCTAGGATCGATCGGTCGATCGTCACTGTTGACACGAGGACGAGTGCCCTCTCGTCTCGCAAGCTCTGGCGGCAGCGCGATCAACGGCTGAAAACGCCCGCGGGCTCTGCATGGTCTTTCTCCGACGGACGCTTCCAGCACTGGGACGATGGGCCCCTGCCTGAGCGGAGGCTTTGTTCACCGCTCCCAGGCGTTGATGCGCCAAGGCCATCTTGGCAGTTGATCTGATTCAACTGAGAGTTGATGATGGAGCTTGTGATCCGTTCGAAAATAAAATGATGTAATTCGACTTGATTTTTATCGATTGCAGTTCGTTCGAAGGGGGTTTCGAATGGATGATAATGCAGAGCAGTCAAGTGACTATTTGGGAGTGCCAGTATCGAAACTGGCTGAGTGCCGCCAGGAATTGAGCCGGCTGCTGTCCGATCCCGACTTTCAATGCTCGGACCGCAACAAGCGCTTCCTGCAGTACATCTCCGAGGAATTGTTCGAGGGACGACACATCGCCATCAAGGCTTACGCGATCGCCGTCGATGTCTTCGGCAGGCCGTCAAGCTTCGATGCGGCGATCGACCCGATCGTACGGATAGAAGCGACCCGGCTTCGGGCGGCGCTGCTGCGCTACTATGAACTGCACGGCCATGAGTGCGAAATTCAGATCGACTTGCCGAAGGGGCGCTATGTTCCGAGCTTCGGCAGGACCGAGCGGCCGGGGCCGGTGATCCACGTTCAGCCGAATGCCGCTCCCGACAATGGCCCGACGGTCGGCACGGACACGCTCAATGAGCTCGGCAAACGGATCCATGAACTCGAAGCTTTGCTCGGCCGCAAGGCGGCTGAGGTCGAAATCCTGCGCGATGCGGTGAACCTGGCGCGGCAGATCGTGCAGAACGGCCGCCCCGTCGAACAGACGTAGCAGGTTCTACCGCCAAGGCGTGACCGACGTCTCGCGCTTGCTGCAGCCGGGCAAACGGCGACAGTGCCGTACAATGATGGCTGTCGGCGGAGAAAGACCAGCGCGCCGTCCGCTGTAACAGTTACAGCCTGCCGCAGGCGGCCGAGCTTGGTTAGCTTTCCCGCGCATGAAACGAGAGCCGGAGCCGACAGGCCCAATCCGGGCCTGGCGCCCCGTTTCGGCATTCGATCTGCAGGGGAGAGTTGAGATGCGGACTGCCCTGAGCGCGCGCCTTCGGATGACCGTCGCGCTGATTGCGATCGTCGCCACCATTGCCCCACCGCCAATGGCTATCGCGCAGACAAGGCCGCCGGCCGCAGCGCCAGCACCGGGGCCGGAGCAAGGCGAGGCGATCTGGCCGCGCGTGATCCCGGATGGCGAGCGCGACATCACGATCTACCAGCCCCAGATCGAGCGCTGGCAGAACGACGTATTGGAGGCTCGCGCGGCGATTTCGGTCGAGCAGCCGGGCAGTCAGGCGCCCACGCTCGGGGTCGTCTGGTTCAAGGCGCACACGGAGGTCGACAAGGAGAACGACCTCGTCTCGCTCGACACGATCGAGGTGTCGAAGGCGAACTTCCCCTCCGATGCGGCCAATGCCGACGCCTATGTCGCGGCCCTGCGCCAACGGGTTCCGAACGGGCTACGAACGGTGTCACTGTCCCGGCTGCAATCCAGCCTAGCCGCCACCGAAGCGGAAACCGGGGTGAAGGCGGTTGCCGTCAGGAACGAGCCGCCGAAGATCATCGTTAGCGAGACACCGGCGCTGCTGGTGCTGATCGACGGCAAGCCGCAATTGCGGCAGTTGCCGGGGAGCAAGCTGCTGCGGGTGATCAACACCCCGGCCTTGATCCTCTTCGACGAGGGCGCCGCGACCTATTACCTGAGGGCGCTGAAGAGATGGTGGTCGGCGTCGTCCCCCGACGGGGCCTGGGGCCCCGCGGCCAAGCCGCCAGCCACGCTGGCGAACGCGCTCAAGGCGGCTGGCAACAGGGTCAATCTCATCGACGAGCCACCGCCCGAGATCGCGGATGCCGTCGCAGCCGGCGCGCTGCCCAAGCTCCATGTCAGCCTGGAGCCTGCGGAGCTGATCCAGATGACGGGGGAACCGGAATACGCGCCGATCCCGGGAACGCAACTGCTCTATATCAAGAACACCGACAGCCATATCGTCGTCGACGTCGCCCAGCAGGACCAATACGTCCTGGTCTCGGGACGCTGGTTCCGCTCGAAATCCCTGACCAACGGCCCGTGGAGCTTCGTCGCCAGCGATCAGCTGCCGGCCGATTTCGCCAAGATCCCGGACACTCATCCCAAGGGCGAGGTCCTGGCTTCGGTCAGCGGCACGCAGCAGGCGCAGGAGGCGCTGATCGACAACCAAATCCCGCAGACTGCCGCCGTCGACCGCAAGAAAGCAAAATCAACGGTGCAGTACGATGGCAAGCCGCAGCTCGGGCCGATCCCCGGCACCAGCCTCGAATACGTCGTCAACGCCTCCGTGCCGGTCATCAAGGTCGGTGCCGCCTATTACGCAGTCGAGAACGGCGTCTGGTTCTCCTCGGCGAGCCTGACCGGACCGTGGGGCGTCGCTGCCGAGATCCCGCCGGCGATCTATGCGATCCCGCCGGACTCGCCACTGCATTACGTGACCTATGTGAAGGTTTACCGGTCGACCGCGGACACCGTCTATGTCGGCTATACGCCCGGCTATTATGGCACGGTGGCGGCACCGAGCGGCGTGGTCGTCTATGGTACCGGCTATTACTATCCGGCCTGGGTCGGCAACTACTGGTATCCGGCCCCGCTCACCTATGGCTATGGCGCGGCCTTCGCCTGGGGAGCCGTGACGGGCTTCACCATCGGCGCCGTCGCCGGAGCGGCCTGGAGCGGCGGAGCCTGGGGTTGGGGCGGCTGGGGCTGGCGTGGCGGCGGCAACGTCGTCGTCAACAATTTCAACAACTTCAACTTCAACCAGGCCAATATCTACAATCGCTGGACGAATAATTCGGTCCGCACCCATATCGACAATCGCGTGGGCAACCGGGTCGATAACCGCATCGGTGATCGACCCGGCAACCGCATCGGCGATCGAGCTGGCGACCGGATCGGCGGGGCCGGCGACCGACCGCGTGCGGAAGGCGCACGCAACGCCGCCGCCAACATCCGCCAGAACCATCCGCGTGCCAACGATCTCTACGCCAACCGCAACGGGGACGTCATGCGTCGTGGCGCGGAAGGCTGGCAGAAGCATGAGGGTGGGCGCTGGGCCAATTCCGGCGGCGGCGACTTCCGTCATCTCGACCGCGAGCAGGCCGCGCGCTTCCAGGGGGAACGCAGGGAATTCAACCGGCCCCAGGGCGGGTTCGGCGGCGGGCGGTTCGAAGCGGGCGACCCCCGAGGCGGCGGCTTTGCCGGAGGCGGCGGTTTCCACGGCGGCGGTGGTTTCCGCGGTGGTGGCGGCTTCCATGGCGGAGGCGGTTTCCATGGTGGCGGAGGCTTCCACGGCGGCGGCGGATTCCGTCGCTAGGAGAGAGAAGGCTCCGGGACTGTCGCCGTTCGAGCGGCACGCGTGCCGCTCGCTTATCCCCCCGTCAGTGCTTGGTGACGCGCGGCGTCGGCTCGGGCGCCGGCGCGGCCGGCGGCACGTAGCCGATCGGGAAGGCGAGGCTGACGAAGGCGATCGTGCCTTGCGGCCGGTTCTCGACGCTGACCTCGCGCAGCACCTTCAGGCGCGCCGTGACCGGCGTGCCGGCGACGGCGAAGGAATAGGCGATGGTGCCGCCGACCGCGGTGGTGCGTCCCTTGTAGGGACCGAGCGTGGCGCCCGAGCCGCTGTCGCCACTGATCTGCTGATAATGCGCGAACAGTGCGCCGATCGAGAATTCCTTGCTGAAATACTGGCTGACCGCGAGGTCGACATGGACGGCGTTGCCGCTCTTGTAGTCGGTGTCGTGGTTCTTGCCATTGAGCTCGAGCCCGACGGTGGCGGAGACATCGAGGCCGATCTTTGGGTCGAGCCAGGTCGCCGCGGCGTAGATGTCGCCGATGACGCGGTTGAACGACAGGTTCGACAGCCGGTTCGGATCATAGGTTCCGGACGGGATGTTGAGCGCGCCGCCGACCTGCCAATGGAAGTTGCCGGCGTGCCAGCCGACGAAGCTGGTTACGATCGGATCGCCCAGGAGGAAGCCGGAATCGCGCTGCTTGAAGCCGAAGGCACGGCCGAGCCGTGGAGCGGCGATCAGCGTGCCGGCACTGATGCGCGGATTGCCGACCGGCACGGTCACGGCGAAGCCGAGATTGCCGCCGAGGATCTGCAGCGGGGTGACCCAGGTCGGGGTGAGGAAGTCGGCGCGCGCCTCGACCTTGACGTTGGCGAGAACCGCGCCGCCGATCTGGGTCCGGGTCGCAGCTGAGAGCCGGCCGGAATAGCTGTAGAAGTCGTTCTGGAAATAGAAGCCGGGCGGCGGAACGATGCCGGCGGCGGGGCCCCGCGTGCCCGGCACGTAAAGGCTTGCGCCACTTTCCGTCGCCTGCGCCGCTTCATATTGAAGGGCTGCACCGCACAGCGCCAATGTTCCGATCGCCGCCGCACGAAGCCGACTCATGTTCCGCCCCCCGAAGAACAAGTCGACACGCTGAAACGCGCGCGCGCGGGCGTCAAGGCGAATGCCGCTCGCGCGGCCCTTCGTAACGGTTACGTCCTTCCGCGAGCGTCGCAGTCAATGGATGCTGAGGGTTGCGGCCTCTAGAATTTGCTCGTTGGTTGCAATGGAACAGGCTCAGAAGCGCGGGTTGTCGCGGCTGTTGCTGCGTTGGCCCGATCGGCGGGCGGCGTTGCGACAATCCGTGGCGCATGATCCGCAGCTCGCCGAACTGTGCGAGGCTTACGAGGCGGCGTGCGTGGCGACGGAATACTGGACGAAGTCGAAGGCTGCGATCGCACCGCTCAGGGCGGCCGAATACCACGACCTGGCTTCCGCGATGGAGCAGGACATCCTCGGACGGCTTTCGCATTAGGGGGAACAAGGCATGCAGCAGAACCGGATGCTCCTTCGAGCCTCTCTATCGGTAGCACTTCTCGCGATGTCCCAGGCGGCCGGTGCCGCCGCAGATCGCCTGCAAGGCGCCTGGGTCACCGATGCGACGACCTGCGACACGGTGTTTTCCAAGCGGAACGGTCAGTTCACGCTGAAGCGTGACGCGGAGGGCTGGTCCGGCTTCATCGTCAACGGCAAGCGCATCCGCGGCACCAACGCCACCTGCAGCCTCGTTTCGTCGAAGCAGAAGGACGAGGTGACGACGGTCCTGCTGAGCTGTGCCGACAAGATCATCTTCCAGTCGGTCAGCATCTCGATCCGCTTCGAGAACGATGACCGGATCGTGCGCTTCGATCCGGAATTCCCGGAGGTCCAGACGATCTACAAGCGCTGCAGCCGATGAGGCTGCGGCGGGCCTGCTGCGCCTGCGCCATGCCGGCACTGTAACCGTTACAGCCTTAGGCGCCTCGGCGGGCCATGCGAAGGTCGACCCGCGCGCCGGACTGGATGCCTCGCCGGGCCAGGGATCGCGCTCCGAAGCGGGAGTGTCTCATGAGATTTCAGAACGTCCTCGCCGCGACAGCCGTGGCAGCTGTCGTCGGCCTCGGAACCGCACCTGCCAAAGCCCAGCAATCGCAACCGGCACGGCCCAACATCCTCGTCATCTTCGGCGACGATGTCGGCCAGTCGAACATCAGCGCCTATTCGCATGGCCTCGTCGGCTACAGGACGCCGAACATCGACCGGATCGCCAAGGAAGGCATGATGTTCACCGACTATTATGCGGAGAACAGTTGCACGGCGGGACGCTCGACCTTCATCACCGGCCAGGTCTGCCTGCGCACCGGCCTGTGCAAGGTCGGTATTCCCGGCGCGACGGTCGGCCTGCAGGATCGCGACGTGACGATCGCACAGGCACTGAAACCGCTCGGCTACGCCACCGGCCAGTTCGGCAAGAATCATCTCGGCGACCGCGACGAATTTCTTCCGACACGGCATGGCTTCGACGAGTTCTTCGGCAATCTCTACCACCTCAATGCGGAAGAAGAGCCGGAGCGGCCATACTATCCGAAGAACGACGCGACCTTCGTGAAGTCGAATTCGCCGCGCGGCGTGCTCAAGACCTCGGCCGACGGCAAGATCGAGGACACCGGGCCGCTGACCCGCAAGCGGATGGAGACCGTCGACGACGAGACCACGGCCGGCGCGATCGACTTCATGCAGCGCCAGGTAAGGGCCAACAAACCGTTCTTCACCTGGATGAACACCACCCGCATGCATGCCTTCACGCATGTCCGCGAGTCGATGAAGGGGCAGAGCGGCATGCCCGGGAACGACTACGCCGACGGCATGATCGAGCACGACGGTGATGTCGGCAAGCTCCTGAAGGCGATCGACGACCTCGGCATCGCCAACAACACGATCGTCGTCTACACCACCGATAACGGCCCGAACCAATGGTCGTGGCCGGATGCCGCGACGACACAGTTCCGCAGCGAGAAGGACACCAATTGGGAAGGCGCCTTCCGCGTGCCGGCGCTGATCCGCTGGCCGGGCAGGATCAAGGCGGGCGAGGTCTCGAACGAGATCGTCTCCGGCCTCGACTGGTTCCCGACGCTCGTCGCCGCCGCCGGCGATGCCGGAATCAAGGACAAGCTGCGCAGCGGCACGACCCTGGGCAGCCAGCAGGCCAAGGTGCACCTGGATGGCTACAACCAGCTGCCCTACCTGACCGGACAGCAGCCGAAATCCGCGCGCAACGAGTTCCACTACTTCAACGATGACGGCGAGTTGGTCGCCTATCGCTACGACAACTGGAAGATCGTGTTCTGCGAGCAGCGTCAGCCGGGCGGCTTCCAGGTCTGGGCGAACCCATTCACCTGCCTGCGCGCGCCTAAGATCTTCAATCTGCGCATGGACCCGATGGAGCGGGCCGACACCGTCTCGGACCAGTATTATGACTGGCTCGCCAAGAACGCCTATCTGATCCAGTACGGCGTCTGGAAGGTCGCACCCTTCCTGCAGACCTTCACCGAATATCCGCCGAGCCAGCGGCCGGCCAGCTTCAGCGTCGACCAGATGGTCGCGGCGCTGATGAAGAACCTCGATACCGCTGCGAGCAAGGCCGCGAAGTAGCAACGCGCCCGAACCGAGCCGGCCGCATGGCCGGCTCGGCCGATCGTCTTCGAATGCGGCCCCCAGGGCCCGAGTGACGCTTGGTCATTACGCAACTGAGTCACTGGTCTGCACAATAACCTTCGCCGGCGTCTCCTTTGATGACCGTAACCGTTACAGAGCTGCCTATCAGTCGGCCCCATTCTACAACATTCGGCGCCCGCATCGGCTTCCCCCGCGAGTATTCAGGAGGACGTATCGTGGATACCAAGCAGCAGATACCTTCGCCCAAGGCCGCTCTCAATCGCCGCAACGTTCTTCTCGGCGGGACGGTGCTCGCGGCGGCCTCAACTCATTTCCCAGGGGCTCCGGTTCAGACGGCGCAGGCTCAGCAGCCTGCGCCCGCCCCGGCTGCCGCCGGGCGAAAGCCCAACATCCTTGTGATTTTCGGCGACGATATCGGCGTTCCGCAGATCAGCGCCTACACGATGGGGATGATGGGCTACCGCACGCCCAATATCGATCGCATCGCCAAGGAGGGCGCGATCTTCACCGACGCCTATGGCCAGCAGAGCTGCACCGCCGGCCGCGCCTCCTTCATCCTCGGGCAGGAACCGTTCCGTACCGGCCTGCTGACGATCGGCATGCCCGGCGATCCGCATGGCATCCAGGATTGGATGCCAACGATCGCCGATGCGCTGAAGACCGCCGGCTACGCCACCGGCCAGTTCGGCAAGAACCATCTCGGCGACCGGGATGAGCATCTCCCGACCCGGCACGGCTTCGACGAATTCTTCGGAAACCTGTACCACCTCAATGCCGAGGAGGAGCCTGAGGGCTATTTCTACCCGAAGGATCCGAATTTCCGCCGGCAGTTCGGCCCGCGCGGTGTGCTGAAGATCAGCGCAGACGGCAAGATCGAGGATACCGGACCGCTCAACACCAAGCGGATGCCGACCGTCGACGAAGAGTTCCTGGCCGGCGCCAAGGATTTCATCGACCGCCAGGCCAAGGCCAACAAACCGTTCTTCTGCTGGTTCAATTCGACCCGCATGCACGTCTTCACCCATCTCAAGCCGGAGTCGATGGGCAAGACGGGCAAGGGCATCCATGCGGACGGCATGGTCGAGCATGACGGCCATGTCGGACAGCTGCTCAAGCAACTCGACGATCTCGGCATTACCGACAACACCATCGTGCTCTACACGACGGACAACGGCGCGGAGATCGCGCTCTGGCCAGACGGCGCCATGACACCGTTCCGGGGCGAGAAGGGCACCACATGGGAAGGCGGTTTCCGCATCCCGATGATGGTGCGTTGGCCCGGCGTGGTGAAGCCCGCGACGGAGGTCAATGAGCCGATCGCACTGATCGACTGGTTCCCGACCTTCTGCGCTGCCGCCGGGCTTGGAGATGTCAAGGAGAAGATGAAGACCGGATTCCAGGCGGGGTCGAAGACCTTCAAGGTTCATCTCGACGGCTACAACTTCATGCCCTTCCTCAAGGGCGAGACGAAGGAGCCGCCGCGGGACTCCGTCTTCTATTTCGATCAGGGCGGCAATCTGAACGCGGTGCGCTGGAACGACTGGAAAGTCAGCTTCGCCGTAGCCAGCGAGGGAAACATCGCGACAGCGACGCGCGAGGTTCCATCCTGGGCCAACATCACCAACCTCCGCATGGACCCCTATGAGCGCGGCACCAAGGAAGGCGGCGAGTCCTTGAAGTTCTTCGCCCAGCAGATGTGGTTGCTCGTGCCGATCCAGGCAAAGGTGAAGGAGTTCTTCTCGGACTTCGCCGAGTATCCTTACCAAGCCGGCAGTTCGCTGAACGCGTCCGGCATCAACTACGGCCTGCTTCAGCAGCAAGCGGCGATGAAGAGGCTCGGCGAGCTCGAAAGGCTGCGGCCGCGCTAGCGCAAAAGGGCGGCGATCTGGCGGACGCGGTGCCTGCGGATTGCGCAGGCACCGCAGATATCTGCTCCAGATCAACCTCACGATGGCGGATTTCCGCCGAGCCAGCACTGCGATCCGAAACCGGGAGGGCTCCATGCTCGGGACATTGCGGTCCATCAAGGCGATGGCGATCTTGGCGGTTGCAGCTCTGGTGCTGACCTGCGCGGCGGCCTTCGCCCAGACCGACCCGCTGCCGTCCTGGAACGAGAGCAAGCCCAAGCAGGCGATCCTCGACTTCGTCGCCAAGGTGACCCGCGAGGGCGGCCCGGACTATGTGAAGCCGGCGGAACGTATCGCCACCTTCGACAATGACGGCACGCTCTGGGCCGAGCAGCCGGCCTATTTCCAGCTGCTGTTCGCCTTCGACGAGATCAAGCGGATGGTGGCCGAGAAGCCAGCGCTGAAGGGCAAGGAGCCGTATCGCTCCGTCCTCGCCCGCGATCTCAAGGCACTGACCGCCGACCACAACAAGGGCCTGCTGCAGGTCGTCGCGGCAACCCATGCCGGCATAACCACCGATGCCTTCGCCGCGCAGGTCAGCAATTGGCTGGAGACGGCGCGCCATCCGACCAAGCAGCGGCGCTATGACGAGATGGTCTACCAGCCGCAGCTCGAACTGCTGCGCTATCTGCGCGCCAACGGCTTCAAGACCTTCATCGTCTCCGGCGGTGGCGTCGAGTTCATGCGGGTCTTCGCCGAGAAGGCCTATGGCATCCCGCCGGAGCAGGTCGTCGGCTCCTCCGGCAGCGTCACCCTCCGCTCCGGCGCCGACGGCAAGCCGGAGCTGCTCAAACAGGCCAAGGTCGAATTCATCGACGACGGGCCGGGCAAGCCGGTCGGCATCAACCGCTTCATCGGCCGCCGGCCAATCCTCGCCTTCGGCAATTCCGACGGTGACCTGCAGATGCTGCAATACACGGTGGCCGGCGACGGTCCGAGGCTGGCACTGATCGTCCATCATACCGATGCCGAGCGCGAATGGGCCTATGATCGGGCCTCCCATATCGGCAAGCTTGACAAGGCGCTCGATGAAGGCCGGGCCAAGGGCTGGACGATCGTCGACATGAAGGCCGACTGGAAGACCGTTTTCCCGGATCGGCCGTGACCATGACGGCTGGCAAGCAACCACAAGGGCGCGAACCATGATGAATGCCGCAGTCGAGGAGATGCGCTCGATCACGGACGGCATGGTGCGGATCGAGGGCGGCACCTTCCGCATGGGCTCCGACAAGCATTATCCGGAGGAGGCGCCGAGCCACCGGGTCAGTGTCGACGGGTTCTGGATCGACGAAACGCCGGTGACCAACCGCCAGTTCCGCGCCTTCGTCGAGGCGACAGGGCACGTCACCTTCGCCGAGATCGCGCCCGACCCGAAGGACTATCCCGGCGCCCTGCCGTACATGCTGCGGGCGGGATCGTTGATGTTCGATCCGCCGACGCATCCGGTCGACCTTCGCCTCTGGGGAGAATGGTGGACGTTCAAGTTCGGGGCGACCTGGCGCAAGCCCTATGGCTCCGGCTCCTCGCTCAAGGGACTGGACGATCATCCGGTCGTCCATGTCGCCTATCGCGATGCGCAGGCCTATGCGGCCTGGGCGGGGAAGGCGCTGCCGACCGAGGCGGAATGGGAATTCGCCGCCTGGGGCGGCAGAGAGGACGCCGAGTTCGCCTGGGGCGACGAGCTCACGCCAGATGGCCGTCACATGGCCAATATCTGGCAGGGCAACTTCCCGAACGAGAACACCAAGGACGATGGCTGGGCCCGGACCTCGCCGGTCCGGGCCTTCCCGCCGAACGGCTACGGGCTCCACGACATGATCGGCAATGTCTGGGAATGGACGACCGATTTCTGGTCGGTCCGCCACCAGGCCGATGCGCCGAAGGCCTGTTGCGTGCCGCAGAACCCGCGCGGCGGGCCGGAGGCCGACAGCTACGACCCGCGCCAGCCGGAAATCCGCATCCCGCGCAGGGTTCTGAAGGGCGGCTCGCATCTGTGCGCGCCGAGCTATTGCCGGCGCTATCGCCCGGCGGCCCGCCACGCCGAGCCCGTAGACACCTCGACGAGCCATGTCGGCTTCCGGTGTGTGGTCAGGGGGGAGACCTGACCGATCCAGTCCAGCCTGCAGAGGGGAGATGTTCGATGACAGCAGATCCGAACCAAACCTGCCAGCCTGCGCCTGCCAAAGACGATACCGCCGTGAACCGGCGCAAGATCCTGCTCGGCGGCACGACGCTGGCCGCCGCTTCGGCGCTCGGCGCGGCGACGCCGGTGCAGATCGCGCAGGCGCAACAGCAGCCGGCTGCGGCATCCGGCAAGCCCCCGAACATCCTAATCATCTGGGGCGATGACATCGGCACCTGGAACATCAGCCACAATAATCGCGGCATGATGGGTTACATGACGCCGAATATCGACCGCATCGCGAAGGAAGGCATCAGCTTCACCGACTATTACGGTCAGCAGAGCTGTACCGCGGGGCGTGCCGCCTTCATCGGCGGGAATGTCCCGGTGCGGACCGGCATGACCAAGGTCGGCCTGCCGGGCGCCAAGGAGGGCTGGCAGAAAACGGACGTCACTATGGCGACGGTGATGAAGTCGCGCGGCTATGCCACGGGCCAGTTCGGCAAGAACCACCAGGGCGACCGTGACGAGCACCTGCCGACACAGCACGGCTTCGACGAGTTCCTCGGCAACCTCTACCACCTGAACGCCGAGGAGGAGCCGGAAAACCCCGACTATCCGAAGGATCCCGAGTTCCGCAAGAAGTTCGGCCCGCGCGGCGTGATCAAGGCCTCGGCCGACGGCAAGATCGAAGATACCGGGCCGCTGACCAAGAAGCGGATGGAGACGATCGACGAGGAGACCCTGGCCGCCGCGAAGGATTTCATCCAACGCCAGGTCCGCGCCAACAAGCCGTTCTTCACCTGGTGGAATGCGACGCGGATGCATTTCCGCACCCACATCAAGCCGGCGAGCAAAGGCAAGTCCGGACAGGACGACTACTCGGACGGCATGGTCGAGCATGACGGCATGGTCGGCGAGTTGCTCAAGCTCATCGACGATCTCGGCATCGCCAACGATACGATCGTGATGTACTCGACAGACAACGGCCCTCACTACAACACTTGGCCTGATGCAGCGACGACACCCTTCCGCAGTGAAAAGAACTCGAACTGGGAAGGCGCCTATCGCGTGCCAGCCTTCGTTCGCTGGCCGGGGAAGTTCCCGGCGGGGACGACGCTGAACGGCATCGTGGCCCATGAGGATTGGCTGCCGACTTTCGCGGCCGCAGCCGGCGCGCCGGACATCGCCGAACAACTCCTCAAGGGCGTCACGCTGAACGGTCGGCCCTACAAAAACTACATCGATGGCTACAACCAGCTCGACTATCTCACCGGCAAGACCAAGGAATCGCCGCGCAAGGAGTTCTGGTACGTCAACGACGACGGCCAGGTCGTCGCGGCCCGCTATGAGGACTGGAAGGTCGTGTTCCTGGAGAACCGCGGCCAGGCCTTCGGCGTCTGGCGCGAGCCCTTCACCGAATTGCGCGTGCCCTTGCTGTTCCATCTCCGCCGCGACCCGTTCGAGAAGGCGCAGCACAATGCGAACGTCTACAATGACTGGTTCTTGGAGCGTGTCTTCGTCATCGTTCCGATCCAGGCGCTTGCGGCGAAGTTCCTGCAGTCGATGAAAGAGTATCCGCCGAGCCAGACCCCCGGCTCCTTCAATCTGACCAAGATCGAGGAGCAGTTGCGGGCAAGCGCCGTACGCTGATCCACCTAGGACGGCCCCATGACTGAGCAGCCATGGGGCCGTCTTCTGCGAAGGCGACGGAGCGTTCAGGGGACTTCAAGAGATGGATCGAACCGGTTCCACAGCACGCGATACCGTCCGGGAGCTTCAGGACCGGATCAACCAGGACATCATCGGCCAGGAAAGGGTAGTCGAGCGCATCGTCATCGCACTGCTCGCCAACGGCAATGTCCTGCTGGAGGGCTTGCCTGGCCTCGCCAAGACCCGAGCGATCAAGAGCCTGTCGAAGAATCTCGAATCCGATTTCAGCCGCATCCAGTTCACGCCCGACCTGTTGCCCTCCGACGTGACCGGCGGCGAGATCCTGCGCCAGGACGGCAGCTTCGAGTTCCGGAAGGGGCCAGTCTTCGGCAACCTCATCCTCGCCGACGAGATCAACCGCGCCCCGCCCAAGGTGCAGTCGGCCCTGCTCGAGGCGATGGAGGAGCGGCACGTCACCGTCGCCGGCAAGAGCTACGACCTGCCGCCACTGTTCATGGTGCTGGCGACGCAGAACCCGATCGAGCAGGAAGGGACCTATCCGCTGCCGGAAGCGCAGATGGACCGCTTCCTGATGCATGTCCGCATCGACTACCCCTCGGATGCCGACGAGGTGAAGGTGATGCGGCTGGTGCGCTTGGAAAGCGCAGCGGGTTCCGGTGGCAAAGCGGCGCCCCCGATAATTCCGCAGCAGACGATCTTCGATGCGAGAGAGCAGATCGACCGCGTGACGACGAAGGACATCGTCGAGAGCTATATGGTGGCGCTGATCGCCGCGACGCGTCGACCGGGTGAATTCGGCGACAAGCTCAAGAGCTGGATCGCCGTCGGCGCCAGCCCGCGCGGCTCGCTGGCGCTCGACAAATGCTCGCGGACCTATGCCTGGCTGCAAGGGCGCGATTACGTCACGCCCGAGGATGTCCAGGCCGTCGCGCATGACTGCCTCCGGCACCGATTGTCGCTGAGCTACGAGGCCGGCGCCGACGGCATGACGCCCGATGCGGTGCTGGACGAGATCGTGAAGCAGGTCGCCGTCGCGGCCTAGATCATCGCATCAGATTTTTCCGAAAGTGGGCTCCACTTTTTGGTCCGATGCTATCGCGAGGCAAGGCCATGGCGATGATGCGGGAGAAGGCGCGGATCGGGGCAGGCACTGCGGAGGCGGGAGCCCGCGCCTTCGTCACGCTCGACGATTTGCTGCGCCTGAAGCACCGCGCCAGCGGCTTCAGCTTCCTGCCGCGCCAGCCGGTGCACAGCCTGCTCGCCGGCCGCCATGCCTCGCGCCTGCGCGGCCGCGGCCTGAACTTCGAGGAACTGCGGCACTATGTCGAAGGCGACGACACCCGCACGATCGACTGGCTGGCGACGGCACGGCTCGGCAGCCCCCATGTCCGGGTCTATTCCGAGGAGCGAGACCGGCCGGTCCTGCTCCTGGTCGACCAGCGCAGCACCATGTTCTTCGGCAGCCAGCGAGCGATGAAGTCGGTCGCGGCGGCGGAAGCTGCAGCGCTCGCCGCCTGGCGCGTCGCCTCGCTTGGTGACCGGGTCGGAGCGGTCGTCTTCGGCGATGACGGCCTGACCAGCGTCAAGCCGCAGGCGCGCGATGCAGGCGTCGTTCGCGTCCTGACCGAAGTCGCCCGCCGCAACGCCGCCCTCAGCAAACCAGGAGAGACGGAACAGAGCGCGGCAAGGCTCAACGAAGCCTTGGCCGCCGCGGCGCGGATGAGCCTGCATGACGGTTTGGTCTGCCTCATCTCGGATGCCGCCGGCGAGGATGCCGAGACACCGCGGCTGATCACCAACATCTGCGCCCATAACGACATGATCGCGGTCTTCGTCCACGACCCGCTCGAACAGGATCTGCCGGATATTGGACGGGCGACGTTCAGCTCGGGCACGGCACAGATCGAGCTCGACGCCTCGGCGACCTCGCTGCGCCAACGCTTCTCGGCAGAGCGCCGGCAATGGCGGGCGCGGCTCGCCGGGCTGTCGCGCGACCGGGCGATCCCGATCCTGCCGATCGCCACCGACCGCGATGCCGCCGTGCAGCTGCGCGAGCTGATCGGCCGGCGCCAGGCCCGCCGGTTCGCCGGGGCCGACACGGGAGCAGCGCCGTGAGCGACGATCCCGGCGATCTCGCCAGACTGGCCGACCTGGCCTTGCCGCCAGCCGTGCCGTTCTGGCCGCCCGCTGCCGGCGTCTGGATCGTCGGCGCTGCGGCTGTCGCGATGCTCGCCATCGCCGGCATCCGCGCGCTGCGGCGCTACCGGGCGGATGCCTATCTGCGGGCTGCCGCCGCCGAGCTCGATGCGTCAGTCGCTGCCAGCCCGAGCGGGATCGACCCCGTCGAAGCCGTCTCCGTCATCCTGAAGCGCGCGGCCATGGTCGCCTATGGCCGGGAGCGGGTCGCGGCACTGACCGGGCCAGGTTGGGCGTCCTTCATCGCACAGACGGCGCCGCCGGGCGCGCGCATCGATGACTTGGCTGGAGGGCTGGAGCGGCTTTTCGCCCGCCCCGACAGCGCGGCCAGTGGCGACGCCAGTCTCCTCCTCGGGCAGGCCAAGGCCTGGCTGCGCGGCCAGCGCGGCCGGATGGGGAGTGCGTGACATGCTCTCCTTCGCCTATCCCTGGATCGCCTTGCTCCTGCCGCTGCCGCTGGCGATCTGGTTCTGGCTGCCGCCGCATGCGCAGGAGCGCGTCGGCCTGCGCGTCCCGTTCTTCGACAGGCTGGCGCGCCTGTCCGGGCAGGACCCCGTCTCCGGCGGCGTCGTGACGCGGCGCGATGCCGGGCGCTGGCTCGCGCTCCTGCTGGTTTGGCTGCTGGTGCTCGCCGCGCTCGCCCGGCCGCAATGGATCGACCCGCCGCTACATCGCGATCTGCCGACGCGCGACCTGCTCCTGCTGGTCGACCTCTCCGGCTCGATGGACACGAAGGATTTCGTCGATGCGTTCGGCAAGACGGTCGACCGGCTCACGGCGGTGAAGCAGGTGCTCGACGAGTTCCTGTCGCGGCGGAAGGGCGACCGCGTCGGCGTGGTCGTCTTCGGCGATGCGCCTTTCGCGCTCGTACCCTTCACCACCGATCTCGACCTCTGCCGCCTCATGCTGCGTGACACGGTCGTCGGCATGGCCGGACCGCGCACCGCCTTCGGCGATGCGATTGGTCTGGGGATCGGCCTCTTCGCCAAGAGCACGGTCAAGGCGAAGACGATCATCGCGCTGACCGACGGCAACGACACGCTGAGCAAGGTGCCGCCGGCCGAAGCCGCCGGCGTCGCCAAGGACAAGGGTATCGTCATCCACACCGTCGCGGTTGGCGATCCCCGGGCGGCCGGCGAGGACAAGCTCGACGAAGCCGCGCTGAAGCAGGTCGCCGATACCACGGGAGGCGGCTTCTTCCGGGCGCTGGACCGAACCCAGCTCGCCGAGATCTACAACCGTCTCGATGCGATCGAGACGCGCCGCGTCGACACGGTCAGCTTCAGGCCGCGCCGCGATGTCTACTGGATGCCGCTCGGCGCCGCACTAGCCTTGAGCCTGCTCGTCCAGGCGCTTCGGCTCGCCGGCCGGCACCGTCGCAGAACGCCTGCTCCCGTCGGGCTTGCTGGAGCGATCCAATGATCGCGAACCTCTCCGCCTTCCATTTCGAACGGCCGCTCTGGCTGCTGGTTCTCCTCCCAGCGGCGTTGCTCTGGCTGCTCGAGCGGCGCGATGCCGATCCGATGCTGCAATGGCGCCGCGTCATCGATCCCGCCTTGCTGCCTCATCTGATCGTCGGCGGCGATCGGCAGGCGCGGATCCGGCCGGGCGACTGGCTTCTGCTCAGTTGGCTGGTCGCGGCGATCGCCGTCGCCGGACCGGCCTGGCAGCGCGAGCCGTCGCCCTTCGCGCAGGCCAAGCCGCCCGTCGCCGTCGTGCTGAAGGTGACGTCGTCCATGCTGACGCAGGATCTGGCACCGACGCGGCTCGACCGCGCCCGGCAGAAGCTCGCCGACATCCTGACTGCGCGCGAAGGCGCCGCAACCGCGCTGATCGCCTATTCCGGCTCGGCCCATCTCGTCCTGCCGGCGACGCCCGACAACGCCGTGGTGCTCGACCTCGCCAAGGCGCTGTCGCCGCAGATCATGCCCAAGGAGGGTGACGACCTCGCCGGCGCGCTCGCACTGGCCAGGCGCGCCCTCGCAGACAGCGCCGATGGCGGCTCGATTCTCGTCATGGCGGACACCGTCTCGCCGGAGGCGATCGCGGCCCTGGCCGAGGAGAAACGGATAGCGGCGACGCTGCTCGCCATGCTGCCGGCCGATACCGACACCGGCGCCCTGTCCGAGGCGGCCCGGGCGATCGGCGCCAGGCTCGTCCCGGCCACGATCGATCAGGAGGATGTCGCCGCCGTGGTCAGGCGGCTCGACAGCCGCGACGCTGCCGCCAGTATCGCTGGAGACGGCGCGCATTGGCGCGAGGCCGGCTATTGGCTGGTGCCGCTGCTCGCCTTGCTGACACTGGCCTGGTTCCGGCGCGGATGGGTGCTCGCATGACCGGCATCCGCAAGCTCGCAGCATCGCCCTATGGCCTCGTCGCGATCGCGGCGGGATTGGCGCTGCTGGTCATGGGCTATCGCCTCGGCTGGAACGATCTCTGGCTGATGCCCGACCAGCGTGGCCGCCTGCTGCTGGCGCAGAAGCGCCCGGCTGATGCGGCGCAGGCCTTCCGCGATCCGCTCTGGCGCGGCGTCGCCCTGTTCCGGGCGGGAGACTTCAAGACGGCCGCGCAGGCCTTCGCGGCCCGCGATACCGCCGAGGGCGCCTATGATCAGGCCAATGCGCTGGTCATGCTCGGCCAGTACGAGGACGCGCAGAAGCGCTATGACCGGGCGCTGGCCTTGCGCCCCGGCTGGCCGCAAGCCCTCAATAATCGCGAGATCGCGCGTATCCGCGGCGAGCGGAAGAAGACGGAAGGCGGCGAGACCGGCAATACGGACGACAAGGCTGACGAGATCGTCTTCGACAAGACCAAGAAGGGCGGAGGGGACGCCACGGTCGAGGGCGACAAGCCAATGTCCGACGAGGCCGTGCGCGCGCTCTGGCTGAAGCGGGTGCAGACGCGGCCGGCCGACTTCCTCAGGGCCAAGTTCGCCTACCAGCTTCAGGCGGAACCCGGCGGGGCAACCCCATGATCAGGAGCGCGATCGCACTGACGCTGCTTTTCGCCTCCGCCACGGCCTGGGCCCAGGCGCCTGCCGGGCAGCCGCTGGTGCGCACCAAACTCATCCCGGCCGAGGGGGTCGTCATCGGCCAGCCGGTGCGGCTCGACGTCGAGGTCCTCTTTCCCGGCGATATGTCCTATCCGCCGCTCGCCAGCGTACCGGAGGCCAAGGGCGCGCAGATCATGCGCTTCGAGACGCAGGCGACCACCATCCGCGACCGGGTCGAGGGGCAGGACTATGTTGGTAAGAACTTTGAGTTCATCCTGTTCCCGCGCCGCGGCGGCGAGATCGCGGTTCCCGCACCGCATATCACCGTGCTCGACCACAAGGGCGACCCGGCAGGCTCGGTCGAGGGGCAGGCGACCCGGCTCGACGTCGCCATCCCGGCCGGGATCGACCCATCCGGCCCCGTCCTGGTCGCCGATGCGGTGAAAGTGACGCAAAGCTGGTCGCCCAATCCGGGCGCGCAGCCCGTCAAGGCGGGCGCTGCGATCACGCGCACCATCACGCGTCAGGCCGACGGCGTCCCCGCGCTCGGCATGGCAGAGTTCCGGTTCACGGCGCCGGAGGGCGTGCGCGTCTATGTCGATCCGCCGGCGGTCGACGACCGCATGAATCGTGGCAGCGTCGAGGGGCACCGCACCGACAAGGTCACCTATGTCTTCGAGAAGGCCGGAAGCTTCGCGCTGCCGGCGCTCGTCCAGCCCTGGTGGAGCCTCGCTGCCAAGCAGGCGCGCCAGGAGGAATTGCCCGGCCTCACGGTGACGGTTACTGCGGCTGCCAGGCCCGCCGCGAGCTCGCATCCCAGTTGGCGACCGGGCTGGCTGATCGCCGGCCTCGCCGTCCTGGTTCTGGCGGGGCTCGCCGTCCTGTCGGCTGGGCGCCTCACAGCCTTGCGTCGCAGGCTGATCGCTGAACGGCAGGCCTCGGAAGCGTTCGCCCGCAAGCAACTGCAAGCTGCGGCACAGTCGGGCTCTGCCGACGCGACCTATCGGGCGCTCTCTCTCTGGCGCGGGCGCCTCACTCCGGCGGAGGCAACCCGTCTGCATGGCGACGCCACCCTCGCCCCGCTGCTCGCTGGCCTCGAACAAGCGCTTTTCGGCGCGGGTCGAAGCTGGGGCCGGGAGCAGGGAAATGTCCTGGCCCACGCACTTGCCCGGTGGCGGAGCCAACCTCCGGCTTCAGCGGCGCAAGCCGGTCCGCTGCCGGCACTCAACCCGGTCGCCGGTCAGCCGCCGCTGTAACCGTTACAGACTCAAACCCGGGCGAGCCGCATGCAAGTCTCGCCACGCAACCTGTCGGTCATCATTGCGCGGGAGATGCCATGTCAGGCGTCGATATCTTTGCCTGGATTGTCCTGCTCATCCTCGCCGCAAGCACGATCTTCGTGATCATCTTCATGGCGATGTGGCCTGGCATGGTGGCGCGACGGCGCAACCATCCCTGGGCCGAAGCCGTCTCGATCGGCGGCTGGATCACGCTGTTCCTCGGCTTCGTGCTCTGGCCGGTCGTGCTGATCTGGGCCTATGTCGACGCCCCGGCGAAGCCGGCGGCGCCTGGGGGAGAAGCGCGGTGATCGTCGTCCTCCTCAACGTCTACCTTGCTCTGCTCTTCGTGCTGGTGAAGCTGCGGATCGTCCCCTTCAACACGTTCTGGAAGGTCTCGCCGGCCATCGTCTTCGTGCTGCTGCTCGTCGGCCTGTTCATCCCGATGAACTGGGGCGCCCCGCAAGGGCCAGCGCTGGTCGTGCGCAACTCGGTCGCGATCGTCCCGGATGTCGCCGGCGAGGTCATCGACGTCCCGGTCAGCGCTAACACGCCGCTCAAAGCTGTTGATGTGCTGTTCAGGATCGATCCGGTACCGTTCCAGTCGCAGGTTGATGCATTGGCGGCGCAGCTCAAATTCCAGGAGACGCGGCTCGCCGAGATGACGCAGCTTCAGTCGCGCGGCACAGGCAGGACGTTCGATGTCGAGCAGCGCGAAGCGGAAGTCGACCAGCTCAGAGCTCAACTCGTCGGCGCAAAATGGAACCTCGAGAAGACGACGGTCCGCGCGCCGGCCGACGGTTATGTCACCAATCTCGCCCTGCGCAAGGGCGCCCGCGTCACCAACCTGCCGCTCGCTCCGGTGATGGCCTTCATCGACACGGCGCAGACGATTGTCGGTGTCGAGATCAACCAGATCGACGCCCGCAACATCGCGCCGGGACAGCGCGTCGAAGCGACCTTCAAGCTGACGCCCGGCCGGGTGCAGACCGGCACGGTCGAAACCGTGCTGCAGGCCGTTTCGACCGGGCAGGTTCAGGCCTCCGGGCTCGCCGTATCGCCCAAGTCCGTGCAGGCCGCTCCCTTCATCGTCCGCGTCAGGCTCGATGACGAGGCCTTCGCCAGCACGCTGCCGGCGGGAAGCGCGGGCGACGCCGCGATCTTCACCGAGCACGTCAAGCCGGCCCATATCATCCGACGCGTGCTGCTCCGCCAGATCGCGATCACCAACTACATCAATCCGTTCTGACTATCCGGCATTGAAGAAGGCCTTGCAGGCCTCGGCGACGCGCCCGACGGCTGCATCGTCGACGTCGAGATGTGTGACCCAGCGCAAGGTGCCATAGCGCCCGCTGGCGGCGATGCCGCGCTCGCGCAGGAAGGTGGCGAAGGCGGTGGTGTCGAGAGCCTTCGGCGTCATGAACACCATGTTGGTGCGGGCAGGCCCCGCGCCGAGCTCCGGAAAGCGACCCAGTACCTCCGCTAGGGCCGCGGCGCGCCGGTGATCCTCGCCGAGGCGCGAGACGTTGTGCTCCAGGGCGTAGATCGCGGCCGCGGCGATCACGCCGGTCTGGCGCATGCCGCCGCCCAGCATCTTCCGGATGCGCCGTGTCTTCTCGATGAAATCCCTGGGGCCGACGAGGATCGAGCCGATCGGGGCTCCGAGCCCCTTGGACAGGCACAGCGACACTGTGTCGAACCGCCCGGCGATCCAGGCCGCGTCCCGGTTGCTCGCCGCGGCGGCGTTCATCAGCCTCGCGCCATCGAGATGGGTCGCCAGGCCGCGCGAGCGGGCGAGACCGGTCGCAGCCTCGAGATAGGCATCGGGCAGGACGAGGCCGTTGAAGGTGTTCTCCAGCGCCAGCAGCCGCGTGATCGCGAAATGGAAGTCGTTCGGCTTGATCGCGTTGGCGATGGCGTCGAGCGCGATCGTTCCGTCAGGCTCGTTCGGCAAGGGCTGCGGCTGGATCGAGCCCAGCACCGCCGCGCCGCCGCCTTCCAGGCGATAGGTATGGGCCATCTGGCCGACGAGATATTCCTCGCCGCGGCCGCAATGGGCCATCATCGCGGCGAGATTAGCCTGCGTGCCGGTCGGGAAGAACAGGCCGGCTTCCTTGCCCAGCCGCTCGGCGGTCATGGCCTCCAGCCGCTTGGTGGTCGCGTCATCATCATAGACGGCGTCGCCGACTTCGGCCGCCGCCATGGCGGCCCGCATCCCGGCGCCGGGGCGCGTCACGGTATCCGAACGGAAATCATCCACGATCATTCAACCAAGTCCTCGTTGGCCATGTGTTTGCCTCATCGGAACCGGATCAAATGCGGTTCGCGACAAGTTGCGTTCAGCATTCCGGCAGGTTGACGGCGAGGCCGCCGAGGCTGGTTTCCTTGAACCTGGCGTTCATGGCTTCGCCGGTCTGGCGCATCGCCTCGATGCAGTTGTCGAGCGGCATGAAATGCGAGCCGTCGCCGCGCAAGGCGAGCGAGGCCGCCGCGACCGCCTTGATCGCGCCGATGCCGTTGCGCTCGATGCAGGGCACCTGGACCAGCCCGGCGACCGGATCGCAGGTCATGCCGAGATGGTGTTCGAGGGCGATCTCGGCGGCGTTCTCGACCTGCTCGGGCGAGCCGCCGAGCACGGCGCAGAGCCCGGCCGCGGCCATCGCGGCGGCCGAGCCGACCTCGCCCTGGCAGCCGGCCTCGGCGCCAGAGATCGAGGCATTGTGCTTGATCAGTCCGCCGATCGCCGCAGCCGTCAGCAGGAAATCGGCGATCCTTGCGGGCTCGGCCCCGACGCAATGGTCGAGATAATAGCGCAGCACCGCCGGCACGACGCCGGCCGCCCCATTGGTCGGGGAGGTCACGACCCGGCCGCCGGCCGCGTTTTCCTCGTTCACCGCCATGGCGTAGACGCCGAGCCAGTCCGAGACGGCATGAGGCTGGGCGCGATTGCTCTGGCGCTCGGCCGTGAGTTGCTGATGGATCTTCGCGGCCCGGCGACGCACGCGCAGACCGCCCGGCAATTCGCCCTCCTGGCTCAGGCCCCGCTCGATGCAGCCGTTCATCACCGACCAGAGGCGGGCGAGGCCGCGTTCGACCTCGTCCGGCGCCTGGCGGCGATTCTCGTTGGCGCGCTTCATCTGCGCGATCGAGAGCCCGCTCTCGCGCGCCATGCGCAGCATCGCCGCCGCATTGGCGAACGGATAGGGCCAGGACGAGCCTTCGGTGGCAGCCACTGGCGCCTCGCGCTCCTGCGCCGTCACCACGAAGCCGCCGCCGATCGAATAATAGGTCTCGAAGAGCAGCTCGGCCCCGGCTGAATCGCAAGCGCGGAAGACGAGCCCATTGGCATGGCCGGGCAAGGGCGGTCCGTAATCGAAGACGATGTCGACGGCGGGGTCGAAGGCGAGTGGCGGCAGGCCGTCGAGGTGCAGGAGATGCGTCGTGCCCAGCTGATCGAGCTGGCGTTCGGCCTCGTCCGGATCGAGCTCGGCCGGGACCCAGCCGAGCAGGCCGAGCGCGACCGCACGGTCCGTGGCGTGGCCCTTTCCGGTGAAGGCAAGCGAGCCATACAGCGTCGCCTTCACCGCCGTCGCCCGATCGCGCAACGGGTGCTGGCGCAGCAGGTTCAGGAAATGCCCTGCCGCCGTCATCGGCCCCATCGTATGCGACGATGACGGGCCGATCCCGATCTTGAAGACGTCGAACACGCTCAGGAACATCAAACGCCTCCAGCCGAACGCAATCCTACACGGCCGGCGAGCACTGGCCATCTCCGCGATGGCTGCCGAGCTTCAGACCGAGATCGCCATGCCGTCGCGCTGCGGATCGGCTCCGCCCGAGCACCGGTCGTCGACGATCCCGATCGCATGCAGGGCGGCGAAAGGGAATGTCTGGGCCGAGCGCTTGACGTCGTAGCCGGCAGCGATGAGCTCCTCGCTGACGCTGCGGCGGATGCGGTTGGAGATGTCAATCGCGTTCGAGACCGCCATGATCCGCGGCGCGGCGACGGCCTCGAAGGGCGACATGCCGAAGTCGATCATGTTCATGATCCCCTGCGCCACCGCCGGCGCGACATAGCTGCCGCCCGGCGCGCCGATGACGATGCGCGGCGTCTCTCCGTCGAAGACGATGGTCGGCGCCGCCGACGAGGCGCGGCGCTTGCCGGGCGCGATCGACGCCGCCCGGCCGGGGCGCGGATCGAAGCGGCTCATCGTGCCGTTATAGATGAAGCCGAGCCCATCGGAGATGGCGCCGGAGGGGCTGCCCAGCGTGTGGGTCAGCGCGACCGCGTTGCCGTCGCGGTCGATCACCGAGACATGCGTCGTCTCGCGCTGCGAGCGGTCGAGCCTTTTGATCTCGACGCGTTCGCCACGCCTGATCGCCTCCGCCTGCTTGGCGGCATAGTCCTGCGAGATCAGCCGCTCGACCGGGACGTCGACATAGGCCGGGTCGCCCATGAAGCGGTCCTTGTCGATGGTCATCCGCTTCATCGCCTCGGCGAGCAGGGTGATGTGCGCGGCGCTGCCGTGCTTCAGCGCGCCGATGTCGAAATGGTCGAGGATGTGCAGGATCTGCAGCATCGACATGCCACTCGCCGGCGGCGGCGAGGTCGAGATCCGGCGACCGCGATACGAACCCCAGATCGGGCTGGCGACGGAGAGTTCATAGGCCGCGAAATCGCGCTCGCTCAGCAGCCCGCCTTGCGCAGCGAAATCCGCAGCCATCCTCGCAGCCAGGGCGCCATGGTAAAAATCATCCGGCCCGCTCCGCGCCAGATGCTCCAGCGTCTCGGCGAGATCGGGATTGGCCAGGATGTCGCCGGGGCGCTTCGGGCTGCCATCGGGCCGGAAGAACACCTCGCGCCCGGTCCGGCTGTAGCGCAGCTTGTCACCGGTGTTGACCTCGCCACCGCTGCTCTGGTCCTGGGTCCAGAACCAGTGCATGTGCGGCCGCACCAGCACGCCGGAGCGCGCCTGCCGGATCGCCGGAGCCATCACGTCCCGCCAGTCCATCGTGCCGAACTGCGTGAGCGCATGGGCATAACCCTTGACGCTGCCCGGCGTGCAGACGGCGAGATGGCCGAACTCGTTGATCCCGCCCTTAAGCAGGAAAGCGAAGCCGTCGCGCGTCTGCCCCTGCAGATGCGGCAGCCACATCTCGGGCGTCGCGGCGAGCGGGGCCCTGGCGTAGAACTCGACGATCTCATGCACGCCGCGGCGCGGCATATAGACCTGCATCGAGCCGAAGCCGCCGATGCCGCACATCAGCGGATCGACCACGCCCTGCATGAAGGCGCAGGCGATGGCCGCGTCGATGGCGTTGCCGCCGCGCTCCAGCACCTCGGCGCCGGCCTCGACCGCTTCGGGCTGCGGCGCGACGATCATCGCGTTCTTCATCGTCACCATGGGCAGCGCTCCTTGTCTTTACGGTTTCACTGAAGTCGCGCGGCGCTAGAGCTGCAGGACCAGCCTGTCGCCCTCGACCGCCAGCGCGGCGCCGTTGTTGGCGGAGGAGGCGATCAGCGCGTCGCGCTCGGCGGGTTCGTCCTGGACCGAACGCAGGATCGTCCGGTCGTCCTGGTCGCGCCGGACGAAGGACAGCGTCAAGCGTCGGATCGCGCGCTCGGCGATCTCGGCCTCCATGATCATCCCGACCCAGTCCGCATGCGGCTTGCTGTCATGCGCGTAGAGGAAGGAGAAGTTGCCGCCGCCATAGATGATCGGCCGCCCGGCATGGAGCTCCAGCGGCAGGATCATGTGCGGCCCGTGGCCAAGGACGATGTCGGCGCCGGCGTCGATCGCGGCATGGGCGAACTCGCGCTGGTACTGCAGCACCTCGCGCCGGTAGCCCCAGTGGAACGAGGCGACGACGATATCGGCCTGCGCCTTCAGGTCCGCGACGGCTTTCGAGACCTCGGCGAGCGACGCCGGGTCGGCCCAGGTCACCACCTCCGGCGGGACGCCGGGGCGGGTCCGCGCCGCCTGCTGCTCGTATTGCGGGCGATAGGCAGTGTGCGCCTTGAGCACGGCGACGCCGGGCTGGCTGGACTTCGCCTCATGTCCGTCCGGCCAATATACCGCTGTCCGCTGCAGGAAGCCGTAACGCAGCCCGTTCCGCTCGACGACGGCCGCGCGATAGGCCGAAGCCCGGTCCACCCCGGAGCCGACCGAGGCAATCCCGGCCTCGGCGAGCGCTGAGAGCGAGGAGGCGATCGCCTCAGCGCCGATATTGACGTTGTTCGCGGTCCCGACGACCTGCAGGCCACCGGCCTTCAGAAGTGCGGCCGCCGTGGTCGGAACGTAGAAGCCCCGCTTCTCGGCGACACCATCGGCGCCATCGAACAGGCAGCACTCCAGATTGGCGAACACCATGTCCGCCTGCGCCAGCTGCGGGCCGACGACGTCGAAGATCCGGGAGGGGTTGGCGACACCTTTGAGATTGATGTCACCGAGCAGATGGAGCGAGTGTCGCATGGGGCGTCAGTTCTTCTCGACTTCCCAGAGCAGCGGCGCGCTGAAGGCGTTGGACGAGAAGCCCTTGACGGTCTTGCGGTTGGCGCCGGCAGTGATCGTGCTGAACAGCGGGATGAGCGGCACCTGTTCGATCATCGCCGTGTGCAGCTGGTCGAACAGCTTCTGGCGCTCTGCGGCCCGGGTTTCGTTGGTGACCTCGGCCAGCGCCTCGATCGCCGCCTTGTCTTCCCAGACCTTGCGTGGCTGCGCGTCCTTCGGGCCGACGATCGCTTCGTAGTTGAGCGCGGGATCCATCCGGCTCGAATAGCTGAAGGCCATGATCTGGTAGTTGCCGCTCTGCCAGCGATCGGTCTGGACGCCCCATTCGAGCACCTCGACCTCGGCCTTGATGCCGGCGCTCTGCAGCATCGACTGCAGAACGATGGCGGTGTCGAAATTCGCCTGGTTGCGCTTGTTGGTGATGATCTTGAGCGTCTCGCCCTTGTAGCCGGCTTCCTGCAGGAGCTTCTTCACGCGGGTGGGGTCGTACTGATAGCCCTTCTTCTGCACATCGCCATGGAAGGGCGAGGAGACCGGGACGACCGAATTGTTGGGCGTGGTCAGGTCATAGGTGACGCTGCCGACGAGCTCCTCCTGATTGATCGCCGCCGCGATCGCCTGGCGCAGCTTGACGTTCGACAGCAGCTTGTCGCGCGTCTGCAGGATGAAGGTCGTCGAGGACAGGCCGGGCTGCACCGAGATGGCGACGTTCGGGTTCGCCTTGAGCTCGTTCGCCTCCGAATAGGAGAGCTTCGTCATGATATCGATGTCGCCGCGGGCGAAGGCCGCCTTGGCGGTGGCCGGGTCGCTGATGACGAGGAAGCGGACCTCGTCCACCAGCGGGCGCTTGCTGCCGACATAGCCGTCCGGCTTGCCGCCGAGATTCGCGTACTGGTCGAAGCGGGTCATGCTGACGAATTCGCGCTGGCGCCATTCGGCCAGCTTGAACGGTCCGGTGCCGATCGGCTTGTCCCAGCTGCCATCCGGCTTCAACGAGGCGCGATGCGTGATCGCGGTCATGCCGCAGTCGCTGCGCGCGATATTGGCGAGGAACAGCGAGGACGGTTCGTTGATCCGGACCGCGACGGTCAGCGGGTCGACCGCCGTGACGCTCTCGATCTTCAGGCCGATCTCACCGTTGAAGTCGGTCAGGCAGCGCCAGCCGGTCTTCGGGTTGAGATAGCGGTAGAAGCTCCAGACGACGTCCTCGGCGGTCAGCGTCTCGCCATTGTGGAACGTCACGCCCGGGCGGAGCTTGAAGGTATAGGTCAGCTCGTCCGGGGACACCGCGACGCTTTCGGCAAGGAGCGGCTTGACCAGGCCCTTCGCATCATAGCCGACGAGGCCTTCGACCATGTGCAGCACGACGCCGTCGGTATTGCCGTCGCGGTTGACGCCGGGATCGGTGCTGCGGATGTCGGCGTCGAGATAGGCCCTGAGCGTGGCGGCGCCTGCCGGCCCTGCCGCGAAGCCGAGCCCGACGATGGCCACGGCGATTGCCTGCGATGTCTTGCGCATGATCTTCCCTCGTTCTTGGTTGTCAGGACAGTGACGGTTCAGGCCGAGGCCATCGCCTCGTCGTTTTCGGCGCGCCTCCAGAAGAGCCGGACGCCGCCATCACCGGTGCTTTCGAGGCCGGGGACGGCTGCGAGGAGCTTGCGGGTGTAGGGGTGCCGGGGGTTGTCGAAGATGTCGTCGCGCGGTCCTTCCTCGACGATGCGGCCGTCCTGCATGACGATGACCCGGTCGGCGACTTGCTCGACCACGCCGAGATCATGGCTGATGAACAGGCAGGAGAAGCCGTGCTTCTTCTGCAGCTCGGCGAAGAGTTCCAGCACCTGCGCCCTGACGGTGACGTCGAGGGCCGAAACCGGCTCGTCGGCGATGACGAAGCTCGGCCGCCGCACGACGGCACGGGCGATGGCGACGCGCTGGCGCTGGCCGCCGGAAAGCTCGTGCGGGTAGCGCTCGGCGAAGCCCTCGCCGAGGCCGACCTCGCTCAGCACCTCGGCAACGCGTGCCGTCCTGTCGGCCGGGCTCATATCGGGCACGAGGCGCAGCGGTTCCGCCACGAGCTGGCCGATGGTCATGCGCGGGTCGAGTGAGGAATACGGGTCCTGGAAGACCATCTGGCAGTTCAGCCGATAGTCCCAGAAGGCCGCGTCGCTCCTGGCGATCGGCTTGCCGTTGAAGCGGATCTCGCCGCCGGCCGGCTTGACCAGCCCCACGATCGACTGGCCGAGTGTCGTCTTGCCCGAGCCGGAGCCGCCGACCACGGCGACGACCTCGCCGGGCTTCACGTCGAGGCTGATGCCGTGCAGCGCGCGCTTCGCCTGTTCCTTGCGGAAGAAGCCCTGCCGGCCGGGATATTCGACGACGAGGTCGCGCACCGCGACGATCGGCGTCTTGGCCTCCGGCAGATGGCGCGCCGGCAGACGATGCGGCATCGCCGAAAGCAGCTTGCGGGTATAGGGGTGCTGCGGCCGGGCGAGAATATCCTCGCTCTTGCCCTGCTCGACGACATCGCCCTGACACATCACGACGATGCGGCTGCAATAGCGCGCAACCATGCCGAGATCATGCGAGATCAGCAGCACCGCGGTGCCGTTCTCCTTGGTCAGGTCGACCATCAGCTCCATGACGTCGCGCTGGACGACGGCGTCGAGGGCAGTGGTCGGCTCGTCGGCGAGGAGCAGCGCCGGCTTCAGCAGCATCACCGAGGCCAGCATGATGCGCTGGCGCATGCCGCCGGAATACTGGTGCGGATAGGCGTTGAACGCCCCTTCGGGATCGCGGATGCCGACGCGGCGGAGCATGTCGAGGATCAGCTCACGCCGGCCAGCGGAGTCGAGCTTGCGATGCAGCGCCAGCCCTTCTTCGAGCTGGCGCCCGATCAGCATGGACGGGTTGAGCGAAGTCATTGGCTCCTGGAAGACCATGCCGACGCGGGAGCCGCGCATGGCGCGCAGATCTTTGGCCGACATCGCCATCACATCCTGGCCGTCGAAGCGGATCGCGCCGCCTTCGAGCCGGACCGCCGGCGGGATGAAGCCCATTACGGCGCGGGCGGCGAGCGTCTTGCCGGAACCGGATTCGCCGACGATGCCGACGATCTCACCGGGAAAGACCTGGAAAGAGACGTCGTTGACGACGGTGCGGCCGGAGGCGCCGATCTTCAGCGTGAGGTTGGCGACGTCGAGGAGTGGCTTGGTGGAGGTCATCGCGCACCCCTCATCCGTGGGTCGAGCTTGTCGCGCACGGCGTCGCCAAGCAGATTGATGCCGAGCAGGGTCAGTGAGATGGCGAGGCCCGGGAAGATGCCGAGCCAGACGGCTTGGTCGATGTAAGGCCGCGAACCGGCGAGCATGTTGCCCCAGGTCGGGGCCGGCGGCGGCACGCCGAGGCCGAGGAAGGAGAGGGCGCTCTCGGCCAGCAGCACATAGCCGAACATCGAGGTCGCCAGCACGGTCAGCGGCGCGATGCAGTTGGGCAGGATGTGGCGGGCCATGGTGAAGCCCTCGGAATTACCCATCACCCGCGAGGCCGCGATGAACTCACGCTCGCGCAGCGACAGCACCGTGCCCCGCACGATGCGGGCGACGGAGGGCGTGTAGGCGATGCCGAGTGCGACGATGATGCCGTATTTGTTGGCGCCAACCACGGCGAGCAGGCCGAGCGCCAGGAGGATGCCGGGGAAGGCGAGCAGCGCGTCGTTGAAGGCCATGATGACCCGGTCGGTCCAGCCGCGCATATAGCCGGAGAACAGGCCGATCGTGGTGCCCATGACGACGGCGAGCGCCACTGTCAGGATGCTGATCCAGACCGAGGTCGCTGCCCCCGCCATCAGGCGCGAGAGCACGTCGCGGCCGAACTCGTCGGTGCCGAGCCAGTGCAGGGCGGAGGGCGCCGCCAGCTTCTCGCGGAAGGAGAGCTTGAGCGGGTCGTAGGGCGTCCACAGCGCGCCGGTGCCGGCGGCCACAAGCAGGAGGGCGATCAGCGTGCCGCCGACCAGGGCATTGGGAGCGGGAAGTTTCATTGCGCCGTCACCCTGGGATCGAAGACCGGATAGCAGAGGTCGATGACGAGGTTCACCAGCACATAGGTGAAGGCGACGAAGAGCATGCAGCCCTGGATGACGGGATAGTCCCGGGAGAAGATCGCATCGACGAGCAGGCGGCCGAGACCGGGGATGGTGAAGACGGTCTCGACCACCGCGATGCCGCCGAGCAAATTGCCGAGGACGAGGCCGATCAGCGTCCAGGTCGGCCCGAAGGCGTTCTTGAAGGCGTGGCGCCAGAGCACGGCGCGTTCCGAGAGGCCCTTGGCTCTGGCATGGGTGATGTAGTCGAGCCGGAGCACTTCCAGCGTCGAAGCACGGGCCATGCGCAGGATCACGCCGATCTCGTGCAGGAACAGCGTCATGATCGGCATGATCAGATAGAGGATGCCGGACCACGGGTTCTCGGAGATCGAGACATAGCCGACCACCGGCAACCATTCGAGCTTCAGGCCGAAGAAGAGCAGCAGCAGCAGGCCGAGCCAGAAGGTCGGGATCGACAGAAGCAGCGTCGCGGTCGCGACGAGGCTGAGATCGATCGGGGAATCCTGCTTCCAGGCGGCGATCACGCCGGCCGGCACCGCGACGAAGCTCGCCAGCAGCACGGCGACGAGGACGATCTGGGCGGAGATCCAGAAGCGCGACAGGATCAGCGGCAGCACCGCCTGCTGCGACGAGATCGACTGGCCGAAATCGCCGGTCAGCACCTTGCCGAACCAGATGCCGAACTGGACCGGCAGGCTCTGGTCGAGCCCGAGCCGGGCCCGCAGGTCGGCGAGGCTCGCCGGCGTCGCCAGGTCGCCCAGCATCAGCTGGGCGGGATCGCCCGGGATCAGCCGGATCAGGACGAAGACCGCAACCGCCACGATCAGCAGTGTCGGCAGCGCCATCCCTATTCGTGTCAGCGCAAAGCGGAGCATGCCACCTCCCCGGTTGGTCCCGGCTCAAGGCCGGGTTCGAGGCATGGCTAGCGCTTGCTTCTTAGAAAGAAAAACGAGAAGTTCTTGCCAGATAAGCAATTAAAAATTGTCGATGGGCGATCATGGCGACGATCCGGGCTTTGCGGACTTTCCTATGCGTCGCGCAATGCGGCAGCTTCGTCGCCGCCGCGGAGAAAGTGGGGCTCACCCCGGCGGGGATCAGCCAGCAGATGCGCCTGCTGGAGGATTCGCTCGGCCATCAGCTCTTCGACCGCATCGGCAAGAAGCTCTCGCTCAACGAGCGTGGCTTGCGTTTCCTGCCGCGCGCGCAACGGCTGATCGACCAGTTCGACGAGCTCATATCCAGTTCGGACGACGATGACGACCCGGTCGGCGCTATCTACGCCGAGGCCATCGCCTCCTGCATGAGCTTATTGGTGAAAGCGACATTGCAGGCGCGCGAGCGATACCCGCGCTTCACGATCAGGCCGGCCGTCGGCTACTCCTCGGATCTCAGCGCGCGCGTCGAGGCCGGTGAATCCGACGCGGCTGTCGCGGTTCGGAGTCCGCGCCCGATAGCGACCGGGACGCTTTGGACGACCCTCTATTACGAGCCTTTCGTGTTCATCGCGAACCGGCAGTCGACAAAGGGCCTCTCGATGGAGGCCCTGATGCGCGAGCGTCTGTTCCTGCGCCCTTCACTCACCACCCATACTGGCGGTTTGATCGACAGGTTCGTCCGGGACAGAAAGATGGTTTTCGGCGAGAGCCTGGAGATGCAGCTATCGCGGACCCTCGTCGAATTGGTCGAGCAGGATGCCGGGGTCACCATCGTGCCGCTCGGCCGCTACTCCTCCTGGGAGGAGAATCCGAGGTTGAGGATCGAGCATCTCGATTTCCCGGACGCCAGACGGGAAATCGGCCTGATGGAGAACGAGCGAAAACGGCAGCTGACGAGCCATCTGCGCCATCTCCTGATCGAGCTGACGCGCGACAAGCCGGTTTGAATGATCTGGTTGCGGAGCAAGACATCGCCGAGAGCGAACTCTTGGCGCTGTCAGGAGGGTGCGGAGGCACACGACCATTCATCGTGCTCCTGCCGACGCCTTTCGCCACGTTCCAGACAAACTGGATCAGCCACAAAGAACTCGGCGGAATAGCCCCGCCGAGCCCAGTGTTACGAGATGGCGGCAAACAGTGGCCAAGGCGTCCTCGGCGCGCCACGTGCTGCCTCCCGCTTCTCCCGGAAGCGCCGGCCGCTCAGGGGATGACCGGGGCGCGGTAGGTGAAGGTGTGCATCAGGGCGACCGCGAGCAGCATCACCACCGGGAAGTGGATGAAGAACTGCATCGAGGTGTAGCCGATCAGGTCCTTCGACTTCAGCTTGAGCACGCCAAGCAGCGGCAGCATCCAGAACGGGTTGATGAAGTTCGGCAGGGTCTCGGCGATGTTGTAGACCATCACCGTCCAGCCGAGATGCGCGCCGATCTCGTTGGCGGCCTTCATGATGTAGGGCGCCTCGATGATCCATTTGCCGCCGGCCGAGGGAATGAAGAAGCCGAGCACCGCCGAATAGATCCCGACGATGAAGGAGAACACACTGGTGTCGCTGGCGAGGCTGACGAACCAGTGCGCGATCGTGTCCGAGAGCGAGACGCCTGACGCCTTCACCCGCGTCAGCATGTAGGCGATGCCGCCATAGAACGGGAACTGCAGCAGCACGCCGGCGACGCTCGGCATCGCCTGCGAGAAGCTGACCAGGAAGCTGCGCGGCCGCCAGTGCAGCAGCGCGCCGACGAGCAGGAAGACGAAGTTGTAGGTGTTGAGGCCCGACATCGTGATCAGCGGGTTGCCGGACTTGAAGGTCTCGTAGAACCAGCCGGCCGCCAAGACGACGATCAGGATGGTCAGGATCGGGCTGAATTCGAGATAGTCGCCCGGCCGGGTCGGCTTCTGCTCGACCTTGGCGTCGGTCAGGTCGACGCCGAGATCGGCGGCTGTCTTGGCGGCAGCATCCGATGGCGTGGTGTAGTAGCAGATCGCCGCCGACAGCACGGTGCCGACCACGATCACCAAGAGGTTCTGCCAGGTCAGGATCGTCTCGTAGAAGCTGATCACGCCCGTGATCGGCATCAGCGAGGGCGGGATGCTCGCCGGGTTCGCCTGGAGCTGCGCCGCCGAGGAGCTGATGCCGAGGGTGAAGCCGAAGCCGAGTCCGAGATAGCCGGCGGCGCCGGCGGCGCGATAATCGAGGCGGATGTCCTTGCGCCGCGCGATCTCGCGCACCAGCAGGCCGGAGAAGATCAGGCTGACGCCCCAGTTGACCAGCGAGAGCAGGATGCTGACCACGCCGACGAAGACGACGGCGCCGCGGCCGGTCGTCGGGACCGCTGCGGCGCGGCGCATCAGGGCCGCGACCGGCGGCGACAGCGCGACGATGTAGCCGCCGATGGCGACCAGCGCCATCTGCATGGTGAAGGGGATGATGCTCCAGAAGCCTTCGCCGAAGGCGCTGCTGACGGCGACGGGCGAGCCGCCATGCACGATCGCCGCGAGCGCGACCGCGACCGTCGCCAGCAGCACGAAGATATAGGCGTCCGGGAACCAGCGCTCGGAAAAGGCCACCATGGTCTGCGACAGGCGCACGAGCACGCCTTCGCGTGGTTGCGACGCTATTTGGCCGTTCAAGGTCGTATCAGTCATTATCCCCTCACAGTGGCGGTTTTCCGCCGTTGGCTTCATTCAGGCATCGAGAACGAGGTCGCTGAGCGGTATCGCGCAGCAGGTCAGGCAGTCGTCGGGCGCGCCGTCGTAAGCGGCGAGATGGCTGGCCGAGCCGGAAACGACCCTCACCCGGCAGCTCTCGCATTGGCCGCTGCGACAGCCGCTCGGCAGCGACAGCCCGGCAGCCTCGGCGGCATCGAGCAGGCTGCCCGATTGCGCCGACCAGTCGAAGGATGTCCCGCTGCGCTCCAGGACGATCCGGCGCGGCGCCAGATTTGAGGGTATCTCGATCTGCGAGACGAAGACCTCACTGAAGACGTCGAAGCCCGGAAGGCCGATATTGGCCAAAGCGGCCTTGGTCCCGGTGACGAAGCTGTCGGGCCCGCAGAGATAGGCCAGCGGCCGGCGCGCGCCCGGCGCAAGGCCGAGCCTTGCGATGTCCGGCCGGCCGGCATGGTCAAAATCGCGGCCGGGCCGATCTTCGGTCCGTGGCCGGGTGAAGGCCCGAATGACTCGCAGCTCCGGAATTCTGCCCGCGATGGTCCGCAGCCAGTCAGCGAAGGGCTGCTCGGCCCCGTTGCGGCAGATGTAGACCAACTCGACCGAGGGCGGACGCTGTTCCGGCGCGATCCGTGTCAGCGCGTGTAGGTAGCCGACGAAGGGCGTGATGCCGACGCCCGCCGCGACCAGGATCACCGGGCGCTTACCTATCAGCGGCGGCGTGAATATTCCGGAGGGTGGCTGCAGGGTGACGAGACTGCCTGGGATGAGCTCGTGCAGGCGGCTCGACATCCGGCCCGGCGGCGCGCCCTCGCCGCTCGGTCCGATGCGGCGCACCGCGATCTCGAATTCGGTCGGATTGTCGTTGGCGCCCGTCAGCGAATAGCTGCGCGACAATCCCGTGTCGTGCTCGGTGACCTGGACATGCTGGCCGGGCAGGAAGTTCGGCAGCGATCCGCCATCGACAGGCGCCAGGCCGAAGGCGAGGACATCCTCAGCCTCGCGCCGTCGCGAGCTCACGCGGAAGGCGCGCTCGCCGGTCCACCAGCCGCGCGAGGCGGCCTCGTCGCGGATGATCTCGCAAGCCACCGCCCGCAGCGGTACCGAACCGCTGATCGGATCGCGGTCGCGGTCAGACAGCACGGCGTTGATGTTGCGCGTCGCCGCTCCGGTCACCGGCGCGCCGGGGCGCCCGAGCGGCGTGCAGGCCTCCCACCAGCCGAACTCGGCTATCACGGTGCCGGCCGGCAGCGTCGGCTCCAGCTTCGCGCGCAGCCTCGCATCGCCGTCGCGGGTGCGCACGATCACCCAATCGCCGGCGGCGATGCCGCGCGCTTTCGCATCCGCCAGGCTGAGTTCGACGGACGGGTCCGGCGCCTTGCGCCGCAGCGAGGCGACATGGCGGTGCGAGCTATGGACGAACCAGCCGGACTTCGCGGTCGACAATAGCAGCGGCAGCTCGACCGGACGCCCTTCCGCGCTCGCCGGCTCGACATGCTGGGGCAACGCCGGATGCCCCAGCGCGAGCAATTGCTCCGAATAGATCTCGACGCGGCGGCTCGCAGTCGGGAAGCCGGCGACGCTGCCGTCCGGACGAGCCAAGCTGAATTTGCGCTCCGGATTTGGCTGCGGCAGGCGGATGCCGCCCGGCGCCGCCCGCAATTGCGCGATGCTGAGCCCGAGCGGCTCGAGCTGGTGGTTCCAGCCGGCCTCGATCGAGCCGCCGAAGAAGGCCTCGCCATGGCCGAGCCGGCAGGCAAGGTCGAAGGCGATGTCGTAATCGGCGCGGACATCGTCGCGTGGCGGCACCATCACCTGGCGCAATTGGATGTGCTCGACCGCCGCCTGGGTGATCTCGAAGCCGAGCCGCAGCGCCTCGCGCTCCCAGGGCATGCTGGCCGGCAGGACAATATCGGCCTGCTCGGCGGTCGGGTTCATGAACATGTCGACATGGACATGAAAGTCGAGCGCCTGTAGCGCTGCGCGATTGCGCCCGGAATCGCCCTGCGACACCACGAAATTGGTGCCGAAGCTCATCAGCGCGCGGACGCGGTAGGGCTCGCCCTCGAGCACCGACCGGCAGAAGTCGCGCGCAGTGATCCAGCCCTTGGCCGGTGGCCCGAGCGGCAGTTCGGCGAGGCCGAGCGCCTTGCGGCGCTGCGCCTCCGGCAGCAGGGCGTAATCGTTGACCGCGCGGAACGGCGGCGCGCTCGTCCAGACATTGCCGCCGATGCGGTCGCTCGCGCCGGTCAGCGCGTAGAGCGTGCCGATGGCGCGCTCTATCATGGTCGCATTGGAATGCTGGCCGACGCCGGTCCAGGAATGATAGGCGAGCCGCGGCGAGTTCTCGAACAGCGCATAGAACCGGGCGAGATCGGCGGGGGCGAGGCCGGTGATCCCGGCGACATGCTCGGGCGTGAAGGCGCCGGCTTCGCGCGCCAGCAGCCGCATCACGGTGGCGCAGGCGGTGGCCCGGCCGTCGGCGCCGCGCAAGCTCGCCTCGCCGTCGAGGACGATATCCTGCGGTCGCTCCAGTGCATCGCGCGTGTCATAGGCCTCAGCCGAGCCATCCGGCCGCAGCAGCACGAAGGCGTCGGCTGCGCGCTCCGGCCAAAGGTCCCGCGCCCGCAGCAGGCGCCCGGTCGAGAGATCGACCAGCATCGGCGCATTCGTCCATTGCCGGACGAAGGCATCGTCATAGCTGCGGTTGGTGAGGAGATGGCGGATCGCGCCCATGGCGAGCGCCCCATCCGCGCCAGGGCGAATGCCAAGCCAGAGATCGGCGCTTTCTCCGGCGCCGCCGCGCTTGGGATCAACCACAGCGACGGTCGCGCCGCGCTTGCGGGCCTCGGCGATCCGGGTCGCCTGCGCCAGCCAGGTCCGCGTCGGATTGTGCCCCCAGAGCACGATGGCGTCGGCATTGTCGTAATCGGCGGCGCCGATGCCGCGGCCATAGGTCAGGGCCTGGGCGTAATCCTTGTGCCAGCCGCAGATCTCGACCGCATAGATCAAATTGGGGCTGCCGAAGCAGCGGATGAAGCGCTCGACCCATTCGAAGCTGTCGACCATCGGCGTGCCGCTCGGCGTGGTCACCGCAAAGGCGACTGTCTCTGCGCCGGTTTCGTTCCGGATCGCGCCGAGCCGCTCGGCGATCGTGTCGAGCGCCTCCGACCAGTCGATCTCGACCCATCCCGGCGAATCGGTGCCGCGCGGCGTGGTGCGCCTCAGCGGCTTCGTTAGCCGCAGCGGGCTTTCGACCAGCTCGGGCGCCGCCCTGCCCTTGGCGCAGAGCGCTGCTCCGGTCGGGTGGGCCGGATTGGGCGAGACTGCCACCAGACGCCCGTCCAGCACGTGATTCAGCGAGCCGCAGCGGGAGCGGCACAGGGTGCAATACCCCTCTTTGATCTGGACTGAGCACATCTCGGCCATGCAGTAATGTATAACGCGTGACGCGCTACTACAAGCCTGAGATGCGACTCGCTATATCCGGGCGGATCGTGTCAGAGAGCGCAGCTATGCAGACGCAGGGTGGGGAACGGATGCAGCTGGTCACAGGCGACGCCAACCTGCGCGAAAAGGTCGTCCATCAGCTCAGGATCGAGATCGTCTCGGGCGAGATGCCGCCGGGCACGGTCTGCTCGGTGCCGTCGCTGGCACGTACGCTCGGCATTTCGACGACGCCGATCCGCGAAGCCCTGCTGCAGCTCACCTCGGACGGGCTGCTCCAGCCGATGCGCAATCGCGGCTTCCGGGTCGTCGACCCCTCGCTCGACGAGCTCCGCGGCATCTTCGAGGTGCGCATGCAGCTCGAAGCCTCCGCCTTCCGTAAGCTGGTCAGGATGGGAGCCGAGGATCTTTCAGAGCTTCAGGCGCAAGCCGATGCCATTGCCGCCTCGGTCGAGACGGGGGATGTGCCGCGCTATCTCGCCGCCGACCGGGCCTTCCATGCCGAGCTGCTGGCGCTGGCCGGCAACGAGGTCCTGGCCGACATCGTCCTGCGCCTGCGCGACCGGATGCGCCTCTACGGGATACGCTCGCCGCACGGCCTCGCGCGGCAGAAATCGTCGGTGCCGGAACACTACCGCATCATCGAGATCATCAAGCACGGGCTTGAAGACGAAGCCGAGTCCTTGATGACCAGCCATATCATGGCTTGGGAACCAATCTTCACCGAGGCGATCGCACAGAGGAGCGCCCGAGCCTAGTCGGCGGCCAGGCCCGCTAATTTTGAATGGCGCTAGGACGCGTTTTCCAACTCACTCTGCAGGAAGCTCGTGAAGGCAGGGTCGTCCGCATAAGCGACGTTCACCCGCATGCCCGCCGATCTCTCGTCGGCGTCGAGCTGCTGGCGCTCGGGCAGGAAGACCGTGCCGGGCGCGATGAAGATGCCCTGCTCCGAGGCCCGGCGCGCCAGCGCGAGGTCGTCGAGGCCGGGCGGCAAGCCGACCCAGAGATAATAGCCGCCACCCTGGCGAGCGAAGACCGGCAGGCCGAGGCGCTCCAGCCCCGAAAAGGCGCTGCGCGTCGCCTTGCCGATCCGCTCCTTCAGGCGCTTGAGATGATGGCGGTACTGGCCGCTGGCTATCAGGTCGCTGACCAGCCGCTCCAGATAGCCGGACGAGTTGACGACGGTCAGCATCTTCATGTCGCCGAGCGAGCGGGCAAGCGCCGGGCTGGCAGCGACATAGCCGATGCGGAGACTGGCCGAGAGCGTCTTGGAGAAGGTGCCGAGATAGATCACCCGCTCCAACTGGTCGAGCGCGGCAAGCCGCGGCGCGCTCGCCGGCATCACATCGGCGAAGGGATCGTCCTCGACGATGATGAGATCATGCTGGGCGGCGATCTGCAGCAGGCGATGGGCGATCGGCAGGGCGATCGAGCCGCCTGTCGGGTTGTGCGCCAGCGACTGGGTGAAGAACACCTTCGGCCGGTGCCGGACGATCTGCGCGGCGAAGTCGTCGAGATCAGGCCCGTCCGGCAGCCGCCTGACGCCGGCCATCTCGATGCGGGCGAGCTTCAACTTGCCGAAGAGCGGGTAATAGCCAGGGCTGTCGACCAGCACCGAGTCGCCCGGCTGGAGCAACTGGCGGATGATCAGGTCGAGCGCATGATTGGCGCCGAAGGTCAGCAGGATCTGCGCCGGCGAGACCTGGATCGAACGCTCGGCCAGCATCAGCCCGATCTGGGCGCGCAAGGGCGCATAGCCGACCGGATCGCCATAGCCATGCTCGATCGGCAGGTCGCCCTTGCCGCTGCGCACGCGCAAATGTCGCCCGAGCTCTGAATCCTCCATCCAGGAGCGCGGTGGGCGGCCGTCGCCGACACGGACGGGATGAACCTGGCAGAGCTGCTCGCGCAGCAGCGAGACGATGTCGATCGCCTCGCTCATATGCGGCGGCGGCGCTTCGCTCGGCCGCTGCCCGGGCGCGCGGACATAGAAGCCGGCACCGCGGCGGGCTTCGAGGCGGCCGCTGGCGACCAGCCGGTCATAGACCTCGACCATGGTGTTCTTGGAGACGCCATATTCGCCGGCCGCCAGCCGCAGCGAGGCCATGCGCCTACCTGGCTGCAGCAGCCCTTCGTCGATCATCCGGCTGATCCGGGCGACGATCGCGCCGGTGCGGTTGCTGTCGGCCTGCTCGTCCATCAAGCCTCGCATCTGTACCAGTCAATCTACTGGTACAGAGAATGGGACATTGCGGAAATTGTGCCTTGCCGGTCTCCGGCGATTGTCCGAGCTTGTCAACCGAAGAAGCGCCGATGCCGATCGCGCGGCGCATCAAAAACCCCGGCTGGGGAGGAAACGACATGATGACGGCCGAGGCGCGCAGCGCCGCCGGGCGTGAGGTGAACTCGCGCATCGAGAACTACCGCAATCTGAGCTGCGCCGAGCGGCTGGAACAGGCCGTCGCGGCGGCCGGGCTGTCCGATGCCGACCGCGCCTTGCTGGCGCAGCCGGGTGGGCTGCCACTCACCCTCGCCAACGGCATGATCGAGAACGTCGTCGGCACCTTCGAACTGCCGCTCGGCGTCGCCACCAACTTCACCGTCAACGGCAAGGATTACCTGATCCCGATGGCGGTGGAGGAGCCCTCCGTCGTCGCCGCCGCCTCCTATATGGCGCGCATCGCCCGCGGTTCCGGCGGCTTCCGTACTTCGAGCGACCGGCCGATCATGCGAGCGCAGGTCCAGCTGCTTGGCGTCGGTGACCCTGAGGGCGCACGGCACAAGCTGCTCGCGGCGCAGGCCGAGATCGTGGCGGCTGCCAATGCCAAGGACAAGGTGCTGGTCTCGCTCGGCGGCGGCTGCCAGGGCATCGAGGTTCATGTCTTCCCGCAGACGCCGCGCGGCCCGATCGTGGTGATGCACCTGCTGGTCGACGTCCGCGACGCGATGGGTGCCAACACGGTCAACACCATGGCGGAGACGGTGGCGCCAATCGTCGAGCGCATCACCGGCGGCACGGTGCGCCTGCGCATCCTCTCCAATCTCGCCGATCTCCGGCTGGCACGCGCCACCGTCACCATCCCCGAGGCGGCCCTGGCGACCAAGGAGTTCTCCGGCCGGCGCATGATCGACGGCATGCTCGACGCCTATACCTTCGCGGCGATCGACCCCTACCGCGCCACCACCCACAACAAGGGCATCATGAACGGCATCGACCCCGTGGTGGTCGCGACCGGCAATGACTGGCGCGCGATCGAGGCCGGCGCCCATGCCTATGCCGCGCGCAGCGGCCGCTATACCTCGCTGACCACCTGGGAAGAGGATCGCGACGGCAACCTCGTCGGCTCGATCGAGATGCCGATGGCGCTCGGCCTGGTCGGCGGCGCCACCAAGACCCATCCGCTGGCGCAATGGGCGCTGCGCCTGCTCGGCGTCACCAGCGCGCAGGAGCTGGCCGAAGTCACCGTCGCTGTTGGACTCGCCCAGAACATGGCGGCGCTGCGGGCACTGGCAACCGAAGGCATCCAGCGTGGCCACATGGCGCTGCACGCCCGCAACATCGCCATCGTCGCCGGGGCCGAGGGTGCCGAGATCGAGGCGATCGCGGCTGAACTCGCCCGGATGCACGACGTCCGCGTCGACCGGGCGCGCGAGCTCATCGCCGAGCGACGCAAGGGCTGATCTTTTTCACGACTCACCACAGAACCGCATAAAGCGGACGACAACCGGAGGAACGTTCATGGACAATCGGATCACCCGCCGCACGCTCAGTGCCCTGCTGGTCTCGGCCGGCATGGCGCTGTCGCTGCCTGCTTACGCACAGAACGAGATCAAGATCGGCTACAATGCCGACCAGTCGGCCTCCGGCGCGGCCGAGCTCGGCCTCTCCGGCCTCTACGGCTTCCAGGCAGCGATCGATGATTTGAACGCGCAGGGCGGCGTCCTCGGACGCAAGATCGTCGGCGTCGTCCGGGACGATGCCGGCGCGCCGCCGAAGTCGATCCAGAACATGAACGAGCTGATCGACAACGAGAAGGTCGCCGCCGTGGTCGGCCCGACCAACTCAGGCAATGCGCTCGCCTGGCTGCACATCCCGCAGCAGAAGAAGGTGCCGGTGATCTCGCATGTCGCGACCGCGACCGACATCACCGCCCGCTACGCCAAGGAGCCGCAGAACTACATCTTCCGGGTGTCGATGGTCGATCGCGAGCAGCTTGCTTTGCTCGCCGCCTATGCGGTCAAGGCTTCCAAGACCAAGAACGTCGCGATCATCGCCGACACCACCGGTTACGGCCAGGCCGCGACCAAGGACCTGCAGGAGATCTTCGCCCTGCATGGCATCAAGCCGGTCGGCATCGAGAAGTTCGGGCCGAAGGACACCGACATGACCTCGCAGCTCGCCAAGCTGAAGGCGGCCGGCGCCGACATGATCATCACCGGCTCGCTCGCCGACGCGACGGCGCAGGTGCTGAAGAGCATGGAGAAGATGGACTATTATCCCGGCCTGCTCTCGACCTGGGGCTCGATCAACACGCCGCTGATCAACATCGCCGGGCCCAAGCTCGCCGAGAAGACGATCTTCGCAGCGTCGACCACCGAGGACGCCAGCGACCGGGCCGCAGCGCTGCACAAGCGCCTCGTCGTCAAGCATCCGAACATGCCAGCCTTCGTCTCGGCAGCGCAGGGCTATGATGCGGTGATGCTGATCGCCGCCGCGATCAAGCAGGCCGACGGCACGGACGGGACGAAGCTGCAGGCTGCGCTCGAGAATCTCGGCGCCGTGCAGGGCATCATCAAGAAGTACGAGAAGCCCTTCAGCAAGGAGCAGCACGAGGCGCTCGGCGTCGCCGACTTCCACCTCGCGCAGTGGAAGGACGGCCGCGTGGTCAAGCTCGACGACGCTGTGGTGAAGGGCCTGACGGCGGCCGATCTAAAGCGCTGATCGTCCTCATCGAACTCATCCCGTCATGGTCGGCCTTGTGCCGACCATCCACGTCTTCGCTTGATCGATCGAACGCGGTGGTCAAGACGTGGATGCTCGCCACAAGGGCGAGCATGACGAGGCTCGAACGGCTTTGGCTGGTCATGGCGGAGAGACGATGACGGCATTCCTTCAGGCTCTGGCCAGCGGTCTGGCGCTGGGCGCGATCTACGGGTTGATCGCGCTCGGCTTCAACATCACCTACGCCACGACCAAGACCTTCAATTTCGGCCAGGGCGCCTTCCTCGTCCCCGGAAGCCTGGTCGGCGTCTCCTTGCTGCTGCTGGCGGCCGGCAAGCCGCATTTCGGCAACCTCACCCAGGCCGAGATGACGATGACGGCCTATGTGCTGGCGACCATCGCCAGCGTCGTCGTGGTCGGCGCCATCGGCATCGCGCTCTACTATTGCGCGATCAAGCCCTTCGTCGGCGCCGGCGGCCTCAACTGGGTGCTGAGCACGATCGGCTTCGGCATCATCATGCAGAACACCGCGCTCGCGATCTGGGGCCCGGCCTCGATCGCAGTGCCCTCGCCGCTCGGCAGCGAGGTCTGGCGCATCGCCGGCGCCGGTATCCGGCCGCAGGAGGTGCTGATCGCCGTCGTCGCGGTCGCCGTCATGGTCGGGCTCGACATCGTCCTGCGCAAGACGCGCTTCGGCAAGGCGCTGCGGGCCGTCGCCTTTAACCCGCAGGCGGCGGCGATCGTCGGCATCAACGTCGAGTCGATCGTGATCGCCGCCTTCGTCATCTCCTCGGCGCTCGCCGGGCTCGCCGGCATCCTGATCGCTCCGATCACCACGGCCTCGGTCTTCATCGGGCTCGGCGTTGCCCTGAAGGCGTTCTCGGCCGCGATCGTCGGCGGTTTGACCAGTCCGCGAGGCTGCATGCTCGGCGGCTTCCTGCTAGGGGTGGTCGAGGCGCTGGTCGGGCTCTGGCGCGCCGAGATGCGCGAGATCACCATCTTCCTGCTGATCATCATCGTGCTGGTCGTCCGCCCGAGTGGGCTGATGGGCGCGCGCAGCGTGGAGAAGATCTGATGCCCGCGCTCGCTCACGCCATCGGGCTGGCGACGCTGGTCGCGGGCCTGGCTCTCGTCCCCTATCTCGGCCTCAACGATTTCTACCTGCAGATCCTGTTCACGATCGGGGTGAACTATCTCGCCGCCGCCGGCCTCAACGTGCTCGTCGGCTATGCCGGCCAGAAATCGCTGGGCCATGCCGGGCTCTTCGCCGTCGGCGCCTATACGGCGGCGATCGCCAACATCGAATGGGGGCTCTCGCCCTGGCTCTCGTTGCTGCTGGCCTGTGGCTTCGGCGCGATCTTCGGCCTCGTCATCGCCATGCCGTCGGTGCGTGTCTCGGGCCCTAGCCTCGCCATGGTGACGATCGGCTTCGGCATCGTCGTCGAGAAGATCGTCACGGAATGGACCGACATCTTCAAGGGCCAGGCTGGCTTCTACGGCATCAGCGCGCCCTCCCTCGCCGGCACCAGCTTCACCAACCTGCACTGGGTCTGGTTTGTCGGCGCGCTCTGCATCGCCACCCATCTGACGCTGCGCTCGCTGCTCGCCAGCCGCTATGGCCGGGCCTTCCTGGCGGTACAGATGGCCGAGCCGGCAGCGCAATCGGTCGGCATCTCCGTGGTGCGGGCCAAGACGCTCGCCTTCGTCATCTCGGCGGTGACCTGCGCGCTCGCCGGCGCCGTGGTGGCGCAGCAGAACCAGTACTTCAACTCCGACTTCATCACCTTCAACCTGTCGATCTTCCTGCTGGTCGTGGTGATCTTCGGCGGCTCGGGCTCGCTCTACGGACCGCTCTTCGGCGCGGTGATCCTGACGCTGCTCGACGCCTGGCTGGCGCGCTGGCCGGCCTTGCAGCACTTCACCTATGGCGCGCTGCTGCTGTTCTCGCTCTATCTGATGCCGAACGGGATCGCCGGAGCAGTCTCCGGCCTCGCCGACCGGTGGCGACAGCGCAAGGTGGCGCCGCCCGGCGTCGCTGGCCACAGCGCCCTGGCCGCGGCCTCGTCGGCAACCACAGGCGGCGAGATCCTCGTCGTCAACGACCTCTACAAGGCCTATGGCGGCGTCGTTCCGGTCCGCAACGTCTCCTTTGCGATCAGCGCCGGCAAGGTCCATGCGCTGATCGGCCCGAACGGCGCCGGCAAGACGACGCTGCTCAACCTGCTCTCCGGCCATGTCGCGCCGGGCGGTGGCTCGATCCGCTTCGAGGGCCAGGAGATCGCCGGCTGGCCGGCGCATCGCGTCGCCTCGCTCGGCATCGCCCGCACCTTCCAGAACCTCAAGCTGTTCGGCGAGCTCTCGGCGCTCGACAATGTCCTGCTCGGCGCGCACCGGCACATCGAGGCCGGCTTTGCCGCCTCGCTGCTCGGCTTGCCATCGAGCCGGCACGCGGAGGCCACGGCCCGCGCCGACGCATTGGCGCTGCTCGCCGATCTCGGCCTTGGCGAACGCGCCAATGAGCCGGCAAAGAGTCTGCCTTATGGCTTGCAACGGCGGCTCGAGATCGCCCGCGCTCTCGCCTCGAAACCCAAGCTCCTGCTCCTCGACGAGCCGGCGGCGGGCCTCAACCCGCAGGAGACGCATGAGCTCGGCGAGGTCATCCGCCGCATCCAGCAGGCCGGCGTCACCGTGCTGCTGATCGAGCACCACATGGACCTCGTCATGGGCATCTCGCAGCATGTGCTGGTGCTCGACTACGGCGCGCTGATCGCCGAGGGACGGCCGGAGGCGATCCGCCGGGATCCCAAGGTCATCACGGCCTATCTCGGCGCCGATGACGATGCCGCCCTGACCGGAGACGCCGCATGACCATGCTCGCGATCGAAGGGCTCAAGGTCCGCTATGGCGCGGTCGAGGCGCTGAAGGGCATCTCGCTGCAGGTCGGACAGGGCGAGGTCGTCACGCTGATCGGCGGCAACGGCGCCGGCAAGTCGACGCTGATGCGGGCGATCGGCGGCCTTGTAAGGGTCGCTACCGGCACGATCCGCTTCGAGGGGCGCGACATCACCGGTATCCGGGGCCATGACTGTGTCCGCCTGGGCATTGGCCATTCGCCCGAAGGCCGCATGGTCTTCGGCGACCAGAGCGTACGCGACAATCTCGTGCTCGGCGCTTATGCGCGTAGAGACGAGGACGGCATCAGCAGCGATATCGAGCGCTATTTTGGCGTCTTCCCGCGCCTTGCTGAGCGGCAGGATCAGCTCGCCGGTACGCTCTCTGGCGGCGAGCAGCAGATGCTGGCCATCGCTCGCGCCCTGATGGCCCGCCCGAAGCTCCTCATGCTCGACGAACCCTCTCTCGGCCTGGCTCCGCTGATCGTCCGCGAGGTCTTTGCCGTGATCCGCCGGTTGCGCGAGGAGGGCATGACGATCCTCCTGGTCGAGCAGATGGCCAATCAGGCGCTCGCCATCGCCGACCGCGCCTATGTGATCGAGACCGGCACGATCACGCTGTCGGGCACTGGCGCCGAGCTGCTGCGCGACGAGCGCGTCCGCTCGGCCTATCTCGGCGCCTGAGATGAGGGCGGACCGCGTCACCATCGTCGAGGTCGGCCCGCGCGACGGCCTGCAGAACGAGAAGACGCAGGTTGCGACCGCGGACAAGCTCGCACTGATCGGCAGGCTGGCCGACGCCGGTCTTTCCCGCATCGAGGCGACGGCCTTCGTCTCGCCGCGCTGGGTGCCGCAAATGGCGGACCACGACGCGGTGATGCGCGGCGCGGGCCGCAGGCCGGGCGCGACCTACTCAGCCCTGGTCCCCAATGAGAAAGGGGCGGAGGCCGCGCTTGCCGCAGGCGCGCAGGCGCTCGCCGTGTTCACGGCGGCCTCCGAGAGCTTCTGCCGGAAGAACACCAACTGCACGATCGCCGAGAGCATCGAACGCTTCCGGCCTGTGATGGTGCTGGCGCAGCGTGCCGGCGTGCCGGTGCGCGGCTATGTCTCCTGCGCGCTCGACTGTCCCTATGAAGGGGAGATCGCGCCCGAAGCGGTCGCAGCCGTAGCGGCGGAGTTGCTCGCACTCGGCTGCAACGAGATCGCCTTGTCCGACACGCTCGGCCGCGGCACTCCGGAGCGCACGGCGGCAATGGTCGAGGCAGCGTTACAGCGAGCGCCGGCGACGATGCTGGCCGGGCATTTCCACGACACCTCCGGCCGGGCCATCGCCAATGTCGAAGCCGCGTGGGAGCTGGGCCTGCGCGTCTTCGACGGGTCGGTCGGCGGCCTCGGCGGTTGCCCCTATGCGCCCGGCGCGGCCGGCAACCTCGCGACAGAGCGGCTCGTTGCGCATTTTGCTGGCCGGGGAATTGAAACCGGCGTCGACCTCGCGCGCCTGGCCGACGTGGCACGATGGATCGCTGCGCGTCTTCGGCAGACCATCAGCAGCGCAACCAGCGACTCCTGAGACATTTCCCGGAAGCCGAGTTTCGTTCCTGGCTGACACCGGTCGCGTGGCATCGACAGGTATTGCATTTTATATCGCTTATATGCAAAATAACTCATGCTTCAGTTCTCAGCGATTTCTCCGAGCGAAGGCGCGGTCAGGGTGGATGCAGCGGGCGTGTTTGGGCCCAGCTATGAAAAACTACCCCATCTCCTCCGCATCCTCGTCGAGAACGTCGCGCGAAATGCCCCCTCCCCGCCTGAGCGCGACGCGGCCATCGCAGCGATCCGCGACTGGCTGGAGGCCGGCAGCAGCACGGCGGAGATCGCCTTTCAGCCTTCGCGCGTGCTGATGCACGACACGACCTGCACGCCAGCGCTGGTCGACATCGCCGGAATGCGCGACGCGCTCGCCGAAGCCGGCGGCGACCCGGGAGCGCTCAGCCCCGTCCTGCCGGTCGACGTGTCGGTCGATCATTCGCTCGGGGTCGACGTCTCGGCGGTGCCGGGCGCCGCCGATCTCAACAAGCAGCGCGAATACCGCCGCAACGGCGAGCGCTATCGCTTCCTGAAATGGGCGACGCAGGCGATGCGTGGCGTGCGGGTCAATCCGCCCGGCACCGGCATCATGCACACGATCAATCTCGAGCAGCTCGCGACGGTCGTCGGCACGACTGTCATCGAGGGCCGTACGGTCGCCGTGCCCGACACGCTGATCGGGACCGACAGCCACACGCCCATGATCAACGGGATCGGCGTGCTGGCCTGGGGCGTTGGCGGGCTCGAAGCCGAGAGCGTGATGTTCGGCATGCCGGTGATGATGCGGCTGCCCGACGTGATCGGCGTGCGCCTTGATGGCCGGCTGCGCGAGGGCGTGCTTGCGACGGATCTGGCGCTCACCGTCACGCAGCTCCTGCGCGAGCGTGGGGTGACCGGCGCCTTCGTCGAGTTCTTCGGACCTGGCGTCTCGACCCTGTCGGCCGGCGAACGAGCTGTTGTCGCGAACATGACGCCCGAATTCGGCGCGTCCACGGCCTTCTTCCCGATCGACGAGCGCACACTCGCCTATCTGAGCCAGACCGGCCGCGACGCGCGGGCGGTCGCTCTGGCCGAAGCCTATGCCAGAGCGCAGGGGCTATGGTTCGATCCGGCTGCCAAGCCTCGCTTCACCGACATCGTCGCGCTCGATCTCGCGACAGTGGAGACGAGCCTCGCCGGCCCCTTCCGCCCGCAGGACCGCCTACCGCTCGCGGGCGTGCCGGCCGCGCTGGCCGCGCTCCCGCAGCCTGCGAAGCTCGCGGACGGTCTGCCGCGGCACCCGATCGCGATCGCCGCAATCACGAGCTGCACCAACACCAGCGATCCGCGCCTGCTCGTCGCGGCCGGGCTCGTGGCGCGCAAGGCCCGCGCGCTCGGCCTTGTTCCACCGCCCTGGGTCAAGACCTCGCTCGCGCCGGGTTCGCCGGCGGCCGAGCATTTCCTGCGCCGCTCCGGTCTCCTCGACGATCTCGAGACTCTCGGCTTCGGGATCGTCGGCTATGGCTGCACCACCTGCATCGGCAATTCGGGGCCGCTGCTGCCGCTGATGGAGCAGGCGGTCGCGGCAAGCGAGACGCTTCCGGTCGCAATGCTGTCGGGCAATCGCAACTTTCCCGGCCGCGTCCACGGCCAGGTCGAGGCCGGCTTCCTCGCCTCACCGCCGCTCGTCGTCGCCTATGCCCTTGCTGGCGACGCGACGCGCGACCTCTCACGCGATGCGATCGGCCAGGCCGGTGGCCGTGCGATCCATCTGTCCGAGCTCTGGCCGTCAGGCGAGGAGATCGATGCAGCCTTGGCTGCCGGGCTCGACCGTCGTGACTTCCGCGAAGCATTCGCGCGCGCCTCGGCCGATGCGAGCTGGGCCGAGCTTGAAGCACCATCGACGGCGCGCTTCCCCTGGAACCCGTCGTCGACCTATCTGCGCCGGCCTCCCTTCGCCCGCGCCGATGCGCCCATCTCCCTCGGCCGGTTCAGCGCCCACCCGATCCTGGTCCTCGGCGACGACATCACCACCGACCACATCTCGCCCGCCGGGCAGACGCCTGCCGCGAGCGAGGCGGGACGGTGGTTGACCCTGCATGGCGAGAACCCGCGCGACCTCAATGTCTACGCGTCCAGGCGCGGCAATTGGGAGGTCATGCTGCGGGGCCTGTTCACCAACCGCACGGTGGTGAACAGGTTGGAACCCGATCTGCCGCCGGGATCGACCCGGCATGTGGCCAGCGGCGAAGTGCTGCCACTCTGGGTCGCGGCGGAACGCTATCGCGCGGCGGGCGAGGACATCGTGATCGTCGCCGGCGAGCGCTATGGCACTGGGTCCTCGCGCGACTGGGCGGCGAAGGGCCTCGGCCTGCTCGGCGTCCGTGCCGTGATGGCGGCGAGCTTCGAGCGCATCCACCGCTCGAACCTGATCGGCATGGGCATCCTGCCGCTCACCTTCGACGATGCTGCACAGGGGGCCGGCCTGTCGCTCCGGCCCGGCGACCGTATCGAGATCGCGGTGCCCGAGAACCTGCTCGCGCCGCGTCTCGCCACACAGGTCACCCTCCTGCGTGCAAGCAGCGAGCGCCTCGCGATCCCGATGCAGCTCGCGGTCGAGACGGAGCTCGAGTGCGAGACGCTGCGTGCCGGCGGCATGCTGCCGCTGATCCTGCGGCGCTTCCTGCCCGATGACCGAGATCACCCGCCGGGTGACGACGAGGCGACGGAACGTCGCCGCGCCTGAGTTGCATCGCTCCACAACCAAAACCGAACACACACGGAGGAAAACCCCATGATCGACCGTCGACTTCTCCTCGCCTGCGCTGCCGCCTTCATCACAGCTCCGGCCGTGGCCCAGGCCCCTGCCGAGCTCAAGATCATCGCCCCCGCCGGACCGGGCGGCGGCTGGGACACCGCTGCGCGCTCGATCCAGCAGGTCCTGACCGGCACCGGCCTCGCCAAGAGCGTCCAGGTCCAGAACGTCACCGGTGCGGGCGGCACCGTGGGTCTCGCCCAGTTCATCAACGGATCGAAGGGTGATCCCTCCCAGCTGATGGTCAACGGCATCACCATGGTGGGAGCGATCCTGACCAACAAGGCGCCGGTCAGTCTCGATCAGGTCACCCCACTCGCGCGCCTGACGGGTGACCCGCTCGTCATCGTGGTGCCGGAGAATTCGCCACACAAGACGATCAAGGACGTGGCTGCGGCCATCAAGGCCGATCCCTCGCGCTTCATCTGGGCCGGCGGCTCGGCCGGCGGGGCCGACCACATCCTCGCCGCGCTCGTGACGAAAGCGGCCGGCAGCGACCCCGGCAAGCTCAACTATGTCGCCTTCTCGGGCGGTGGCGAGGCGCTCGCTGCGATGCTCGGCGGGCGGGTGACGGCCGGCGTGTCGGGCTATGGCGAGTTCGAGAGCCAGATCAAGGCGGGCAAGCTGAGGGCCATTGCCCTGTCGTCCGGCAAGCGCCTCGAAGGAGCGGACGTCCCGACGCTGAAGGAGCTCGGCATGGACGTCGAGGTCGTCAACTGGCGCGCGGTGATGGCAGCGCCTGGTATCTCGGCCCAGCAGCGGCAGGATCTCACCGCCGTCTTCGACAAGATGGTCAAGTCGAAGGAATGGACCGAGCAGCTGAAGGTCCGCGGCTGGGACGATTACTACCTCGCCGGCGAGCCCTTCACTGCCTTCCTCAAGGAAGAGCAGGTCCGCGTCGCCGACGTCCTGCGCTCGATCGGCCTCGTCAAATAAACTTCGAATCGCCGCCCGGCTCGGATAGATGCTCTCGTCGGCGGGCCGCGCAGGCCGGCGGGAGCGCATCGTGGCACGGGCGAGCAGGCAGGACCTCGGAGAGACGCTGGCGGCAAAGCTGCTCGGAGAGATCCGGGAGTTGCGGCTCGCCGCCGGGACGCATCTGCGCGCCCAGGATCTCGCGACCCGCCTCGGCGTCTCGCGCTTCCCGGTGGGGCAGGCCCTTCAGCTGCTCGCTGGCAAGGGCGTGCTACGCCATGAACCCAATCGCGGCTATTTCGTCGGTGAGAGCGAGCCGCCCAGTGCGGACGAGCTGGGACTCGTCAGCACCGATGGCCGCGACGCGATCTATTTTCGGATCGCCGAGGATCGCCTCGGCGGGACGCTTCCCGACCAGGTCACGGAAGCCGAGCTGCGCGAGCGCTACGGGTTGACGCGGGCCGAGCTCACGGCGGTGCTGACGCGCATCAGCGCCGAGGGCTGGGCCGAACGACGCGCCGGTTATGGCTGGACCTTTCTCCCGGTCCTGAACACGCCGGAGAGCCTGGAGCAGAGCTATCGGCTGCGTCTCGTCCTCGAGCCCGCAGCCTTGCTCGAGCCGGACTATGATCTCTCGCCCGAGCAGATCGCCCTTTGCCGCCATGCCGAGGAGCGGCTGCTCGCGGGCGCGATCGAGACCGACTCCGCCGATGCGCTGCACGAGCGCGGGGTGCGCTTTCACGAGACGATCGTCGGCGCGAGCGGCAACCCGTTCTTCCTCGATACGATCAGGCGGCTCAATCGCGTGCGCCGCCTGCTGTCCTATCGCTCGATGCTGGATCGCAAGCGCTACCGCGCGCAATGCGAGGAGCATCTCTCAATCCTCGACAGCCTCGCCCAACGCGACCAGGACGAGGCCGCCCGCCGTCTGCGCGCCCATCTCGCGCACACGATCGAGAACCTGGCGCGCATCCGGCCCATCCTGTCACGCTGACGCGTGTTGTTCCTGTTGCCGCAGCAGCCGGCTCTGAAGCCCAGATGTGCCGCAGCCTCCGTTCCTGAAATCCGCAAACAGCCGCGGATCATCTGATGATGGAGATTGGCGACGCGCGGCTTCCCATCGCCCGCCGGCATGTTCTAACTGTTCCATGCCGCAAGAGCCCGCCACGCAGACCACGGCCGAGACCGCCGAAGCCGACCTCGCCGCCGCGGGCCTGAAGCCTCACCACGGCCCCTATTCGGCTTTCGCGCCGTTGCGCCATCCGATCTTCCGTGCGGTCTGGATCGCAAGCCTCGTTTCGAACTTCGGCGGCCTCGTCCAGATGGTCGGCGCCGCCTGGCTGATGACCTCGCTCTCCGATTCGCCTGATATGGTCGCGCTCGTCCAGGCCTCGACCACGCTGCCGGTGATGATCTTCTCGCTGGCCGCCGGCGCGATCGCGGACAATTACGACCGCCGCCGCATCCTGCTGACGGCGCAGGGCTTCATGCTCGCTGTTTCGGTCATGCTCGCGGTCTTCGCCTGGTATGGGCTGCTCTCGCCCTGGCTGCTGCTCGCCTTCACCTTCCTGCTCGGTTGCGGCAACGCGCTCAACAACCCGGCCTGGCAGTCCTCGGTCGGTGACATGGTGCCGCGGCCCGAGGTGCCGGCAGCGGTGACGCTGAACAGCGTCGCCTTCAACATCGCCCGCAGCGTCGGCCCAGCGATCGGCGGCGCCATCGTCGCCGCCTCCGGCGCGGTCGCCGCCTTCGTCGTTAATGCCTTCAGCTATGTCGGCCTGCTCGTCGTGCTGGCCCGCTGGCAGCCGCCGCATGTCGAGCGCGTGCTGCCGCGCGAGACGTTCTTGATCGCGATGAGCGCCGGTCTCCGCTATGTCGCGATGTCGCCCAATATCCGTGCCGTCATCCTGCGCGCCTTCCTCTTCGGCTTCGGCGGCGTCGTCGGTCTCGCTCTGATGCCCCTGGTCGCACGCGATCTCGTCCGCGGCGGCCCGCTGACATACGGCATCCTGCTGGGAGCCTTCGGCGCCGGCGCAGTCGCCGGAGCCTTCGTCAGCGCCAGGCTGCGCCGCCGTTTCAGCACCGAGACCCTCGTGCGCCTGACCTTCCTGGCCTATGCGGCCGCGGCGCTGGTGGTCGCGCTGAGCCCGACCATCTGGCTCACCATGCCGGCGCTCGCCGTAGCCGGCGCCTGCTGGGTGCTGGCGCTCTCGACCTTCAATTCGACGGTGCAATTGTCAGCGCCGCGCTGGGTGGTCGGGCGCGCGCTTGCGCTCTACCAGATGGCGGCGTTCGGCGGAATGGCGGCAGGCAGCTGGGCCTGGGGCTGGGTCACCCTGCACTCCGGCCCGGCTGGCGGCCTATGCACTGCGGCAGTGGCGCTCGTCTGCGGCGCGGCCGCCGGGCTGCGCTATCGGCTGCCCCCGCTCGAGGCTCTCAATCTCGATCCGCTCAGCCGCTGGCGAGAGCCGACGGTCGCGGTCGACATCGAGCCGCGCAGCGGCCCGGTCTTCGTCACCATCGAGTGGCGGATCCGGCAGGAGGACGTCGTCGAGTTCCTGAAGGCGATGGAAGAGCGTCGCCGCATCCGTCGCCGCGACGGCGCCCGCCACTGGTCGCTGCTGCGCGATCTGACCGATGCCGAACTCTGGATCGAGCGCTATGACAGCCCGACCTGGGTCGAATATGTTCGCCAGGCCCAGCGCGCCACCCAGGCCGACGCCGACATTGGCGACCGGGTCAGGAGCCTGCATATCGGGCCCGAGCCGCCGGTCGTGCACCGCATGGTCGAGCGTCAGACCGGTGTGCTGCCGCGCGAGGTGCTGCGCGCGACCCAGCGGGCGCAAGCGGCGCCTTGAGCGGCAGCGCCGAATCCGCTCAGCGTCGCCAGCTCGTGAGAAAGAGAACCTCCTTGCGGCTGGTGCGCGCACGGCACAGGCGGGCGCCGGCCACCTTGGAGCCTTGGTCTCGCTCGCCAAATCTCCTGAGCCTACTTGGCACGCTTGCGTCGTAGGTCGACCCGGCGACGGGCGTCGCGCGACGGCCGAGATCGAACCTGTCGTTCCGGACGTTTGAAGGTATCATGCCGTGTACCGCCGCCGTGGCGGGTGCCCCCCGGGGAATTCTCGTGAGCGATGTCTCGGAGCGTATGATCCGGATCCTCGGCGCGAACCCGTTCTTCGCGGGATTCGAGCCGGCGGCGCTCGGGAAGATTGCGGCGGTCTGTCGGCCGCGGCGCCTGGTGTCGCGCGAGACGCTTTTTCTCAAAGGCGACGCCGGCGACGGACTCTATGCCATACGGCGCGGGCTGATCCGGATCGGGACGATGGACGATATCGGCCAGCAGATGACGATGAACGTCTTGGGTGGCGGCGACGTTTTCGGCGAGATCACTCTGCTGGACGGCCAGGCCCGGACGGCCGATGCGGTCGCGCTGGAGGAGACCGAGTTGTTCTTCCTGCCACGCCCGGACTTCCTCGCCCTGCTCGATCGCGAGCCGGCGATAGCGGTGCAACTGATCGCTCTGCTCTGCGCCCGCCTGCGCGACGTCATCGGTCGCCTGGAGGAGACGCGATTTCTTCCCTCTTCAACTCGGCTGGCGCGACGCGTCCTGGTCCTTGCTGCCGACTACGGCAACGATGTTCGCGCCTCCCAGGACGAACTGGCATCGCTCACCGGCGTGACCCGCGAGACGGTCAATCGCCACCTGCAGGACTGGAAGCGCAGCGGCGTGATCTCATTGGGACGCGGCCGATTGCTGATCGAGGATGTCGACGCCTTGCGGAGCCTCGCCAAGGTCGAAGTCGCCTGAGGCGATCACGCTGCGAAAACCCTGACGGGCCGGTCGAAGCCCTTCAGGGCGCGCGCATCGAGCTCGACAAGCGGCCTTTGCCCATTGACCGCATCGGCGGCGACCGGGTCGACCAGGATCTCTGCATTGCCGGCGCTCGCACACAGGCGCGCTGCGAGGTTCACGACGCTTCCAACCGCGGTGTATTCGAGCCGGCCTTCAGAACCGATACGCCCCACCGTGGCAGGCCCCATCGCTAGTCCCAGCCCGAAGCCGAGCTGGTGGCCCAGCATCTGCCGCTCGCGCAGGAGGGATTGGACGCAGTTCTGCATGTCGCGCGCCATATCGATGGCGCGCAGGGCCGGGTCCGGGCAGGACACCGGGGCGTTGACCAAGACCATCAGGCCGTCACCCGAGAACTGGGTCAGCGTAGCTCCGTGTGCGATGACCACCTTGTCCAGAGCATCGTAGTATTCGCTGAGGACGCTCATCACCATGTCGGGCTCGGCGCGCGCCGAGAAAGCGGTGAAGCCTCGCAGATCGCCGAACACGACGACGACCTCCAGGCGCCGGCCGTCGAGCACGCTGTCGTCGCCAGATTGGTCGACCAGTTCAGCCACCTGCGGTGCGAGAAACCGTTTGAGCCGGCCGATTCGTTCCGAGCGCTCTTGCGACACCGCCAGATCGCCGGCCATCTCGTTAAAGCGGGTCGCGAGCCGCTCAAATTCATCGCCGGTGGCGATGTCGATGCGGTGATCGAACTGCCCGGCGCCGATCCGCGCCACGCCGTCTTCCAGAAGGCGGATCGGCTCGATCATGCGCTGGGTGAGCCAGTAGGCCAGCGCCGCCGCGAGACCGGCACCACCGATGAGCAAGGAGCCCGTGCGCCAGAGGGCTGCGTAGATCGGTGCCAAGGCCTCGGCGACCGGTTGCTTCACGATGACGCTCCAGTCGACGCCGGGAATCTCGGCCATCGCGGCCAGAACCGTCTCTCCGCCGATGTCGCGTCCGGAAATCGCCTCGCCGCTTCGCGCCGTGATCCTCGCCCTGAGACGCTGGAGAGGCCCTGTCGCCGTTGGGTCAGCGCGTAGAACAAGGCTGATGTCGGGATGAGCGATGAGGCGCCCTGGCCGATCGAGGACGAACGCTCCTCCGGTTCGCCCGACCCGGATCGCCGCTATCACGTCCCAGATCAATTTGAGATTGACCTCGGCGATCGCCACGCCAACCGCCGTGCGTGTACCGGCCACGGCCATGGTCAGGAAGGGTTCGGAGCCGGCATGAAAGGTTACGGGGCTGTACCAGGCCCCGCCGGGACGGACGCTCTTGAAGGCCGGGCTAGCCGAGTGGTCCGTGCCGCCCTCGATCTTGTTCAGCCCGATGCGCGAGACGAACAGGCGCTCGCGGCCGGTGGCATCGATCAGCGTCAGGCTGGCGATGGCAGGCACCTGACGCAGCAGGCGAGAGGCATCGAGCCGGCGCCTTTCGTCCGCGGTATTCGTCCATGGCAGCTGAACGGTCCAAGCCAGCTGGTCCCGGATCCCATCCAGGAAATCCTGGATCTTCGCAGCGGCGGATCGGGCTTCCGCTTCGAGAAGGTCGTTCAGCCTCGCCTTCTGGTCGTGATGGCCGAACCAGGCTTCGCTGCCGCCGGCAACAAGAAGCGGCACGACGACCGCCGCGAACAGCGCGATGAAATACTTTGCGAAGAGCGAGCTCCGCGGGGCGGATGGCAATTGTGTCACCGTGACGGCCCGTGCGCCGGCTTTCCGGCCGAATTATTCGATCACCATGTCTGCGCTGCTCAAGAGCGAAGGGGGCACAGCCAGGCCCAGGCGAGCGGCCGCCTTGAGATTGACGAACAGCTCGACCTTGGTGACGCGCTGGACCGGCAGGTCCGAAGGCTTCTCGCCCTTGATGATCCGGCCGGCATAGATGCCGGTGTGACGGTGCGACTGCCGGAAGTCGCCGCCATAGCTCATCAATCCGCCGGCGACCGGGAAATCCCGCGCCTGGGTGATGGCGGGCACGTTGTGGCGCGCCGCCAGCTCGGCGAGACGCCGGCTTCGGTAGGCGAAATAGGGATCGGAGGTGAAGACCAGCCCAGGCAGCTGCATCTCGGACACGGCCGCGAACAAGGCGTCCAGTTCCGGCTCGCTGCTGGCCTTGAGGATACGCAGTTCCAGGCCAAGGCTGCCCGCGGCAGCCTGGAGGTTGCGCGACTGCGAACCTGAGGTCGGGCTTGCCGGATTGACGGCCACGGCGAAGGTTCTGGCGGCTGGAAACAGCTCGCTCATGAACTCCAGCCGTTTGAGCGAGACCTCCACGCTCAGGCTCGTCACGCCGGTGAGATTGCCGCCCGGCCTGGACAGGCTTGCGACCAGCCCCAGCGCCACCGGATCTCCGCCCATTTCGAAGACGATCGGAATCGTTTGCGTCGCCGAGCGGGCAGCTAGCGCAACCTCTGCCCCGCCGGGCGCGACCATGACGGTGACCTGCCGCTCGGCCAACTCTGCCGCAAGTGCCGGCAGCTGGCCGTAGCGCCCCTCGGCCCAGCGAAAATCGATCGCGACATTGCGGCCGTCGACATAGCCGGCTTCGGCCAGGCCCTCGGCAAAGGCAGCGAGGCGACTGCCGTATGGCTCGGGCGATTCCGAGCCGAGATAGCCGATGACCGGAGTGCTCTTCTGCTGCGCACGGGCCGAGATCGTCGATGCCACCATCGCGCCGCCGAGCAGCGCGATGGTTTCGCGCCGTGTCGTTGGCGCTTGCTGGCGCAAGGAGCTGGGCACGAAACGCACGGCCGTTCCCCATTCCGACCGAGATCTGTGCAGGTCGGTAAGCGCCGAACCCGCACAGGTGCCCTTATATCATGCCGGATGAGCCGTGTCGTTGAACCAGTCCGCAGGGGGCCTATCCGAGGAGCTACGAAGGTCGTGGGTCCTCGGTTCGAGTGGCCTGGTCTGGTCGATGCGCTAGACGAGCTAGCGTGTGCTGGGGCAGCCGCTCGGCCGCAGATGCGGACCGAGGCGGCCGAACTCAGTTGAGCCTTCGCCTGACGACGACCTCGAGATAGCTGCTCGGCACCACCACGCTCGTGTCGCCCGATCGATTGAATTGCTCGACCAGCGCCATCAAATCCCGCGTCAGCGCCGCCTTTGCGGACTGGTCCAGCGCTCCGAAGACCTTGAGCACCGGTCCATAGTAGCTGCTGAAGACCTGGAGCCAGTGCTCCGACGAGCGATAGCGGAAGACGAAGTCGCGCCGAGTCGCCTGGATCGACGCGCCGGCCGAACCGAACAGCTCGGTCAGGCGCTCCTCGGTGCCCCAGAGCGCAGGAGAACGCAGCCCGGGAGCCGGTGGGACATATGTCCCGATCGTCTTGAAGAGATGGCCGATGAAGCCGTCCGGCGTCCAGTTGGCCAGGCCGATCTTGCCGCCATGCCTGCAGACGCGCAGCAGCTCTGCGGCCGCGCGCTCCTGGTCGGGCGTGAACATCACCCCGAAGGTCGACATGACCGCGTCGAACTGGCCATCCGCGAACGGCAAGGCCTCGGCATCGGCTTCGCGGAAGGAGATGTCGAGCCGCTCGGCTTTGGCGCGCTCGCGGCCGCGCTCGAGCAAGGCCGCCACATAGTCCGTGCTGGTGACGTCACACCAGCGGCGGGCCGCTGCGAGACTGGCATTGCCATTTCCTGCAGCGACATCGAGCACGGCCTGGCCGCTGCGCAGATCAAGCGCCTCGCACAGGCGTTCGCCGACGATCTGCAGGGTCGTTCCGACGATGGCGTAGTCGCCGGACGACCAGGCGCCGTGCTGGCGGAGCTTGATCGCCTCGTGGTCGAACTTCTGAACGGCATTGCCTTGAAGCATGGTGGACATGGGTGTTGTTCCTTGTGAGGTTCGCTCGATAGGCTCGGATGAACGGGTGGGACATGGCGCCTTTGGGGGCCCTCGCGCCGGGCTGTGAGCTCTCACGGCCGTGGATCGATGCGCCGAACGCTGAGCTCGATCTCCGAACGGCTGATGCCGATATCCTTCGGCATCCTGCCGTCGAGGCCGGAGAGCACGTTTGCGGCGTGGCGGATCTGCCCGCCCAGCGCGATCCCGCGCAGCCGCCCCGACAGCGCCTCGATCAGCCTGGTGGTCAGCGGTCGTCGCGCCGGCTTCCGGTGAGGCGGGACGAAGGGGCCGTGGATTTCATAGAGGAACTGCTCGCCGACGATCTGCCCGACCGCCATGCGTCCAGCCAGCCGGTCGAGCACCGACTTGGCGCGGGGCCGCAGGATGTCGGCCAGGTCATCGATATCGTGGAAAGAATCGGCCTTCAGCGCATGCATGGTTGCCACTCCGTCGCTGTATTGCCGCCCCCCGGGCGGTGCTGCGACGCTTTTTGCGGCTCGAGGGATCCGCCGTCTGTGAGGTGCCGCACACAGCCATTCGAGCTGCAGCAACGCTGGGGAGCAGAAGCTGCACGGCCGTTGCAGAGCACCACAGGCCGACCATGATCGCGGCCGACCGGAGCGGATGGTGCGCAAGCACGCTCTAGGTCATGTCTACGCCGCGCTCGGTGCTTTGGCAGGCCATTCCCGCACCGATAGCGGTGTTTCGCTGGAATCTTCCGGCGACCTGGCACGGTATCCGGAGCTGTGTCGCGGAACGCACCCTCTGGGGAGATGGGATTTTGGGTAGTTGGCGATTTGGATGCGGCTGAAATTACCGACAGCGAACTTTGCTATCTGCTAGCGACCCATTTCGGATATTGGCAGCGCCCGGTTCCGGTCGGTTAGTCTGCAGCCCAGAGCGCAGTCGACCTCAACTGCCTCGCCACGCCGTTGTTTCTACAGTCCCCTCATGAAGGGTCTGCAACTGGCGATGACTGCGGCGTCGGACAGCGCAGTTGCTGTGGCAACCGACGATCAACGCGGCACGGAACCAGCCCGCGCCTTCAAAAGCGCGCTTCGATTCGGCCTTCGGCAATGTGGTCTCTGCTGGCCCGCAGATGGAGGCGAGACAGCTTCGGCCGGGCGCCCCGCACTGAACATGCCAATACGATCCTCGCGGGTGACGTTAACTGTTTTGGACAGACCTGCGCTTCCATTCCCAAAGGAAATACCTTAAATTATTTAAATATTATCGAGAATCTATTGCTCGGTATTTACCGATATACCATGGCTGCTCCAGGCGCGCGTCAAGCGGGGAAATGCAATAGCCGACGGAACCGATAACCCCGATCGAATGTCTGGCAGTTGGCGCGATGACCTGATCCGCGGGTTTGGCGGGAACGACACGATCGACGGCAATGCCGGCGACGACACGCTGACCTTCGGGACGAGCACCGGCACGGCCCATGGCGGCGACGGCAACGACTGGATCAATCTCGGCCGAACCTGGGATGTCAGCGTCTATGGCGGAGCCGGGAACGATCGGGTCGACGGGCCTCTGCTACGCGTATTCGACGGCGGGGCCGGCGACGACATCCTGAATATGGGCGGGGTACTGGCGCAGCAGGTCGACCTCCTCGACGGCTTCGACATTCTGGACATCGAGACCAACTATTCCAGCTATTTCACCGGAGGGGTCGCACTCGACGCGACGCGCATCGTCAACTTCGAGAAGATCATTCTCAGCCCGTCGGCGCAGATCACGCTCTCCGATGCCAATATCGGGGCGGGCGAAGCGCTCGATGTCGGCATCGTCCAGAGCCACGTCTCGTAGACCTACGCGATCACGGTGAATGGCTCGGCGGTCACCACAGGCGCGCTGACGTTGCATGGCGGCGGCGGCGCGGACACACTCACCGGTGGCGGCGGCAACGACGTCATCGCCGGCCTCGGCGGCAACGACATCCTCAAAGGCGGCGCCGGAAACGACACCCTCACCGGTGGTGCAGGCGTGGATCGCTTCGTCTTCGCCAATGGAGCCGGCAGCGATACGATCACCGATGTCCGGCCGGGAGAGGATCTGCTTGACCTCTCCGGGCTGGACAGTGCGCTGGATTTCGGAACGGCGATGAATCTGGCCAGCCAGCTCGGAAACGATACCGTATTCGACTTCGGCGATGGTACTTCGATCGTTCTTCACAACGTCCTGAAGGCCAATCTGCACGCGAACGATCTGCTATTCGGATGAGACCGCGTATTGGTTCCGATACGGGACCACGTCTCTAAGCTTGCGCTCCTGTCGACGGTCGCCATCGATCGACGCGGGAGCGCGTTCGCAAGGGTCGCCTCATGGCGCCTCTGAGATCCGCTCCGCGCGAATTGCATGGTACGTGGCCACGCCTGCTGTCGAGGCCATGACATGCTTTGCAATGCATGGGTGCTTTTGGAGGATGCCAGTTTCCCGGCAGGCTCCAATATCTGCGTCAGAGCTCGGGCTCACGGCGATGCGCCGCTGCTCTGAACGCCGAACGAATATCTCAGGCAAACTGGCTGATGTCGCGCCTGAGATAGGTTCCGTGTCCCTTGCGAGCCTCGATCCGACCGTCGCGCGCGACGATCTGCCCCCGCACGAGGGTCGTCACAGGCCAGCCGGTGATCCTCATGCCTTCGTAAGGCGTGTAGTCGGAGCCGTCGTTGACCATCGCGTGGGTCAGCGTCTGCTCGATCAGCGGGTCCCAGATCGCGATGTCGGCGTCGGCCCCGATCGCGATCGTCCCCTTGCGCGGATAGAGGCCGTACATCCTGGCGTGATTGGTCGCGGTCAGCGCCACGAAACGGTTGATGTCGATCCGCCCTTTGACCACGCCTTCCGAGAACAGGATCGGCAGGCGCGCGCCCACGCCCGGAATGCCGTTCGGCACCCAGCGGAAGCTGGTCCGGCCCTTCGGCACGAGCTTGCCCTGCGGGTCGTCGTAGCGGAACGGACAATGATCCGAGGAGAAGACCGAGAACACGCCCTGCTGCAGGCCTTCCCAGCAGGCCTCCTGGCTCTGCGTGTCGCGCGGCGGCGGCGAGCAGACATATTTGGCCCCCTCCATGTTGAGGCCGTCGAGATCCCCCGCGGTCAGCGTCAGATATTGGGTGCAGGTCTCCGCGAAGATCTTGAGCCCCTTCTGCTGCGCCCGCCTGATCTCTTCCATCGCCTCGCGATTGGAGACATGCACCACCATCAGCGGGACATCCGACAATTCGGCCAGGGAGATCGCCCGGTAGGTCGCCTCCCGCTCGGCGATGATCGGGCGCGAGGTGGCGTGGAAGCGGGGCGCCGTGCTGCCGGCCCGTTCGAGCTGGTCGGTCAGGTAGCGGATGACGTCGTAGTTCTCGGCGTGCACCATGACCAGAGCGCGCGTATCGCGCGCCACAGCCATGACCCTGAGCATGTCGAGATCACTGAGCGCCAGCCCCTCATAGGTCATGAAGACCTTGAATGAGGTGTAGCCGTCGCGCACCAGCGCAGGCAGTTCCTGGCCGAGCACGGATTCGGTCGGCTCGGAAATGATCAGGTGGAAGGCGACATCCGTGTAGCAGGCGCCCTCCGCCTTGGCGTGATAGGCCTTCACGCTCTCGCGCAGCGGAACGCCGCTCTCCTGCGTACAGAAGGGCAGGACCGTGGTGTTGCCGCCGAGCGCCGCCGAGCGGGTCGCACTCTCGAAATCGTCGGCCATCACGATGCCTTCGCCGGAAGGCTGCGAGACGTGGACATGGCTGTCGATCCCGCCGGGCAGCACCCATTTTCCCGCAGCGTCGATGATGGTGCCCGCACTGCCGAGCGCCTCGCCCAATGCGACGATGCGGCCATCCTTGATGCCGATATCGCAATGGAAGGTGTCCGACGCCGTCGAGATGCGGCCGCCGCGGATGATCGTGTCGAACTGGGTCATGCCGACCGGCTCCGTTTGCGGCTCTTGTACGAGGGGCTGAACCGGCCGGTCGTGGCCAGCGCCAGCGCCATCGCCTCACCGGTCAGCCGGTTGTGCTCTTCCAGGCGCTCGGCGAGATCGAGCCGGGTCCGGGCGCGCAGGGCAACCATGATGCCTTCATGCTCGGCATAGGAGGCCGCCAACCGGTCTGAGAGCTCGTTGATGGTGAAACGGTAGCGCCAGATCTTCTGCTGCACCGCCTCGTAGTTCTGTGCCAGCACCGGATTGCGCGTCGCCTGCGCGAGGCGCTGGTGGAAGGCGTAGTTGATCCGGGTATAGGCGGCGTGATCCTGCAGCTCCAGGGCATCGCCCAGATCGAGATGGAGCCTTTCGAGCTCGGCGATATCCGCTTCGCTGGCGCGCGAGGGGGCGAGCAAACCGATCAGGCGCTCCAGGGCGCCCTTGAATTCGACGAGGGGCGCGACCTCCGTCGGATCGACCGGAGCGACCACCGCGCCCCGGTTCGGGCGCAGAATCACGAAGCCTTCGGCGGCCATGACCTTGAGCGCCTCGCGCAGCGGCGTGCGGGACACCCCGAAGCGCTCGCTGAGCGCGATTTCGGGAATCCGGCTGCCCTCGGCCAGCTCGCCTTCAAGGAAAAGCGCCCGTAACCGGCTGACCAGGCGGTCATGCAGGGTCGCGGGCGCCTCGTCCAGCGCGAACTCCTCAGTCGGAAGCACAGCGAATACCGGCACGACCTGCCTCATGCGGATGCGGGGAGCGGCGCAAGCCGGCTGGCGAACATCCGGCCAAACCTGCGCAGCGGCAACATATCTACCTCGGTAGCATCGAGACACCCCCACAGCGTGAAGGCGACCGAATCCAGGATCGGGATGCCCAGCTCCTGCTCGAGCTCCGGCGCGATCAGCGGCCCGCGCATATTGGTGCAGACGATGGCAATGGCATCCGGCCGCGCCGCGGCGACCTCGCGGCACATGGTGGCGATCTCGGCCTCCGATACCTCCGCGAAGGAGAAATTGTCCGAGCGGCCGCTATGCCGCTCGGCGACGGTTTCGAAGCCCGCCCCGGCGTAGTTGGCCATGATCTTCCGCTGCACGTCCGCGGTATAGGGCGTCACCAGCCCGAGGCGCCGCACGCCCATCGTCCCGAGCAGGCGATTGAGCCCGAGGATCGCGCTGGTCGCGGGAACGCCGGTTCGCTCCGTGATCGCGGCGCAGAGCCTTTCGTCGCTGTCGAAGCCGAGCCAACTTGCCGACGTCCCGTTCCAGGCGATGACATCGGGACGGGCATCGGCGAGCAGCTCCGCCGCCTGCAGGATCGGCTCCAGCGTGAACTGGCTGTTCGAGGCTTCGTCCAGCGCGATCTTCGTCACTCGGAAGCGGCTGAAATGCACGCTGACTCGCGGAAAGAGCGGCGCGGCAAGCGCCGCCGTAAACGGCTCCAGCACCGTGTTCGACGAGGGGGTGAGCATCCCGATCAAAGTCGGCTTTGCGTCATATTGCATTCAGAAATTGCCTATCGACAGGATCGCCTCAAGCTCTCGAATACGAGCTGAGTGATTTTTATGCAGCGGGTTCGGCGCGCTTGGCAAGCTGTATCTCGATTGCATTTTTTCGTTGTGCGGCAAATTTTTCGCGATAACCTGATCGAAATATCGAGAAATCAGAGCTGCACGACACTTTTCGGCTCGCGCAGATCAGGGAGGATTTTGCCTGGGAGACAGCCTTGCTGGCGATGAGGAGATTTTCGGCAAGGTCTGCACAAACTGTATTCATAATGCAAAAGGGGAAGGCATCATGAGAAGCATCATCACGAGCGCGGCCCTCGCCGCCGGGCTGGCACTTTGTCTTTCACCAGCGTCGGCACAGACCCCGCTGCGGGTGGCCGGCAACTTTTCGCAGAACGTCAAGCAGGTCGACATCGAGCGGGCCTTCTTCGACGCGCTCGGCGCCAAGTCGGGCGTTCCGATCGCGATGAACTACAATCCGATGGACGTGGTCGGCGTGAAGGCGCCGGATGCGCTGCGCATGCTGCGCGGCGGTTCCTTCGACGTCATGTCCGTCCAGATCGGCATGGCCTCGCGCGACGACCCCTTCTTCGAGGGCGTCGACCTGATCGGCGTCGCCACCGACATGGCGGGCCAGCGCAAGGTGGTCGACGCCTACCGCGCAGCCTTCGACGAGCGTCTGCAGAAGCGCTTCAACGCCAAGGTCCTGGCGCTGTGGCCGTTCGGCCCGCAGATCTTCTACTGCAACCACGACATCAAGAGCCTCAAGGATCTGAAGGGGCTGAAGGTCCGCTCCTTCACACCGTCCATGTCGGCGATGCTGGAGCATTTCGGCGCGACGCCGGTCACGCTGCAGTTCTCCGAGGTCTATCCGGCCCTCCAGCGCGGCGTCGCCTCCTGCGGCGTCACCTCGCCGACCTCCGGCAATACCGGCAACTGGCCGGAAGTGACGACGCATCTCCTGCCGCTTTCGGTGTCCGGATCAGTACAGGGTCATTTCATCAATCTCGACACCTGGAAGAAGTTCTCACCCGAGCAGCAGGCGAAGCTGATGGTCCAGTTCAAGGCGCTCGAGGACCAGCTCTGGGATCTCGCGATCACCGCGAACGAGGATGCGACGGCGTGCAGCACCGGCCAGGCCAGCTGCAAGGCGCACAAGAAGTTCGCGATGAAGCTGGTCGAGATCAGCCCCGCCGACCGCCAGGCGATCAAGGATGTCGCCGAAAAGGTCGTGCTGCCGATCTGGAAGAAGACCTGCAATACCGTCGATGCCGGCTGCTCCGCCAAGTGGAACGAGACGGCGGGCGCGGCGGCGGGTCTGACCATCCAGTAATCGACAGGGCCGCCCCATGAGGCGGCCCTTTTTCCAAGGGATTGGTCCATGACTCCGGAAAACCCGGTCGCACGCGCCCTGCTGCCCGCCGCCAGATGGCTGGCGCTGATCGCAGGCTACCTTCTCCTCGGGCTCGCCTTGCTCGTCACCGCCGAGATTCTGTTGCGGCGCTTCATGAACGTGTCGCTGCAGGGCGGCGACGAATTCGGCGGCTATGTGCTGGCGATCCTCGCGGCGTTCGGCTTCTCCTACGCCCTGCTGGAGCGGGCCCATACGCGCGTCGAGATCCTGGTCGAGCGCGTCGGCCGCGGGCCGCAGGCGATCCTCAACCTGGTCTCGGCCTGGTGCATCGCGCTGATGGCCTGCTTCATGGCCTGGCGTTCCTATGCCGCGCTGAGCGAGAGCATCGAGTTCCAGGCGCTCTCCGGAACGCCGCTGATGACGCCGCTCTGGCAGCCGCAGCTTCTCTGGTTCGCCGGGCTCCTGTTCTTCGCCATCACCGCGACCGCCGTCGCGCTGCATGCGAGTTGGCTGATCGGACAGGGAGGCAGCCGCCTCAACCGCTTCTACGGCGTCAAGACGCTGGAGGAGATCATCGAAGAAGAAACGGTGTCCTCCCTCGAGATGAAGGTGACCGGCAAATGATCGGTGTGACCGGCGCCGCCATCGGCTTCGTAATGATGCTCGGCCTGATGATGATCGGGCTTCCCGTGGCGGTCGCGCTCTTCCTGACCGCCTTCATCGGGGCCTGGGGTTTCCTGGGCTGGCCGACCCTGATGGGGTTCGGCAACCAGATGTGGAGCGGGCAGAACGATTTCATCCTGACCGCCATCCCGCTCTTCGTCTTTCTCGGCGAGATCCTGGTCCGATCCGGCGTCGCCGACGGGCTGTATCGCTGCCTCTCGGACTGGCTGCGGCGCCTGCCGGGCGGGCTGCTGCACACCAATATCGGCGCCAGCGCCGTGTTCGCCGCGGTCTCCGGGTCCTCGGTCGCCACCGCCGCGACGATCGGCACGGTCGCGCTGCCGCTGCTGCGCGAGCGCCAATACGACGACCGCATGACGACCGGCTCCATCGCCGCCGGCGCAACGCTCGGCATCCTGATCCCGCCCTCGATCAATATGATCATCTACGGATCGATGACGAACACCTCGATCGGCCAGCTCTTCGCGGCCGGCATCGTGCCGGGCCTGCTCCTGACCGCGCTGTTCATGGCGCTGATCGTGCTGATGGCGATCCTGAAGCCGAACGTCGCCGGGCCGACCCTGCCCGCCCGCTCAACTGCCGAGAAGATCCGGAGCCTGCTCGACATCTTCCCGCCCTTCGTGATCTTCGTCATCGTGATGGGCTCGATCTATCTGGGCTGGGCGACGCCGACGGAATCGGCCGCGGTCGGCGTCGTCGGCGCGATCGGCGTCGCCATGGCGCGGAAAGGCTTCTCGCTCTCGCTGCTGCACGAAAGCATGATCGCGACAGTGCGCATCTCAGCGATGATCCTCCTGATCATGGTTGGCGCGCATTTTCTCAACTTCGTGATCGGCGTGCTCGGCATCCCGCAGGCGCTGACCGGCTTCGTCTCGAAATTCGGCGCGACCCAGCTCGAGATCATCCTCGTCCTGGTGATCTTCTACCTGATCCTCGGCTGCTTCATGGAGACCCTCTCCATGATGATCGCGACCCTGCCGGTCGTCTTCCCGCTCGTCGTCCATCTCGGGATCGATCCGGTCTGGTTCGGTATCTTCCTGGTGCTGATGATGGAGATCGGGCTGATCACGCCGCCGATCGGGATGAACCTCTATGTCGTTCAGGGCGTGCGCAATCACGGCTCGATCATGGACGTGATCTACGGATCGCTGCCCTTCGTGCTGCTGATGCTGGCCTTCACCGGCCTGCTCGTGGCGTGGCCGCAGATGGCGCTCTGGCTGCCGCAGAAGCTGTTCTGAGCATGCTCGTCCTCGAAGCGGACCATGTCCTGCGCGACGCCGCCTCGCCCGTGATCGCGGGCGGGGCGGTGGCCGTGCGAGACGGGCTCATCGCCGCCTGCGGGACGGCGGCCGAGATCCGCGCCGCCTATCCGGCTGCCGAGACGATCTTTCTCGGCCATGCCTGCCTGATGCCCGGCCTGATCAACGCGCATCAGCACGGGCGCGGCCTCAGCCAGATCCAGCTCGGCTTCCCGGACGACAGCCTGGAGCCCTGGATCGCCCGCCGACGAGGCCGCGGCGTGCCCGATGTCTACGCCCTGACCCGGCTCGCCGCGCTCCAGATGATCGAGAACGGCGTGACGGCAACTTTGCACGCCAACTATTCCTACGGCTCAGGGGACTACGAGGCCGAGCTGCGGGCAGCGATTCGCGCCTATGACGATTTAGGCCTGCGCGCCACGATCTGCGTCGGCTATGCCGACCGGGGCGGCGTGGTCTATCCGCCGGCCGACGAAACGGCGTTCCTCGCCTCTCTCCCAGCCGATGTGCGGGCCTTGATCGGCGCGGGCAGGCCTGGCTACCGGCCGCTGGCCGAGACGGTCGACCTGATGACGCGCCTTCGCGCCGACTATGCCGGGCATCCGCGGCTTTCCTTCGCCTATGGGCCGGCCGGGCCGCAATGGGTGAGCGACGAGGCCTGGCGCACATTGGCGGCCGACGCGAAGGAGCACGGCCTCGGCCTGCATTTCCATTTGCTCGAATCCCCTGCGCAAGCCGCCTGTGCCCGCTCACTCTATCCCGAAGGCGTGCTCGCGCGGCTCGAACGCCTCGGTGTCTTCGAGACCCGTGCGAGCGCCGCACATTTCGTGCACGCGACCGCGCGAGACATTGCCGACGCGGCACGGCTCGGCCTGAGGATCGTCATCAACCCCGGCTCGAATATGCGCCTCGGCAACGGCGCCCCGCCGATCGCGGCATTGATGGAGGCCGGAATCCGTTTCGGGCTCGGCACCGACAATTGCGCGCTCGACGACAACGAGGACTATCTGTCGGAACTGCGGCTCGGGCGCCTGCTCGGACGCAGTGCGACCATCGCCCCCTCGGCTCAGTTGCGGTCATTTTTCGCGGTCGCCACGGAATGCGGTGCGGAAGCCGCCTTCCTCGCGGAAACGGGACGCATCCGCGACGGCTTCAAGGCCGATCTGGTCGCGATTGATCTCACCGCGACCGAAGGCGTCTACCTAGACCCGCAGACGCGGGCGCTCGAAGCCATGCTGGCGCGGGCGAGTGGCTCGGACGTCGTCATGACCATGGTCGGTGGCCGGATTCTTCATCAGCGCGCCGCTCCTTCGGCGAAAGCTGAAAGCATCCACGCCGCGGCAAGACGGACCGCTGCCGAGACGCGGCTCGATGCCGGGGCGAGGAGCCTGGCGAATGAACTCTCCGAAGCCTTGCGCCGCCACTACGTCGCCGTCGGTTACGGCGAACTGTCCGACACCAAACTGACTCCACGCGTATCCTAGTCAACGTCCCGTTTGAATCTCTGGGGAACGGTGACGCAGGAGGCCGAGGGACCACGGCATAGGTGCGCACGCAGAGGCTCGGCGCCGATGTGAGCGGAGTTTGCAAATGTGGCGCGAGCCATCATCAGGCTGGAGCGAGCGCGGCTTCCACCCGGGTGCAGCGCACGACTCGACCTTCGCTGAGCGTTACGGCGGGAGGCAAGCCTGTCCGGCAAGCATCTTCTGCCTGCTTGCAGCGCGGCGCGAAGGAGCAGGCGGAAGGCGGCTCGTTCAGCGGCGGCGGTGCGCCCGGGATCGCCTCCAGCCGCTCGCCCTTCTTCGCGCCGTGCAGGTTCGCCGCGAGCAGACCACGGGTATAGGGATGACGCGGATCCCTCAGCAATTCGCGCACCGTGCCGGTCTCGACGATCTGGCCGGCATACATCACCGCGAGCCGGTCTGAGACCTCGACCGCGACGCCGATGTCGTGGGTGACGAAGATCACACCCATGCCGAGATCGCGCTGGAGCTGGCGCAGCAGCAGCAGGATCTGGATCTGCACGGTCGCGTCGAGCGCCGTCGTCGGCTCGTCGGCGAGCAGGAGCTTCGGGCGCGCGGCGAGCGCGAGTGCGATCATCGCGCGCTGGCGCATGCCGCCGGACATCTCGTGTGGATAGGCCTTGAGGCGGCGCTCCGGCGAGGGGATGCGCACCAGCTCGAGCAGTTCAAGCGCACGCGCCATCGCCTGTTTCGCCGAGAGCTTCTCATGGCGGATGATCGCCTCGGCGATCTGCTCGCCGACCGTGTAGACCGGGTCGAGCGCCAGCGCCGGATCCTGGAAGATCATCGAGGTGACGGCGCCGCGATAGTCGGAGAGTTCCTGCGGCCCGAGGGCCAGCACATCCCTGCCGTCGACCATCACCTTGCCGCTGATCTCGGTGCGGCTCTCCGGCAGCAGGCGCAGCAGCGTCTTCAGGGTCACACTCTTGCCCGAGCCGGACTCACCGAGGATGCCGAGCACTTTTCCAGGCTCCAGCGTCAGCGAGACGCCGTTGACCGCATGGACCGTTTGCGCACCCTTGAAGCGCACGGTGACGTTTTCCATCGCGACGAGAGGTGTCGTCATGCGGCATCCTCCAGCGCGGGCGCGCGGCTATGGCCGGAGCCGGGGATTTCCATGTGGCAGGCAGCGAGCCGCTCGCCGCTGCCGACCGGGGTCAATGCAGGCTTGACCTTGGAGCAGACGGTCTGCGCCTGCGGGCAGCGCGGGTGGAAGCGGCAGCCCTCGGGCGGATTGATCGGGTTCGGCGGATCGCCTGCGAGCGGCGCCTCCATCGTCCGGTTGTCCGGGTCCATCGACGGCATCGCCGAGAGCAGGGCCCGCGTGTAGGGATGGCGCGGATCGTCGTAGAGTTCCTCGACCGGCCCGATCTCCACGACCTCGCCGAGATACATCACCATGACGCGGTCGCTGATGAAGCGGACGACGTTGAGGTCGTGGCTGATGAAGATGTAGGTCAGCCCGAATTCCTCGCGCAGATCCATCAGCAGGTTCAGCACCTGCGCCTCGACCGACTTGTCGAGCGCCGAGACGGCTTCGTCGAGAATGACGAGGCGCGGTCCGAGCGCCAGCGCGCGGGCGATGTTGACGCGCTGGCGCTGGCCGCCCGAGAGCTCGTGCGGATAGCGCGCCGCGAAACGGGTAGGATCGAGTCCGACGCGTGCGAGCAGGTCGCGAGCGCGCAGGATAGCGCCGGACTTCGGGACGCCATGCACCATGGGGCCGAAGGCGATCGAATCCTCGATGGTGAGCCTTGGGTTCAGCGAGGCAAACGAGTCCTGGAAGACCATCTGCGCCTGGCGGCGATAATCCTTCAGCGATAGCGCCGAGCTGCCGACAGCCTCGCCATCAAACAGCATCTCTCCCTTGTCCTGCGGGATCAGCTGCATGACGACGCGCGCGGTGGTCGACTTGCCGCAGCCGGATTCGCCGACGACGCCGAGCGTCTCGCCCTTCATCACCGAGAAGTCGACGCCGTCGACCGCACGCACCACCGCGCCGCGCCCGAGCGGGAAATGCTTGACCAGACTGCGCGCCTCCAGCAGCGGCGTGCCAGCCCCGCCGCGATCGATCCCGTCTTCGGCATGGAGCGAGAGCGACATGGCTCAGCCTTTCACGTCCATGGCCGAGCGCAGCCCGTCCGACAGCAGGTTGAACGAGATCGAGGTGATGAAGATCGCGACGCCCGGCAGCGCGGCGACCCAGGGCTGGACATAGATCGCCGTGCGCAGCGTGTTCAGCATGAGCCCCCATTCCGGCGTCGGCGGCTTGGTGCCGAGGCCAAGGAAGGAGAGACCCGAAGCCAGGATCATCGAGACCGAGATGAGGCTGGTGGCGTAGACGAAGATCGGCCCGAGCACGTTGCCGAGGACATGCACGCGGATGATCGTGCCGGAGCCCGCCCCCGAGGCCCGCGCCGCCTCGACATAGTCCATCGAGCGCACCTGCGTGGTGACGCTCTCGGCGATGCGCGCGATCGGCGGGATGAAGACGATGGTCAGCGAGAGCAGCGAATTGAAGATGCCGGCACCCAATGCGCCCGAGAGCGCGATCGCCAGCAGCACCGAGGGGAAGGCATAGAAGATGTCGACGGTGCGCATCGTGATGGTGTTGAACTTGCCGCCGAAGAAGCCGGCCGCGACGCCGATGACCGAGCCGACGGCGAAGGCGATGAAAACAGGGACCACGCCCATGAACAGCGAGAGCCTGGCGCCGTGGATCAGGCGCGAGAGCATGTCTCGCCCGAGCTCGTCGGCGCCAAGCGGATAGCCCGGCGTGCCGATCGGGCGCAGGCGCCGCAGCATCGAAGAGCGGGTAGGGTCCGCCGGCGCGATATAGTCGGCGAAGACCGCCATCAGGATGATGGCCAGCACGACGATGCCGGCGCCGACTGCGACCTTGTCCTTGCGGAAGCGCCTGAAGACGCCGGACCAGTAACCGGCCGAGCGGGCCGGTGGTGGCACGAGCGCGGCAGCGCTTCCGGAGGTCACCGCGCTCATCTCAACGCCTCCTCACGCGGGGATCGAGCAGGCCCTGGACGATGTCTACGAGGACGTTGAGCCCGACGAAGAACATCGCCAGCACCAGGATCGTGCCCTGCAGCAATGGCAGGTCGCGTTGGAAGATGGCGTTGCCGAGCAGGAAGCCGGTGCCGGGCCAGGAGAATACCGTCTCGATCAGGATCGATCCCCCCAGCAGATAGCCGAGCTGGAGGCCCATCACCGCGAGCGCGGTCGGCGCGGCGTTCTTCACGACATGGCGGAAGACGCCGAAATCCATCAGCCCCTTGGCTCTGAGCGCCGGCACGAATTCCTGGTTCAGAATATCGGCGACGAGGGCGCGCACCGTGCGCGAGATGATGCCCATCGGGATCACCGACATGGTGACCGCCGGCAGGATCATGTGGCTGACATGCTCCCAGTCCCATTTCCAGGCGGCCGAGCCGCCGGGGCCGGCGCCGCCCGGCGGCAGCCAGCCGAGCTGCACCGAGAACACGATCACCAGCACCATGCCGAGCCAGTAATGCGGTACGGACACGCCAAGCACGGCGAGCAGGGAGGCGAACTTGTCGAGGAAGGAGCCGCGGAAATAGCCGGCGACGAAGCCGAAGAAGCAGCCGAGCACGAAGCCGATCACGGTCGCGAGGCAGGCGATCAGCAAGGTGTTGCCGACCGCGCGCCAGACCTCGGCGGCGACCGGCCGACCGGTCGCGATCGAGGTGCCGAGATCGCCCTGCACCGCCTTCCAGAGCCAGAGCCCGAACTGCACCGGCAGCGGCCGGTCGAAGCCATAGAGCTTCCTGATCTCCTCCTGCATCTGCTGCGAGGCATCGGGCGGCAGCACCGAGGTCAGCGGGTCGCCCGGCGCGATATGGACGAGCAGGAAGCAGAACAGGCTGACGCCGAGCGCGACCGGCAGCACATAGAGGATGCGCTTGGCGAGATAGATCAGCATGGCCGGCCCCGCGTCATTTGCCGCTCACTTGTCCATGCTGATTGGCGAGAAGTCCTGGAACCAGTTCTGCGCCTGGACGAAGCCCTTCACCTTCGGCGACATGGCACGCGGGTTGACGTCGTGCGTCACCATCAGGAAGAGCGCGTCGTCGACGTATTTCTCGTGAGTCTTCTGCAGGATCTTGGTCTGTTCGGCCGGATCGAACGTCGTGCGGATCTGCTCGAACAGCTTGTCCATCTCGGGGTCACAATAGAGGCCCCAATTGGTGCCTGCCGGCGGCTTCAGATCGCATTGCAGATGGCGGATCAGCCCGGTGAACGGGTCCTGGATGAAATAGGTGTAGTTCATCCCCGTCGCCTTGCGCGAGGATTCATGGTTGGCGCCGGCGCGCCAGATGTTGATCAGCGTGTTCCACTCGACCACCTCGAAATCGACCTTGATGCCGACCTCGGCGAGGTTCTGCTGCACGAACTCGTTCATCGGCAGGGGTTGCATCTGGCCCGAGCCCGATGGGGCGATCAGGATGCGCGTCTGCAGCGGCTTGGCCGGCGAGTACCCGGCCTCCGCCAACAGTTTTTTCGCCTCGGCCTGGTCGAGCTTCAGCTTGAACTTCGGATTGCCGAACCACTGATGGCCGGGCGGGTAGAAACCCTCGGCCGGGATCATCAGGCCGCCGAGCAGCTCCTTCAACCCCTCGCGGTCGACGGCGAGATTGGCCGCCTTGCGCACGCGGATATCGTTCCAGGGCGAACCCTCGGCCCGCGAGAGGTGCCAGGTCCAGTTGTGCGGATAGGCGTTGGTGACGATCTTGAAACCGGCGCCTTTCAGTGAGGGGATCAGGTCCGGAGACGGCGCCTCGATCCAGTCGACCTGACCGCCGCGCAGTGCCGCGGCACGAGCATTGGCCTCGGGAAGCGGCAGCAGTACCAGCTTGTCGAGCTTCGGCACCCGCGCCTTGTCCCAGTAATCCTTGAAAGGCGACAGCTCGGCGCGCTCGCGTGGCTGGAAGGCGGTGAGTTGCCAGGGGCCAGTGCCGGAGGGAGTCTTGGCGAAGGCTTCCCAGCTCTTGCCGAGCTTCTCCCACTGCGCCGGCGAAGACATCATCACCCACGCGATCTGGTAAGGCAGCGTCGCGTCCGGCGCCTTCGTGATGATCTCGACCTTGTATTTGTCGATAGCCTTGTAGCCGGCGACGGCCGGAATGCGCGAGCGGCCTTGCGCCGCCTGGCGCTGGTCGAATTGCGGGCTGTCGTTCTTGAGCAGCTTGTCGAGGTTCCAGACCACCGCCTCGGCGGTGAACTCCGAACCGTCATGAAACTTCACACCCTCGCGCAGGACGAACGTCCATTTCGTCTTGTCGGCAGCGTCGGCCGCCCAACTGGTGGCAAGGCCCGGCGTCAGGTCGGAGGCCTTGTCAGCCTTGCTCAAGTCCCAGTTGATCAGCGCGTCATAGACCGTATAGCCCATGAACCGCATGCCCTCGCCGCCCTGGTCGGTCTGGCCGGTAGTCAGCGGAATGTCGGACGCCGTCATCCCGATGCGCAAGATTCCCTGGGCGAGGACCTGCTGCGAGAACAGCGCGACGCCGGCGGCGAGCGACAAGGCGAGAGCGGAACGGATCATCGGTCACCTTTGATCTGGACGTGTTCTGAAATCGGCTCAGCAAGGGCCGTGCCACGCGCCTCAAGCCGCTGGAATCCCGCCGTCATGCTCGCCCCTGCGGCGAGCACCGACGTCTTGAACGCCGCATTCGATCGACGAAGCGAAGACATGGATGGTCGGAACAAGCCCGACCATGACGACAAGGGCGCGGATCGGCGCGAAGACCGCGATCGTCACTCCATCGACATCGGCGCGAGGTCGATGAACCAGCTCTTGGGCTGGACCACGCCCTTGACCTTGGCGCTCATCGCGCGCGGGCCGACATCGTGCGCCACCCAGACGAAGGGCGCCTCCTCGACGATCCGGGCATGGAGCTTGGCCAGCGCCGCGTCGCGCGCCGTGCCGTCGAAGGAGGTGCGGGCATCGGCGATCAGCTTGTCGAACTCGTCATTGCCGAAATACCCCCAGTTGTTGGAGACCGGCGGAAAGGTCTTGGTCGAGACGAAGCGGACCATGGCGAAGAACGGGTCCATCGCCGCATAGGTCACATTGGTGGCGTTGGCGCCGCGGGCATTGGCGTGCTTGGCGCCCTCGCGCCAGTTGGTGAAGACGGCGTTCCACTCGCCGACCTCGAGCGCGACGTCGAAATAGCAGTCCTTCAGCGCCTGCTGCATGAACTCGTTCATCGGCAGCGGCTGCATCTGGCCGGAGCCCGAAGCCGAGGTCAGCACCTTGACCTTTGCCGGCTTCGAGGCGGAGAAACCGGCCTCTGTCATCAGTTTCTTGGCAGCGTCGAGATCGTATTTGATCTCGAATTTCGGATTGCCCCACCAGGGATGTCCGGGCGGCACCGTGCCTTTCGGCACCTCCATCAGCCCGCCGAGCAGGGTCTTCAGCTCCTCGCGATTGACGCAGAGATTGGCGGCGTGACGCACCTTCTTGTCGAGCCAGACCGAGCCCTCGGCGAAGGAGAGTTGCCAGGGCCAGACATGGGGCTGGGCATTGGAGTAGATCGAGAACCCGCGCTGCTTGATCTGCGGCACGGCGTCGGGCGATGGCGCCTCGATCCAATCGACCTGGCCGGACAGAAGCGCCGCGGTGCGGGCATTCGCCTCCGGCAGCGGCAGCAGGACGACGCGATCGACCTTCGGCGTGCGCGCCTTGTCCCAATAGTCCTTGTTGGCGACCATCTCGAAGCGCTCGCGCGGCACCAGCCGAACGCCCTTGAACGGGCCGGTTCCGGACGGGTCGGCCGAGAAGGCGGCCCAGGCCTGCTTGCCGCGCTCGGCGGCGTCGGTGACCGAGGCCGGCACGGCGGCGAGCTTGGCGGCCCAATGCGCCGGCGAAGCCATGTAGAGATTGGTCAGGTTGATCGGCAGGAAGGCGTCGGGCTCTGAGGTGGTGAGCTCGACGGTCAGCGGGTCGACCACCTTCGCCGACTTCAGCGTCGGCATGCGCGAGACGGTGACGCCAACCTGGTCGGCGGCGAAGTGCGCTGCCTCCTTGTTGAGCACTTTTTCGACATTCCAGACCACTGCAGCGGCATCGAAGGCCGAGCCGTCCTGGAATTTGACGCCGGGGCGCAGCTTGAACACCCATTTGGTCTTGTCGCCCGCATCGACCGCCCATTCGGTGGCGAGCCCGGGAATGACGACGCTGGCCTTCTCCGCCGACGACAGATCCCAGTTGGTCAGCCCGTCATACATCGGGATGCCGGTGAAGCGGTTGCCTTCGAAACCCTGGTCGGGCTGGCCGTGGGTGCGCGGGATATCGGCGGCGGTCATGCCGATGCGCAGGACTTTTTCCTGCGCCAGCGCTGCGCCTGCCAGCGCGGTCGAGAACCCCAGCGCCAGCACGGCAGCGCGTGTGATGGATATGGATGACATGACGGTGCTCCCCTCGAGGCCCGGCGTTGGTTCGCGCGGATCGAGGAGGAGCTAGCAACGGGCGTGCCACTGGTCCGGGTGGCCGCTAAAGCTGAAGGCAAGGTCTCGGCCGCACCCCCAAGCCGACCCGAAAGCGTCTCTCAAAGATGTCCGCGATCGCGAACGGTACTGAGGTCAGCTACCGGCGCGTCAACCACTCTGGCCTTGGGCCTGCGCGCTTCGGCTACGCAGTTATCGCCTCGCGCGCCGCCTTCTCGCTGTCCATGTCCTTCATGTCCTCGAACCGATCGGCGATGCGCGGATGGATGCGGCCGCCATCGGATGCGCCGATCGCAACCAGGATCTCGTCGGGCCCCGGCGCATCGGCGATCTGGAAGGTCGCGGTGATGAAGTGCGAACGCTTGCCGGTCTCGCTCTTGTGGATCATCGGCAGGGAAATCAGCGCACCCGGCGCCGTGCGGGTGTTGGTGAAGCTCAGGAAGGCGGTGCCCGAGACCGCCTCGCGGAAGACATTGCCGAAGCGCAGCGTGTGGATCAGGGCGGAGGCGTGCTCGATCTCTCCGCCGACGCCGACGATCGCAGCCTTGCCATAGGCCTCGACACGGTCTCCCGGCATCGCAGCGACGAGCCTGCGCGTCATTTCCAGGCCGAGCGGGCGGGCGATCCGCAGGATTTCCGGCCGCAGGTTCTCGACGAAGCCCTGGCCGGCCCAGGGGTTCTTCACCACGGCGGCGACGACCACCATCGTGACCGGCCGGGGCGCAGCCTTGCCACCTTCGAGCATGGTCTCTTCCGTGAAGGTCGCGATCTTGCGCAGCCCGATATCCATGCTCGCCTCCGGCGTCTGAAATGTCGTCGCTCCCAAAGCTAGCTGCGAGAGAGCGGCTGTCTTCCTCCGGTTGCTAGGAAGAACCTCTGGGTCAATGCTGCGAGCCTGCGCAGATTGCCAGCCAGGATCAAACGCGATGCTCGACCCGGTTTCCCAGATCGCCTCGCTGCGCGACGTCGCCAGCCGGATCAATTCCGGTTCCGATCTCGACGAGCTACTGCTCGACCTGGTCAAGGTCGCCTGCGAGCATGGCGGCTGGACGATGGGCTCGATCATGGCGGTCGACCTGACGCATGGCCACGCCAACGTGGTCGCGCGGCACGATCCCACTTTGCTGCGCCGGCGCCTCGAAGACCGCTGGGAGCTCGCGACAAGTCCGGCGTTCCTCGCCCTGCGAACGGGCGAGCCGGTGTATATCGAAGACGCACGGACGTCCGAGGAGTTTCCCGGCTATCGGCGCGAGGCGTTCGAGCGCGATTACCGGTCGGTCATCGTCCTGCCGCTCGGCAGCGCCGATGCGCAGGGGCGGCCGATGGTGCTGAGCCTGGTCTGCCGGGCCGTGAAGCCCGTGCCCTCCGAAGATCTCGCCTTCATGGCGATGATCGCGCATCTCGGCACTATCGCGGTCGAGCGCGAGCATCGCCTGCGGGCCGCACGAGGCGTTGCCGAAGACCTGCGTCACGCACTGGTGGCGCAAAGCGACCTGCTGCAGGAGGTGCTGGCCGGAGGCTCGATCGAGGCCCTGGCGGAACGGCTCGGCGAATTCCTGCAATGTGCCGTGCTGGTGATCGATTTTTCCGCGAACACGATCGTCGCCAACGGCTCCCCCGCGCAAGACCTGCTCGACGCGGCGGCCTGGCGCAAGCTGCTCGCCGATGGCGAGGCCGACCGGCTGATCGCGCAGTTCAAGCAGGGCGTCACGCGCGAGGAGGCAGACCGGATCGAGCTGCCGATCACCTATGGCGGGCGTACGTTACGGCTTGCGGCAGCGATCGAACCGCTCGCCGTCGAGGCGGAGAAGGTCGGTGCGCTCGTGTTGTTCGGCGAAGAGCAGGGCGGCGACCTCAGGCGGCTGACGATCGACAGCGCGAAATTCGCCTTGAGCGTCCAGATGATGCGCAGCGTGATCCGCTTCCGCTTCGAGACGCGGACGCTGACGGAACTGTTCTTCGAGATCGTCGAGCGGCGCTGGCGCGATCCCGACGACATCTTGCGCCGGGCGCGCCATCTCGGCGTCTCGCTCGCGCGACCGCTGCGGATGATCGTCGTGGACCTGCCCGCTGCCGCCCATGGCGAGCGCGACCGCACGCAGCAGGCGCATCAGAGCGTCGCGCGCCTCGCCGGCCAGCTCGGCCTGGGCTGTCACATCGTCGCCGTCGGCGCCGGGCTCGTCTGCCTCGAACCGGAGCAGGAGGGGCCGCGGCGCGAAGCCTCCGAACGTTTCGCCAAGCGCATCGCCGACGTCCTGCGCCATGATCTGCGGGGCGAGCCGATCGTGGTGATCGGCGGGTTGTGCCAGGAGCTCGACGACTATGCGGGCGAGTGGGAGCGGGTCTGGCGCATGGTGCGCATCGCGCGCGGCTTCAAGCGGACGGGCGTGCTGTCGGCGCTCGATTTCGGGCCTTTGCCGATGCTGATCGGCGCGGCCGATGCGGCCGAGGTGCGCCGCTTCGTCGACGGCAGTATCGGGCGCGTCGCCGCCCATGACCGGCAGCATGGCACCCCCTATCTCGACACGCTCGCCACCTATCTGCGTCATGGCTGCCGCAGCCAGGCCTGTGCGGATGCGATGGGCCTGCACGTCACCACATTGCGCTATCGGCTGACGCGGATTCAGGAGCTGTTCGGGATCGACCCCGAGCCGCCCGATACCCGCTTCGCTCTGGAGCTGGCGCTCAAGATGCACGGCCTCATCGAAGGAGCAGTGCCAGCGATTGAATGAAACCGCGGAAAATTTCTCGGACGGTTCCGCGCTTTCATAGGAAGAACGCAGACTGGGGCCTCCATAGCCTGTTTTCCAATGGCGTAGGCCATTGGAGGACTAGCCATGCTGGCGACAGCACCCCAGGAGCCGGCTTCGATCGATCCCGTCGCATTGCGCCGGGCTTTCGGCACCTTCCCGACCGGCGTCACCGTAATCACCACCCGCGATTGCGAAGGCCGGCCGCGCGGGATGACGGCGAACTCCTTCACCTCGGTCTCGCTCGATCCGCCGCTGCTGCTGGTCTGCGTCGGCAAGGGCGCCTCGAGTTATCCGGCCTTCGCGGAAGGGCAGGCCTTCGCCGTCAATCTGCTCCATGAAGGGCAGAAAGCGGTTTCCGGCCTGTTCGCCTCGAAGGCGACCGACAAGTTCACTGACACGCCGCATGACAGCGTCCACACCGGCGCGCCGGTGCTGGCCGATTGCCTGAGCTGGTTCGACTGCACGGTGCATGACCGCGTCGAGGCCGGCGATCACCTCATCCTGATCGGTCGCGTGCGGGCTTTCGGCACCAGCCCGTCCGCCCCGCTCGCCTTCTGCCGCGGGCGCTATGCGGCCGTGAAGGACCCGCTGCCGCCCGGCTGGCTCGCCTCCAGCAGCATGATCGTCAACTACCTCGTCGAGAGCGACGGAAAGCTCCTGCTCTGCCGCAACGAGGATGGCGGCTGGGCCCTGCCCCATGCCGCGCGCCGGATCATCGATGGCCGGCTGCCTGTGCCTGGCGGCGAAGGGCTACCACTGCTGCCGGAAACGACCTTCCTCTACTCGGTCTTCGATATCGCCGATGGCGATCCCGGCCATCTGGTCTACCGGGCGCGGCTCGCAGGCGACGCCGCCGGCCTGGCGCTGCCGGACGGCGTGCGCTTCTTCGGCTTCGACGAACTGCCCTACGAGCAAATCCTCACCCGCGAAACCCGCACCATGCTGCGCCGCTATGTCAGCGAAAGCAGCCGGCGGCGCTTCGGCATCTACGTCGATTCCCATGATGGCGGACGCTTCGCGATGGTCGAGGACACCCAGCCCTGGGACGGCGTCCCGCAACAATGGGAGCGCGGTGGCGCGGCATGAAGACGACAGTCCAGACCCTGCAGGGCTCGCGCATCGGGCACTTCATCGACGGCGCTTTCGTCGCGCCGCAGAGCGGCATCTATGCGCCAAGCTACGACCCGACCACGGCCGAGCCATGGTACGAATTCGCGCAGGGCGATGCGCGTGATGTCGATGCGGCGGTGCGCTCAGCGAAGGCGGCGCTGCTGAACCCGGCCTGGTGCCGGCTGACGCAGACCGATCGCGGCAAGCTGGTGCGCAAGCTCGGCGAGCTGGTGCTCGCCCATGCCGAGGAACTCGCGCAGCTCGAATGCCGCGACAACGGCAAGCTGATCAAGGAAATGCGCGCCCAGATGCGGGCGATCCCGGATTCATATGGCTATTTCGCCGGCATGGCCGACAAGCTCCAGGGCGACACGATCCCGGTCAACAAGCTCGACACGCTCAACTTCAACCTGCGCGAGCCGATCGGCGTGGTCGGGATGATCATCCCGTGGAACTCGCCGCTGATGATGCTGACCGGCACGCTGGCGCCGTGCCTCGCCATCGGCAACACGATCGTGGTCAAGCCCTCCGAGCATGCGACAGCCTCGGCGCTGGCGCTGGCGGAACTCGTCATCGAGGCCGGCATCCCGGCCGGTGTCGTCAACGTCGTCACCGGTGACGGTGCGACCACGGGCGATGCGCTAACGCGCCATCCCGGCATCGCTAAATACGTCTTCACCGGCTCGACCGATACCGGCCGCAAGATCGCCGGCAACGCCGCGGGCAACCTTGTGCCGTGCCAGATGGAGCTCGGCGGCAAGTCGCCCCATGTCGTCTTCTCCGATGTCGACATCGAGCGCGCCGTCAACGGCGTCGTTTCCGGCATCTTTGCCGCAGCAGGCCAGACCTGCGTCGCCGGCTCGCGCTGCTTCGTCGAGGCGCCGGTCTATGAGCGCTTCGTCGAGGCACTGGTCGAGCGCACCCGGCGGGTGAAGGTCGGCCATCCGATGGCTGAGGACACCGATATCGGGCCGCTCGCGCTCGCGGCCCAGCTCGAGAAGGTCGAGCATTTCGTCGGCTCCGGCGTACGCGAGGGCGCAAAGGTCGCTGTTGGCGGGCGCAAGCCGCAGGACGAGGCTTTGGCGGGCGGCTGGTACTACGAGCCGACGGTCCTGGCCGACGCGCGCAACGATATGGGCTTCATGCGCCACGAGATCTTCGGGCCGGTGGTCGGGGTCGTGCCCTTTTCCAGCGAGGAGGAGATGATCACGCTGGCCAACGACACCGAATACGGCCTCGCCTCCGGCATCTGGACGCGCGACATCGACCGCGCCATGCGCTTCGCCCGCAATGTCGAGGCGGGCACGGTCTGGATCAACACCTATCGCTCGGCCGCCTTCATGTCCGCCAATGGCGGCACGAAGAAGAGCGGCTACGGCCGCCGCGGCGGCTTCGAGGTCATGCGCGAATTCTCGCGGCTGAAGAACGTCGTCATCGACTACTCGGGCGCCATGCAGGACCCGTTCGTCATCCGGCTGCGCTGACGCGCTGTCCCGCTGCTCCACGGAGGCATCCATGAAGTTCGCTCTCTCGATCAATATGGAGCGCTTTTCGCCAGAGGCGTCGATGCAGGACGCCATGTCGCAGATGCTGGCGCTCGCCCGCACCGCGGACGAAGGCGGCTTCGAGACACTGTGGACGGCCGAGCACCACACGATCGAGTGCACGATCTCGCCCAATCCCTTCCAGACGCTGACCTGGCTCGGCCAGCATACCGACCGGATCCGGCTCGGCACGGCGACGCTGGTGGCGCCCTACTGGTCGCCGATCCGGCTGGCCGGCGAGGCGGCGCTCTGCGACCACCTCACCGGCGGCCGCCTCGAATTCGGCATCGCCCGCGGCGCTTATCAGTACGAGTTCGACCGCATGGCGGACGGCATACCTCAGCAGGAGGGCGTCGCCTATATGAAGGAGCTCGTGCCGGCCGTGCAGAAGCTCTGGGCCGGCGACTATGCCCATGAGGGCCAGTACTGGCAGTTTCCGCTCGCGACCTCCGTTCCGAAGCCTCTGCAGAGCCCCCATCCGCGCATCTGGGTGGCGGCGCGCGATCCCGGCACGTTCGACTGGGCGGTCGGCATCGGAGCCAACATCCTCTCGACGCCGCTCTCCGCACCGGTCGCCGAGATCGGCGTTCTCGCCGAGAAGTTCCGCAAGGCCTGCGCCGACCATCCCGAGCGCCCGCGGCCGAAATTCATGATGCAGCGCCGCTCCTGCGTCTACGAGCGCTCGCAGGATTGGGAGCAGATCGTCCGCTACAGTGTCGATTACGGCCGCTATTTCGAGAACCTGATGCAGAATATAGGCGCGGTAACGAACGGCTTCCCCGAGGCCGTGCCGTTCGAGACCGTCGCCAATCGCGGCAATTACGACCCCCGCGCGATCCGCGACAACCTGATCTTCGGCACACCAGAGGAGGTGATTCCGAAGCTCGAGGTCTACGAGGCGGCGGGTGTCGATCAGTTCTGCCTCGGCCTGTCGTATAATCTGCCCTTCGAGCTGCAGATGAAGACACTCCGGCTGTTCATCGACGAGGTGATGCCGCATTTCGCCGCCCGCGAGCGCGATGTAGCGAAACCTCGCTTCGCCGCGGCGGGAGCCTGACGCAGATGACAGGCCTTTCCGCGCCAGTCACCGAGCCGGATATCGCCGGGACCTTCATGCGCGATGGTATCGCGCTGAACTACCGGCTGAGCGGGCAGGGTCCGCGGCCCCTGGTCCTGATCCACGGCGTCGGCTCCTACCAGGAGGCCTGGGACGGGGTGATCGCGCGGCTCTCCGACCGCTTCAGGATGCTGAGCTTCGATCTGCGCGGCCATGGCCGTTCGGAGCGCGTACTGGGGCGCTACGAGATCGACGACTTCACCGCGGATGTGCTCGGCCTTGCCGATCATGTCGGCTTCGCCAGCTTCGATCTTGCGGGTTTCTCGCTGGGCGGGCTGATCGCGCAACGCCTCGCCCTGACTCATCCCGAGCGGCTGCGGCGGCTGGTGCTGCTCTCGACCGTATCAGGCCGGACGCCGGAGGAGCGCGAGCGCGTGCTCGCCAGGCTCGCCGCGCTCAAGGCCGGCGACCGCGGCTCGCATTACGACGCCTCGCTGTCGCGCTGGCTGACCGAGGAGTTCCAGGCGCGCAATCCCGAGCTGATCGCGGAGCTGCGCCGCCGCAATGCCGAGAACGACCCGGATTGCTATGCCGCCGCCTATCGCGTCCTGGCCGAGACCGATTTCGGCGGACTGATCGACCAGATCCGCATCCCGACGCTGATCGCCACCGGCGAGCACGATCAGGGCTCGAACCCGCGCATGTCGCGCTTCATGCACGAGCGCATCGCCGGCTCGCACCTGCATATCCTGCCGGGATTGCGCCATTCCCTGCTGAACGAGGCGCCCGATCGCATCGCGACCTTGATGGGCGAGTTTCTAACGGAGAACGCGGCGTGATCGTCGAGGAACGCATCTACCGCATCCGCAACGGACGGATGGGCCGCTATCTCCAGCTCGTGCGCGAGGAGGGCCTCGCCATCCAGCAGCCGATCCTCGGGCAACTCGTCGGCTACTTCACCACCGAGATCGGGGTGTTGAGCCAGGTCACGCATCTCTGGGCCTATGCCGATCTCGAAGACCGCCGCGTGCGGCGCCAGCAGCTCGCCGACGACCCGCGCTGGCAGGCCTTCCTGCCCAAGCTGGTGGAGAACATCGAGCAGGCCGAGAACCGCATTCTGCTGCCGACCGATTTTTCGCCGCTGCGCTGAGCGCAGCATGTGCGGGCGACAAGGCGCAATCGCCGCCCCGCCGATCACAGGAGGAGAAGTGCAGTGAGCGAAAGGCTGCGTATCGAGAACCTCTACAAGGTTTTCGCCAAGGATCCGGGACCCGCCCTGCAGATCCTGCGCAAGGGCGGCACCAAGGACAGCGTCTTCGAGACGCTCGGCCATGTCGTCGGCCTGGACGATGTCTCGCTCGCGGTACCGTCCGGCGCCATGTACATGGTGATGGGGCTGTCGGGCTCCGGCAAATCGACGCTGGCCCGCTGCATCAACCGCCTGAACGAACCCAGCGCCGGCCGCATCCTGCTCGATGGGCAGGATCTCGTGCCGCTCGACGAGAAGGCGCTGCGCGAGGTCAGGCGCACGCGCATCTCGATGGTGTTCCAGCATTTCGCGCTGCTGCCCAACAAGCGCGTGATCGACAATGTCGAATTCGGGCTGAAGCTGCGCGGCGTCGCGCCGGCCGAGCGCCGTCGCCGCGCCGAGGAGGTGCTGTCCGTCGTCGGGCTGGGGCGCTGGGGCTACCATCTGCCGCACGAGCTTTCGGGCGGCATGCGCCAGCGCGTCGGCCTGGCGCGGGCGCTCGCGACCGATGCCGACATCCTGATCATGGACGAGGCCTTCAGCGCGCTCGATCCCTTGATCCGCACCGAGATGCAGGACGAATTGCTGCGCCTGCAGCGCACGCTCAACAAGACCATCCTGTTCATCACCCATGATTTCCAGGAGGCGCTGAAGCTCGGCACCCGTATCGCGATCATGTCCGAGGGGCGGCTGGTGCGCGAGGGCACGCCTCAATCGATCGTGCTCGAGCCGGGCAGCGACTATGTCGCGGCCTTCACTCGTGAGGTCGACCGGGCACGCCTGTTCGATGCGCGCTCGGTGATGAAGGCGCCGGCCGTGCTCTGGCGCGGGCCGGCCGGCATCGTCGTAGGCGGGCCGGAGGGCGGCTTCCTGCTCGATCAGCAGGAGCAGGTCGTCGCCGGGCTGGACGGGGCCGAGATCACCCGCCTGCAGGAGACCGGGACATTGCCGGCCGAGCACGCTGCACCGATCTGCGTGCCGGAGGCCACCAAGCTCATCGATATCGCCCGCTGCTACCGCGCCGACCGGAGCGTCGGCGTGGTCGACGAGGCCGGGCGGCTCGTCGGCCTGCTCGGCGCCGAGCAGATCCTCGCCCGCATCGCCAACCTGCCGGCTCAGGAGCGTGAACCATGATCAAGGCCGACGATCTTGCGATCTTTCCGGTCGACCAGTGGATCCAGGAGGGGGTGCGCTGGCTGGCGCTGAACCTGCGCCCGCTCTTCCAGGCGATCAAATGGCCGGTCGAGAGCCTGCTCGGCTTCAACGACTGGGTGCTGCACGCGATCCCGTTCCCGGCGATGCTGGTCCTGATCGGCCTCATCGCCTGGCGCAGCGCGGGTGCGGGCGTCGCGGCCTTCAGTGTCGTCTCGCTGATCGTGATCGCCATGCTCGGCGTCTGGGCCGAGGCGATGACGACCCTGTCGCTGATCGCGACGGCGATCGTCTTCTGTGCCGTGATCGGCATTCCGATCGGCATTCTCTGCGCGCGCAGCGACCGGGTCTGGAATGTCGTCCGCCCGATCCTCGACATCATGCAGACGACGCCGACGTTCGTTTATCTCGTGCCGGTGGTGATGCTGTTCGGCGTCGGCACGGTGCCGGGCGAGGTCGCGGTCGTGACCGCAGCCGCGCCACCGCTGATCCGCTTCACCAATCTCGGCATCCGCATGGTCGAGCACGAGATCGTCGAGGCCGGCCTCGCCTTCGGCGCCGACCGGCGCCAGCTGCTCTGGGAAATCCAGCTGCCGCTTGCGATCCCGACCATTCTCGGCGGCCTCAACCAGACCGTGCTGACTGCGATGGTGATGTCGGTCGTGGTCGCGATGATCGGCGCCGAGGGGCTTGGCCTTGTCGTGCTCCAGGGGCTGGGGCGGCTCGATGTCGGCCGCGCCGCCGTCGGCGGCATCGCCATCGTCCTGCTGGCGATGATGCTCGACCGGATCACGCAGAAGCTCGCCGAGGCCAAGAGCGGCCAGCGCCCGTCGCTGTTCCAGCTCGCCCTGCGCTTCCTGCGCGGTGGGCGGCGCGAAGAGATCGCCGCCCTGCCGCCGGGCGAGGCCACCCGGCAAGGCGCATAGACGCCGCAGCCAGCGGCGCAAGACATCCCGCCGGAAAAAGCGGGTGGGGACGACAAAAAGCGATAATCAAAGAGGAGAACGCGATGATCAGCCTGTCAGCCAAGACCTTCGTCAAGACCTTCGCCGCGGCGACGCTCGCCGTGGCCACCTTGCAAGGCGCAGCCCTCGCCCAGGCCTTGCCGGGCAAGGGCAAGACCGTGCGCTACGCCCAGAGCGACAGCCTCGGCGCCAATTACGTCACCGCCCAGATCGTCAGCCGGGCGCTGAAGGAACTCGGCTACGAGGTGAAGATCTCGACGCTGAACACGACGCTGTTCTTCCAGGCTGCGGCGCAGGGGGACCTTGATCTCGCGACCGACGTCAACATGCCCCAGCGCGAGCCGGCCTTCCGCGCCGTCGAGAAGCAGGCCGAGCTGATCGGCAACGGCATGATCGTCGGCGGCGGCGTCAACGGCTATCTGATCGACAAGAAGACGGCGACGGCACACAACATCACCAGCCTCGCCCAGATGAAGGATCCGAAGCTTGCGGCGCTGTTCGGCAAGGATGGGCGCGCCGACCTGATCAACTGCGATCCTGGCTGGAGCTGCGGCGACGTCGTCGATTTCCAGCTCGACAAGTTCGGCCTGAAGGACACGGTGCGCTCGGTGCGCGGCAAATACGAGACGCTGATGGTCGAGGCGGTGGCGCGGGTGAAGCGCGGCGAGCCGGCCTTTTTCTACGCCTGGAGCCCGTCCTGGGTGAACAACGCGCTGATCCCGGGCGAGGAGGTCGTCTGGCTGCCGACCCCTGAGGATGCGCTGCCGCCGAACGTGCCCAATCGCGGCTCGGCCCTCGTCCCCGGCGTCAAGGGCTGCGCCGGCGGCGCCGACCCCTGCCGCATGGCGATGGCGTCGTGGAACTGGGCGTCCGTCGCCAACAAGCAGTTCATCGCTGCCAATCCCGCCGTCAAGGTGCTGATCGAGCAGATGAAATTTCCGCTGCCGACCTGGTCGGGCTGGGAGTTCAGCATCAACAAGAACGGCGCGAGCAGCGCCAACGTCAACCGCATGGCCGATGAGTGGATCAGCCAGAACAAGGCGACCTTCGACAGCTGGGTGAAGAGCGGCCGGGACGCTGTCTGAGTCCGTTCCTGAAAGAAAGCCGGCCCATGGGAGGCCGGCTTTCCCTCAGATCATGAGCGAGAGCCGGCCGCTTGGCCGGCTCTTTTCGTCAAAGCGCTGCCTCCACGGCGCGCCGCGTCGCGTCGACCACCAGATCGGCTTCCTGTTTCGTCAGGCACAGCGGCGGTGCGAAGCCGAGGATGTCGCCCTGCGGCATGGCGCGGGCGATGACGCCCTGTTCGAGCAATGCCGCGGCGATGCGCGGGCCGACCTTCTGCGAGCCGTCGAAGAACACGCGGTCATCCCTGTCGCGGACGAATTCGACCGCTGCCAGCAGGCCCTCGCCGCGGACCTCGCCGACATGGCGATGGCTGCCGACGGCCTCCCTCAGCGCCGCATTGAAATAGGCGCCGACCTCGCGGGCATTGCGCACGAGGTCGAGCTCGTCGACGAGTTGGAGATTGGCGACGCCGGCCGCCGCACAGAGCGGATGCGAGGAATAGGTCCAGCCATGGCCGATCGGGCCGTATTCGTCCGAGCCCTGCTCCAGCACGCGCCAGAGCTTTTCCGAGACGATGACGCCGGAGAGCGGCGCATAGGCCGAGGTCAGCCCCTTGGCGATGGTGATGAGGTCGGGCTCGATGCCGTAATGATCGGAGCCGAACATGCTGCCGAGGCGCCCGAAGCCGGTGACGACCTCGTCGGCGATCAGCAGGATGTCGTACTTCCTGAGCACCGCCTGGATCTTCGCCCAGTA